>Ga0114978_10004452_pt1 | contig 11327 bp, 7 predicted proteins | sample S_140212_EF_Meta_FD_87027 | JGI IMG/M metagenome (GOLD analysis project Ga0114978, IMG submission 87027) | Freshwater microbial communities from Lake Simoncouche, Canada to study carbon cycling - S_140212_EF_MetaG | ecosystem: Environmental > Aquatic > Freshwater > Lake | place: Lake...
AATCGAGTTCAAGAATTAGTAGTTGAATTGTTTTAATTGGAATCTGGAGTGCCATCATAAACGCTAGGAAAGCGCCGGCACTGACTCCGCAGTACTCTTTTACAGATCGCAGATGTCCTTTTTCTTCTAGGTGCTCTAACGCACCTACAAGAGAGATTACTTTGACACCTCCGCCACTCAGCACAATGTGTCTCGGTGGAATCATTAGGAAAGTATAAGGAGTATATTTTTATATGGTGAAGAATAGATGCCTCCTAAGAAAGGTGAACTAAAATTTAAAGCCGCTGGTACTGGTGCTGGTGCAAAGAGGGCCCAAAGTTTATCAATACAACCTAGGAAAATTCAACACAATCTCCCTAGCATCGATGATGCTGTTGCCGCACATAATATTTTAATTAAAAATTGGAAACCTAACCTTAAAAATGATATTTTTCCTAATACAGACCGCTTTGGTCGTGATCTAAAAACAGATTATAATCGATGGGATGTATGCAAAGATTTTTTACGTTCTACACTTACACTTATACACTCTGAAAAAGATAAAAATCCTTTTTTTTTATCAATTATGCAGATTTTATTCGGCACTGTAGGTGATGAACCTTGTAGAGGTTTACAAACTGGACTTGATAGTATTGAAGATAAAGTTAGAAATGAAATGAATATAACTTCAAGTGTTCTTAAAATACCAATTAATTATTTAAAAAAATCAGATGGCTCTGATTATGCTGGAGGAAAACATCAATTGCCACCTAACATAAGTGAATATATGTATGATTCGGGTGAAACATTTTTAGCAGTTAATCCAAATTTGAGAGATTATGGCCCCGCTTCTAATTGGACAGATCCTGCTCCTAGAAATAGAGTACCTTCAGGAAATCCAACATTTCCTAAGGTTGGTATACCTTTAATTATTGAAGATGCAGTATTTGAACGTTTTATAAATCCTGGCATTTTTACTAATGTTAGACTTATTATAACAGAAGATCATTCTTGTATTGTACTTTTTGATATATTCTTCAAGAAAGTATATAAATATGGTGTACATATTGATAATTACTATAAATCAAGATCATTAAGTGAATTTGGCATACAAACTAGCGATAATAAGAATTATGAAGATGCAAGCATATTTTTTGATCCTGAGATTACACAGAGAAGTGGCAATCCTGCTAAAAATAATTTTTTCAATGAAAACAAGAGTACAAGAGATCCTTTACTATCAGATGCTAAAGCAAAGGGCCTTGCTTATATTTGCGTAAAAGAATGTTTAGGAGATGGCTTTTTTTCTTTTTTAGGAGCACAATTCAATAAGCACGGATATTTTCTAGAACTTGAACTTAATGATGCTCAGATGGTTGATGATGCCATAACTAATGCTCTTATTGAACGTAATAGAGCTACAAAAGTAGCTACTGATCTTCCTCATACAAATATGATTGGCCTCACCTCTGATAATATGTTAGGAGCAGGATTTAATATGTTTGGTATTAATAACTTACAAAGAGTATGGTCTGATAAGCATGAAATACACTATACAAATGGTACTACTAAAATAGTAGGTCAAGATACTGCTGAAGGTGTTGCTTATATTTTTAGTAATGATCCTATAGATAATGCTAGAGAAGCTAAACTTCGTACACTTAATGATATTATACAGTCAAATTATCATATAAAACGTAGATTATGGAAATGGTTAAATAATGAAAATAAACGCTTTCTAGGCCAACCACTAACAATAAATACCTATATTTTCTTTAGTGATGTAATTCTATATATTGATCGGATAAATGATGTTTTACGATATGCATATAATATAGCAATTGATCAATCTATTGTGGCTAGATCGAAAGCTGCTGCTGCTGCCAGACTTGCTGCTGCAAGACTTGCTGCTGGCAGACTTGCTGCTGCTGGTGCTTCATCCTCATCCTCATCCTCATCCTCATCCTCATCCTCATCCTCATCATCATCTTCGTCATTGTCTTTTATTCCTCCAGATGATCCTACTATAGCATATAGTAGAGAATTTATTATAGAAGCAAATAGATTACGTGATATATCATCACAATCTATACCGATAGTAGACCATTTAGTTGATTTTAATATATCTATAAAACAATTTGAAGTAACTTATAATCGTTTTAAGGTACTAGATTTTATCTTGCGTTTTACTGATAACAATAATACTATAATGATTCGTACAATGGGAAATCCATTCATTCTTGTCCCGTATGTTGCACCATTACAAATTGATAGAGGTTTACCTAATTCCCCTGTACCTCCTCCTAAAATACCTCATAATACTCCTCGTTATCCTATTGTGCAAAATGGTCCTAATGGTACAAGAAAGCGCGCAAGAAATAATGATTTATCATCTTCTAAAGCAGCTTCAGAGAGAGCAAGCAAATTATCAATGCTGCCAGGGAGACCAGGAGCAGGCGCAGGAGCAGGGGAAGCAGCAGCTGCAGAAGATGAAGAATCACAAGATGAAAACCGTATAATTCAAACAGTATCTACAAAATATCTATTACTAGGACATTTACAAAAATTGCAATCTAGTGGAATAAAAGATATAACTTTAGGAATTGCTGGAAGGCCCGTGTTTGGTGCACCAAAAATAAGTTCTGCCGCTGCTAGAAGAAGAAATATTACAAGACGTGTAGCAGCAGAGCAACGTGCGGCTGCGGCTGCTGCTGCAGAGCAACGTGCGGCTGCTGCGGCTGCTGCTGCTGCTGCGGCGGCTGCTGCCCCCTCATCCTCATCATCTTCATCATCATCATCATCTTCATCATCTTCCGCAGCTGCTTTTCCTACTATTGCTACTATTGCTGCTGGTGATGCCGGTTCTGCTGTTGCTGCTAATGAGGATATTGTTATAACTAGCGGGTTCAGTGAAAATGCTAAAAATGGTGCTGTTGAAGCTGAAGTTGAAGCTCAAGCTGAAGCTGAAGCTGAAGCTGAAGCTGAAGTTGAAGCTGAAGCTGAAGTTGAAACTGAAGCTCCTGCCAAACGAGCAAAAAGGGGAGGTGGAAGAGGACCAAAAATAATGGATTTTATATACAAGAATGGAAACAAAGGAGAAATACTAGAAACTAAATGGTATAATTCACAATTAGAATACGATCAAGAAATAAATCCTACTGATACGCTACTAAGTATTATAAGTAATATTGTAGATGCGAATGTAGTTGGAGATCCATCACAAAGTGATAAAAATGATTTTGTAGATAGTATATATACTGTATATTATAATATTGTGAATATATGTGGTATTGTTTGCTATGATGATAGTATAATTAAGAATTTTATTATGAATTATTATAATTTAATAAATGATGTACTTATTGTAGAGAAATACCTTAATGAGATTAGAAAGTTTAATGGCAAAAAGGATTTATTTACTGTTTTAAAACCTAGTGAATATAGAAGTTTAGTAGGTCCAAATCCTTATTTTAATACTGCTGTTTTTGCTGGTGCTGCTGGTGCTGCTGGTGCTGCTGCTGCTAGTGGTGCTGCTGCTTCTTCTTCATCCTCATCATCATCATCCTCATCATCATCATCATCATCTTCATCTTCTGCATCTCCACCTCGTTCCCCTCGTCCTGCCCAAGGTCTTTTTTCACCTCCTTCTACTGTTGAACGTGCTAGTGTTGGTAGAGCTGGTAGACGTCCTAAAAATGTGAGTGTTAAAAAATCGATTGGAAAAAAACTAGTATTTTCTCCTAATGGATCTGGTTCAGGTTCAGGTTCTGGTTCCGAGGGTTCAAAACCGACTGGATTTGGAATATATTCTGCTAAACCTGCTCCAGCTGCTGCTAAACCTGCTCCAGCTGCTGCTAAACCTGCTCCAGCTGCTGCTAAACCTGCTCCAGCTCCTTACAAATCTAATCCAGCAGGATATCTTTCTAATGGTTCACAACAAGCAGTTTCACAAGCACAAGGACTTTCACAAGTTGGAACATTATCTCAAACTAGAGTAAATTCAGAAGAATTTGAAGCATAAAATACCTAAACTAAAATCTGATCCAAAAGTGAAGAAGCAGAATACTCTTTCATTGATGATCCCACAGATACGTGGGTCTCACGCCCTATTGTCATTGCCGACACCGTGAACGGTACTTCATCCGGTGTCGGCGCAAAATAATGAAACGACTCGACTACCTCTAGGTTCGTCTCAGACGCCAGCAACGACGAAAAGACCACATCGATGCGCTCGTGAAAGCGATCACGAATTCCATACAGATCTGTTGCGGTAATCCCGTAAACAAACAGCCAATTCAGCATCTTGACAGCCTTCGACTTCATACAGAGAGCAGCAATTGCATTTTCATCACTATTCGACGTAAACGGCAGAATCAACGGAACAAACACATTTTGCGGCAAATTCAGACCGCGTTCCTTAGGATTCTGGACGACGGCAGGAATACAGTAAATAATTGTCTCTTTATTACACGCTGCACGAAACACTGGATACGTCTTTTCAAGAAGCGACATCGTAAAGGTTTTTCCTGCGTGTTTTTCAATGTGTTTTGACGTCGTTGCAATCGTTCGAGATACCACCCGCTGCTTTTTATCACCCACTTCTCGATCAGCAGGACGAAAGAAGAGAATGATAAAGGCCGCGATATAGTACATAAAACACGCGAATTCCTGTATCCACGTCAAACTACTTGGCTTAATTGAAGGTTCAGGGAATGTGTGGCTCGGTGTTGGTAGCTGCAGTGAATTAATCCGCGGTAGAATACCGATGAGCGCAGTTCCATCACCAATTCCGTGATGCCCCAGCATTCGAATGGCTTTTACTCTGGATCCAGAGCCCTCGATCTCAATGTAGCACGATGCCTTTGTCCAGGGATTGCAGCCGAGTTGCATAGTGTCAGATTCAGATGCAAAGCGAACCGCCAGCCTCGAATTGTCCTGGTACTTGAGCACTGACGGATTCTCGACTGCGCCAAAGAATGGTCTGTACGACGCAAAACAGTCATAGATACGGGAAATGGCCTCTTCTCTTGACTTGAACTCAATCGGCTCTCGAAATCCAATGCGCCCGATGATATCGTGGCTCGGTAAATTCGTCCAGAACTTATCCAGAATCGCTTTCGGTACACCCTTCTCAATCATATGTTGATGATTGCCGCGTGCAACGTAGAGGCACGTCTGCTCATAGGCTGCCTCCTTATTCTGCAGCACAGGAAAGTAGGCATCAGGGACGGTACTCTCAAAGCGCTGGCCGTCCGCAAATTGCGTTATAAAGTTATTGACTTCTTGATGAAATCTTAAGACTTTGTATCCCCACGGTGTCCAGGCTGACCAGCCTACGAAGCTACGAAGTTTGCCGGCAAACTCGGCTTCGCTACAATCTACGATCTGAAGGGGCAGCTTGGGTGCGAGGCGCTTTAGAGTCTGAATTAGGTTTGGCATTGACATATTCCACGTTGAATCCTCAGGCTTGACACACACTTGCTGAATCTGAAGAGTCTGCAGATCTGACGTCTGCAGTGAAACAACTGTGTCCATAATCGATCTCGCAACAAGATCTACAGGAATCGTCGACAGATACATCGTAGATGGTAATCTAACGTAGAGGAGTCGTCCTCTCAAAATCAGGGACAGAATTCCAAGATGTGCCATCGCGCCCGGTGTGGGATGAGCATCAAGCCATCCGCACGGTGCACCGACGCAACTCAGACGTACCAGTGAAATCTGGAGTTTATCCTGGTATGCGGCAGCAACGTGCTCACCGAGATATTTCGTATAGGTATAGTCGGTTGTAAAGAGTGATTGAGGCAAGTCAGCAGGTAGAAGAGTCGCCTTGCCGACAGTCGTCTTTGGATGCACATAGCAGGTCGAAATCAGAACAAGTTTCGAACAGGACCACTGAATCGCAGCCTCGCAGATATTCTTGACACCGAGTACATTATCCGCATACAGATTTGCGTAGGTATCGAGAGTTTTTACATTCGCTGCACAGTGCACAATCAGATCGGGTTTTTGGTCGGCAGGCCACAGGATTCCAGCTAGATGATCCAGATCACCTTCTTGAATCTGTACTTTTGACAGCGCTTCAGCAAACCCAGAAAAGAGTGAGTCCGCAATAATCTCAGAGGCCCAGCGATCGTGAACAGAGTGGCCTTTCTTGGCTCGCAGCAAGCATATAATAGTATCCTTTTCTAAATCGAGACGTTCAAGCATATGACGTAGAACAAATCGCCCGACAAATCCAGTACAGCCTGTTAATAAGATTCTCATTTACTGCGTTCTTTGCTGTTAGGGATTATTTAGAAAGATGAAATGATAGCGCATCGTTAGGATGGCTGAGTCAACGCCACAATTGCCTGCGGCAAGTTTATTTGATGCACGAACAAAAAAAGACCAGGCCCGGCTGAAGGCGTATAATCATATTCTTGAACAGGTCCTGCATAAGATTGCATTCTCGGCGACTCAGCCGAGTGAACCGACATATATTTATTATACGATACCGCCGTTTGTACTCGGTCTCCCACACATTGACCTACAGGATTGTGTGGTCTATGTTGTCTTTCAGCTGCGAAGCCAGGGCTACGATGTTCGGTATACGTATCCGAATTTGCTTTGGATCTCGTGGGCTCATCACGAACGCCAGTATTTGCAGGAGAAGAATCCGGTGGTGCAGGCAATGATTCCGAAAATGGCGGGGCCGGAGAAACGGAAAGGTGTATCTCAGGTCACGATGAAGACTGCACTGCAGACGTCAGGGCCTGCATTGCGTGCTACAGATTACACGCCGCCGACGGCCTTCATAGAAGTGCTGGAAAGGCCGAGTCCGTATGCGAATCAGGGACAGCGGCAGAAAAACTCGGTGACGTTTTCGGAGGCGAAACCGACATCGAATGTTTTGGATGACTTATGGAAATTTTAGGGAAATTCTAACTTGGCCTGCTGCCAAGATTAGAATTAGGGAAATTCTAACTTGCAGACAAGATTATCTGCACCATACCATTCCCATATCAAGCTTTGGAGCACTGTTCATTAAAAGCAGTTTAATAGTATCTACACTATAAAAGTCATCTGATTCGGGTCTAAATGTATAAGCATCCCCATTTTGTAAATAAAACTCTGTAAATCCGAGTGTCAACAAATAATCAAGACACTTAAATGTTATGGCATTAACTTCCGAAGCCCATTCAAAACAAAGAAGATTCACTTTTTGAGTCAATGAAGTAATACATTCATATTCTCCCGCTTCAACATCAATTTTGATAAGATCCGGAACGCCAAATTCAGCAATAAGTGCATCAAGTGTAATAGTCTTACAAATTATCGGAAAATGGGGGTGATTGTGAAATCTAGAATCGGAGCTTGTAAACCATTCTTCATTAAGTGTTGATAACGTATCAGCATCACCTTGATAGAATGTTATATCCTTACCGCCATTATTACATGCTGCATAATTCAGACAAACAATTTTACTGTTATTTACATTATGTATTAATCTCATAAATGTAATGGGTGAAGCTTCAACCGCAATAATTTTATCAGTCGCGTGAATATTTGCTTCTGACCAAAGACCAACATTAGCGCCAATATCAAAAAACATCTACGATAGATATTTTTTGATGTTTAGACCAACGCTTTTTATCCAAGAATAAAGACAACAACAAGTGCAATCGTAATAGAAATGAGCAGAGTAAACAATATAAAAATTCGTTTTTGAATAAAGTCATTCTCTTCAACTTCAACTACTTCAGTGGTTTGAGGAACCTGAATTGCCATAATAGGCCGGCGGCAGATTGGACACATATTACGTGCTCGAACCCACTCTGTCCAGCACTTGGGATGTACTGTAAAACGACATCCACATAGATGAAGCGTTAGCGGATTTAAAACACGTTCACCTTGTGCATTCAGCCCAGAATCAAGACACACAATACACTCTGAATCTATATCAATCGTTAAGCTTGTCAAAGAATTTGACGAGCTTGATGCCTTCATCTTTCTAGATACCGGGTCCAGATTTAGACCAACCGTTTGCAAAAATTGACCTTACTTACCGGGTTTGCAGTGCACAGCAAAATGCAGCAGATTGACCCTGAATCAGATTCAGATGATTCTTTCGACATTGCGGCAATTGAGGCGCAGATTGAGCGATCTCTTAATTTGAATCTTGAGACTAAATACACAGAAGCGATCAAGCAGTTTCGTGAGCTTTCAAAGAAGCGGTCAGAGTTGAAGAAGAATAAGGCTACAGATCCGATCATTGCAAGAGCAAAGCGTGATGTAAAACAGCAGCGAAAGGCTGCGCAGGAGAGCTTTATTCAGTTAGCAAAGGAGTATGAAAAGGATGCGGACGACTTTATTACGTGGGCGATAAACAAGAATCCTTCTCTGATATTTATTAACTCGTGGAGCAATCTGAAGAAGAAGAAGTTAGCTTTGTTCGTTTGCTGCTTAATGACGTGTGCTGCAACTTTCAATGAAGCAACTGTCTTTGCTAACATTGGCGGAAAGGCAACTAAGAGTCTACTTCAGAGACTTCATAGTTTGATTGAGCCTTGGTATATGTCTTACACAACTGAGTCTCCTAAGAATACAGATGAAACGGTTGAGGCTCCTAAGAATACAATTGAGACTGCTGAGGTTATGCATGTAGAAGTCAGCAAAACTCTGCCTTCGCTAAAGGAGGCGATGGAGGCTGTAGATCAGGCTTCACTAAAGTTGTCAATTGCAAAGCAAATGCTGCGAGAGGTGATCAAGCATCAGGATGATGAACTACAGATGGCAAAGGCAATGATGAAATCATTAGACTAAATGCCGCAATTAGCACGTAAAAATGAAACCACTTTCATTATTTTTACTATCATAGTAATGAGTCGAGTTCTCTTCTTTGATACGGAAACCACTGGTTTACCCAAGATGCGTACCGTCAGTGCTCTGGTCAAGCCTGGCAACTGGCCCGATCTGGTGTCCATTTCGTGGTCAGTGTACGAGGACAAGGAACTTGTGGAGAAGCAGACGTACATCATCAAGCCCACTGACTGGGAAATCCCAGACGAGAGCATCAAGTTCCACGGCATTACAGAGCAGATGGCGATTAAAACTGGATCTGATCTGACCGTCGTTATGACGATGTTCAAAAAGTCGCTTGAAGGGTGCAACCTTGTCATAGCCCATAATATGGAATTTGACAGGAATGTCGTGTTTAATGCATTCAAATGGCGTATGAATCTTGATCCGACAACCTTCTGGTCATACGGCGCGGAGCTCTGCACAATGCAGAAGGCGAAGGCTGAACTCAAGCGGCCTGGAAAGGGATTTCATCCGAGTGATCCGTACAAGTTCATTGGTCTTGATGAGCTTTATACGGATACATTTAAGAGGCCGCCGCCGCCTGCGGCTCACACGGCAGACCGAGATGTTGATGTGCTACAGCAGATTTGGTGGTCCCGCTGGTCTCAGCTCTGATAGCTTACCATCTGCGACCACAATGCGAGCTGTGTCCACCGGGGCAATAGTCAATATCCTTGAAACCCTCCTCTTTTTTACAGCAGAACGGGTCGTGATGGTCCTTGGCTGTGGGTAGACGTTGACCCGTTGTAGGATCATAGTAAGGACAGCAGTATTTCTTGCCGCATTGCCAGCACCACGTACGACCACACCCCGCACCCACAACGAATTTGCCGGTTGTTTCTAGACCACAGGCAAATACGTAATCACAGGCAGCATCTTTGAGACACCATCGTTGGCACCAGGGGCACTGTTTGGCATCGTTCGACATTTCTACTTCTACTAATAAAATCAATAAGTCTTTATGATTCCAATGACGCAACCAATGATCATACCAAGGGACCATCCAAAGACAACTCCAGCAATGAATCCACGCCACCAACTGTCTTCATCGTCTTCAATTGTGAGTCTTCTGAGTGCGAATGCATATGGATTGAACAACGTTGTCATCTAGTGTATTTGCGCTGCAGTGCTTTAGATAAAAAGACTTAGTTTCTGTGCTTGCGGGTTTTTTTTGTTGATGATTTTCTACTGGATCGTGTCTTCTTTCGGCTACCGCCAACAGCAAATGAATTAAATCCAGTAAATTTTCCTTTGTGAAAATTAATAAAATCAAGAATTTCATTAGCAGCTTTTAAATTATTTTGAATTATTTCAGACACAGCTGTATTAATAACTATTCTATTATCTTTCCACTTTATTTTTTGTTTTTCTTCTCTTTGAGTTCCATTCTGCGGATTATTCCATTCATCAACATATTTTCTTATTCTAGCAATTGCTGCTACTTCTGCTGCATTTACTTCAGCCTTTGATTTATTATTATAAGTATCTAAAGTACTTTTTAAGGCAGTCATATCTTCAGTTCTTTCTATAATATTCTTTATTCTACCTAACTCAGTAGCAATTTCTGATTTTGATTTTGCTTTCCAATCTTTTTCTGCAGCAGAATCAACTTTCATAAAACTTTGCGGAGGAGCAACAGCAGAAGCAGCAGCAGGCTGAGGATTAATCGCCTTTAAACTTGCTTTTTGAAGGTTCTCATCTAGATAGATCAAGGTTAGTTCAAAGCCCTGAGATTGTTTTTCAATGAATATGTTATCTATATTTTTAATCTCCATTTTACTAACATCAATTCCATCAACTGTAGAGATTCCAAAAGGCACCTTGATGCCAATTTTATCTAAATATTTTTCTGTTTTCTGTGTGCTTTTTGACAATTTAGTTACGACATATGAACAGCCAAATTTGTCAATTTCATCTTTATCTTTGCTAGATTCATTAATACCGAGAGCACTACCAGCTGGTATATCTATAAAAATAAGAAATTTTCCAGAAGCACGAGCAGTAACAGTAGCAATAGAGTGTAGAGACGCTTTTTTGTCAGCCTCAGTTAGATAGACCAGGGTCAGCTTAACTTGGTTTGATTTGTTACTCTCTTCTTGTATTATTTTTCGTATGTTTTCTGGTTCCATTTTAGATACATCAATATCATTAACTTTGTAGACTCCAAAGGGTGTAGTAAAACCCATTTGTGCAAGTATTTGATCAGGCAGTAGTTCTTTTGCAACGTACGTGCAGCCAAATATATTTAATTGCCTTTGAGATGTTTCTTGTTCAATTCCTAAGGTTTTATTATCTTTTAACGATATTGTATATTCCAATTGAGGTAATGTATTAGGATCTACAGCAGCAGCAGGAGGAGCAGGAGCCGCAGGAGGAGCACCAACAGGAGTACTACTTTCCTTACGTTTTTTAAAGGTCTTTATAGAGGCTTCACTTTCTTCTTTATCCTTTATATCTTTATATACTAGGGTAAGCTTCAGCGGAGGTATTGGTATTTTATTATA
>Ga0114978_10004458_pt1 | contig 11322 bp, 10 predicted proteins | sample S_140212_EF_Meta_FD_87027 | JGI IMG/M metagenome (GOLD analysis project Ga0114978, IMG submission 87027) | Freshwater microbial communities from Lake Simoncouche, Canada to study carbon cycling - S_140212_EF_MetaG | ecosystem: Environmental > Aquatic > Freshwater > Lake | place: Lake...
AATGAGGAAAATAGCCCCTCGCGTGCACGATCAGATGTAGGTCTGGTTGCACCTGCAACCGTGCCCAATGTGCGTCCCTTTGCTACCCCGGCAATGATTCTCAAAGCTTTAACCCTTATCTAAATAATCAATGGCAGCATCTCGTGCCAACAGTGCAACCTCTGCGCTAAGGGCAGGGTAACTTGTTAAATCCGCCGATGCAGCAATTACACCCTCTGCATCGCTGCGTGCACTTTCAATTAAAGCCTCATCACGCAATACGCGAAGTAATCGAAGGTGTGACTGAGTACCTGATTGTTTTGCACCCAAGACATCTCCCTCTCGGCGTTGCTCTAAATCGATACGCGAAAGTTCAAAACCATCGAGGGTGCCAGCAACTGCATCGAGCCGCTCTCGTGCTGGGGTATCGCCGGGGGCGTTTGTAACTAAGAGACATAACCCTGGCGAAGCTCCTCGACCCACGCGCCCACGGAGTTGATGCAGTTGTGAAACACCGAAGCGATCGGCATCCATAATCACCATCACCGTGGCATTAGCGACGTCAACGCCAACTTCGATGACCGTAGTCGAGACAAGAACATCGATTTCACCATCTGCAAATGCACGCATCGTTGCATCCTTTACTTCACTGCTCTGTCGACCATGCAGATCGGCCACGCGAAGACCTGAAAGTGCACCGCTTGCAAGCCTTGGTGCCAACTCCGTTACCGACGCAATATCGAGTGATTCCAGGCCAAAAAGGAAATCGATATCGGCGCTCTCATCACTTCCTGCCTCAATCCGTGGGGCAACGACGTAGGCCTGATGCCCGGCAGCAACCTCTTCGCGAATACGCTCCCATGCCCGTTCAAGAAATGCGGGTTTTTCAAGCACTGATATCACGTGAGTAGTAATCGGTTGGCGACCAAGTGGAAGTTCGCGCAACGTCGATACATCGAGATCTCCAAACACTGTCATCGCAACTGTGCGAGGAATCGGCGTGGCCGTCATTACTAATAGGTGTGGTGGTTTCTGTGCCTTTACTTTTAGTGCATCACGTTGCTCAACACCAAATCGATGTTGCTCATCGACGACAATTAAACCTAAATCATTAAACTCAACTTTTTCACCTAGGAGTGCATGTGTTCCAATAATTATTCCAGCACCGCCTGTTGCAGCTAGTGATAGAGCCTCCTTGCGTGCAGCTGCGTTTTGTGAGCCAGTAATCAGTGTTACCTGCGTCGCCTTATCGGAGCCATCTAAAGTGCCTGCAAGGGCGAGTGGGCCTAAGAGTTTTTCAAAAGTACGCACATGTTGGGCAGCTAGTACCTCTGTTGGTGCAAGAAGGGCGGCCTGTCCTCCGCTATCGACAACGGCCAACATCGCACGAAGTGCGACAACTGTCTTTCCAGAACCGACTTCACCTTGTAATAATCGATGCATGGGATGGGGCTCTGCTAAATCTCTTTCAATCTCGCTAATTACTTCTAGCTGACCACCAGTAAGTTGAAAAGGTAGCGATGCATCAAATGCCTCTAACAGTCCACCTTTTCTGGTTTTGCGTGAAATCGTATTGAGCTTCTTTAACTCATTGCGACGCATTACTAACATAAGTTGTAATAAAAATGCCTCGTCAAATGTAAGACGTTCCCGAGCTGCATCGGCGTGATCTAAATCAGCTGGAGCGTGAAGTTGCACAAGAGCCTGCTGCAACGAAGGATAATTATGTGCACTGCAAATCTCTTCGGGTAAATAGTCGCTAACATCATCAAGGGATGCAATCGCCATTTCAACGCATTGGGAGATCTTCCAGGATGGCATTTTCGCAGTCGCTGCATAAACTGGAAGATACTTACCGGCAAAACTATCGACTGCGCTATCTACATCTGCCCCATCTGGCACCATCTGATAATCGGGGTGGGCTAACTGTTTTTTACTATTGAAAACCCCCACTTTGCCGGCAAATAAACCTTGAGCGCCGACCTTTAACTCTTTTTCCCGCCACGCCTGATTAAAAAAAGTAAGTGAGAGTTTGTCTCGCCCATCTGTAACGATGACCTCCAAAATGCTGCCTTTGCGCCCACGTATTGGGCGATTGGAAGAGCTATGCACTTCTGCCAAAATCGTAACTTCATCGCCCTCTTTTAATTCGGCGATATTTGAGAGTTCACCACGGACCATGTAGCGGCGTGGATAATGTCGCAGCAGATCACCGATCGACTTGATTCCAAATGCCTCGGTGAGGACCTTCGAAGTTCGATCCCCTATGACGTCGGAGACTCTGCTCTCAAGGTTTGCCACGTAGTGATTCTCTCCTGTTAGAGGGCTCTGGAAGCTCATGCCACGCGTGGATTGGCGTAAGGCTGGCTCCTCGCGATACTCTTTGACCCTGTCCGTTAAGGACTAAAGAATCACTATCGAGATCACTATAAGGAGTACCGTCGTGGCAGCAACATGCGATATCTGTGGCAAAGGCCCAAGCTTTGGTAACAACGTCTCCCACTCACAGGTCAAGACCCGCCGTCGCTGGAATCCAAATATTCAGCGCGTACGTACTCTTATTGGCGGAACACCAATGCGCCAAAACGTTTGCACCTCATGCCTTAAGGCTGGAAAAGTTACTCGCTAATTTTATCGAAGAGTTAATTGAAATGGCGCCAGGTATCTGGCGCGTTTTTCATCTCTAAGCCAGTAACTCCGGCACCTGCACCAACCTCTCCAACACAAAGCCCCGGTAAATCCCTTCCCGTTGCAAGAAATACGTGATCTTCACCGCCTGCAAAAATCCACTGCCAGACATCAACACCGCACTTTTGGGCTAGCTCGCTCAGTGCAACAAACTCGGGGTCGTTAGTAAAGAAATCCTTATTAAAGTTAAAAGAGGCTCCAGAGGCTTCGGCCATCTGCGCTGCCTGAATAATGAGTCCATCACTGACATCGCACATCGCACTTGCACCAGCGTTGGCCATTGCAACGGCGGCAGAGTAGTCAACGCTCGGTGCACAGAACTGCTCAATTGCATAGGCCTCTAAATCATCGGCGCCATCTTTATTTATTACCGATAACCCGCCAGCAGACCATCCCGGCAAGGATGAGATATAGATTAAATCCCCTGGAGCTCCCCCACCACGTGTAGTTACTTTTTCAACGCTACCTACCGCCGTAATTGAAATAACTTTTATCGTCCCCCGCGTTAAATCTCCCCCAACCACTGCGGCCCCACAACTTCTCGCCTCGTGTTGGATTCCATGGGCTAAATCACTGATCCACTCCATCGACTCGCTACCAGTAAGTGTTACGGCTACAACTAAGTACTGAGGTGTTGCACCCATTGCATAGATATCGGCCAAATTTGCCGCTGTGATCTTGCGTCCAATATCAAAGGCCCCTGACCACTCGGTATTAAAGTGTGTGCCTTCTACGGCCGAATCGGTAGTAATAACCGATTGCGGCGAAGTTGTAACGACAGCGGCATCATCGCCGATACCGATCAGAACTCCAGAGTGATGAGAGCCAAAAATCTGCGCCAGCGTGGAAATGACCTGCGCCTCATCAAAGTTCATAGTTCTAACCTTATTCCACTAGTCAGTAATGCCATCTCTGAAGTAGCCTGTGGGCTCTAAGGAAAGGAAAAGCGATGTCAATACAGGCCTACATTTTAATTCAGACCGAGGTCGGCAAAGCTAACTCGGTTGCCAAGGCAGTCTCTGCAATCGCAGGTGTGACACTCTCTGAGGGTGTTACCGGTCCTTACGATGTCATCATGCGTGCAGAGGCACCTAGCATGGAAGAGTTCGGTCGTGTCATCTTGTCTAAGGTGCAGGCAGTCCCCGGTATCACTCGCACATTGACCTGCCCAGTTACCTCTTAATATCTGATTTAATAAACTCTAACGGTGCGTACGCTATTTCATAATGCACAGTGCTGGTCTGCTGGAAAAGAAATCTTTGATGGAATTCTTATCGATGGTGAAACTATCATCGCAACCGGTGCAGAGGCCCTAGATTCCCAATTTGATAAAAGCATTGATCTACATGGTGCACATGTAATTCCAGCATTTATCGATGGGCATGCTCACCCTATCTTTGGGGGCCGAGAGGCTGCCGGCCCAAGAATTAATGGACTCAACTCACTCGATGAAATCTTGGCCCAAGTTAAAAACTTTGCAATCAATAACCCTGAACAGCTTTGGATCATTGGCGGTGCATATGAGGCTGCGATTATCGATGGCGGAGACTTTGATGCACACTGGCTAGATTCAGTCGTTAGTGATCGCCCCGTTGTATTGCATGCAGTTGATCATCATACGATTTGGGTAAATACAAAGGCGTTAGAACTTGCTGGCATAACCAAGCAGACCCCAGATCCAGTCGGCGGCACAATTGCTCGACGCAGCGATGGCACAGCCAAAGGAACACTGCGCGAGCCAACTGCGATGGCCTTAATTCTTGACATCGCCCCAGCCGACTCAATTCAGAGCGATGTGGCGGCAATAAAGCGTGCATGTGCTTCATACCTTGAGGCCGGTGTCACTACATCAATTGATTCGTGGGTTGAAAAAGATATGGCCCAGGCCTACTTGGCTGCGGCTAAATCTGGGGACTTAACGATTGCCATGAACCTATCTTTTCTTGTAACCCCATCCAACTGGCGCGAAAATCTTGCGGAGTTCAACTCACTTCGTGATGAGTTTGCCGCTCTACCTAATCCAGATTTAGTAAAGGCCAATAGCATAAAGTTTCTAGCCGATGGCGCTCTTTCTGCCGGTACCGCAGCGCTCATGGAGCCTTACTTAGACAACCCTTCATCTTCTGGAATTAAAATCTGGGATGAGGATGAGTTACTGGATGCAGTTGCATTATTTGATATGCATAAATATCAAGTTCATCTCCACGCCATCGGTGATGCCGCAGTCAAACAGGCACTGGATGCAATAGAGGCGATGATTCGGATAAATCCGTGGTGGGATCGACGCCCGGTTATTGTCCATGCCCAGTTAATCTGCGATGAAGACTTGCCACGTTTTAAGCAACTAGGTGTGATAGCTAACATTCAGCCGCTGTGGTGTTACATGGATCCCATGAATAAAGAGTTAATCCTGCCTCGCATTGGTAGTGCCAGAAATGATTTGCAGTACCGTCTGCGCACCTTAATAGATAGCGGCGCAACAATTGCTTTTGGAAGTGATTGGCCCGTAACAAGTGAGGTTCCATTACGAGCCTTAGGCGTTCCCATTAATCGACTAGCTCCTGGAGTCAAAGATGCAAGTGGCTGGAACATAGCGGAGGCGATCACATTAGAGGAGTCACTTACTTTCTACACAAAAAACGCTGCCTATCAAATGTTTCGTGAGCATGAGCGTGGGAGCCTACAGGCTGGTATGAAAGCCGACTTTATAGTGCTGGAGAAAAACCTGTTTGAGATAGATCCCAGTGAAGTTTCATCAGTTGATATAACTGCCCTGTATCAAAATGGGGTCAAGCTCACTTAACTTCCAAATGTAGCCCCTGCAGAATTATTACCCAGGTAAGCGCTGGTATTTGCCCGCCGTTTACAACTCTGTACTGGGATTTTTTAGATCGCCACAAAGAGACATTTGCGAAAAACCACCGCATGAGCCAGCAGATTTTTGGTCTAAAGCGACTGAGCGATCTGCCTGAATTAAAAGAGCGAGCCCAAGAAGTTCTAGCTGGACTAAAGGCAGGAAGTATTTAAGAGGTTATGTTTTTGTGGGCAAAAGATCATCAGATGAAATGTGCCTTGGCGTTATTGCAGCCACCAAGTAGTTGGCTCTAAGCCCTATTTCGAACCTGACTACTTCAGTCCCACTTTTTAAAAGATTTCGTGGAATAATCCCCGAATGCGCCAGCACCTGATCCACTCACTACTTCGACAAGTGGGCTTGCATGGATAAGAACCTTGAAAACGCCGGCATCGACTACTTTTCCCAGCTATACGGCGCCACATCAGATCAGGGTGAACCGCAACAGACAATGATCGATAAATGGCGCGACACATTAATTGCAAAGGCCTATCGCACATACAGCAGCACACATTTATCTGAATCCGATGTTCTAGATATTGGATGCGGCTACGGCTGGCTACTAGATGCCTTCGAAGGAGCCCGATCTCTTTCCGGTATAGACATCGCCCATCACGCCATCGAACAAGCCACCAATCGAAAGCCCGAGCGGCTTTTCAAACAAGCCAATGTGCAAGATCCGATTCCATTTAGCCACGGCTTTGATCTCATTCTTGCCATCAACGTCATCGAACATCTGACAGATCCAGAAGCTGGAATCACATCAATTGCCAATGCCGCAAAACCCAACGGCATCGTCATCGTTCATCTACCAACGATCACAAACTGGATTACCGAGTGGGGCTACAGCAAGTTATATGACTCAGACCCAACACATATCTATCGCCCATCGGGTCAAACAGTGCGCAAGCTTTTTGAACAATTAGGTTTTGAAACCCTACGCGACTCATACCTTCCACACTTCTTACCCGCACTCACCAAGATCTGGCCCATCCACCCGGCCTACTGTGCAATCTTTCGCAAAACTACGAACGCCACATCCGAACTACCTTCATCACCAGACCAATAATCACCAACACAAAACCCACAGGCAAGGTCACCATTGGTTACTCTCTTCTCATGCCCAAAGATCCATCCCGCGAAGCCCACTTCCCCGCCATCGAAAAGCGATACGGCGAAAAAATGGCTTACTGGTTTAAGATCATGGCAAAGATTGAAGGCAAAAAGTATCCAGAACAAATAGCGCACCTAAAAGAGAGCCACGGCTTCTCCCAAGCCCACGCTAACGCCCTTGTTATGTATTCAAGGGGCTCGCAATCCTCACAAAGGTTTAGTACCCCTACAGAGTTCTATAAATCTGTAACACCCCAACAGGCAAAGACTATAAAGTCGATTTTTAAGGCGATCACCACAAAGTTTCCGCAGTTAGAGCTTGTTATCGCCTGGAATCAGCCCATGGTCAAGCTAGATAAGCGCTACATCTTTGGTGCATCAGCCTCAACCAAACATGTCTTAATTGCGCCTTGGGATCAAAAGGTATTCAAGGAGTTTGCTCTAAAATTTACTGAGGGCAATGCGCTTAAAAAAACGATTCAACTACCTAACGACTGGAATGTAGATGCCAAGTTGATTCAGGCGGTAATTAAGGCAAGTCTTGCCAATCTGAAGTAATTTCAAAATTGAAGCTTTATTTTCGTCCTAAGAAAGAATTAATTCCTCGAACCAAAAACTCTTGAATCTCCGACGTGACATGTGGTGCAAGCCCGGCCAAGTTATTGAAGCCGTGAATGGCGCCTTCGCACTCCTTAAAAATGACCTGCACACCAGCTGCTTCAAGTGCTTCGGCATATAGGCGCCCGTCATCGGCCAACGGATCATATTCTGCAGTAACTAAAACCGCTGGGGCTAGACCTGATAAATCATGACAGTGAGCGGGGAATGTGTATGGGTTACGAAGATCTGCATCCGAGCCAATGTACTGAAATTCAAACCAACGCATAATTTTGGAAGTTAATCCAAAGCCCTCTGCATTCCTTATTGCACTTGGGAGCGAGCCATCATTGCCGGTGCATGGATAAACGAGCATCTGAAAGGCTAGTTCTACTAAATTCTCATCTCGGCTTCTAATTGCCACCGCAGCTGCAAGATTTCCCCCAGCGCTATCACCTCCCACTCCAATTTTCTTTGGATTAATTTTCAACATCCCTGCATTTTTTACAACCCAATCAAGGGTGGCATAACAGTCATTGAAAGGGGCGGGGAATGGATGCTCTGGAGCCTTCTGGTATTGAACTTGAACAACTACAAAATTACCTTTATTTGCAAGAGATCGGGCAGTGGGTTCATTGTTATCCATATTTCCAATCACCCAACCACCGCCGTGGTAGTAGAGCATGACCGGAATATTTGGTTCAGCACTTGGGCGATAGATTCTTATCGGTAAATAACCAGTTGGGCCTGAAATTATTCGATTCTCAACACTAAAAATTGGCTCTGGTGCACCGATAAAAACTGGATCTGGGAGAGTGCGAAATCTGTACTCCTCTATCGACATTTCCCATGGAGCAGGCATATTCATCTTTTCGCGCAGTGCCAGATAATCTGCAAATTCCTTTTTTAAGGTCATGGGTCAATTTCCTAAGGTGCCGTTTGTGCGCCTAAGTGCAGTTGTTATCAAGGCCGTGATTAATGGGGAGTATGCAACGCCACTTGCCGCCATGAGCTTTGGATACATTGAGGTCCCGGTAAAGCCAGGCATCGTGTTGATCTCATTTATTATTACTTCGCCCTTTTCGGTATAGAAGAAATCAACACGGGCAAGCCCACTACACCCTAAGGCTTTAAATGCAGCTACTGCGCTGGCGCGGATCTGATCACTTGCAGCTGCTGGAATATCTGCTGGAACTTTAACCGTAGTGGCGTTATCTAAATACTTAGCCTCAAAATCATAGAATTCAAATCTACTATCGATGATGATTTCACCAACAACTGATGCCTGTACGCTGCCATTAGATTCAAGTACGGCGCATTCAATCTCTCGCCCCGCAACTGCGCTCTCAATCATCACTTTGCGATCAAAGGTAAAGGCATCCTTGATCGCAGCCTCTATTCCAGCACTAGATTTAACTTTATGTGTGCCGCGACTAGAGCCGCCACGGGCGGGTTTAACAAATACTGGATATGAAATATCTGAAATCTTTGTCTTCCAATCATCACTGGTTACAACAATTCCAGAGGCCGTTTTCATGCCGGCTGCGGCAAAGATTGTCTTTGAAAATGATTTATCCATCGCAGCTGCCGATGCCATTACCCCGCTACCAACGTAGGCGATATCTGCGATTTCAAAGAAGCCCTGAATCGTGCCATCCTCACCAAATGGGCCGTGCAGTGCTGGAAAGACGACATCTATGTGCAGCGTTTTTCCATTGACTGCAAAGCCATGCACGTCGGCCACAAGTGGTGTGGCCTTTTCATCAACTGTTGGTAATACCCCGTTAATGATTGAAAGCGAATAGTCATTGGGCAGTAATACCCAGTTGCCTGCCTTAGTTATTCCAATTAAAACTGGGTCATAAAGAGATCTATCTAAGCCAGCCAGAACTCCACCAGCTGATAGACAGGAGATCTCGTGTTCACTACTGCGTCCTCCGCAGATAATGGCAACGGTTTTTTTACTCATCGTATGAAGTTCTCTCCACGAGTTGTAATCTCCATTAAGCGATCAAAGGCCTGCATCGGAGTAATGGTGCCTGCACACACATCGGCTACGGCCTCAATCACTGGGACCTCGATACCAACGCTGCGGGCGATTTGAAGAACTGCACTAGATGAGGCTACGCCCTCAACGGTCTTGGCTATATGTTCACGCGCTACTGCCATAGATCCTGAACGTCCTAATATTTCACCGAACGTTCGATTTCGAGAGAGTGGGGATCCACAACTGGCAACGAGATCGCCCATACCGGCTAGGCCTGCAGCCGTGAGCGGGTCGGCCCCATGGGCCGCCGATAGTCGTGCCACTTCATTAAGGCCCCGAGTAATAACCATGGCCTGAGTATTTTCGCCAAAGCCCATTCCGATCGACATTCCAACGGCTAATGCGATGACAGATTTTATCGCGCCAGCGAATTCGCATCCCAAAATATCGATTGATGTATAGACGCGATAGTAAGGGGTAGCAAATAGCTTTACTACTTTTTCTGCAACGATGGTGGTGTGTGCTGCAACTACTGCACCAGCTGGCTGGCGCAGAATTAACTCATTAGCTAGATTTGGACCAGTGATAATAGCGACGTTATCAGTGGCCATAACCTCTTGAATAATCTGAGTCATCCGATTTTGAGTAGATACTTCGATGCCCTTTAAAGTGCTTATATATAGTGCATTTGCTGGGGCATAAGCCTTCCAGACATGCAGATTCTCTCGCAGTGTTTGTGCAGGAACTGCAAGCACGTAAATAGACGAGTAATCAAATGCGGCAGCTAAATCACTTGTTGCATTAACACCGTTAGGCAATGGATTGCTATCTATGTAGCGTGAATTAGTATGGCTCTGATTAATCTCATCAACAACACTTTGATTACGACCCCACATAAGAACGTGATTTCCGGCATCGGATAAAACTTGAGCCATTACGCTGCCCCACTGCCCTGAACCAAAGACTGTTATCTTGCTCATCGTTTCCTCTTAAAGTTTCCGGTTCGGGGTAGAGTCGATAGATGTGGATCAAAGATCTCCACTGGGCGTTTTTCTCCCCGTAGCTCTTCGAGTAGATCGGTAATTGCGCGCATCACAAAGGCAGTTGCCTCGACCAATGCCTCTGGGTCTTCCTCTCGCCCATACCAGCGCGATAATTCAAGTGGGGCTCCAACTAAGATATTGATGGGAGTTCGAGGAAAGAGTTTAATTTTCCTCTCATACGTTGGCATCACAATGTGTGAACCCCATTGCGCGATTGGGACTACCGGAGAGTGCGTCATAATTGCAAGGCGAGCAAGGCCAGTCTTTGCAACCATTGGCCAGCCGGCCGGGTCGCGAGTAAGTGTGCCCTCGGGGTAAACACCTAAACAGTGGCCGGCTTGTAGTAATTTCACTGCATGCTCAAGCGCCTTAGCGGCATCTTTACTCTCCCGAGCCACTGGAACTTGTCCTGCAGCTAAGAGAATCTTTCCAATTATTGGAGTTTTAAAGACACCCTCTTTGCCGATATAGCGCGGGGCACGCCCATTGCGATAAAGAAAGTGGGTGAGGAATAAAACATCGAGATAAGAGATGTGATTGCTGGCAACGATGACCCGCCCAGTCATAGGGATGTTACTGGCCCCGCGCCATCGTTTTTTTGCGACTACGTTCAGAATTGGAATAACAATTTTTGTGCAGATCTTAAAAGTAAGGTTTGTTCCCAAAGGCTTGCCCGATGGCGGAGCATAAGAAATCTTGTACTCCCTCATGCATTCAATATTAGTGCCTGGCATAAGAAAACGGGGCCAGCCTTAGCTGACCCCGCCTCTTAAAAAAGAGTTAAAAAGAATTACTTCTTCTTAGCCTTCTTTGCAACCTTCTTCTTTGCTGGAGCCTTCTTGGCAACCTTCTTCTTCGCTGCAACCTTCTTCTTGGCTGGAGCCTTCTTAGCGGCCTTCTTGGCTACTGGCTTTGCCTTAACAACTGGCTTTGGTTCTGGCTTTGGTGCAGGTCCGAGCTTGCGCGCACCTGAGATGACATCCTTCAAGCCCTTTGCTGGCAAGAAGCGAGCCTTCTTTGAAGCCTTGATCTTGATTGTCTCGCCGGTGAATGGGTTACGA
>Ga0114978_10004460_pt1 | contig 11321 bp, 12 predicted proteins | sample S_140212_EF_Meta_FD_87027 | JGI IMG/M metagenome (GOLD analysis project Ga0114978, IMG submission 87027) | Freshwater microbial communities from Lake Simoncouche, Canada to study carbon cycling - S_140212_EF_MetaG | ecosystem: Environmental > Aquatic > Freshwater > Lake | place: Lake...
CCCGGTGGTCTGGCTGACCATACGGCTGGTAGCCAAAATATGTTTGGCGTCGATATTCAAGTCCAGATTGAAATAGTCTTTGCGGGTTTTGACCGCCATGACGATTTCTTCCAGGCTGCAATTGCCGGCGCGCTCGCCCAGGCCGTTGATGGTGCATTCCACCTGCCGCGCGCCGCCAATCGTCACGCCAGCCAGAGAGTTGGCCACCGCCATACCCAAATCGTTATGGCAATGCACTGACCACACGGCTTTGTCGCTGTTGGGAATGCGTTCACGCAGGTTTTTGATGAAGTTGCCGTACAGCTCGGGGATGGCGTAGCCCACCGTGTCGGGCACATTGATGGTGGTCGCACCTTCAGCAATCACAGCTTCGAGTACACGGCACAAAAAGTCGGGGTCAGACCGGTAGCCATCTTCGGGGCTGAACTCAATGTCGCCCATCAGGTTGCGCGCGAAACGGGTGGAGAGTCTGGCCTGTTCATAGACTTCGTCTGGGGTCATACGCAGCTTTTTTTCCATGTGGAGTGCGCTGGTGGCCAGGAACAAATGCAAGCGGCCTGATGCGGCTGGCTCGAGGGCTTCGGCCGCACGGGAGATATCTCGGTCATTGGCCCGGGCCAATGAACAGACAGTCGAATCCTTGATGACTGCGGCAATTGATTTGACGCATTCAAAGTCACCGTTCGAGCTGGCGGCAAAACCAGCCTCAATGACATCAACCTTCAGGCGCTCCAGCTGGCGCGCAATGCGCAGCTTTTCGTCGCGCGTCATCGAGGCGCCGGGCGATTGCTCGCCGTCACGCAAGGTGGTGTCGAAAATAATGAGTTTGTCAGCCATGAAATTCTCCGAAAAAAATCAAATAAAAAACCAGCAATCCCAAAACAAAACGGCCCGTTGCTGGTGCAAACGGGCCGTTGGAAATGAGCTTGAACGAAATATTTTTCCGTGCGCTACCTGTTCCGCCCGTCGGCAGATAGAAGTAGTAGTAGCGAAATTCGATTCATATTTGTGAATATATCACAGCTGGTGTCAGGAGGCTTACTTATGCAAGCCGCGCTCTTCAGGCTCATCAAGCGACGTGGCAATCACACTGGTTTGCTGACCATTAGCACGGCGCCAGGCGTGCACCGCGTAACCCGACAAACCATAAGCGATGAAAAACGCAAACACCATGACGGGTGGGTGCAGGCCAACGACGCCAATGCCCAGAGCGATCAACACAATCACGGCAAAAGGCACACTCTTTTTCATCTGAATGTCCTTGAAGCTGTAAAACGGCACGTTGGTCACCATCGTCAGGCCCGAATAAAGGGTCAAGATGAACATCAGCCACGGGATCTGCAGACCGAACAGGCCCAAGTCGAGCAGGCCCGTACCGGTGTAGTCAGCATCGTTCAGCAGCCAGATAAAGCCCGCCACCAGAGCAGCGGCCGCAGGTGAAGGCAAGCCCTGGAAAAACCGCTTGTCCACCACAGCGGTATTGACGTTAAAACGGGCAAGCCGCAGCGCTGCACAAGCGCAATAGACAAAAGCAGCCACCCATCCCCAGCGGCCCAGTGTGCTCAGACTCCACTCGTAAGCAATCAGCGCGGGTGCCGCACCAAAAGACACCATGTCTGCCAGTGAATCCATCTGCTCACCGAATGCGCTTTGCGTGTTGGTCATGCGGGCAATGCGGCCGTCAAGGCTGTCCAGAATCATCGCGCTGAACACGCCAATGGCAGCCTGGTCAAAGCTGCCATCCATGGCCATCACGATGGCGTAAAACCCGCCGAAGAGCCCGCCCAGCGTGAACAGATTGGGCAAGATGTAAATTCCTTTGCGGCGCTTGCGCACCAGCACCTCCGGGTGCTTGTCCGATTGCGATATGGATGCCTGTTCGCCATCGTGCATACAAATTCTCCTGAAACTGTCACCTAGGATAACAAACTACTGTGCCGTAAAAATCAAAAAGCCGCGCAAGATCCATGCGCGGCTTTTTGAAGGATAAAACCGTGAGGTTGCACGGCTTCATCGTACGGCTTAGTTACGCGTCTGGTCCACCAGCTTGTTCTTAGCGATCCAGGGCATCATGGCGCGCAGTTGGCTACCGACTTTTTCAATCGAATGTTCGGCTGTCAGGCGGCGGCGGGCGGTCATGCTCGGGTAGTTTGTGCGACCTTCCAGAATGAACATCTTGGCGTATTCACCGGTCTGAATGCGCTTGAGGGCTGCGCGCATCGCCACGCGTGACTGCTCGTTGATGATTTCTGGGCCAGTGACGTACTCGCCATATTCAGCATTGTTGCTGATCGAGTAGTTCATGTTCGCAATACCGCCTTCGTAGATCAGATCGACGATGAGCTTGAGCTCATGCAGGCATTCAAAGTAAGCCATTTCTGGCGCGTAGCCGGCTTCAACCAGCGTCTCGTAGCCCATTTTGATAAGTTCAACCGCACCGCCGCACAGCACGGCTTGCTCGCCAAACAGGTCAGTCTCGGTTTCTTCCTTGAAGTTGGTTTCAATGATGCCGGCTTTGCCGCCACCATTGGCCATGGCGTAGCTCAGTGCCAGGTCACGTGCCTTGCCCGATTTGTCTTGATGAATAGCAACCAGGTGCGGCACGCCGCCGCCCTGGGTGTAAGTGTTTCGCACGGTGTGGCCAGGGGCCTTGGGCGCGACCATCCAGACGTCCAGGTCGGCACGCGGCACGACCTGGTTGTAATGCACGTTAAAACCATGGGCAAACACGAGAGACGCGCCCTGTTTGGCATGCGGCTCAACATTGTTTTTGTAAACGCCAGCGATATCTTCGTCGGGTAACAAAATCATGACCACATCAGCGGCTTTGACAGCGTCGTTGACTTCATGCACAGACAAACCAGCCTTAACAGCTTTGTCCCAAGACGCGCCGCCTTTACGAAGGCCCACCACGATTTTCACGCCGCTGTCGTTCAGGTTTTGTGCATGGGCGTGGCCTTGGCTGCCGTAACCAATAATGGCCACTGTTTTGCCTTTGATCAGGCTCAGGTCGCAGTCTTTGTCGTAATAAACTTTCATCTTTTTTCTCCTGGTTGTAAATTCAAAATCAAACTCTGAGGATGCGCTCACCGCGACCAATGCCACTGGATCCGGTGCGTACCGTCTCCAAAATGGCACTGCGGTCAATGGCTTCCAGAAACGCATCGTTTTTGTGCTGATCGCCAGTCAGCTCAATGGTGTAACTTTTTTCAGTCACATCAATCACTCGACCGCGAAATATATCAGCCATGCGCTTCATCTCTTCGCGCTCTTTGCCCACAGCGCGCACTTTGACCATCATCAGTTCGCGCTCGGTATAAGCGCCTTCGGTCAGGTCAACTACCTTGACGACTTCAATCAGACGGTTCAGGTGCTTGGTGATCTGCTCGATCACGTCGTCCGAACCGCTGGTCTGAATCGTCATGCGGGACAGTGTGGGGTCTTCAGTCGGGGCCACCGTCAGGCTTTCGATGTTGTAGCCACGGGCTGAAAACAAACCGACCACGCGGGACAGCGCTCCGGGTTCGTTTTCCAGTAAAACTGCAATGATGTGTTTCATACGTCTGGACTCTTCATTTCGGCTGCCCTCCCCTGCACACGGTAATGCGCAGGCTTGGCAAACAATAGATTTGTCAGTTAAAGGTTAAAGGTAAGAGCGGGTTTTGCTGCTTCTTCCGGAGCTGCGCATACATGTCTTTACTGGTCTGGAGCTAAAAGACCCCCGAAAGCAGCCCTTTTAAAGGTCTTCAGCTCCCAAAAGCATCTCGTTGATACCCTTGCCGGCCTGCACCATCGGAAAGACGTTTTCTGTTGGGTCGGTGCGGAAGTCCATGAACACCGTGCGGTCCTTGAGCTTGCGCGCTTCGCGCAGTGCGGGCTCAACGTCAGCCGGCTTTTCAATCAACATGCCGACGTGGCCGTAGGCCTCGGCCAGCTTCACGAAGTTAGGCAGCGCGTCCATGTAGCTGTGGCTGTAACGGCCTTCATAGTCCAGTTCCTGCCACTGGCGCACCATGCCGAGGTAGCGGCTGTTCAGCGAGACGATTTTGACGGCCGTGTTGTATTGCAGACAGGTGGAAAGCTCTTGAATGCACATTTGTATGGAGCCTTCGCCGGTTATGCAAAACACCTCGGACTCAGGCTTGGCCAATTTGATACCAATGGCATACGGCAGACCGACGCCCATGGTTCCCAGCCCGCCAGAATTGATCCAGCGGCGTGGCTCGTCAAACTTGTAATACTGTGCGGCCCACATCTGATGCTGACCCACATCTGACGTGATGTAGGCGTCCGCATCTTTGGTCATGTCCCACAGGGTTTGCACAACATATTGCGGCTTGATGGTGGTGCCATCGCCCAGGCTGTACTTCATGCAGTCGCGCTTGCGCCAGCCGTCGATCGTGCTCCACCAGCCACCCAGTGCGCCAGCATCAGGTTTGAGGCCTGATTCCCTGATCATCGCAATCAGCTCGGTTAACACGTCCTTGACATCGCCAACGATGGGGATGTCCACCTTGACGCGTTTGGAAATGCTGGAAGGGTCGATGTCGATATGAATGATCTTGCGTTCGTTTTGCGCAAAGTGCTTGGGGTTGCCAATCACACGGTCGTCGAAGCGGGCACCGACAGCCAGCAACACGTCGCAGTTTTGCATCGCGTTGTTGGCTTCATAAGTACCGTGCATTCCCAGCATGCCCAGAAATTTTTTATCGCTGGCCGGGTACGCACCCAAGCCCATCAGCGTGTTGGTACAGGGGTAGCCCAGCATGTCGACCAGCGTGCGCAGTTCGGCTGAGGCATTGCTCAGCAACACGCCGCCGCCAGTGTAAATGTAGGGACGCTTGGCGGTCATCAGCAACTGCAGGGCCTTGCGGATTTGCCCACCGTGGCCTTTGCGTGACGGGTTGTAGCTGCGCATTTCAACCGTCGTGGGGTAGCCGGCGTAGAGCACCTTGTTGAACGACACGTCTTTCGGAATGTCCACCACCACCGGGCCGGGACGACCGCTGCGGGCAATGTGAAAAGCTTTTTTCATCGTCTCGGCAAGGTATTTGGCGTCTTTGACCAAAAAGTTGTGCTTGACGATGGGCCGGGTGATACCGACCGTGTCGCATTCCTGAAACGCATCAAGGCCGATGGCATGGGTGGGCACCTGACCAGTGATGATGACCATGGGAATGCTGTCCATGTAAGCGGTAGCAATCCCCGTGACGGCATTTGTCACGCCGGGGCCAGACGTGACCAGCGCTACGCCAACCTCGCCGGTGGCGCGAGCGTAGCCGTCAGCTGCGTGCACTGCGGCTTGTTCATGGCGCACCAAAACGTGCTCGATGGTATTCTGTTTGTAAAAGGCGTCGTAAATATGCAGCACAGCGCCGCCGGGGTAGCCCCAGATGTATTTGACGTTTTCAGCTTGCAGAGATTTAACAAGAATTTCCGCGCCGCGAAGATCTTGTACGCTTGAATGTGCTTGTGCAGCCACTGCTGCTGCGGAAGCGAGTTCCGCTTTTGTGATTTCCATGATGAACCTTTGTGAATTTCTCTGACGAAATACCTTGGGTGCCTTTTCGCTGTCTCTCGTGGAGCAGTGTCAAGACTTGAGGCCAAAACCATAAACAGAATCATCATCTGCCGAGTTGTGACCCGTTTGCCGCTTGAATTGCGAGGCTCATTATGACATTTCGTTCAGTGCAACTGCGCCGATCCTGTCGAAAGCAAAAAACTCGCAAGCCAGCGGTGCGATAATTTTGGCTGGCATCCGAAACAATTAAAGTGCTTGACGAACCCGGAACCACCTACCGTTGGCAACTGAACAAGAACTCTCTGACTTCCTGAAAAGCGTCGAGAAGCGCGCCTTTAAGCGCAGTGTGTACCACACGCGTGACGAAGAAGCTGCGCTGGATATTGTTCAGGACAGCATGATGAAACTCGCCCAAAGCTACGGAGACAAGCCATTGGCCGAACTGCCCATGCTGTTTCAAAGGATTTTGTCCAACACCACGCTGGACTGGTTCAGGCGACGCAAGACGCGAAATGCCCTGTTTTCAAATATGAGCGATTTTGAATCTGCCGGAGATGACGGAGATTTCGATATTCTTGAAACTTTAGAGCTCCAAACCAACTCTGATGGAACAGAAAGTGCCCAGGACGCCATAGAACGGGCCCAAATATTGCGTGAGATTGAAGTAGAAATAAAGCTTTTGCCGGGTCGTCAACGAGAAGCCTTCCTGATGCGTTACTGGGAGGAAATGGATGTGGCAGAAACAGCCCTTGCCATGGGCTGCTCGGAAGGAAGTGTGAAAACACACTGCTCCCGCGCCGTTGCAGCACTGGGCAAAGCGTTAAATGCCAAAGGATTGAAACTATGACTAATTCACCACAAAACAGGGCAGACATTCTGCAAGACCGTTTTGCACTCAAAGCCACGTCTTACCTGTCTTCAGGCGCATCTGACCTGCCCTACGATATTTCCGAGCGTCTGCGTGCTGCGCGTGTTCAAGCTATTGCCAAACGTAAGATTGCTTCCGTTCAGACGGCTGGTAGCAGTTTTAACGTCGGCGGCGGTACTGCGGCCTTGTCATGGGGAACCCCTGACGGCATCGGTTGGTGGGGCCGGATCGGCTCTGTCATGCCATTGATCGCGTTGGTCGTTGGTTTACTGACCATCAACTCGGTGCAAAACGACAACCGCGCCCAGGAAGTCGCTGAAGTCGATGCCGCCTTGCTGACGGACGACTTGCCGCCTGCTGCGTTTTCTGACCCTGGTTTTGTGCAGTTTTTAAAAACCAGCCGTTAAGGCACGGCGACACAGCCACCGCGCGCTTTTCACCTGCCCGTTTTGAATGCTTTTTGCCCTGACATGACGATTCACCTGACGAGAACGCTTGCAGTTTTTAGCCTGATCCTTGCGCCAATCGTGGCATTTGCTCAGTCGCCTGCTGTCACTGCAGCACCACAGCCAGCGGCTAGCAAATCGGCCACGAGGATTGTGGTGTCAAAACCAGCTTGGTCAGAGTTGACGCCCCCACAACAGCAGGCTCTGAAACCGTTGGCGGCTACCTGGAACAGCATCAGCGAACCGCAAAAGCGCAAATGGCTTGAGGTTTCCAAAAACTATCCGGCCTTGCCACCAGCAGGCCAAGCCACCATGCACAGCCGCATGAACGAGTGGGTGGCGATGAGCCCGCAAGACCGTGCCGCGGCCCGGCTAAACTTTGCCAAGACCAAAGAGCTGTCAAAGCAACTCACGCCAGACGAAAAGAAAGCCAAGTGGGAAACCTATCAGGCCCTGAGCCCTGAAGAAAAAGCACAACTGGCCGCAAAAGGCAGCCCCAAGCCCACAGGTGCAGCAACGGCCGTCAAGCCTGTACCCACCCAAAAGCTGGCCGTCACGCCCAAAAACCTGACGCCCCAACCCAAAGTATCAGAGAGTGCACCTGTTGGTACGACAGGTGAGACGGTGCCGGGCACCACCTCGCCAGCTGGCAAATCCGATTGATCGTGTCTGAGGCTAGCGTCCCCTCGATACCGAGGCGTATGGCCTGCTGGGCCTACGAAGGCCTGCTGATGTTCGGCGTGGTCTTTCTGGCCGGCTACCTGTTCGGCACGCTCAGCCAGACCCGTAACGCGCTTGACAACCGCCATGCGCTGCAGGCGTTTTTGTTCCTTGTTTTTGGCATTTACTTTGTCTGGTTTTGGTCCAAAGGTCAAAGCTTGGCCATGAAAACCTGGGATATCCGCGTGGTGGACAGCCAAGGCAAGCCCATCACACAAGCTCGTGCCCTGGCTCGCTACACCCTGAGCTGGCTGTGGTTTTTACCGCCTTTGGGCGTCAGTTGGGCGCTGGGCTTGCCAGCCAAAGAAGGGGCAGTGATCACCTTGGGCTGGGTAGCTGTTTGGGCAGTCCTGGCCCGTTTTCATCCGCGAAAACAGTTCTGGCATGACGCGCTTGCCGGTACGCAACTGATCAACTGGAAAGCGCCTGAAAGCCCCAAACGGCTAGCGCGCATGGCCAAGCCGAAGCAAAGCTAGCCGTAGTTGTCACAAAACTGCAAGACAATGCGTGTCATGCTTGAACCAACAGACGCTGTCAATCCTCAAAAAGCCCGCAAAGGCTTAAACCGAGTCTGGCACGCCCTGGGCTACTCGCTTGCCGGACTGCGTGCCGGCTGGCATGAGACCGCCTTTCGCCAGGAGGCCATGGCGGCGGTGCTGCTGCTGCCAGCTGCCTTTTGGCTCGGCCGCAGCTGGGTTGAAAGCGTGTTACTGGCTGGGACGGTTGTTCTGGTCATGATTGTTGAGCTGCTGAACACCGGCATCGAGACCGCGATTGATCGCATTGGGCCAGAGTGGCATGACCTGTCCAAGCGCGCAAAGGACATGGGCAGTGCAGCCGTTTTGTTGAGCCTGCTGCTTTGCGCGGCAACCTGGTCTCTGGCCATTTTTCAAAGACTGACAACGTGAACACAGCAGCTTTTTCAATCTGCGTGTATTGTGGTTCTCGCCCAGGTCATCACCCCGAATTTACCGCCTTGGCAACACAGGTCGGCAGCTGGATCGGCACACACGGCGGCCAGCTGGTGTATGGCGGCGGCCGCAATGGGCTGATGGGTACCGTGGCCGACGCAACGCTGGCTTCAGGTGGCCGCGTAATTGGCATCATTCCCAAAGCGCTGGTAGACCGGGAGCAAGCGCATCTGGGCTGCACCGAGCTGCATGTGGTGGAGACGATGCACGAGCGCAAGCGCTTGATGGCCGAGCATGCAGATGCCTTTTTGGCGCTGCCAGGCGGCATCGGTACCCTCGAAGAATTTTTTGAAGTCTGGACCTGGCGGCAACTGGGCTACCATGACAAACCCGTTGGCCTGCTCAATATGAACAGTTATTACGACCACTTGCTGGCGTTTTTAGGCAGTTCGGTCAAAGAAGGCTTCATGTCAGAAGGGCTGATGCCATTGATCAGCGTGGACACGCAGGCAGAACCCTTGCTTGAAAGTCTGGTGCACGCGGCTGGTTCGACCCGCAACAACCAGCGCCTGAATGAGATTTAGTTAAAACCGCTTAGAAATTCAGATTTTCGGGATGAAGTGCAAGGCGCCAGGAGCACAGCACACCGAAATGCACTTAAGTGCATGAGGATTGCGAGCACCGTGCAACGCAGCAATTCGCCCTAAAAATGAATTTGTACCGGTTCTAGACAGCGGCTTCATCCTGCTCGCCGGTGCGGATGCGCACCGTCTGCTCCACACTGGTGACGAAAATCTTGCCGTCACCAATCTTGCCAGTCCGTGCAGCACGAACAATGGCTTCTACGCAGCGGTCAACCTCAGATGTTTTGACCACGACCTCAATCTTGACCTTGGGCAGAAAGTCCACCACGTACTCGGCGCCCCGGTACAACTCGGTGTGGCCCTTTTGGCGGCCAAAACCCTTGACTTCGGTCACAGTCAAGCCGGTCACGCCGCACTCGGCCAGCGCCTCACGGACTTCTTCGAGTTTGAAAGGTTTGAGGATGGCTGTGATTTGCTTCACGGTTATGTCTCCATTAATTTTAAAAATCAAGAACGAAATTTGTTGGTGATAGGGTAGCGCCAATCCTTGCCAAAACTCCTGTGAGTAACCCGGATGCCCACCGGTGCCTGTCGCCGCTTGTATTCGTTGATTCTGATGAGCCGTGTGACCCGTTCGACCACCGCGCGGTCAAAGCCGGCGGCAATGATGCCCTCGATGCTTTCATCGTTTTCCATGTAGCGCTCCAGGATCGCGTCCAGAACGTCGTAAGGCGGCAGGCTGTCCTGATCGGTCTGGTCGGCTTTGAGCTCGGCGCTCGGTGGCCGGGTGATGATGCGTTCGGGGATCGGGCTTTGGCCTGTGCCGTATGGGTCGTGGGCATTGCGCCAATGCGCCAGCCTGAAGACAGTCGTTTTGGCCAGGTCTTTGATCACGGCAAAGCCGCCTGCCATGTCGCCATACAGGGTGCAGTAGCCAGTGGCCATTTCGCTCTTGTTGCCGGTCGTCAGGACGATGGATCCAAACTTGTTGGACAAGGCCATCAGCAGCGTGCCGCGAATCCGCGCCTGAATGTTCTCTTCTGTCGTGTCTTCCGCTCGGCCCTCGAAGTCGGTGGCCAGCGATGCCTTGAAGGCCTCAAACTCCGGAATGATGGATATCTCGTCGTAGCGCACCTTCATGCGCTCGGCCATCTCACGCGCGTCAATCCATGAAATGTCGGCCGTGTAAGGCGACGGCATCATCACCGTGCGCACTTTGTCTGCGCCGATGGCGTCCACCGCAATCGCCAGTACCAAGGCCGAATCAATACCGCCCGACAGCCCCAGAAGAGCACCTGGAAAGCCGTTTTTCCCCAAATAGTCGCGCACGCCCAGCACCAGCGCGTCCCACAGGTCAGCATCGCCGGTTTGTTCGGCGTGAATGGTAGACGTTATATTTGCTATTACTTCAGGAGCAGATTGTGTAGGTATCTGTTGGGCTAGAGGCTGATTTGATGTATTTTTTGGAGCCTGTTCAGCCGTTTCGACGCTGATTTCAAACAGATCTTCCTTGAAACTGGGCGCACGGCCGGCCAAAGCGCCATCGGGCAGCAGCGCAAACGAGCGGCCCTCAAAAACAATCTCGTCCTGCCCCCCCACCAGATGCGCATACACCAGCGGCAGGCTCACCGCCTGGGCGCGGTGCTGCATCATGCGTTCACGCTCAGCTCCCTTGCCCATGTGAAATGGCGAAGCGTTGATGACAACCAGCAGTTCTGCGCCAGCATCTTTGGCGTCCTGGGCAGGCGTGTCAAACCAGGCGTCTTCACAAATCAGCAGGCCGACCTTCACGCCTTCGGCTTCAAACACGCACGCGCTGTTGCCGGGCATGAAGTAACGCCGTTCGTCAAACACCTGGTAGTTGGGCAACTCACGCTTGGCATAGGTGCTGATGGCCACGCCCTCACGCAAGACGCGTGCGGCATTCTGGCGGTGCTGTAGGGTCACGCTTTTGGTGCGAAAGCCGTCGCCCACTGCCACTGGCGTGCCAACCACAAGCGTCAGGCCCTTTAACCCGGCCAGCGCATGGGCCACCTGATTCACGGCATCATCACATGCTTGGATAAAAGAGGCGCGCAAAAACAGGTCTTCGGCGGCGTAGCCACAAATAGCAAGTTCAGGCGTGACGACCAGGCGGGCACCCTTGGCGTACGCTGCGCTGGCTGCATCGATGATTTTTTGCGCATTGCCAGCGAGGTCGCCCACGCAATAATTGAGCTGCAGAACGCAGATTTTCAGTAGCATTATTTAAATTAAAAACAGTCTGATGAA
>Ga0114978_10004463_pt1 | contig 11319 bp, 11 predicted proteins | sample S_140212_EF_Meta_FD_87027 | JGI IMG/M metagenome (GOLD analysis project Ga0114978, IMG submission 87027) | Freshwater microbial communities from Lake Simoncouche, Canada to study carbon cycling - S_140212_EF_MetaG | ecosystem: Environmental > Aquatic > Freshwater > Lake | place: Lake...
AGCCAATAGCGCCTGAATAAATTGCCCATGGGGGTGCCTGGAGCCGTTTGTGTCACTAAATCGTTTTGTTCTTTTTTAAGCATGGAAAGTGCTCCGCTACAGTTTTTCAAAAAAATTAAAAGGGAAATCTTGGAGTAGGTTCAAAGGATCCGAAAAAGACCCCACAATCTATTGTTCAATATAGAAGAACGTGGTTCTTTTATTAGAAACAAGGGTATCATTGGGGCACAGTTTTTGTCAACAGGAGTTTTAAATGTCGGCAGGATGCCAATACCTCTCTTTATGTAAAAAATCAGACGTCACTGAGGGCAAAGCCATCAAGATTGAAAAAAATGGGCTCACCCTTGCCGTCTTCAACATTGAAGGCGAGTACTACGTGACGGATGACCTTTGCACACACGGCCCTGGCTCTTTGTCTGAAGGTGAGATCACGGGCGATGTGGTTGAGTGCGATTTTCACAACGGCTCTTTTAACATCAAAACCGGTGAACCGGTCGGACCTCCTTGCATGATTCCATTGAAAGTCTACAAAACCTTGGTTGAGGCAGAAGATATCCACATCGAAGCTTAACGCTTTTGCCTATGGACTTTTTTGATGCAGATCAAAAAAGGAATGTAAGGCACTTAAGACACCAAAGACAAGTAAGGCAAGTAAGGCAAGTAAGGCCAGTTAGGCTCATCGACTCAAAGCCCAAGACTCTTAGGAGCTTTTAGAAGCTTTTAGCCCTTGCAATCAAACCCGCTTTTTTACGTATCCGCCTGAACCGCACTCACCATGGGTGCCCATCTCTTGAGTTCGCTTCCAAAGTAAAGATTGAACTTGGGCACATCCCAGTCGAAGGTTTCCATCGATACTTTGCTGAGCTGCTCGCTCACGTGAGTGCTGTGCATGATTTTGCGAACCTCTAAATTGATTCTATCCACCAAGGCTTTGGGCATCCCTGCGGGCCCCGACAATGAAAACCATGTGGTGGAGGTTAATTTTGGAAAACCAAGCTCCGCAAAGGTTGGCGTGCTTGGAAAATCCTTGAGTCGCTTGCTGCCCGTGGTGGCAATGAGTTTTAAACGCCCAGCTTGAATATGCGGGCTGGCCGTGCTAAGCGTGGTGAAAGATGCAGAAATGTGACCCGCAATCAAGTCCGTCATCGCTGGAGCAGCACCTTTGTAGCCCACGTGCTCGAGCCGAATTTTGGTGGCCGCTTGAAAACTCTCCCCAATCAAATAACCATGCGTGCCCTTGCCAGGAGAGCCCCAACTCAAGCCCCCATTTTGCTTGGAGGCATAGTCCATGAAGCCTTTTAAATCATTGATCGGCAAAGACGCATTGATCGCCAAGGCGATGGGTGGCCCCCCCAAGATGGCAATGTGCGTGAAGTCGTTCACAGGGTCAAAGGACTTCGGGTTCTCAGCAGGCGCGATGATGTGTGAGCCAATGCCTGAGATCACCAAGGTGTAGCCATCGGCGGGAGATTTGGCAACCATTTGGGAGCCGATGATGCCGCCTGCCCCCCCTCGGTTTTCGATCACAAAGGGCTGCTTGAAGGCCTCCGTTAGACCCGTGGTGACCAAGCGACCCAAGGTGTCTGCACTCCCCCCTGGTGAGTAAGGCACCACCACCTTGACAGCACGGGTGGGCCAATTGCCGTCCTGCGCATAAGCGCCGCCTTGACCGACAAGCAAGCCCGCACCGGGCAAAACGGGCAAAACGGGCAAAGAGGCCCATTGAAGAAGTTCACGACGACGCACAGCAATCCTTTCAAGCTTAAAAGCTTATCCGCGTTTTTAAAAAAACGACTCGACACAAGACGTGAGGTTACCCCTTAAATAGCAACTCTTGCAACAAGGAGGCTCCAATAACCTTTAAAACACCCAATCGCCCAACACATTTTAACAATAAGTTTCCACCATAGAGAAAGGACGGTCTGCATAGCAGAACATCATGCCTCGCTGACCTGGCCTCGCTGACCTGTAAAGACCCATCAAGCAAATAAGAGGGCCAAAAAACCAGATAAACGCTCGTATTTTGTCTGCTTGGGGCTTGCTTTCTTTCAGGCACAATGCTTTCATATGTCAAACAGCGACCAGCACTTCATCCCCAGCTCCTTTACCGATCTTTTCAAAGATCCGTCCCGACCCTACTCCAAAGCCAGTGAGCCCTTTGAGGTGATCTTGGCACGCTACGATCTTTGCGAGGACATGGCGCAGATGCTGTACCAACCCTCTTTGAACATGATGGGCAGCATGAACATCACCGACACCGATGTGATTGATCGAACACTTCAAGGCCTTTTGGTCAACCCAGACATTGTGAGCCCAAGAGAGGCGAAATGGATCCTGCAACGCTTGTGCGAATTGCTTGAATGGGAGGTGGCCGATTTGCCGGCACTTTTAGACGCTTTACAAATAAGCTTTTTCGCAAAGGCCCCTATCGTTAAAGAAGATTCATGAGTTGGATGAGCACCGCTTTGAACCTCCCGTCTCCCCTTGGGGTCGCCTTGATTGCGCTGATCGCGATCTTCGGTCTCATCGTTGGGAGTTTTTGCAATGTGGTGGTCTGGCGTTTGCCGCAAATGCTCCTGCAAGAAGACACGCAAAGCTTGTCTACCAAGAGGGTGAATTTGATGTGGCCTCGCTCTCATTGCCCGCACTGCTTGCATCCACTGCGCCCACAGCATTTGGTCCCCGTCTTGAGCTTCATGTGGCTCAAAGGGCAGTGCGCCGACTGCGCACAAAAAATATCGCCCAGATACTGGGCAACAGAGCTCTTGGTCTCTTTGTGGTGGGTGTTTTGTGCCGTCAAATTTCAACTGCTTGACTTCACCGCTCATGACAGCCTGGCCCAACATCTTTTTCTCACCCAATGGACAAGCGCCTTTTTATGGGCCCTCATGGGAAGTGCATTGATTTGTTTGGCTCAGATCGATTGGGAGCACCAACTGCTGCCTGACGCCATCACCCAGCCCTTTTTATGGCTTGGCCTTCTAAGCGCACAATTTGGACTTTTGGGCCTGACACCCAAGGCGTCCCTCTTGGGCGCGGCCATGGGCTATATGAGCCTATGGATCATCGCCAAAATCTACTTCTTACTGAGCTCTCGCGATGGCTTGGGCCAAGGGGACATGAAACTATTGGCCCTCTTTGGTGCGTGGATGGGACCTTTGAGCCTGATTGCTTTGGTCCTTTTGGCCAGCAGCACGGGTGCAGTGTTTGGACTTTGGCGACTCAAAGTTAAAAAAGACCTGGATCTGCACGAGCCCATCGCATTTGGTCCTTTTTTGATTTTGGCTGCGTTCACCTTGCTGCTGCTCGGTCCTGAGCAGGTGCTTGCTTTTTTTGGATTGAAGACTTAAGCCCTGAAGTGCTCTAAAATAGACTGAGTGCTCAGACCCATGGTCTGAGCTTGGCCTTTTCACCCATCCTTGCACACTTTTTTAACATGATTCACATTGGTTTGACCGGTGGCATAGGAAGCGGCAAGAGCACCGTTGCCAACATGTGGCAGGATCTTGGAGCCACCTTGATCGATGCGGACCAAATCTCTAGGGCCTTGACCGCTGCCAACGGAGCGGCCATTTCATCGCTTCGCCTGGCCTTTGGACCGGGCATCATCACCCCTGAGCAAGCCCTCAACCGAGACGCCATGCGAGAGTTGGTCTTTTCGGACCCCTTGAAAAAAGAGTTGCTCGAGGGCATCCTTCACCCGCTGATTGCACAGGCCTCTGAGCTTGAAATCAAACAAGCCCAAGAAAGCGGTGCTCAAGTTCTCGTGCATGACATCCCCCTCTTGGTCGAGTCCAAAAAGTGGCTGTCCAAGGTCGACAAAGTGTTGGTCATCGACTGCAGCGAGGCCACTCAAATCCAAAGAGTTCAGGCCAGAAACGCCCTGAGTGTCGAGCAAATTCAAAAGATCATCCGCTCGCAAGCCTCCCGCCGCGAGCGCATTGAAGTCGCTGATTGGGTGATTCAAAACGACCACCAAAGCTTGGAGGACTTGAGACAAATCGTCCAGAGCCTCTACACCTTGGCCCTGGGTTCAAGCGTTCGTCGCGCCTAGGGCGTGCCATCAAGGAGATCAGTCCCTTTGATGACCTGGGTTTTTTAAAAAAAGACTCGCGCACCGGCGATACAAAATACTTGAACCTCCACCGCTTTGATTGAGCGTTTGGCCAGATGATAAATTTCTGATTGAATGCACTAAAACCTGCCCAGTCCCGAGTATGATTTGCGTATTCATTTTTATTTAAGCTTGTGATCCTTTTTGAACACCCCTTTAATGAGCGCGTCCGCACTTACTTGCGGCTAGAGCATTTGTTTCGTCGCTTTGATTTGTTGCTTCAACGAGAGCACGCTGTGGATCACCACTTTTGCTTTACCACCCTTTTTGAAATCATCGAAGTCGGGGGTCGAACAGACCTCAAAACCGATATGTTAAAGGACTTGGACAAGCACAAAAATCAGCTCTCCACCTACAAGGGCAACCCCAGTGTGGATCAAGACGTCTTGCTTGAAGTGCTCTCAAGAATTGAGACCTGCTTTGAAAACTTGAACAATTTGGGCGCCAAAATCAATCAGTTGATTGGCGAAAACGATTTCCTGGCCAGCATTCGAAACCGCATCTCTATTCCCGGTGGCACCTGCGCCTTTGATTTACCCGCTTACCACTCCTGGCAACAAAAGAGCAACGCGCTTAGACAGTCGGACATGATGCGTTGGACCGAACCCTTAAAGCCTCTTTACAGCAGCGTGGAGTTGCTCTTGGGCCTCATGAGAGACAATGGTGTGGCGCAAAAGGTCATGGCCCCTGCGGGACTCTTTCAACAAAATCTGCCCCAAGGCAAGTTTCAACTCCTGCGCTTGTACATAGACCCGAGCTTGAACATGATTCCTGAAATCAGCGGCAACCGCATGATGGTCTCCATTCGCCTCATGCAACAAGATGAAAACGGCCGCTTACAAGCAAGTCCCACCGACTGCTCTCTTGAATTGGCGTTGTGCGTTTAAATTGAGCACCCCAAGATGAGCGAGATCGACCGCGTGAGAGTTGTCAAATGCCCCAGTTGCAAAGGTGAGAGTATTTACGCTTCTACCAACCCCTACAGACCCTTTTGCAGCGCACGGTGCAAGAACCATGACTTAGGTGCTTGGGGAAATGAAGAACACCGTCTGCCAGAACCAACGCCGCCCGATGACATGGATTTGCCCTCCTCCACGCCCATTCACTGAGCGCAACTCGGGTCTTTAGTGTTCTACAACCCGTCTTGTTCCAGCCAAAACAACACGGGCCTTGTGCCTGGCAGCACGGGGCCGACTTGAAGCGGCAAATGTTGCCACGCAAAACTTTGCCCCTCCTTCATCGTGATCTCCCCAGACCAAGCCTTGACCTTGCAAAAGTGAAGCTCAACCAAGCCATGGGGATAGTCAATGCACTCGATGCGCCAAGGCTCGATGTCATGAACCTCAATGCCAAGCTCCTCTTGCAACTCTCTTCGAAGGGCTTGAGAGACGTCCTCGCTTGCTTCAAATTTACCCCCTGGAAACTCCCAATAACCCTCGTAGACCTTGCCAGGCGGGCGTGTGGTCATGAGAAAGGCGCCCGCTTCAGAAAACAGCACGCCCACAGCCACTTGGATGAGCTTTTTAATGCTCTGAGGCCCATGGCTCAGCGGGTTGGGGTTGAAATTGGAGTCGCTCTGTGGCGCGTGGGGATCCACTGCAGGTGCGGCCACCCAAACGCTTCTCAAGCCTTGGTCCGTCATCACCTCGCCTCCTGGCATCAGCCCAGGAAAAGACGCGGACGTGCTCATACAAAGACGGCCCTTTGCAGGCACCTTGTTGGATGTCTGACGCGTTGCTCCAATCTCAAGCACTCAAATTCATGCGGCCCGCATAGTCCTTGGCAAACTGAAACGCCACCCGACCACTTCTAGAGCCACGCTCCAAGGCCCAGAGCAAGGCCTCAGGCTTGGCCGACTCAAAATGCTTTTCTTGCACCTTCATGTACTGCAACCATTGGCAAGCAATGCTCAAATACTCATCTTGCGAGAAAGGATAAAAACTAATCCACAACCCAAAGCGCTCAGACAAAGAAATCTTCTCCTCAATGCCCTCTCCAGGATGAATCTCTCCATCCACTGAGGGCGCGTAACTCAAGTTCTCCTTCATGTATTCGGGCAGCAAGTGGCGGCGATTGCTGGTGGCGTAAATCAACACATTGGCCGTGGTTTGGGCAACGCTTCCGTCGAGCATGGACTTCAAGGCCTTGTAGCTGGACTCCCCTTCTTCGAAACTCAAGTCGTCGCAAAAGATCATGAATTTCTCGGGCCGTTGACCGACCAAGTCCACCAAGTCGGGCAAATCCACAAGGTCTGCCTTGTCCACCTCTATCAAACGCAATCCCAAATGCGCAAACTCATTCAAACTGGCTTTGATCAAAGAGGACTTGCCCGTGCCTCTGGCACCCGTCAAGAGCACATTGTTCGCGCCTTTGCCTTCAATGAATTGAAGGGTATTGCGTGTGATTTTTTCTTTTTGCAGATCAATCTCTTTCAAATCACTGAACCGCAAATGGCCCACATTCGCAACCGCCTCCAAAGCCCCATGCCCACCTTGACGTTTGCGATAGCGAAAGGCGGTGCTTTGCGTCCAATCCGGTTCAGACAACGGTTTGGGCAAAATCGCTTGGAGTTGATCCATTAATTTTTCGGCACGAGATAAAAATTGCTCTAAGGAATTTGACATGTTGATTTTTAACTTCTGTAATCTGCATTGATACTCACATACTCATGGCTGAGGTCACACGTCCATACGTGTTGCGCATGCAAGCCTCGTCCCAATTGAACCCTGACCGTGATGTCCGCTTGGCCCATGACCCTTTGCCCCTCGAGCTCCAAATATTGAGGGTGACGCCCGCCCTTCGTTGCCACATGCACATCGTCCAAAAAGAGTTCAATCAAAGACTGATCCAAGTCCTCAATGCCCGCATAGCCCACGGCCGCCAAAATACGACCTAAATTGGGATCACTAGCAAAAAAGGCCGTCTTGACCAAAGGAGAATGGGCAACAGCATAGGCCACCTTCATGCATTCCTCGTCACTTTGTCCTTGCTCGACCAAGACAGTGATGAACTTGGTCGCCCCTTCACCGTCTCGCACAATGGATTGACACAGCTCGATGGCCACCTCCTGCATGGCGTTAAAAAGCTCCAAGCCTAAACCCGATGTGAATTGAGTGATGGCTGTGTTTTGCGCCTTGCCTGTGGCCATCACCACAAAGGAGTCATTGGTCGACGTGTCTCCATCCACGGTGATTCGGTTAAAGGACGCATCGGCCAAGGCCTTGGCCAAGTCCTGCATGCATTGAACTGTGATGCTCGCGTCGGTCGCCATGAACCCAAGCATGGTGGCCATGTTGGGTTTGATCATGCCGGCACCTTTGGAAATGCCGGTGATGCACACCCGATGGCCCCCCAACATCAACTCACGGCTCGCCGCCTTTGGAACGGTGTCGGTGGTCATGATGCCGGTGGCTGCATCGCCCCAACTGCTCTGCCCCATTTGGTCCAAGGCTTTGGGCAAATGGTCGATGATTTTTTGATGGGGCAAAGACTCCATGATCACTCCTGTCGAGAAGGGCAGCACTTGCTCTGGAGAAATGTTCATCAACCTGGCCAACGCAATGCACGTGGCCGATGCACGCATCAAGCCTTCTTGCCCCGTGCCCGCGTTGGCGTTGCCGGTATTGATCAAAAGCGCTCGAATGCCGTGGCCCGCCTGCAAATGCGCTTTGCATATTTGGACGGGAGCGGCACAAAACCGGTTCTTGGTGAAAACCGCCCCCACCGTGGCGCCTTCCTCCAAGGCCATGAGCGTCAAGTCTTTTCGTCCAGCCTTTTTGATGCCCGCCTCAAGCACTGAAACCCTCAAGCCCCTGATCGGCCTTAACGCATCAACGTCAGGCGCTTTTAAATTGACAGACATGGATCAAACTCCCGGATTCAAAAAAAGCGCTGCACCAAGTCCATCAATTCAAACGGCCATGGCAAAACTTGTACTTCTTGCCGCTGCCACAAGGACAAGGCTCGTTGCGGCCCACGCTTGGCACCGTCTCACGCGCTGGCTGAGAAAGTAGCCGGGCCACATCCAAGGTCGTTTGCGCCTCCCCACTCTCATCGGGCGCGCTGTAGGTCACATTGGAGATGTGTTCTGCCTTTTGCTCCAAACTTTGTGCCGCTTCTTCCAACTGATCTTTGGACTGAATTTGGACCGTCATCAAGGTCTTGGTCACTTCATTTTTGACCGAATCGAGCAATTGTCCAAAAAGCTCAAACGCCTCTCGTTTGTATTCTTGCTTGGGCTGCTTTTGCGCATACCCTCGCAAGTGAATGCCTTGCCTCAAGTAGTCCAGTGCTGAGAGATGGTCTCTCCAATGGGTGTCAATGCTTTGCAACAACACCACGCGCATGAAAGGCATGAATTGCTCCAAACCCACTTGCTCAAGCTTGGACTCAAATGCATGGTTGGCCGCTTGAAGCACCCACTGTTTGATATCTTCATCGACCAAGCTCTCAGAGGCTTTGACTTGGCTTGACAAGTCCAGGCCCAAAAGCCACTCGGCTTTGAGCACCTCTTCAAGCCCTTGGACGTCCCACTGCTCATCCATGGAGTCGGGTGGTACGAATTGGTTCACCAAGTCATCAAAGCAACCCTCTCTCAAAGAGGCGATTTGCGCCGTCAAATCGCTTGCGTCCAAAATGTCATTTCTTTGCTGGTAGATCACTTTTCTTTGGTCATTGGAGACGTCGTCGTACTCAAGCAGTTGTTTTCGCATGTCAAAGTTTCTGGACTCTACTTTTCTTTGAGCGCTCTCAATGCTTCGAGATACCATGCCCGCTTCAATCGCTTCGCCCTCGGGCATTTTGAGACGGTCCATGATCGCTTTGACTCGGTCGCCTGCAAAAATGCGCATCAAGGGGTCATCCAGACTTAAATAAAAGCGTGAAGACCCTGGGTCCCCTTGACGACCGGAGCGTCCGCGCAATTGGTTGTCAATGCGTCTGGACTCGTGGCGCTCGGTGGCGATGATGCGCAAGCCCCCCAAAGACTTCACATGCTCATGGTCAAGGTCCCACTTCTCTCTTCGCGCTTGTTCCTGCTGCGCTTTATCGCTGACGGACAAAGACGCCTCGGCTTGTATCGTGGCAATGGTTTTTTCAATGTTGCCCCCAAGCACAATGTCCGTTCCACGACCTGCCATGTTCGTGGCAATGGTGATGGACTTGGCTGCTCCCGCTTGGGCAATGATATCGGCCTCTCGCTCATGCTGCTTGGCATTGAGCACCTGGTGCGGCAAGCCTTCTTTGACCAAGAGCTCAGCGATCAATTCTGAGTTCTCAATCGATGTGGTACCGACCAACACAGGTTGTCCGCGCTTGAAACATTCTTTGATGTCTTCAATGGCCGCTGTGTACTTTTCTTGGGTGGTCTTGTAAACCCGGTCGAGCTGATCATCTCTGTGGCTTGAGCGGTTAGGGGGAATCACCATCGTCTCTAGACCATAGATCTCCTGAAACTCATAGGCCTCGGTGTCTGCAGTACCCGTCATGCCAGAGAGCTTGGCGTACAAGCGGAAATAGTTCTGAAAGGTGATCGACGCCATGGTCTGGTTCTCGGCTTGAATGGCCACACCCTCTTTGGCCTCCACCGCTTGATGCAAGCCCTCACTCCAACGCCTGCCCGACATCAAGCGGCCCGTGAACTCATCCACGATGGTGATCTCGCCCCCTTGACTCACATAGTGCTGGTCTTTGAAATACAAATGATGGGCTCTGAGAGCGGCATACAAATGGTGCATCAAAGTGATGTTGCTTGGATCGTAGAGCGAGGCCCCTTGCGGCAAGAGGTTCGCCTGCGTCAAAAGACGCTCCGCATTCTCATGCCCTTGTTCGGTCAAGAAGACTTGTCGGGATTTTTCATCCAAGGTAAAGTCGCCCGGTGTGACGATGCCCTCTCCCGTTCGGGGGTCCTCTTCACCAATTTGACAGGTCAATTTGGGCACGATGGCGTTCATCGCGATATAGACCGCTGTGTGGTCCTCGGCTTGTCCACTGATGATCAAAGGGGTCCTGGCCTCATCAATCAAAATCGAGTCCACCTCATCCACGATGGCGTAATTGAGCCTTCTTTGAACGCGGTCTTGCGCCTCATAGACCATGTTGTCTCTGAGGTAGTCAAAACCATACTCGTTGTTGGTGCCGTAGGTGATGTCACAGCGGTAAGCGGCTTGCTTTTCTACTCTTTGCAAATGGGGCAAGTTCACACCCACACTCAGGCCCAAAAAGTTGTACAAACGCCCCATCCACTGGGCGTCTCGTTGGGCCAAATAATCGTTGACCGTGACCACATGCACGCCTTGGTCACTCAAAGCGTTCAAATACACCGCCAAGGTGGCCGTGAGGGTCTTGCCTTCTCCGGTGCGCATTTCGGCAATTTTGCCGTTGTGCAAGGCAATACCGCCAAGCATTTGCACATCAAAGTGACGCATCTTCATGGCTCTCTTGGAGCCCTCGCGCACGAGCGCAAAGGCCTCGGGCAAAATGGCGTCCAAGCTCTCGCCTTGGGCCACCCGTGCCTTGAAGGCAATGGTTTTGCCCCTGAGGTCCTCGTCGCTCAGTCCTTCCAAGGAGGGTTCTAGCGAATTGATGCGATCCACAGTTTTGCGGTATTGCTTAAGAAGTCGCTGATTGCGGCTGCCAAATATTTGGGTAAGAAGATTAAAAGCCATGAAAACGGTACGTGCAATTGCGCTTTGGAGAAAGTCCCATGCAAATGCCACACTTTCCTTTACTGAATCCTTCCATTTTAACTGGGAGAACAGAGATAATGGAGCCATGGATCCAAGCCAGCCCAAAAAACCCGTTTCTAAAGAAAAAACCGGGGGTTTAAACACCCAAGTCAGCGCTTTGGCGCAGTTGCGCGCCCTTGGCTACTCCAAAGTGCCCCGCTGTGGCCCCCTTTTGCGGGGCAAATCGGTGGAGGTGCTCAAGGCGGCTCAAGGCGCTCCAGGGCTCTCGCAATTGATCGCTCAAGCCTCTCGCTCAAAATCGCAAGTGGACGATTTAAAGGGCTTGGTTCCCCCCACGATCTTGAACCAAATTCACTCGGGTCCCATGGAGTTGGGCAATTGGATCTTGATGCTCAAAAGCAGCGCAAGCGCCGCCAAATTGCGGCAAATGGGGCCTGCCATCTGCGCGCATTTGAGGAGCAAGGGCTGGGACATCCAGTCCATCACCGTGAGAGTAATTCAAGCCTAGATCAACTCTAT
>Ga0114978_10004464_pt1 | contig 11318 bp, 9 predicted proteins | sample S_140212_EF_Meta_FD_87027 | JGI IMG/M metagenome (GOLD analysis project Ga0114978, IMG submission 87027) | Freshwater microbial communities from Lake Simoncouche, Canada to study carbon cycling - S_140212_EF_MetaG | ecosystem: Environmental > Aquatic > Freshwater > Lake | place: Lake...
CCAAAGAAGGATACAATTGAATACACAGTATTCGTTCGTTTCGGTCTTCAATGGGAAGAGCTTGATGCAGTTGCTTACGCAGATGCAGCAGTAGACTCATAATCATCACTGATTAACTTGACGAGGGAGACAGGGTAACAACTGTCTCCCTCAGTCATATTGTGGTATAATTTAGTAAAATGATTAAATTCATTTAATATTGGAGGAAAAAATGGAAGATTTAAATAAAATAGAAAGCGTGCCAGCAGTTGTTGAGCAAGTAGCACCAGAAGCTCCAAAGCCAACTCCAGCAACACCTACTTCATCAGACTCAGTTGTACTATATGCAATTAAAGATATTGTTACAGAGTCTGGTGCTTCTGTTTCACAAGGGTATTCAAGAGTAAGCAAAAAAGATGCAGAACAACTGCTTCAACACAGCAAGGTTCGTGTAGCAAGCACAGAAGAGATTGAAACATACTTTAACAAGTAATTCTTGTTTATTGTTTAATAGGTCAAAGGAGGACATATGTCTGTAGTTGAAGAGTTAAAAAACAAGACTGTCTTTGAACTAAAATCTTATGCAAAGCAAAACAACATTGATGTTTTTGGGGTAAGTAAAAAAGTAGACATACTAGAAATTATTTTAAACTTTATACCTAAAGAAACATCAGAGCCAGTAGTTAAACAGAAGCCTCAAGAAAAGGTTGCAGTTTACTCTGAAAGAAACCTTAACTGGGTTGGTGTTGGAGAATTAAAAATTGGATATAACATAGTTACTAAAGAGCAGGCTGAGAAATGGATTTCTAATAGATCTGTTCGTGAGGCTAGCCCAGAAGAATTAAAGGGAGCATACGGTCAATAATGGAAATTTTAAGACTGCCACCTTACCCAGTTGTAACCACATGGGATGTACCATTAGCAACTACAAGTTATGTTATTTCTATTGAGGACTTAATTGATCACTCTGTAGATACAGTAACAGTTACATCCAATGCAAGTAAAAAAATAACCTATACAATACCGCAAAGCAAGTTAGAGTATGATAGAAAATTTTCATTTAGAATTAAGACCACATCTGGCGTTCTTGTTGTAGATAGCAACTTGGACATTATTAGACCATACGTAAATCCATCAAAGCTTGGAACTACAGCATCAGAAATTGCAGAATACAAGATGCTTGAGCTTGTTGCAAGATCAATTATTGATTCACACATAGTTGATGGATTTTATAATGAGAAGCACATTGTTCAAACAGTAGGTCTTGGAACAGACTTTTTCCCAATATGGGAAAATGTAAATAAGGTTTTAAAGGTTTATGAAAATAACGAACTTGTCTACAATGTTGATGATGCAACAGTAGGAGAGTATAAGTATGTAGTTACATTAGATAACTCCTCTGTTCAAAGAGTTGAGCTTGATCAATATAACAGGTTTGAATCAAGACCAGTCAGACTTCCAGTATCTCCTGGAAACCTAGCATTTTATGGTTATGCTGGAGCAGACTTCCCAGAAGGATTTGACTATGTGCTTGTCTTAGATATAGGATATAAAGCAGTGCCAGCAGATATTGAGTATGCAACAACGGTACTAATTGATGACCTTAAGTGTGGAAAACTTGACTATTACAAGCGATATGTAACATCATACAATACAGATCAGTTTAAAATTCAATTTGATAAGATGAGCTTTAACGGTACTGGAAATATGATAGTTGATAAAATTCTTGAAAAGTATAAAAAGAGTATTACAAAGATTGGCATCATTTAATGCTATGCGAATCAACAGACTTTATATACCCATTACTTGCAGACGTATATTATCCTATTGTTGAGCAAGGCGCTTACGGAAACGTAAAAAAGCAATGGATTCTTGATAGATCTGTAGCCTGTAATTTTGGTCCAGTTGGTTTGGTTGGTAAAGAAGAAGTCAAGCCAAACGTAAACATTACAAAAGAAAATATTTTAATTGGCAGAGTAAGGGCAGACTTAAGGTTTGGCAAAGGCAACTCAAGAAATGCAGTAACAAATGTGCTTGTTACAAATATAAGAACAACCCAAGAAGATTCTATTTACATAGAGACGTCTGGACCAAGAGATGGAAAATCTACCATATACGAAATTGCTACAACTGAAGCTATCGTTGGTCCTTTTGGTACAGTTGAGTATCACAAGATAGTTTTAAGACGATCAGAGAATCAGGCAAGTGATTTATAATGAGAGTCATAATGAATGATAAGATGTTTAAGAAAGAAATGAAAAACATAATTGACTACTCTATTGGCTTTTTAGAGGGCGCACAAGTAGGAAAAACACAATTTTTAAATAACATGGGTAAACTAACAACTGAACTATTAGAAGCATATATAGACTCAAATGCCAGGGTAAATCCAAAAGCACTACACCATATATACGAATGGTATAAAGTGGGAAGTCCTGATGCACGTCTATACAATATAAACTACACTATAAGCAACCTTGGCCTTTCGTTTGTGTCAACCATGAAGCAATCAACATCAGTTAAAGATGGCTCATCAGTACCTTTTTATAACAAGGCTAAAATAATGGAAGAAGGAACTCCAGTAACCATCAAACCAAAGAAGGCAAGCGTCTTGGTTTTTGAAGATGGTGGAGATACAATCTTCACTAAAGGCAAGGTTGTAGTAGCAAATCCTGGTGGAACTCAGGTTGAAGGATCTTTTGAAAAGATAGTTGATTCATTTTTTAATAGATACTTTACACAAGCATTTTTAAAAACAAGCGGAGTGCAAGCATACCTGTCCAACCCAGTTGTCTACTCAAGAAATCTAAAAGCAGGCAAATCTTCTGGAAGATCAAAGGGTATGCAGGTAGGATACAGATGGATAGCAAATGGAGGTCTTAGATAATGGCAAATGATTCACTATTGAATACACCAGTTCTTTGGATTAATAAGTATTTAGCAGATCAAATTCAAATCCTGACCAACATTGAAACACCATTTTTTCCATCAACACCATCTACAATAGACAACCTTACAGAAAGTTTTCCTGCTGGAGGAGTTATGGCTACTTGGGACAGATTAATTAAAATGAATCGTAAGGGTTTTCCTCATATAAAATGTGAGCAGATTCTTTATTATTTCTATGCAACGGCAGATAATACAGTAGAGAATATGGTAAAAATTCAAGAGTCTGTTCTTAGGTTAATGGACCGTTTTGATGAAACAGCACAAGAAATAAACGACTGGTGCTCAAACAGAGTTATAAATATAGGTACAACATCTAATCCAGACTACATAGAAAATCAATTTTATTTTCACAATTTTAAGGTCTATCAGCTTGAGGAAACCAGAGATATTATAGACTTTGGCACAGCCCGTACATATGGTGGAAACAAGATTATTATTGACTTTGATTATCACCAAGACAAGGCGCTAACAGGGCACGGGTGGGCACCAGAGGCCTTACCAGCATCTGGTCAGGGGTATGAGGTCACAACAGTAAACGGCAAGGCCAAAAGGATAACTGTTTAAAACGCTGTTATAATTAAGTTGAGGAAACACAGCGCCGTATAATTTAACACCTAACAAAAGAAAGAGGTAATAATATGCCATATAGTCGTGGAACGTCCAACAACATTATCGTTGGAGCAGCAGCACTTTTTATTGCAGATACAACACTAACTCCAGGAACACTAAAGTCGTTTGTTGGAACAGAGTCTTTTAAGGCTACACTTACAACTACACTAAATGCTGCAGACTACACAAACGTAGGCTACACCATGAATGGTCTTGAACTACAGTTCCAGCCAGATTTTGGTGAAGTTCAGGTAGATCAGGTTCTTGACGTTGCTAAGCTATACAAGCAGGGTATGCAGGTTAATCTTGCAACTGCTTTTGCTGAAGCTACTCTAGAAAATCTTCTACTAGCACTTGCATCACCAGCTTCAAAGCTCTCAGGAACAAAGTCAACATCTGCAGGACAGATCTTGGACATGTCAGCAGGAGACATTGGCGATGTTGCACTAGAGCGTGGTATCGTTGCCGTGGGTCCAGGAACTGGAAACCCTGCAACAGCTGCAGTCACAGAACGTGTATACACAGCATACCGTGCACTCTCAATTGAGAATGTTACAGTAGCAGCAAAGCGTGATGAGGCTTCAATGTTTGAAGTATCATTCCGTCTACTACCAGAAGATGCTTCTGGATCATACGGTAAGATCGTTGACCGTACATTTGCACCAGCATAATAAAAACTTAATAATACAGCTTAGCCCACTTCATAACGAGGTGGGTTTTGTTGTTTTTGTGGTAGACTTAGTAGACTATGGCAACATCAATATATAAAACAAAAAATATCTATTTGTTTGACGGTACAGAAATACAAATAATGCCTCTTAAGATTAAGTATCTTAGAGAGTTTATGGATGTATTTAATAACATAAAACAAACATCAAATGATGATGAATCAATGATGGTCTTGTTAGAGTGTGCAAGAATTGCAATGAAACAATACTATCCTCAAATATCTAAAAACATAGAAGATCTTGAAGATAACATAGATTTGCCAACAGTACATGAAATTTTAGAGATTGCTGCAAATATAAAGATAGGTGAAGATTCAGAAGAAAGCATAAAGACCCAGGCCCAAAGGAGTGAGGCTGGCCCAACATGGGAAGACTTTGATTTAGCAAAACTTGAATCAGAAGTATTTTTGTTGGGTATATGGAAAGATTACAATGAGTTAGAATCATCAATATCACTATCTGAACTAATATCAATAATAGCAAGTAAAAGAGAATTAGATTATCAAGAAAAAAAATTTTTTGCATCAATTCAAGGTGTTGATTTAGAAGGTGGATCTGAACCTGAAAAGGGTCAAAAAGAATGGGAAGATTTAAAGGCTAGAGTATTTAGCGGTGGAGCAACAAATGATAGTAATGACATATTGGCATTGCAAGGACAAAATGCTCAAAGAGCAGGATTTGGAATTGGCATGGGTCTTGATTATGAAGACGCAAGAGACCCCTCTCTCGTGGTATAATTAATCTAAACCCAAGGGAGGGATCAATATGGCAACAACTGTGCATGAAGCGCATAAAGTCACATTAATTGATGGTACAGAAATAACCTTAAGACCGCTTAAGATTTCACTTTTACGAAAGTTTATGAAAAAGTTTGAGGGTATTGCAGCAGTAGTAGAAGATAATGATAAATCAATCAACCTACTAATGGAGTGTGTACTAATCGCAATGGAACAATATAAGCCAGAGCTAGCAGCTGACATTGCTGCGCTTGAGGAAAATATTGACTTGCCTACAGTATATGAGATTGTTGAAACAGCATCAGGAATTAAACTTTCTGAAGCAGCATCAATTTTTAATACTGAAGAATAATATAACTAAATAAAGAGGTGCAATGAATGGCTGATGTTCAGTCTAATATTAAGGTAAGTATTGATACTACTGAAGCACTAGCCAGTATCAAAAACTTACAAAGACAGATATCAGCCTTTCATACCTCAATGGCAAAAGGCGGTGCTGCAGCAAATGCAGTCACTGGCCAAATGCAGCAAAACTTAATTAATTCAATTAATGCCACAGGCAAGTTCTCTGCTCAAATGAGAACAATTAAAACAACCACAGAATCTTTTACAAGTTCTTTAGAAAAAAACAAGTTCTCTTTAGGAGAATATTTTAGGTATGCTGGCGGGGCATCAAAAACTTTTGGAAAACTATTTAAAACTGAGTTTGATACAATAAACAAAGTAGCAAGAGAAAATGTAAAAGATCTACAAACACAATACATTAAGATGGGCCGTGATGCTAACGGTGCAATGAGGTCAATTGCTGTAAGACCACTTTCTCTTGACATGAACAATCTTGCAACAAAGACAATGATTGCTTCTGAAAAGCAGGCAATTCTTAATCAGCTGTTAAAGCAAGGATCAACTAATCTTTTAAACTTTGGTAAAAATACACAATGGGCTGGCCGTCAGCTTATGGTTGGTTTTACAATTCCATTAATGGCTGTTGGAGCAGCAGCATCAAAAACATTTATGGATATGGAAACACAAGCTATCCGCTTTAAAAAGGTATATGGTGATTTATTTACATCAACAAAAGAAAGTACTGCAGCACTAGAAGAAATAAAAGCTCTTGGTAAAGAGTTTACAAAGTATGGCATTGCAGTAAAAGACACAGTAGGTTTAGCATCAGAGGCAGCAGCTGCAGGCTTTAAAGGGGTTGACCTTCAAAGACAAACTGCAGCAGCAACTAAGCTTTCTATTTTAGGACAAGTTGAAAGCCAAAAAGCACTTGAAACTACCATTGCATTGCAAAATGCATTTTCAATGTCATCTCAAGATTTAGCAACAAACATTGACTTCCTTAACGCAGTAGAAAACCAAACAGTGTTATCACTTGATGACATGTCAACTGCAATTCCAAAGGCAGCACCAGTTATTCAACAGCTTGGTGGAGATGTTAAGGATTTAGCATTCTTTATGACTGCAATGAAGGAAGGTGGAATAAACGCATCAGAAGGCGCTAACGCACTTAAGTCTGGTCTTGCTTCTATGATTAACCCAACTGGAAAAGCAGCAGCAATGCTTAACAGTCTTGGTATTAATATAAAAAAGATTGTTGTAGACAATAAGGGTGACTTAAAGAAAACAGTTATTGACTTTGCAACAGCATTAAATCAACTTGATCCACTCAATAGAGCACAAGCAATTGAACAAATGTTTGGCAAGTTTCAGTTTGCTCGTCTATCTACTTTATTTGCAAACGTAACAAAAGAAGGAACTCAGGCATCACGTGTACTTGACCTAGCTGGATCATCAATTCAAGAACTTGCATCATTGTCAGAAAAAGAATTAGGAATGACTTCAGAGTCTGCAATGAACAAGTTTAAGGCATCTGTTGAAAACCTTAAGCTATCATTAGTTCCACTAGGAGAAGAGTTTTTAAAGGCAGTAACACCAATTGCTGAGTTTGTTACAAAAATTTTAGATAAGTTTAATAATCTTGGAGATGGAACAAAAAAGGTTATTGTTACATTAACAGCAATAGTTGCAGGCCTTGGTCCAGTATTATTAATGACATTTGGTTTGCTTGCAAACGGTTTAGCAAATATAATTAAAGGCTTTACATTCCTAAAAAGTATTTTTAATAAAGCTGGTAAGTCTAGTGCAACGCTAGGTACTGAAGTTAAGTATATGACTCTTGAGCAAAGAAATGCAGCAGCGGTTGCAGCATCTCTTGATCAAGTTCATAAAAATCTTGCACAAACATTTAGCGTTGAAGCAGCATCAGTTGATGCACTAACAAGAGCATACTACAGAGCAGTTGCAGCACAGGCACAACTAATGCCAACCAAGGTTCCATTTAAAAGAGCACCAGTTACAAAGAGAGCAAATGGAAAGCCTGCAGTTGTTGGCGGTACAGGAAATAAAGACACAGAGCTATCACTACTCATGCCTGGAGAAACAGTAATTCCAACAAAGATGAGTAAGAAGTATGCTCCACTTATTAATGGAATGATTGCTGGCAATATTCCTGGGTATGCAGAGGGAGTAGGATCTAGATTTGTTACAAATACTCCTACATCTTCTGTAGCATCTCATTTTGATGAAACAGCACCAAGTGAACTCGGAAAAACAATTAGACTAGTTGGAGATGAGCTTAAAGGTTTTTCAACAACAGTTCTTAAAATTACAGAAAATGCAGATCGTTCAGGATACAACTTAGTAAAAACCCAAGAAGAATTACTTAGCTCAGTTACAGATGACAATGATGTACTTGCTGGCGGAAGATATTTTGGTGGTACAACAACTCTTGGAACAGGGTCAAGAAATACAATGTTTAACTCAATTGGAGTTAAGGGAGAGCCTTTTACTTTAGATGCTTTAGCAGAGGCAGGAGATAAAGCAACTAAAGCTTTAGAAAAAAATGGAGACACAGTAACTAAGCATACAACAGAGCTTCAACAGCTATCTAAAGAAGGTGCAACTGCAACAGCTTTATTGCAAGACTCAAATACTGCAAATAAGTCAAGAATTGAGTACATGAGAACTAATGCCAAACAAGCAATTACTGAAGGATTGCTTGCAGACGCCAGAAATAAAATTGATGGAAAAAGACTTACTGTAGCACAGGCAAATGTTATTGCTGATGAAAGAATTGCAAAAGTAGATGCTGAGCTAGCACAACTTAAACAGGCTGGAATAACACCAGAAAAAGAAATTTTAGCAGCAAAGCGTAAGTATTTGGCAGCAATGATAAAGTCAGGAACTGGTGAGTTTGTTGTTGCACCAAAAGAAACTGGTGGAGGAGTTGCCAGAGACTATGCTACTGGAAGACCAAGAAGTTCAAGCAATGTTAACTTCTTAAATAAAAAACCAGGTGAAAGACAAGCAGCTTATGGTGGTCGCGGTTCTGTTCAAGTATCAGGAATGATGGCAAAAGATTTTGCACTTCAGGGAAAAAGCTTAGTTGAAGCAGCTGCTCTTGCTCTTATTAGTGGTGCAAGATCAGCTCTTCGTATTGGATCTCCATCTAAAGAAATGCATGATGCAGGAGTCAATGCTGGAAGAAGTTTAGTAGATGGCGTAATGTCTAAAAATAGAGATGCTAATGCAGCAGGAAAAAGTCTTGGAGATTCTGTTGTTTCTGGCACAAGAACATCTAGAAAAGCAACAAGACCACAGGGACCTGCTCCAATAGGACCAGACATGCCACTAGGATCAACCCTTCTTCCCATGGTTGGTATGTCTGAGAAGGAAAAAAAGAAACTAAAAAATCAGCGTGCAAGACAAGCAAGATATGCAAACATTAAAAGAGTTGGATCTAAATTTGGTGGTGTTCAGGGCAGCGTAGGACTTATGGGTGCAAATATGGCTCTTAGCGCAGCACCAGATTTTGCGGGTAAAAATATAATACAGTCAACAATGACTGGTGCAAGCATGGGTATGCTATTTGGTCCTTGGGGCGCAGCTGCAGGTGCAGCTATAGGTCTTGTATCATCTGCTATAAGCACATTAATTGAAAAACAAAGAATTCAAAAAGCAATGACAGAAGCAGCATTTAAATCTAGTGCTGATATTGCTTCATATTTTGGTAATGAAATAGTCAATGTAGATACTTCCATAAGTAACTTTGGTGTATCTCTTGGAATTGTCGGCGGTAGCTTAGAAAATATCGGCAAAGCATTTGGATATTCAACAGAGGAGCTTGCTAGATTTAATGAAATGGTTAGCCAGCTGCCAGAAGGAAATCCTTTAAGAGATCTTATAACTGGTTTGACAGAAGAATCATCTCCAGAAAAAATTAATAAAATTGCTCAAGCTTTTGTTACAACACAGGTTGCACTGGGTCAAATTAAACCAGATCAAGCTCAAAAAACTTTTGATTTAATTTTAGCATCTAGTGGTAAAGTTGCTATGGTTGGATCTAACTTTATGAACTTAAAGAGTCAAACTGAAGCAGTTACGCAAACACTAAAAGATGCATCAAGCAATTCTGTAACATTAGGAACAGCATTAACTCAAGTAATGGCTGCTGCAGCAAATGCATCATCTTTACAGCAACTAGATGTTATTTTAGATGGTGTTGCACAGTCTGGTCTTTCTGCAGCAGAAGGTTTAGGTGCATTGTATTATGCATACATTCAGGTAGGAAACTTACAAGCAGCTCAAGCAATTCAAGCACTAAAGAGAGTAAACGGAATAACATTAGAGCAAACAGGGCTAATAATGGCTGCAGTAGGAAAAGGATTTGAAGCAAAAATTAATCCAGCAACACAAGGAAAAGATTTAGCTAAAGCAGCCCTTGATTTTTTAAATGATCCAAAGGTATGGGCAAAAACAAATGCAGGGGGCGTAACAAAAAAATACAAAGACTTATCTGATGCTCAAATAAAATCTACAAAAGAACAAATTAAACTTCTTAAAGCAAAAAAGAAGGTTATTGATGATGAAATAAAGAAAGAACAAACAATAACAGATGAGTTAAAAAAACAATCTGAGTATACAAAAAAACAACAAGATCTTGACCAGCAAATTCTTGAAGCTAAAATTAGAGGAAAGTATATTGAAGCTGCAAGCCTTCTACAAGAAAAACAAAATAATACAGTAGAATTTAATAAAGAAAAAACAATATCAGATCTACAAGCAAAATCTGATGCTATTCAAGCCCAAATAGATGCAATTCAAGCAATGTCTGATGATGTTGTATCTGCTATTAATGAAGCATCTGCAGATGCAGCTGCTAACGCAGCAAGCATTGTTGCAGCTGTTGGCTCTATAACATTTGATACAAAACAATCAGGAAAAAACTCTTCTAGTGCAGTCCCAGTAGATGTAAGTGCAGAAAGCAGAAAAGCTTACGTTGAACAAAATAAACCAACAGTAACAGTTAGCGCTGGTGGCCAAACTTCCTCTGTGCCTCTAACAGCAAAAGACCTTGATCCAAAAGTAGCATGGAATGATGACAAAAAATGGTGGGACACAACAGGAGCAACAGGAGCAACTAGAAATGAATTTGAAAAATATATTAGAAGTCAAATTCAAACAGATCTTAATAATTTAAAGAAAGATACAGACTTTATTGTTGTTAGTGCAATTGGTGCAGATGGACTTACATATAAGTTTAAAGTTGTAAAAAATGGTGATTTTATTAGAATGGGTAAGCCAGAAAAATTAGCATCTGGTGGATACATAAAGCACTTCAAGCCTGGTGGAAAAGTAAAGGGTCCAGGAACATCAACCTCTGATTCTATTCCAGCAATGCTTTCAGATGGAGAGTATGTAATTAAGGCATCTTCTGTTGCAAAGTATGGCGTAGACCACCTTGATGCAATGAATGCAGGTAAATACGCAAAAGGTGGAATAGTGCGACCTTCATGGATGAAGCCAAAGTCTGCTTACAACTCTAACAATCAGCCTACTGGAAGTCCTTACGGAAGATATTGGGGAGAGCTAGAAAGATTATATCAAGGCTCACCACTAGGATTTGATCGCAATGGAAAGCCTTTATTTAATAATGACGGTAAAGATCCATGGGGCGGAACAGAACCTGGACCTAAGTTCCATGGAAGTACACCACAGTTCTCAGATTACTTCCATCAGCTAGCAGAGCAGCCACGTAAATACAGTGGTCCAGGAATGGGTCTTGACAAAATTACTCCTCCATTAGTTGGTTCTGGCGCATCTGCATGGTCTGGTGGGCTACTTGGTGGCGGTGGTGGAAACATGTTTGCAGAAGGCGGATTAGCATCAAGACCAAAGTATGGTACTCGTAAACCTAAAAAACAAAATTGGTTCCAAAGATATGTGTCTGGATTTAATTCTAAGGATACAC
>Ga0114978_10004465_pt1 | contig 11318 bp, 6 predicted proteins | sample S_140212_EF_Meta_FD_87027 | JGI IMG/M metagenome (GOLD analysis project Ga0114978, IMG submission 87027) | Freshwater microbial communities from Lake Simoncouche, Canada to study carbon cycling - S_140212_EF_MetaG | ecosystem: Environmental > Aquatic > Freshwater > Lake | place: Lake...
GCCCAAGGTCCTATCCTTTCACAAATGCGCCAAGTACGCCAACTTGCAAACAGCGATGTTGTTGTCCCACTAAACGAATTAGACCGCAACACTAAATCTTCAGTTGCAAACCTACTGGTACAAGGTCTTGACCAGATGTCAATGCGTGTATCAAGCACCATGCCAAACCCATACTTCCCTGCATTGCGTGAAGGACAAGAGCGTTCAATGAAAATGGCTCGTGACCGCAAACGAGCAATGCTTGCAATCTGGGACCAAAACCGTATGGGCATGAAAATGCGTCGTCGTGCCCGACACCTCCTTGCATACAGCAACTCACCTGTATACATCAAACCCAACTTTGACAAGCGTCTACCTGAATGGCATCTACGCAATCCACTAGACACCTTTGCAGCACCAAGTGTTGATGTAGATAACCCAGTCCCAGACAATGTTATTTTCTCATACAGCCGCACATACGCATGGCTAACAACAAACTTTGGTAGTTCAATCAACGGACAATTGCGTGTAGGTCAGCCAAGACCAGACGACATGTTCACCATATTAGAATATGTATGCGACGATGAAATCGTTACCCTTGTTATGGGCTACGAAAAAGACCGTGACCCTATTAGCGGCACTTACTACATGGGTTCACCCGCTGTAGAACTATCCCGCATCATTAACCGCACGGGTATGCCACTCGTAATTGTTCCTCAACGCATCACACTAGACAAACCACACGGACAATTTGACGGTCTACTTGGCATGTACTACACCCGTGCTCGTCTGCAAGCCCTCACTGAAATTGCTATTGAGCGTGGCATCTTCCCAGATGAATACCTTGTAGCACGACCAGGAGAAAACCCAGAGATTCTACAAATCGCTGACGGAAAATCAGGACAACTTGGTGTTGTAAAAGGTGGAGATATTCAACAACTCCAGTCAAACCCAGGCTATAAAACAGATGTTGCATTAGACCGTTTAGAGCGTCAAGAAAGACTTGAAGGTTCTATTCCAGCCGAGTTCGGTGGAGAATCAGGAACCAACATTCGTACAGGTCGCCGTGGAGAATCAATCCTTGCGGCAACCGTAGACTTCCGAGTACAAGAAGCACAAGAAATTTTTGCCTCATCTATTCTTGAAGAAGACAAAGTAGCCATCGCTATTGAAAAAACTTATTGGGGTAACAGCGCAAAATCGTTCTACATCCCAGGTTCAGGTGGTGGAATGAAAGATTACACACCAAACAAAATGTGGGAAACAGACTTCCATTATGTTTCATACCCAGCAGCAGGTTCAGATGTGAACTCTCTCGTTGTTGGATTAGGTCAGCGTCTTGGTGCAGGTATTATTTCTAAAGAATCAGCCCGTGAATCAGACCCAATGGTTGGCGACCCAGAACTAGAGCGTGACCGTATTGTTTCTGAAGCAATTGAATCAGCACTTCTCCAATCAATCCAGGCTCAAGCAGCAGACCCTAACGGTCCATACCAGCCTGACGACCTTGCGTTCATTGCAGAGAAAGTTGGTTCTAACCAAATGAATCTTTCTGAAGCAATCATGGCTGCACAAAAACGGGCACAAGAACGCCAAGCAACTGTTGCCCCAGCAGGTTCACCAGAAACAATGCCAGGTTTAGCCCCTCCAGGTATGGGAGCAGAACAACCATCAGCACCAGCAGGTGGACCTCCAGATTTACAATCACTACTAGCACAACTAGGTGGCGGGGGGGGCGCACCACCAATGGGCGGTCCAGCACCAATGCCAATGGGGGCAATGTAAATGGCACAGGCATATCCAAATCGTTCAGACTTGCGTAACCCAATGGGCAAAGTTGCTAAACAAGCAGCACCAAACCAAACATACGGTGAAGCGGGAAAACAAATGGCTGCACAATCAGCAGTACCTATTGGTCAACCACCTACAGATATGCAGATACCAACCGTAGCCCCAGGTCAACTTGGTGATTTAGCAGGCATGACACAGCGTCCTAATGAACCAATTAGTTCAGGCGCATCATGGGGTCCAGGTCCAGGTCCAGAAATCTTTGGTCCATCACCAATTCAACCAACACCACAACTACCATCTGATTATATGAATGGTTCCAAGCAAGACCTTATTGACCAGGTTAGAGTTGCTTATTCTAAATTTCCTAACACTGCTCTTTTTCAGTTGCTTCTTGAATTGGAAGACCATCCAAACGCATGATTAGGAACGCCGAACAACTTGCTGAAGATGCAGCAGCAACAGAATTTTTAAAAAACCGCCGTGCAGAATTTGACCAAACAATTACACCTGAAGTTGCTGCCCGAACCGCATCGTTTGTACCTGGTGGTAAATACACTTCTCCAGAATTAAAAGCATCTCTTGGTCTTTCTGGTATACCTGTTGACCCACAAATGGTTCATGCCCACTCTGTTGCTAAGGCTCGTGAAAACTTTCAATTCAATAACGACTACTGGTCTGCAAATAGCAACACCGTAGGACAAAAGGCAACACCTAAACCACAGGGTGACATTTTCCAATTACTTATTCGTGAACAAAAACTTGCAGCAAATGGAACTAGAAACAAAGTTAAAGTTCCTGACTGGTACGACACTGTTGACCCTGGTGGATACTGGCGCAATCTTCCAGTGCCACAAAAAATTCAAGTTAAAAACGCTTGGGAATTGACAAATCTTACTGAACCACAGTTGTTAAAGTTTCTTGTTCAAAATGGTGGCACTGAAGGTCTTCGTTCTATCCCCCAAATGTATAATGAAGTGTCTTCAACAAATCCAAACCCTAAACTGTTGAGTTACGAAACAGGTAAACCAGTTCCAGGAACAGGTGGTGCTATGGATGCACTTAAACAAAAGTTCCCTAACTTTGGAAAACTTGCCACACAATACGAAGCAATGGAACCTGACACAAGCGTTATTGCGACAGCAGGCAAAGTTGCTGGTCTTGCTTTAAAGGGCACATTAGATTTTGTATCAACACCATTTAAGTTTGCTGGATTTCTTGCACCTGATTTTTTTAAACCATTTGCTGATGTACCAAGAACCGCTATTCGTGGGGTAGCAACAGGTACTTTGGCTGCAGGGCAACTATCAAAAAACATGATTGAGTATATTGCCACACATGGCGGTATTGACCCATTAACTGGTATGCCTGCAGTTGTTGGTTCTGCTACAGAAAAAGATATAGAAGATTTTAAAAGCCTTGTTATTAAAGGCAATGTTCTTTCACAAACAGCAAATGAAATTTTTACTGGTCAGAAAGTTGATTTAGGAACAGGGTTTTTTGCTGGTGGTAGCACACTTGAAAAAGCCATTGCAGCCCACGACGAAGGTCTGCCTAAAATAAATGGTCGCACATGGACCGCAGGCAATGCAGTAATCCAACCACTCATCAGAGAAAACTGGATTGATGCTGACGGTTTTGTAGCCAAAACAATTTCTGGTTTAACAGATGCCGTGTTCACTGTAGGAACAGACTTTACAACCTATGTTGACCCAGTACAAAAGTTAATGAAAGCATTTAACCTTAGTCATACAAGTGCAACAGTTTTGCTTAACGCCAAAAAAGCAGACAAAGTTCGTGAAGCGTGGGTTGCCGAACGCAAACTACAAGGTCTATCTACAACAATTACAGACTCTATGGAGATGATATTTGACGCTGTTGCTGGCGTGTTCCGACGGGCAGATGGACCAGTGGACGCAGAAGATATAGCAAAGATGGGTGGTATCGTTCCGCCGAACACTCAACTGCCTGCAGAGGTAGAAGCAGTTATTGACGATATGGTGCGTAAAGAACTTGACGGTAAAACATTAGCCGCTATGGATGCACCACCAGATGATGTCTCCCATGTCCCAGCACCAGGTTCAAAAGAAGAAGCATATGCTGCTAATGGTTTGATACGAGACGGAGAAGGAGTTCTTCGTCCAGACCCAATGATTATTGACAACATGCCATTTACTGCTACTGGTCGCAGGACACTTAAAAGACTTACTTCATATAAAAACTCAGGCGAACTTTACGATGCTTTCCTTGGCAATATCCCACCTGGTGCTGCCGTACAAATTCAAGACATAGTTGACGCTGCTCGTAAAGTAGGGCAAGAAGTAGACCTTTCTGCTGTCCACAAAGTTCTTGTTGACGGTGTGTTATCTGCCGACCCGTTCTATGGTGTTTCTGAAATACCTGGTTTAGGAAGACAACTGTTTGGTCAGACTGGTAAACAAATTGCACATTGGGTGGCTGGTGAATCACGCCAACTAGGTGTCATGCCTGGTTCTGTTTATTTCCATTTTGGTGACCCGTTGTCGTCTGTGAATGACATGAACAAAATGATGATTGTTATGAATGTCCCAACGGCTGACCGTCATATCATGCTTGATAAAGCACAACGGGTTATTGCAACTGGTGGTTCTGGTGCAAAGTTTAAATTGGCTAACGATTGGATGAAAACAATTGTTGCCCCCGCTCTGAGAAAAAGTGGTGTTGATGAGGACTGGATTGAAATAGTTACCTCTTGGGCTGGCTGGGATAATGACATTAAAAAATGGACAATGAATGCCATTGGTGATGGATACCCAACAACCTGGCTGGATGACTCCAACGGTATTCTCCGCAGCGTTGACTTTTTAAATAATGGATTTTTGATGGTTTCTCCAGACCAATTGAAAAAAGTTATTAATGAAACAACAAACTTTTATCAACTTCTTAAACCAATTCGTGATTCAAAGTTATATCGTGAATCTCCTTTGTTGAGCAAGGGGATTGAAAAAGCACTTAATCAACAAATCACAACACGCTTAACTCATCTTCAAAATCAATGGTTAAAACCAGTAGCAATGGGTGCGCCGCTTCCTATCAGAATGATTTCAAAAATTATTCCAGATGAATTGCTTCGTGTGATGATTACTGGGAATATGAACCCAATGGCTCTTAAGGCTTTGATGAGTAGTGGTCATGTTAATTACACAACGCATGGTGTGATTATTAAAAGTGCGAAAGAGATTCACGAAACATTCCCTATTGTTGAACACATGGAAGAACTTACAAAGAAACTTTCTAAGGCTATTGCAAAAGAAGACGGACCGCTTGCTTCTTCGTTGTTAGAAGAATTAAAAAACATTGAAAAAAAACACGGCACCCTTGATTCGTTAAAAGAACAAATTAGAATAAACCAAGCAAGAATGGAACAAGACCTTCCAGGTGCAAATAAAAAAGTTGCAGAATCAATTGAAGGCATCATGGGCAAAGAACTTAAAGACGGTAAAGTTCTTAGATATGTAAGGAAAAAAGTTTTTTCCCATGCATATCGTGGCAACAACCCAATTGAAAATGCTAAATGGGCTGAAGGAACAGCAGTTGACATAGCCCGAATGAACGCATCTCCAGAATATCGTGCTGTTGCTGACATCATTGCTAACGGGACACCACAAGATATTCAAAACATAGGACAGCGTTTCTTTAACGGTGACCTTAAACCAATCCTTGATGACTACCGACTTGGTTTAGGAAACGAAAGTGCCACTAATCCTTTAACAAGTGTTGGTGGCGTATCTGACTGGGCTGCAACTATCGTTGACGATATCGCTCATAGAACAGGCATGGATGAAAAACTTCTTGAAGCAGTATCAAAAGGAACATTTGATGGTTCAACAATTCACGCTGGTTCAGCATTGCATGTGTGGGAAACAAAGCCTGAGATAAAGAAATATATTCTTGAAGAATTTATTAATAACCCCAAGGCTCCAACTCAAGCACCTTTCTTCAGCATGACCGCCACTAGCGAAGTAGAAGAAACAGACAGATTATTTACCAGAGGATTTAATCTATATCGTGACGCTTCAGCCAAAGCCGCTCGTACACCTTTTGGTTCAAGCGAAAAATGGAAACGCATCATTGAATTAATGCCAGTCATGTCACCGTCTGAAGCCCAAAAAATGTGGTCTGCTATTGATAAAACAGATGCACCATCTTGGTTGAAAGATTCAATTAAGCGGGCACTTCCTGATGCTAAAGGCACAGCAACCCGCAAACAAATTGAGTTGCTTGGTGAAATGCACGGGCAACAGCGTGTATCAGATATTCTTTATGACTATTCAAAGCAATCTTATTTTGGTTCCAAGCACAACTTAATGTTTGGTTTCTTTAATGCATGGGTTGAACAATGGTCAGTATGGGCACGGATGCTCGCACAAAACCCATCAGTAATTGGCAAAGCCCAAAATGTGAAGACTGGACTTGAAGAAGTTTCATTGCCTGAGTGGTGGCAAAAAGACGACAAAGGTCTTATCTATAAAGACAACAACGGGCAACAGCGTGTTGCTCTACCGTTCAGCCATAAAGTATATAGCATGTTTGGTCTTAATGCACAAGAAAGTTTAAACACAAAGAATCTTTCTTTCTTGGGTCAAGCGTATCCAGGTTTCTTTGGTTTTGGTTCTGTTGCTGTTGACTCTGCTGCCCCAACTGTTTCGGCACTTGCAGGAGCAAGAAACCTTTTCTTCCCATATGGTGACCCATCAGCAGGTGCGCTAACAAGAGTTGCCGACTATTTTGTACCTCACCAATTTCAATCAGTTATTGGTGGCGCAGCATCTATCGCTAACCGAGCATTTGGTGGCAGTACACAAATGTTTGCAAATATTCAAGCAAGCATGGTTGGTGACAACAATGTAAGAGAAAAAACAGGGCTAGTAAACGCTGTACTTACCAACATAGCGGTTAACACTGATGGTGCCCCAATTTCTCCAGAGTTGCGTGACAGGCTCGCCAACGATGCCAACACTAAAGCCGACTTGCTTGGGATAATTAAAGGTTTTATCAATATCTTTTCTCCAGCAAAATCATCTACAGAATATTTCACTGAAGTCGCTGGCAAAGATATCCCTGTTGGAAGATTAATGGATGACCTTCGTAAGTGGACCACAGAAACAGGTGACTATCAAAAAGCCGTAACAAAGATGCTTGATAAGTATGGCACTGGTGCATGGATTTATCTTGCTGGTTCATCTAGTGCCTATCCTGGTATGCAAGCAACTAAAGAGTGGGCTACTTGGCAAAGAGGTAACGCAGGGATAGTCAACAAATACAAAAATGTTGGTTCTTTCCTGGGTCCTCAAGAAGGTGAATATGTCCCAGGTGTGTTCTCTACACAACGAAGTGCAGGGTACCGCCCACCAAATGGACCGCTTGTCAAAATGGAAGAAGGTCTTGAAAACCTTGCATGGAATTTGTATCACCAAACCCAAGAAGAAATTTTTGCAATTGGTGAATCTGAAGGGTATACACCTGCACAAACAGCCACTTCTGCTTACTATAAATCTGAGATGAAAAAGAAATCTCAAGAATTAAAAACTCAATTTCCTATGTGGTCTCCTAAAGCAACTAGTGGGGAAAGCGAGCGTCGCCAAGTAAAACAACTTGACGAAGTTACTAGAATGGTTAAAGATAAAAAAGTTATTGCTACCCCTGCTGGTGCTGCAATGAAAGAATATTGGGATTACCGAACAAAGCAAGTAACAGATATGCTTAAAGCCCACCCAGATATGGCTAACGATAGTTGGAAGTCTTCTGCTCGTAGCACTAGATTCCGTCAAGACTTAATAAATAAAGGTGAAGAAATTGCTGATAAAATCCCAGAGTTTCAAGCCGTATGGGAAAATGTTTTAAGCCGTGAATATGACCCACCAGAACTTGGAGAATAATGATGCCGAAACAAATAACAATTAAACCACAAAGCGACTTAATTGATATACCTGGAGGTCCTACACCTGCTGGTGGAGTAAACTTTGATTACAAAGCCCCAGCAAAAAGTAAATTTGGAAACCCTGCCGACCCGTACCAGTACACAAATGCTGATTGGCAAATGCTATTGTCTTTACCTCAAGAAGATGTTCTTAAAGTACAGCGTTACCTTATGAAAGCATATCCAGATTTTAAACCTGGGATTATGGGAAACCCACACGACAGAAAAACAATTACATTTTTCAAAGACGCTCTTGGTCGTATCAACCAGTACAGTGCAGATACACAAGATTCTTACGGTCTTGGCATCCGAGGCAAAGATACTCTTGGTGCATTACAAGCACTTGGCAAAGTCCCACAAGCACGCACAACGGGCACCACCAAAGCACTTGCTAGTCAGCGTGTAACTAGCCCAACAGATTTAAAGGCTATCTTTACTAAGGCAGCACAAGAGGCGTTAGGTCGCAATGTAGGAGAAGGTGACCTTAACCGCATGATTGAGGCGTACCAGGCTAAAGAAATTGGTTACCAAAAAGATTTTGCCGCTGGCGGAGTAGTAGTTCAAACTCCAGACCCAACAACATTTGCCCAAAACAAATTCAAAAAAGATTTTGGCACAGAAGTTAATGTCCAAAAAATAGACAGTATTTTTACTGCTATTGACAACGCTTTCAGTAAAGGACAATAACAATGGCTAGTCCAACAGATAAACAAATTCTTGCAGATGCCAACAAACGGCTCAACAAGAAATACACAACAATAGATAATTACCTTACCGACAATGGTAGGTTAAAAAAAGATGGCGATAGTTATAAGCGTCGTTTAACTGTTGTAGAAAATGCCCGTGGTGTTGGCAGCCGTACTGCTTTCATTTCTTCAGATAAATGGGATGCTTACATCACAGAAAAATTTGGATGGCTTGTAAACATTTACAACTCCAACCCTGAAGTCGCTGAAATTATTCGCAATGGTTATATCAATGATGTCCCTACTGACACTATTTCTGCAAATGTTCGTAATTCTCAATGGGGTTTAGGTTTACAAGTTGGTGAGTATGAATACCTTAAAGGTACAACCACCAAAGACAGGTCTTATCTTGACCTTATCTCTACTAAAGAAAAGAATATTAAGTCCATTGCCAAAACAATTGGGTTTGATTTAACTGACGCACAAGCATCTACTATCGCTGCGTCTGCTTTAAAGGGCGGTTGGGATGAAGACACAATCACTGATGAAGTCAAGAAAAGTATTACTACTAGGGCTACCACGGGAACCCCAACATCTATTAACACTGGTGCGCCTGGTATGCCTGGCGAAAAGGCACCTACTGTTTTACAGACAGGCAACACTGCTGCGGGTGTGCGTGATTTAGCAAAAAAGTATGGTATTACTTTAACCCCAGCCCAAGTAGAAGGTTACCTGCAAGCACAAATGCGAGGTGAGATGAGCAACGAACAGATAACCGCTTCGTTCCGTCAGCAGGCTAAGAGCCTTTATCCTTCTTTGTCTAAACAGTTGGATAGTGGGACCCTTGATGATTCTGTTTCTTCTTATCGTTCTATTGCAGCGCAAACCCTTGGTGTTGATGATTCGTCTATTGATTTCACTGCCGATAAATTTAAACCTCTTTTGACATTTCATGACCCTAAAAGCAATGAGCCTCGTTTGATGAACTCAACTGAGTGGTCTGGTTATCTTCGTAACTTGCCAGAGTGGAAACAAACCAAAGAAGCCCAGTCTGGTTATGACAGCATTATCAAAAATATTGAAACTATGTTTGGTAAGGTTCGTTGATGGCTACCCCAGCAGACCTACAAAAAACATTGAAGACACTTGGTCTTGATTTTCTTTACGATATTTTGGATAAAGCAAATATTAATCCAACTATTGATGTAACCAATGTAGACCAATTGTCTAACTATATTGATTCAAATAAAGATGCCCAAGACGCCATCAAGGTTCGCTTTTCAGGCAACGATATTCGTGAAAAAAACGGGCTTCGTCGTTTAAAGCCAACCGAATACATACAGCAAGAACAAGACTATCTTGCACGGCTCCAGGCGAGAGGCATGCCTATAGGGTTTTACGATTCACAGGGTGAACTAGCAAAATTTATAGGCAGCGATATAGGCGTAACAGAACTTGACGCTCGCATCTCACAAGGATACCAAGCAGCGCAACGGGCACCACAATCAGTGAAGGACCAACTTGCAAGTTTATACAACATCACAGAAAAAGACCTTGCTGCTTACTACCTTGACCCAACATCGGCTACCGATATTCTTGACCGCAAAAAGAACGCAGAACTATTTGGTCGTCAAATCAATGCAGCACAAATTGCAGCGCAAGGTCAAACACAAGCAGGTATTCAACTTGGCATAGGGACAGCAGAAGAACTAGCAGCACAAGGTGTTACAGGAGAAACGGCTCAAACTGGGTTCACACAAATCCAAGAACAACAACAACTGTTTGCTACCACTACTGCTGAAGCAGCATCAGGTCAACAAGCCATCAGCCAAGCAGAACAAATCTCTGGCACCTTTGGCACTAACGCTGCCGCTCGCCAAGCAATTGCTAGTCGTAAACGCAAACGCACCGCAGAGTTCCAGCAAGGTGGTTCACTCCTTGCCAGTCAAACAGGCAACATAGGTTTAGGCACAGTAGGGCAGTAGCACAACACAAAACAATGTGCTAACTTAAGTCTTGACCCCGATGGGGAGACATTGCTAACAGCCCCCCTAGTTAGCGATTGTAAAATGGGGTGTAACTATGTAGCCATCACAGCCCTCCGTTGTGATGTGGACTTAAGGAGAGTGCCATATGTCAAACTTTGAAGATGATTTCAACGAAGACGACTACGACCAGCCAGCATCTGAAACGAACCCAGTTCGTGCAAGGATGAAGCAACTGGAAAAGGAAGCCAAAGAACTACGCAAACAAGTTGCAGAGTTCGCAGTAACCCAACGAGAGTTGGCTTTTGCAAAAGCAGGGATAGACCCCGCTTCACCACAAGCCAAGTATTTCGTTAAAGGCTACGACGGTGACCTAACTCCAGAAGCAATCAGGGCAGCCGCAGAAGAAGCACAACTGATTACACCCCAACCTGTCCAGGTAGACCCAGACAAGGCAGCATGGCAGCAGTCCAACAGGATTGCCGCTGGAGCCGAGACTGCATCTGAAGGACCGTCTTGGATTAAACGAATCAGGGACGCATCGTCAGCAGAAGAAGTTTCAGAGATTTTTGCAGAGGCACAAGCCCAAGGTGTAGACCTTGGTTAACAACTAAACCCTCAATCCCCAAAAGGAAAAACCAAAATGGCTGATATTTTCGCAGCAACAACAGGTACATCTGCTCTCTCTGTAGACCAGGTTGCCTTTGAGAAGTTGGCATACTTTGCCCTTCGTCCAGAAATGTACTTTGACCAGTTCGCAGATGTTCAAGCAACAAACGCAACTAACCCAGGTGCATCCGTCAAGTTCACAGTCTTCGCAGACCTTGCAGCCGCAATCACTGCGCGTGGTGAAGCAGAGGATGTAACCCCAGTCGCAATGAGCGACAGCCAGGTTACTGTGACCCTCAACGAATACGGTAA
>Ga0114978_10004467_pt1 | contig 11314 bp, 10 predicted proteins | sample S_140212_EF_Meta_FD_87027 | JGI IMG/M metagenome (GOLD analysis project Ga0114978, IMG submission 87027) | Freshwater microbial communities from Lake Simoncouche, Canada to study carbon cycling - S_140212_EF_MetaG | ecosystem: Environmental > Aquatic > Freshwater > Lake | place: Lake...
CGCGGCGGCGGTAGATGCTCCAGGTGATGGCCGCCGCGAGCAGGCCGACCGGCAGGTTGATGTAAAAAATCCAGGGCCAGGAAATGTTGTCGGTAATCCAGCCGCCAAGCAGGGGCCCGACGACCGGCGCAACCAGCGTGGTCGCGCCCCACAGGGCCAGCGCGACGCCGGCCATGGCGCGCGGATAGCTTGACAGCAGCAGCGTCTGCGACAGCGGAATCATCGGTCCCGCTGAAAGCCCCTGCAGCACCCGGCACAGGACCAGCATTTCGAGCGACGGCGCGAGTCCGCATAACAGCGAGCTCACGACGAACAGCAAGATGCTGGTGGTGAATACGCGCACCGCGCCGAAGCGCTGCGTCAGCCAGCCGGTGAGCGGAACCGAGATCGCGTTGGCGACGCCGAAGCTGGTGATGACCCAGGTGCCCTGATTGGGACTGACGCCCAGGTCCCCCGCAATTGCTGGCAGGGAAACGTTGGCAATCGACGAGTCCAGCACATTCATGAAAGTGGCGAGCGACAGCGACAGCGTCCCCAGCAGCAGCGTCGCGCCGGTCAGCGGCTGTGCCGCTGCGTTGCCGACGGCTGCGGGCGCTGTGCTCACGGCTTGGTGGCAGTGCGCGGTGCAGCTACGCCCACGGGCGCGGAAGCGGCTGGCTTGCGTCCCAGGCTGGCGTTGATGCTGCCTTGCGCCTCGGCGCTGGATGCGCGTTGCTGCGCCTCGAAGACTTCGGTTTCGCTGAGCCCGTTGCGGGGCGTGTCGGCCAGCGCCTTGCCGCTGCGCTCGAGCGTGTCGACCTTGACCTCCATCGACAGTCCGATGCGCAGCGGGTGCTCGGCCAGGTCCCGCGGGTCGATCGCGATGCGCACCGGAACCCGCTGCACCACCTTGATCCAGTTGCCGGTCGCGTTTTGCGCCGGCAGCAGCGCGAAGGCCGAACCGGTTCCGGCACCAAGCCCGACGACCGTGCCACGAAAAAATACCTTCTTGCCATAGACATCGGCCTGTAGCTCGGCACTCTGGCCGATGCGCATGCCGTCGATCTGTCCCTCCTTGAAGTTGGCGTCGACCCATAGCGCGTCCAGGGCGACCAGCGTCATCAGCGGCGCACCCGCCTGCACCCGCTGGCCGAGCTGAACGCCGCGCCTGGCGATGTGTCCCTGTATCGGTGCCACCAGTTCACAGCGCTGCAAGGCCAAAAAGGCCTCGCGCAGCCGCGCGTTGGCGCGCAGCACCTGCGGGTGCCGATCGACCGTCGTTCCTTCGGTCTGGGTCTGGCTGGCGCGCAACTGCTCGGCAGCGGCGAGTACGGCGGAGCGGGCCGCCGCCAGCGCGTCCTTGGCGCTGGCGAGTTGCGCCAGCGCGTGCTGGTACTCCTCGCGGCCGACGGCGCCGCTGGCGACCAGCGGCGCACGCCGGTCGACGTCGTCCTGCGCCCGTTTGACTTCGGTCTGCGCCCGCGGTAGCTCGGCCTCGCGCAGCGCGACCTGCGCCTTGAGCGGTGCGTGGCTGGCAAACAGCGTGCGCACCTCGCGCAGCGTCTGCGCCAACTGGGCCTGCGCCTGCTCCACCGCCACCCGGGCGTCTGCCGGGTCGAGTCGGACCAGTATCTGGCCGGCGCGAACGAAGTCGGTGTCGTCGGCGCCGATGGCCACCACCGTACCGTTGACCTGCGCGGTGATTTGAACCAGGTTACCGGCGACGTAGGCGTTGTCGGTGCTTTGGCTGTGCCGCCCTTCGAACCAGTGCCAGCCGCCCCAGCCGATGCCGCCGAGCACGACGGCTGCGGCGATGAGGCCGAGCCCGTGTCGGCGCTGCGGGTTGTCGGAAGTTGCGTTGGCGTCGCTCATGAAGCTGTCTAGAGGTGCTGGTCGCAAGTTGCGTCAGGGTTGGGTGGGCGCGCCGGTGTGGAGCGTGGCGACCGATGCGCCGGTGTCGTCGTTCCAGCCGCCACCGAGCGCCTGCAGCAGCGTCAGTCGCGCGTCTAGCAGGCCCGAACGCAGTTCGGCGGCCTGGCGTTGCTGCGCGAGCAGCTGGCTTTCGCTGTGCAGAACGACAAGATAGCCGCTGAGTCCGGCGCCGAAGCGCTGCTGCGCCACCGCCTGCGCGGCTTGGGCACTGGCTAGCGCGTCGCTCTGTTCGCGCTGCTGGCGCTGCAGCGATTGCTCGGAGCCGATGGCGTCGCTCGCCTGCTTCACCGCCTCGACCACGGCGGCGTTGTACTGGGCGAGCGCGAGGTCCAGTTCGGCCTGCCTCGCACCCAACTGGGCGCGCAGTCGTCCAGCGTCAAACAGCGGCAGGTGCAGCGCCGGACTCAGGCCTGCCTGCAGGCTGCCCGCCTGCAGTAGCTTGTCCAGGCCCAAGGCGCTGAGCCCGACGAATGCGCCCAGGTTGATGTTGGGATAGAAGCGGGTCTGGCTGACGGCGATATCGTGCAGCGCCGACTCGACCCGCCAGCGCGCAGCCACCAGATCGGGTCTTCGGGCCAGCAGATCCGCGCCCAGCGTGGCGGGCGTTGCGTCAAGCGTGAGGGCGTCCAGGCGCGGCGACAGCTCGTCGAGCGCGCTCGGTGGCTGGCCGCTGAGCAGGGCGATCTGCCGACGCACCCGCATCAGCTGCTCGGCGATCGCTTCGAGCTGGGCTCGGGTATCGGGCAGCGCGCCTTCGGCCTGCGTCAGCTGGACGCGGCTGTCGAGCCCTGCTGCGACGCGTTCGCGCGTTAGCGCGAGGATTGCCTGGTGCTGCGCGAGTGTCCGCTGTACCAGATCGCGTTGCGCCAGCAGGCGCGCCAACCCCACATAGGCCTGGCTGATCTGCGCCGCCAGCACGGTAGCGGCAGCCGCTGCGTCGGTTTGCGCGGCACGCGTTTGGCCCAGCGCGGAGGCGAGATCGGCTGCCTGGGCTCCGTAGAGGTCGGCCGACCAATTCAGGCCCGCCAGTAGCGTCGCGCTGCTGCGCACGCTGCCCGCGATCGGCGGCGGCAGCAGGCTGTTGGCGCTGTAGCGCTGCGCGCTGGCGTCGGCGTCAAGGCGGGCCTGCGCGCCAGCGGCAGAGCGGCTGAGCTCGGTGAGCGCTTGTGCGCGGGCAATCCGTGCCTGCGCCATCGCCATGCTGGGGCTGGTTTGCAGCGCCTGTTCGACCAGGCGGTTGAGCGTCGCGTCACCCAGCGTCGCCCACCAGCGCGGTGTCACCAGCGTCGAGGCGCTGTTGGCAAGCCCCAGGGAAGCCGGCGCCACCAGCGCGACGGGACGGTGCGGCGCGCCCGGACTGGCACAACCCAGCAGCAGCGCGGCTGCGCCGGTCAGTGCCAGGGCCGCGCGCAGCACCCTCAGTTCACCATCACCAGCTTGCCCATGACGCCGCGCGAACCCATGTGCGCGTAAGCGGCCTTGAGGTCGGCCATGGCCATGCTGCGGTCGATGACCGGCTTGACCTTGCCCGCCGCGTACCACCGTGCGAGTTCGGCCATCATCGTCGCGTTGGCAGCGGGTTCGCGGCGCGCGAAGTCGCCCCAGAAGACGCCGACTACCGACGCGCCCTTGAGCAGCACCAGGTTCAGCGGCAGCGAGGGGATCGGCCCGGCCGCAAAGCCCACCACCAGATAGCGCCCGCGCCAGGCGATGGAGCGAAAAGCCGGCTCGGCGAAGTCGCCGCCAACCGGGTCGTAGATGAGGTCGGGGCCCTTGCCCTGGGTCAGCGTCTTGAGGGCCTCGCGCAGGTTCTGGGTCGCGTAGTTGATGGTGTCGTCGGCGCCGAGTCGCTTGCACAGCGCGCATTTCTCGTCGCTCGAAGCGGCAGCGATGACGCGCGCCCCCAGCGCCTTGGCGATTTGTATCGCCGCGGTGCCGACGCCGCCCGCAGCGCCGAGCACCAGCAGGGTTTCGCCGGCCCTGAGTTGTGCCCGGTCGACCAGCGCATGGTGCGATGTGCCGTAGATCATCATGAAGGCCGCAGCGTCCACAAACGGGAAGGCTTCGGGCAGCGGCATGCACAGCTTGGCCTCGACGATGGCGTGCGTCGCAAAGCCACCGGTGCCCGACAGGCAGGCGATAGCCTGGCCCGGCTGCAGGTTGTGCACGCCTTCGCCGACCGCCTGCACCACGCCCGACAATTCGGAGCCGGGGACGAAGGGCAGGGCGGGTTTGAATTGGTACTTGTTCTGGACGATCAGCAGGTCCGGAAAGTTCAGGCTCGCGGCCTTTATCGCGATCAGCGCCTCGCCCGGCTTGGGCTCGGGTGTGGGGATTTCCTTCCAGCTCAGCGCCTCAACGCCGACCGGGTTTTCGCAAAGCCACGCGTGCATTCATGTCTCCCTTGTGTGGCTGGCAATGATAAGGGCAGCGCTGCGGCCCTGGCGCTGGGACCGGCGCCAGGGCACTGGCGCCGACGCCGACCTACAATCGGCCTGCATCCACATCGCCTATGAAAATTCTGATTTCCAACGACGACGGTTACCAGGCGCCGGGCATCGTGGCGCTGTATGAGGCGCTCAAGGATGTGGCCGAGGTCGAGGTGGTGGCGCCGGAGCAAAACAACAGCGCCAAGTCCAACGCTTTCACGCTGCACGCGCCGCTGTACGTGGCCACCGCCGCCAATGGCTTTCGCTTCATCAACGGAACGCCGGCCGACTGCGTGCATATCGCCTTGACCGGCTTGCTGGGCTACAAGCCCGATCTGGTCGTCGCCGGCATCAACAATGGCGCCAACATGGGCGACGACACGATCTATTCCGGAACGGTGGGTGCCGCGATGGAGGGCTATCTGCTCGGCGTTCCGGCGATCGCCTTTTCCCAGGTCGAGAGCGGCTGGGCGCAACTCGACGCGGCCGCGGCCAAGGCGCGCGAACTGGTGCTGCAGATGCTGCAGGACATCCAGGTCGGCGCGAGCCCCTGGTTGCTCAACGTGAACATACCGAATGTGCCGCTGAACCAGATCAAGGGTGTCAAGGTATGCCGGCTGGGGCGACGCCACGCGGCCGAGTCGGTGGTAACGCAGACCAGCCCGCGGGGCCAGACGATGTACTGGATCGGCGCCGCTGGCGCTGCCAAGGACGACGCCGACGGCACTGACTTCCATGCAACGCTGGGTGGTTATGTCTCGGTTACGCCGCTCAAGACCGACCTGACCGACCACGACGCGCTTGCGCACTGGGGTCAGACGACGGCCGGGCTGCTGCCCGTCGGGGGTGATGGCCAGCCATGAAACAGCGGCCGAGCTTTCCGGCGCAACTCGAGCGTGCCGGCGATCGACCGGTCCCGGCGGTCAAGGCCGTCACCAAGGTGCAGGCGCTGGATCTGGCGCCCGCTGCCGCGTCCAAGCTGGGTCGGCCGGCGCCAGTTGCGGGCGCGCGTGCACCCGCGCGCACGGTGGTTCCGGCCCGAACGCCGGCGCACGGCGACTTTGCGGCGGTTCGCACGAACATGGTCGCCAAAATTGCGGCCCAGGGCGTCGTCGACGCCACGGTGCTGGCGGCCATGTCCCAGGTTGAGCGCCATCGTTTTGTCGATAGTGGGCTGCATGCGCAGGCCTATGAGGACACCAGTCTGCCGATCGGCCTGGGCCAGACCATCTCCAAGCCGGGCGTGGTGGCGCGCATGCTCGAACTGTTGCGCAAGCAACGTCCCGGCCTACTGGGCCGGGTGCTGGAAATAGGCACCGGCTGCGGCTACCAGGCTGCGGTGCTGAGCCTGCTGGCGAGCGAGGTCTACAGCATGGAGCGTCTGCGCGGACTGCACGACCGCGCGCGCGAGAACCTGCGCCCCTTGCGCTTGGCTAATCTGCACCTGCTGTTTGGCGACGGCATGGCCGGTTTCGCCAAAGGGGCCCCGTATGCCGGGATCATCGCCGCTGCTGGCGGAGAGGCAGTGCCTCAGGCCTGGACCGACCAACTCGCGGTTGGCGGGCGCCTCGTAGCGCCGGTGGCCATGGCGGTCGGCGCCCATACGCAGCAGGTGCTGGTGGTGATCGACAAGACGGCGCGCGGGCTGCGGCAAAGCGTGCATGAAGCAGTGCATTTTGTGCCCCTAAAATCGGGACTCGCTTGAAGGAATCGTCCATGCGCATCGGGTTTGGCCGCCACCTCGCATGGACCTTGGCCGTCTGTGCGCTCGCCTGTCTTGCGGCGTGCAGCGTGCGCCAGGCCAAGCGGGTTCCGGTGGAAGACCGGATGGCCTCAGCCAGCGCAGCGCCCACCGCGCAAGCGGCGATGCCAGCGGCGACCGGCGCACCCGACATACCGGTTCGCCCGGGCTATTACGCGGTCAAGCCAGGTGACACGTTGATCCGGGTCGCGCTCGAGACCGGCCAAAACTGGAGAGACCTGGCGCGCTGGAACGCGCTGGACAACCCTAACCTGATCGAGGTCGGCCAGCTGCTGCGCGTGCTGCCTCCCGAAGCACCGGCTGCCACGGGCGCTGCAGTCGCTCAGGTGCTGCCTCAAGTGCCGGTGGTCGGCACGGCGCTGGGTCCCCAGCGCGGTGCCAGCGCTGCGGTGTCGGCCGGCGTAGCGCCGCCGGCTGCTGCGCCGGCGTCCGCGCCAAGGCCCGTGCCAGCCCAGGCGGTGGCGATCGAGGACGAGATCGACTGGGTCTGGCCGGCGCGCGGCCATCTGCTCGGCGGCTTTGATGAGGTCAAAAACAAGGGGCTGGACATAGCGGGCTCCGCTGGCGACACGGTCGTCGCCGCAGCCGGCGGCAAGGTGGTCTATGCGGGCTCGAGCCTGCGCGGCTACGGCAACCTGATCATCCTCAAGCACAGCAGCAGCTTCCTGAGTGCCTATGCGCACAACCAGACGCTGCTGGTCAAAGAGGATCAGACGGTGCAAAAGGGCCAGAAGATCGCCGAGATGGGCAGCAGCGATGCCGATCGCGTGAAGCTGCATTTCGAGCTGCGCCGCCTCGGCAAGCCGGTTGATCCATCCAAATACCTGCCGCAGCGCTGAGCGACTTGACACGCACCATGGGCTGGCCCGTACTTGCCTTCGACATCGAATCGATTCCCGATATCGCCGGGCTGCGCGCGCTGCGCGGATCGGCGGCCGACGCGAGCGACGCCGAGGTCTACGCATCCTGGCTGGGTGAGCGCAAAGAAAAGGGGCAGAGCGATTTCATGCCGCTGCACCTGCAGCGCGTGGTGGTCATCAGCGCCGTCTTTCGCAACGCGGAAGGCCTGCGCATTCATTCCTTTGTCGACCGCGACGGCGCCTCGGAGGCAAAGGTCATACAGACCTTCTTCAACACGCTGGACAAGCATCGGCCGCAGTTGGTGAGCTGGAATGGCGGCGGCTTTGATCTGCCGGTGCTGCATTACCGGGGCCTGCAGCATGGCGTGGTCGCCGACAAGTACTGGGACATGGGCGAGGACGACAAAGACTTCAAGTGGAACAACTACATCAGCCGATACCACATGCGCCATCTCGACCTGATGGACCTGCTGGCGATGTACCAGCCGAAGAACAATGCGCCGCTCGACGCGATGGCCAAGCTGTGCGGATTTCCGGGCAAGCTCGGTATGGACGGCTCTGCCGTCTATCCGGCCTATCTGGACGGCAAGCTTGACGATATCCGGCGCTATTGCGAGACCGACGTGATGAACACCTTCCTGCTGTATTGTCGCTTCCAGAAAATGCGTGGCGGTCTGTTGGAGAAGGAGTACGAGCAGGAGATCGCGCTGGCCAGGGATAGCCTGGCGCAGCTCGCTGTGCGTGAGCCGCATTGGGCCGAGTACCTGCGTGCCTGGGCCTGATCCGCTAGCGCTGGCCGGGCCGCCGGCTATCGATCTGCCCGAGGGCCGGCTGCGGGTCGAGTCGCTCGACATCGACGCGCAGGGCATTGCGCACCGCAGTGACGGCAAGGTGGTGTTCATCGAAGGTGCGCTGCCCTTCGAGGTCGTCAGTGCCAATGTCAACCGGCGCAAGCCCAGCTTCGAGAAGGCGACGGTGATCGCGGTCCATCGCGAGTCCGCGCAGCGGGTTCGGCCGCACTGCCCGCACTTCGGACTGCACGAAGGCGCGTGTGGCGGCTGCAAGTTGCAGCACCTGCACGCTGGTGCGCAGGTCGCGATCAAGCAGCGCGTGCTTGAAGACAGCCTGTGGCACCTGGGCAAGGTCAAGCCGCAGTCGATGTTGCGCGCCATGCACGGGCCGGCCTGGGCTTACCGCTACCGGGCCCGGCTGTCGGTACGTTTTGTGCGCAAGAAGGGCGTGGTGCTGGTGGGTTTTCACGAGCGCAAGAGCAGCTTTGTGGCCGACATGCAGCAATGCCCGGTGCTGCCCGAACCGGTCAGCGCGCTGCTGCTGCCGCTGCGCGAACTGGTGATGGCTATGCAGGCGCGCGAGACCTGTCCGCAAATTGAACTGGCGATAGGCGACGCCGACGGCGCCACCGTGGTCGCCTTGGTGCTGCGCCATCTGCAGCCATTGGCAGAAGGCGACTTGGCGCTGCTGCGTGCGTTCGCGAGCCGCAATGGCTGCGATTTTTCGGGACGGCGCTGGCATATTCAGTGGTGGTTGCAGTCCGGGGGCCCGGACTCGGTGCGACTGCTCGATGAGGGCGGGCCGCAACTGGCTTATGAGCTGCCGGAGTTTGGCGTTCGCATGCCGTTCAAGCCCACTGATTTCACCCAGGTTAATCCGCAGGTCAACAGGGTCCTGGTCGTGCAGGCGTTGCGCCTGCTCGGCGCGCAGCGCAGCGATCGGGTGATCGACTGGTTTTGCGGGCTTGGCAACTTCACCCTGCCGTTGGCGACGCAGGCGGGTGAGGTGCTGGGCGTGGAGGGAAGCCAGGCGATGGTTGACAGGGCGCGGGACAACGCGAGGCGCAACGGCATGGGCGAGGATGCAGCGGCGGACGCTGGCCGGGTGCGGTTTGTGGCACGCAACCTGTTTGAGATGCATGCGCAGGCGCTGGTCGACGACGCGACCGCCCAGCGGTGGCTGCTGGATCCGCCGCGCGAGGGCGCGTTTGCGCTGATCAAGGCGCTGGTTGATTTGTACAAGGCGCGCAACCCCGATCCGGATGGGCAGGCGGTCAGCGACGCTGAGCCCGCTTCGAAGCCGGTCGAACAGCGCCACTGGTCGGCGCCCCAGCGGATCGTTTATGTCAGCTGCAATCCGGCGACCTTGGCCCGTGACGCGGCGATGCTGATGCACCAAGCGGGTTACCGCTGCTCGGCAGCGGCGGTGGTCAATATGTTTTCACACACCGCGCATATTGAGAGCATCGCGGTGTTTGACCTGTTGCCCTAGCAGGCTGCGGCGCCCATGAAAAAAGGCCCTTTTCAGGGCCTTTTCAGCAACGCCGAGGGCGATCAGTCGTCGCGCGAGCCGCCGATTCCGAGCAGCATCAAAAGCATCTGGAACACGTTGTACAGACTCAGGTAGAGCGCCAGCGTGGCGCTGATGTAATTTGTTTCGCCGCCATCGACGATGCGCTTGAGGTCGTACAGCATGAAGGCGCTGAAAATGCCGATGCCCAGCACCGAGATGACCATCATGCCGGCGCTCGAGGCGAAGAACATGTTGATGATGGAGCCGACCATCAGCACCAGCGCGCCGACCGTCAGCCACTTGCCCATGCCGCTGAGGTCGCGCTTGATGACCGTCGACAGGCTGGCCATGACGAAGAAGATGCCCGCCGTTCCGCCGAAAGCCGTCATGATCAACTCGGAGCCGTTCTTGAAGCCCAGCACCATCGCGATCATGCGCGACAGCATCAGACCCATGAAGAAGGTGAATGCAAGCAAGACCGCGACGCCCACCGCGGACTCCTTGGTCTTCTCAATGGCGTACATGAATCCGAAGGCGCCGCCCAGAAATACCACCAGACCCAGACCGCCGCCCAGCGAGGCGGTGATGCCGGTCTCGATACCGACCCATGCGCCGAGCACAGTGGGCAGCAGGCTCAGCGCCAGCAGCCAGTAGGTGTTGCGCATCACCGTGTTGCGTTGCTGCGCCGAAACCCCGTATCCGTAACCCGAGATTTCCTCAAATGTCCGCATCTGTTCATTCATGGCGTTTTTCCTTTAAGTGCCCGTGCAGGGCAGATGGGGCGGATTCTAAGGCAATTCAAGCCCCGGCCTCCAGCGGGTGCCGGGCCAATTCCCCGCGACCGGCAATGCCATTTTGTCCGGGTTGCGAGCGGCTGCAGCGGTTATGCTCGGCGGTCCGGGCGCAGCGGCCCGATCCCCCCTGCCCGATCAACCCATTGTTCCGAATCCCATGAAAAGCAGATCCAGTCTTGAATTTAGCGACGTTGTAAAGATCGCCACAGCAGCACAGGCCGAGGCCCACAGCAAGGCCTGGGCGGTGACGATTGCCATCGTCGACGACGGTGGGCACCTGCTGCACCTGCAGCGGCTCGACGGCGCGGCACCGCTGTCGGCGTCGATGGCGGCGGCCAAGGCGCGCACCTCGGCGCTGGGTCGGCGAGACAGCGCGGTCTACGAGGACATCATCAATGGCGGGCGCCATGCCTTTTTGAGCGCGCCGCTGGTTGAAGGCATGCTCGAGGGCGCGGTACCGATCATGCACCAGGGCCATTGTCTGGGTGCGGTCGGCGTCAGTGGCGTCAAGTCGAGCGAAGATGCGCAGGTGGCGCGGGCGGGAGTCGCCGCGCTGGGCCTTTGATCGCGGCGCGTCTCAGTAGTTCAGCCGCTCGGGCAGGATCTCCTGCAAGATCGTGGTGGCGATTTCCTCGATCGACTTGGTGGTGGTCGATAGCCAACGGATGCCACTGCGGCGCATCATGGCCTCCGCCTCGCTGATTTCAAAGCGGCAGTTTTCCAGAGACGCATAGCGTGAGTTGGGCCTGCGTTCGTGGCGGATTTCGCTCAGGCGGTCGGGCTTGATGGTCAGTCCGAATAGTTTGGAACGGTGCGCCAGCAGGGCCACCGGCAGTTGCTGGCGCTCGAAGTCCTCCGGAATCAGCGGATAGTTGGAGGCCTTGAGTCCGTACTGCATCGCCAGGTAGAGCGAGGTCGGCGTCTTGCCGCTGCGGCTGACTCCCACCAGGATGATGTCGGATTGGTCCAGGTCGCGGTTGGACTGGCCGTCGTCGTGAGCGAGCGAAAAATTGATCGCCTCAATCCGGTCCTGGTATTCCTTGCTCTTACTGGCGTCGCTGAAGCGGCCGATCCGGTGGTTCGACTTGAGCTGCAACTCGTTTTCCAGCGGATGCACGAAGGTACCGAACATATCAAGCAGCATGCCGTGGCAGCCGCGCTCGATGATTCCCAGGATTTCCATGTTCACCAGCGTGGTGAAGACGATCGGCCGGTTGCCGTCCAGGTTCGCCATGTGGTTGATCTGGCGTACCG
>Ga0114978_10004470_pt1 | contig 11313 bp, 11 predicted proteins | sample S_140212_EF_Meta_FD_87027 | JGI IMG/M metagenome (GOLD analysis project Ga0114978, IMG submission 87027) | Freshwater microbial communities from Lake Simoncouche, Canada to study carbon cycling - S_140212_EF_MetaG | ecosystem: Environmental > Aquatic > Freshwater > Lake | place: Lake...
CGGAAGACCACCGATGGTGAGGTAGGAGTCGTAGGGGCGACACAGAGTGGCCTGACCCGCTAGGGCTGGTGACCATCCACCGAAGCTGGTCATAAGGGAGCAAGTGTTGCCGGACGCGTAGTCCTTGTGATAGAAGCCGTTCATCGTCGCGCCAGGGAGGCCGTTCAGGTTGAACGCGTTCAAGATCGTGTCGGTCGGCCCGTTGAAGCGAGCGTAGAGCTTGTAAACATCAAGCAAAGTGCTAGTGTTGGTCGGCACGTACACATGCGTGATCTGCGACTTCACCGTGTAAAACTCAACGAACGCCCCCGCCGCCTCTCCGGCCAAGCTTGCGCTCACGCCGACCGCCAGCACCGAGCTCATCACAACACGCGTCCATCGATCGCTGATCGTCATTACTTCACCCTCGTCAATTTCGGTAGTACCTCGTGCGCCGACCGCACCAAACGCAACCGTGATTGTCCACCAACACCCCTCTGATACACAACCACTTTCTGCTCATTTCTCAAATTCTCCCGCGCCGCCGCGTCGCCCATCCTTCGCTACCATCCTCCCCCCTCGGACCCCGTCCGAACCCCGCGAGAAACACCATGGAAGCAGGAATCGTCGGTCTCCCTAATGTCGGCAAGAGCACGCTCTTCAACGCCCTCACCGCAGCGGGCATTGAGGCGGCGAACTATCCGTTCTGCACCATCGAGCCCAATGTGGGCGTGGTGAGCGTGCCCGACGATCGGCTTGAGCGGATCCAGAAGCATGTCAAGACCCAGAAGGTCATCCCCGCTGCCGTGCGATTGGTTGACATCGCCGGCATCGTCAAGGGCGCGTCCACGGGCGAAGGTCTTGGCAACAAGTTCCTCTCCCACATCCGCGAGGTCGATGCCGTCCTTCATGTGGTGCGCTGCTTCATCGACCCCGATGTCACCCATGTCGACGGAACCGTCGATCCGATGCGCGACATCGGCACCATCGAAACCGAGCTCCTCCTCGCCGATCTTCAGGTTGTCGAGGGTTCGCTCGACAAGTCGCGCCGCACCGCCAAATCTGGCGACAAGGAAGCGATTCTGCGCGTGGCCGTGCTTGAGAAGTGCTACGCCACCCTGAACGCTGGCGAACCGATCCGTTCGCTCCACTTCGAGGGCGATGAGGTCAAGCTTCTCAATACCCTCGGCATGATCACCGCCAAACCAACGCTGTATGTTGCCAATGTCGACGAGGCGCAGATCGGTGGCGATGGCAAGAACGAAGGCGAACTCGTCGCCCGCGTGCGCGCCCACGCCAAGACCACTGGCGGACAAGTTGTGGTGGTTTGCGCGAAGATCGAAAGCGAACTCGCTGAACTTCCGCCCGCCGATCGCAAGGAAATGCTCGAAAGCATGGGCATGACTGAGCCGGCGCTCGCCACCGTTGTGCGTGGAACCTACACCCTTCTCGGCCTTCAGAGCTACTTCACCGCTGGCGAAAAGGAAGTCCGCGCGTGGACGATCCAAAAGGGCTTCACCGCCCCGCAGGCCGCGGGCGTGATCCACACCGACTTCGAGCGCGGCTTCATTCGCGCGGAAATCTACACCCTCGCCGACCTCGAGCACTTCCGCAGCGAGAAGGCCATCCGCGAGGCGGGCAAGTTGCGCGCTGAAGGCAAGCAGTATGTGATGCAAGATGGCGACATCACGCACTTCCTGTTCAATGTCTGAGCCGAAGGCGAGCACACGCCCTCGAGCGGCGCAGCAATCATGTCTCTCGAAAAAGAACGAGGCCCCGCCAATCGGCGGGGCCTCGCTGTTTCAGCCGAAATGTCTTGATCATTAGATTCAACGACGACGACGCGAGCCCGCGAGGCCAGCGAGGCCCAGCAGCGCCAGTGCGCCAGGAGCCGGCACATAGGCGAAGCCGAGGTTGTCGACGGTCGGATAGGGCGAACTCGGTGAACCCGGAAGCGCCTGCGCCGAAATCTCGATAGCCGAGATCGCCGCGCCCGAGGACACGAAGCCAACGAACACGGTGGAGGTTTCAATCAGATTCAGGTAGCTGGTGCCGTCGCTGAGCGACACGAGCACCAGGCTCGGCACCACGACTCCGCCACCATTGGTCGCGAAGAAGTTTCCCGACACGCCGTAGACGGCCGCGCCAGAGAAAGCGATGTTCATCGGTCCAGTAGCCCCCGAGGAGAGCTGACCGGAGACAACATTGAGACCCGAGGTCGCGGTGGCCGACCAATTCACGCCGCCAGCAGTTCCGAGCAGCGGATTGCTGTACGGGCCGCTGTAAGCGGAGAAAGTTTCCGTTGAGTGGGCGTAGGAGGTGGTGTACGCGTTGAACAGAAACTGATCGGTGAAGGTAATGACCGCGCCAGACGCGGACGAGGAAAGAGCAGTGGCAGCGGCCACAGCAACCATCGTGCATTTCAGAAGCATTGGGGACTCCGGCTTAAACAGAGGGACAGGACGGGACAAGACACAACACTGAACTCAGATGCCTCATGCACTGCGACCGGTTAAGAAACCGACCATCGATTTGCGCTGGACACGCAAGTCGAAGCAATTCAGTCTGCTTAAAAACAGCAGGGACCGAATCGCGCAATGCACGATCCCGTCAACCTCGCTCCGAGATGATTGATGCATCGGATCTTTGCCTATGCAAGCGAAATTCTGATTGCCTTCACAATTTGCAAACTTGATCGCACGCGCTTGATTGCAAGCGCATACGCATGCGATCAAGCTGGCTACTCACGCAAGGAAAACGACACAAAGCCCCGCGAATACGCGGAGCTTTGTGCGAGTTCCAAGATGAGTCAGTTACCGATCAGCGACGACGACGACCAGCGAAACCAGCGAGGCCGAGGAGCGCGATCGCACCAGGCGCCGGGACGATTGCGAAGGTCATGTTGTCGAACGTCGGATAGACATCCGTGGCTCCACCCGGCAGCGGCTGCGCGGTGATGATGATCGAGGTGATCGCGGCACCCGTCGAATAGAAACCGACGAACGCAGTGGCCGAGTCGATGAAGCCGATGTACGAAGTTCCGTCTTGCATCGAGAGCTGCACAATGCTCGGGACGACAGCGAAGCTGGCATCGGTTGCGTAGAGATTGCCCGAGATTCCCTTCACGGCGGCACCGCCAGTGAAGCTCAGTGTCAACGGCGTAGGATTGTTGGTCGAGAGGGCCTGGCTGCTGCCGACTGCTCCGACATAGATGCCGCCAGTCGCAGTGGCCGACCAGTTCACTCCGCCCATTGAACCCGTGAGCGGGCTCGCGTAGAAGCCGTTGTAGGTTTCAAAGGTCTCAGTGAACATGGCAGCATCATTGCCAGCCGCGTAGCCGTCCCACACGAACTCGCTCGTGAAGACAATGATGGCGGCCGAGGATGACGATGCAATAGCGGACGCGACGACGAGGGAAGGGATAGCGAAATTCTTCACGGGACACTCCAAAAGGCAATTCCGCAACCGGAATAGCGGGACTCTGAACACAGCGGCAAGGACATCGGGCCGCTGAGGGAACTCGAAATTTGCTCGGACACGCGGCGAGAAGCGCTGCGCATCCGTTTCACAAACCGAGCCCTGCAAAGTCTGGTTCAGGCCAAAAGGCCCAAAAAACACAAGCAGGGTCGCGCAGCGCATGGAACCCATGCACCGCCCAAACCCTGCTCTCCACTGACAACATGGCTTCGAAACCTGCTGATGCAAATGACCGACGCAGAATTTCCAATTTAATCCGCGACAAAAATCAGGCGCATCGCTGCCGCACTCGCAGAATTACGCGGACACATCCCACTTCGCCGGAATCTGAATGGCCGCCCCCAGTCGCTCGCGATACTCATCAAACTCGAGCTCCTTGCCCCCGAACTGCGCCATGTGCTCGTTGGTTTCCTGACTGTCCAAGAGGACATAACCACCTGCCAACAAACGCCTTTCGAGTTCTAACAAGCAGAGCTTTGATGCGTTGGTGCCACCAAGTTCGCGCCGGCAAAACATGCTCTCGCCAAAAAAAGCCCCGCCGATAGTGATGCCGTACAGCCCCCCGACCAGCACCCCACCCAGCCACGCCTCGACGCTGTGGGCAAAGCCCTCTTTATGCAACTCGGTGTACACATCGATCATCCTCGGCAGCACCCAGGTCGGGTTTTCCTCGCTGCGATCCTGCGCGCACAGCTCCATCACCCGCCTGAACTGGGTGTCGAACCTGAACTCGAACGGCCGCTTGCGATCCAACCGCGCCAATGACTTGGGCACATGCATCTCACCAATCGGCAGGATGAACCTCGGATCGCTCACGATCCAATGAATCGTCCCGTCCTCTTCGCCCATCGGAAAAAAGCCGTTCAGATAGGCGTTGAGGACCGAATCAGGGTCGAAGCGATGGGCGATGCCGATGTGGTAATACACGGGGATCTACTGCACGATTTCCTTGCGGCGCGAGATCACCCGCACCTGCGCGAATTGACGATGGCCTTCCGGCCCCGAGTGGAAGCCGTAGCCCGACTCCTTAACGCCAACCCACGGGCAGCCATCGGCGCCGCCGCAGCCCTGGTTAATGCCGACCATGCCCGCCTCGATCCGCGCGGCAACCCCAGCCGCCCGCGCCACATCGCGTCCAAAGACGGCAGCGCCGAGCCCGAACGGTGAATCATTGGCCAGTCGAACCGCCTCGTCGATCGACGAGAAAGCCTGCACGCATGCGACCGGGCCAAACGTCTCCTCGCGCATGATTTCCATCGAGTGGTCGACATCGGCCAGGATCGTGGGCGAAATGAAATTGCCCTCGCGCGGCTCGCCGCCGGCAATGACGGTTGCACCAGCGGCAATAGCCGCGTCGATCTGCGCAACCACCTTCGCCTTCTGTCGCGCATGCACCATCGGCCCCACATTCACCGCCTGGGCCGAAGGGTCGCCCTGGCAGAGCGCGGCGGTCTTCTCTCGCATTTTTTGCAGGAATTCCTCGCGAATCCGTGCATCGACATAGATCCGCTCCGTGCTGACGCACACCTGGCCGGCGTTGCGAAAACTGTTGCGCACCGCAAACGCCGCCGCGAGTTCGAGGTCGGCGTCGTCGAGTACCAACAGCGGATCCTTGCCGCCGAGCTCAAGGATCACGCGCTTCAGCCCAACGCCCGCATCGCCGAGGATGCGCTTGCCTGTTTCGCGCGACCCGGTGAACACGATCAGGTTCACATCGCCAAGCACGAGCGCCCGCCCCTGCTGGCCGTCGCCAAACACCGGCGTCAGCACGCCCGCGGGCAGGAATTCATTGAGGATCTTGGCGTACTCGCGCGCGACCAGCATGGTCTCCTCGCTGGCCTTCAGCAGCACCGAGTTGCCCGCGACCAGCGCCGGCAGCACCGACTGGTGCGCCATCAGGATCGGAAAGTTCCACGGCGTAATCACCGCGCAAACCCCGAGCGGCGCGTGGCGCATGATGCTGGCCACCTGCTTGTCCTCGCGCTCGATGTCGGCCAAAGCAGCGACGATCTCGTCGAGATCAGCCAAAAGGCCTTCGCTGCAGTAGTTCGCCTCCCCAATCGCCTCCGCCAGCGGCTTTCCCATCTCGCGCGACGCCAGCGTCCCCAGCGCCACCGCCTCTTCCTTCAACCGCACCGCCGCCGACCGCAACACATCGGCCCGCTGCCCGTGCGTGAGCGCGCCCCACCCGCGCTGGGCCTCGCGCGCCTGAAAAATCAGCCTCGGGATCGCGTCGATCGGGGTCAAGGCCACGCTGGCGATGATTTCGCCCGTGAAGGGATCGATCGAGTCAAGATGGGTCAACGCGGACGCGGGGCGGGTCATCCACCAAGACTAGCAGGGAGCGCGCTGACATCGGCTCAGACTTTCGCGTCCAATCCCGGCTTCTTGTGCCCGCATGCGTTGATGGGCGCGCCCGACTTCGCTACATTGCGCGACCCTCCCCAGATGGGCCGTCGAGGACTGTGCATTCGCGCAGGCCTCGCATGGAGCACCAACGCGGCCTCGCCGGTGCCCCAGCCTTGGAGGATTGGCCGCGGACAGGCTTCCCTTGGCGCCGACGACTCGTCGCGCGCGCATGGACCTCCCGCGGGTACGCGCCACGGTGGCGCGTGCATCGTCGAGAGTCCCTCGCGCCTTCGAAGTCGAAGTCGCTGATTCAGGAAGCGTCCGCAACGAACCCAGCAGGCAGCACGCAAGGATCCGATCTGCGCTTCGGCCACTCATTTGGCCCGTGGTGTAAAGGTAGCACAAGTGGTTTTGGTCCATTTAGTCCTGGTTCGAATCCAGGCGGGCCAGTTCCGGATCCCTGCGACAACTCGCTGAATCGTCGCGACGCGAAAGCGCCGAGATGAGCAACACCGCTTCACTTTCCAACGCCAATGCCAATCGCGGGCTCGTCGCTGTCATTCTCGCTGCTGGCAAGGGAACGCGCATGCAGTCGGACATTCCGAAGGTCATGCATCCAGTCCTTGGCCGGCCGATGGTGCATTGGGTCGTCGACGCTGCGCGCGCCGCCGGAGCAACCAAAGTCATTCTCGTGATTGGCCACGGCGCCGAAATGATTCGCGAGTACTTCGCCGGCGTGCCTGAGCTGCGCAACGCCGTCGAGTTCGTGTTGCAAGACAAGCAACTGGGCACCGGCCACGCCGTGATGATGGCCATGCCGAACCTCGAGGCCAGCGCCGCCAACACCGACGCGTTCGTCCTCTGCGGCGACGGCCCGCTCATCCGCGCCGAAACGCTCACCACGCTGCTCAGCGTTCATCGGCGCGACAACGCCGCCGCAACGCTCGCCACCAGCCTCATCGCCGACCCCAAGGGCTACGGCCGAATCGTCCGCGATAGCGCGGGCAAACTCGCCAAAATCGTCGAGCAGAAGGACGCTGGCGAAGCCGAGCGCGCCATCTGCGAAGTCAATCCGAGTTACTACTGCTTCCGCGCCGACGAGCTCTTCAGCGCGCTGGCCCGCGTTGGCAACAAGAACGCCAGCGGTGAGTACTACATCACGGATGTCTTTGAGATTCTCCGCAACGATGGTCGCACCGTCGCCGCGGTTGACGCCGTGCCCGCCGCCGATGTGCTTTCGGTCAACGATCCCGCCCAGCTCGCCGAGGTCGATTCGATTCTCCGCGCGCGCCACCGAACCCCATCGGGATCCGCACGATGAGCGCCAACGACCGCAACCACCTCAAGGTCTTCTCAGGCAGCAGCACGCGCGAGCTCACGCAGGGCATTTGCGCGCACCTCGACCTGCCCATCGGCCTCGGAACCGTCACCCGTTTTCCCGACGGCGAAACCATGGTCAAGGTTGACGAGGATGTGCGCGGCCGCGATGTCTATGTCGTCCTCTCCACCTGCGAGCCGGTCAACGACAATCTGATGGAGCTGCTTGTCTTCATCGATTGCCTTCGCCGCGCCAGCGCCAAGCGCATCACCGCCGTCATCCCCTACTACGGCTACGCGCGCCAGGACCGCAAGGACGAGGGGCGCGTGCCGATCACCGCGAAGTTGGTCGCCAACCTCATCGTCGCCGCCGGCGCCGAGCGCGTGCTGTGCATGGATCTGCACGCCGCGCAAATCCAGGGTTTCTTCGACATTCCCGTCGACCACATCAGCGCGACTCCCGTCTTCGCCGACCATTTCCTCAAGATCCGCGAGAGCCTCGGCGACCTCGTCGTGGTCTCGCCCGATGTCGGCAATGTGAAGGTGGCGAACATGTTCGCCAATGTCCTCTCCTGCGACCTCGCCATCATTGACAAGCGCCGCCAGTCGGGCTCGAAGGTGGTCGTCAAGAACCTGATCGGCGATGTCGAGGGCCGCACCGTCCTCATGTTCGACGACATGATCTCAACCGCAGGCACCGTGTGCGAAGCGGCGAAGCTCGTCGTCGAGCGTGGCGCCAAGGATGTCATCGCCGCGTGCACGCATCCCGTCCTCGTCGGCCTCGCCATGCAGCGCATGCTCGAAAGCCCGATCTCGAAGGTCGTCGTCGCCGACACCATTCCCTGCGGCGCGCGCACCAAGGCCCTCGACGCCAAGCTCGAGGTCCTCACCGTCGCCCCGCTCCTCGGCGAGGCCATCCACCGCATCCACCACGATCAGTCAATCTCCGCGCTCTTCCGGCACGCCGGCGGAGCCAAACGCTAGACGCAGCAGCGGACGCGTCCTCAACCTGTTCTTTCAACCCTTTTCAGCATCGGAGTACACGCAATGGCTAAGGAAGTTCCCACAATTCAAGCGACCACCCGCGACCGCCTCGGCAGTCGCTATTCGAAGCGCCTTCGTGCGGCGGGCCGCCTGCCTGCGGTGATCTACGGTCACGGCAGCGAGCCGCTCTCGGTGCATGTCGACGAGAAGCTCACCATCGGCGCCCTCAAGCGCGGCCTCCATGTGCTCAACCTCGAAATCGAGGGCAAGGGCGCGGAGACCTGCCTGGTCAAGGACCTGCAGTTCGGGTTCCTCGGCGACAATGTCATCCACATGGACCTTGCGCGCGTCAACCTTGACGAAGTCGTGAATGTCGCCGTCAGCTTCGAGTTCTACGGCGCACCTGATGCAGCCAAGCGCTCGGGCGTTGTCATCGTCAACGAGCTCAACGACATCCATGTCATCTGCAAGGTGCGCGACATCCCCGAGCACATCCGCATCGACCTCACCACGATGCATGCGGACACCTTCACCGCGGGCAACCTCAAGCTTCCCGCCGGCGTCGTCATCGCTGGCGACCCGCACGCCGTCATCGTCCGCGTTCAGATCGTCAAGGAAGAAGCTTCCGGAGAGGCCGCGACCCCAGCTGCCGCTGCCGCTGCGCCTGCCGCCGAGAAGAAGGACGAGAAGAAGGACGACAAGAAGGACGACAAGAAGTAATTCGACCCGCAGAACGCGATGGCATATTGCAGATAGGCCGCAAATTGGGCGCAATCACGCCGCAATGAGACATGGGCATCAGGAACTCGAGAACACCATGAAGATCGTCGTCGGACTCGGCAACCCAGGACTCGAATATCAGCGAACCCGCCACAATGTGGGTTTCGACTGCATCGATCGCTTGGCGCGCCAACTCTGCAAGACGGTCGGCGACGGTTCGTCCACGCCGCGCGCGCGCTTTCAAGCGCTCGCCGTCGAGGGCGAGTCGTCTGGCGAGAAGGTCCTCCTTCTCAAGCCGATGACCTACATGAATCTCTCGGGCTCCACGGTGGCCGAGGCGTTGCGCTTCTACAAGCTTGATGCCACCCGCGATCTGCTCGTGATCGTCGACGACATCGCCCTTCCTTGCGGAGCCATTCGGCTGCGCAGCGAGGGCAGCGCCGGCGGCCATAACGGCCTCGCCGACATCGAGGTCAAGCTCGGAACGCACCACTACGCTCGCTGCCGAATCGGCATCGACGCGCCGGGGCGCATCGCGCAGAAAGACTATGTGCTCGGCAGATTTCGTGAAGACCAGCAGCCGTTGGCGGACGAGGCCATCAACCTCGCCATCGCGGCAACCGAATGCTGGATCACCCGCGGAATCACCGAGGCGATGAACCGTTTCAACCGTCGTTCGGGCGATGCCCCTGCGGCGAAACCCGTCAAGAAGACCGATGCGCCCACGGAAGGCCCCAAGCCAACCTCGGGCGAGAACAACTAGAACACACGCAACACCTGCTGCACACTTACGCAGCACAAGATTGGAAACAACAATGGCAGAAACCCGCATCAACTCCTACGAAGGCATGTTCCTCTTCCCGCAGACGGTCTCGGCCGACCTGCAGAGCGCCATCGACCACATTCTCGAAATGCTCGCCAAGGGCGGCGCCGAGATCATCAGCCTCTGCAAGTGGGACGAGCGTCGCCTCGCCTACGACATCAAGGGCAACAAGCGCGGCGTGTACTTCCTCGCGTACTTCAAGTGCGACGCGCAGAAGCTCACCATCATCGAGCGCGACTGCCGTCTCAGCGAGCGACTTCTCCGCTCGATGATCACGCGCGCCGACCATGTCACCGCAGAGCAGATCGCCACCATGGATGGCCGTCAGCAGCTCGCCGACGAGATCGCGCTGCGTAAGACCCAGCCCGCCTCGGAGCAGAGCGTCGAGCGCACCGTTGTGACTCTGGCCGCTCCCGCCGCGCCTGCCGCGACGGAAGCCTGATCGCAACGCGAGCTCTAGCAAAAAACAACACCGCCCGCGGCGCATTGCGCCGCGGGCGGTGTTTGTATGTTCGCCTTCGATTTGAAGGGCGCAGCGCGGTTTTTCAGACGCGCGGCGCGGGTTCAGTCGCGCGGCGCGGGTTCAGTCGCGGAACGGAATCTCTTCTTCTTGGATGCCCGAGTGGCCACCGCCACCGCCCCGGTTCTCACCGGACGAGCGCGATGGGGAGTAGCTTTCGCGACCGCCCTCTTCACCGCCGCCACCACCAGCGCCACCGCCGCCGCCGCCGGAGCGACTCTCGACAAACTGGAAGTCATCGATGACGACGCGCATCTTCGAGCGCTTCTGGCCATCCTTGTCTTCCCACGAGTCAAGCTTGAGACGACCTTCGATGAAGATCGGCTTTCCCTTGGTGAAGTACTTGGCGATGACCTCAGCGCGCGGACCCCAGCACTCGCAATCGACGAAGGTCACTTCCTCACGGTCCTGGCCGTCCTTGGTCTTGAACTTGCGGTTGACGGCGATCGAGATATCCGCAACCGACTGGTTGCCGGCAGTGCTCTTGATCTGCACATCGCGGGTGAGGTTGCCCATCAGCAGGACCTTGTTGTAGCTGGCCATCTTTCGTTCCTTTGGCTTTCGCCTGTTGAAGCCCGCCAATGCGGCGTGCTTGAGCGCAGCGAGGTACTACCAACGCGGCGCGTCTTTTTCGACCCCTTCAAACTCACTCTGATTTTCAATCTTCTCGGTTTCTGTGCCGTTTTTCGCACGATCCCGTACACATATACAGACACATCTACAGGCACATGCACACGAGCGCGCACGGTAGCGCAGGTGCGATGTTCGGATTCTATCAGGGTATTCAAACGACAGGTCATCCACCACACTTTTCCCGGCAGATTCCCGCGCCCACATCGTCGTCGCCTCGAAGTACGCGCTCAAGCCCTTCCATTTTGGGCGGACTTCATACATACTGCGCGGCTCGCCACTCGTTGGGCGCATCGACCGCGTTGGCCGATCGCGTCCTAACTCACGGGGCTGCATGCCCCAGGACAGCGAACCATGGCCCGTCCAGTTGAACTGCTTCTTCTCCGCAATGTCGAAAACCTCGGCATCGTCGGCGACATCGTCAAGGTCCGCGCAGGCTTCGCCCGCAACTACCTTCTCCCCCACGCGCTCGCCGAGCACCCGACCGAAGCCAAGATCGAATCACTCAAGGTGA
>Ga0114978_10004472_pt1 | contig 11310 bp, 11 predicted proteins | sample S_140212_EF_Meta_FD_87027 | JGI IMG/M metagenome (GOLD analysis project Ga0114978, IMG submission 87027) | Freshwater microbial communities from Lake Simoncouche, Canada to study carbon cycling - S_140212_EF_MetaG | ecosystem: Environmental > Aquatic > Freshwater > Lake | place: Lake...
CAGGTCGTAGCGCAGATCGGAACCCCGCGAATCCTGGTTGCCGCCGCCGGTTCCTCCTCCGAAAAAGTGATCAAAAACTCCGCCGCCACCCCCCGAGGCGCCGAACATTTCACGGAAGAGGTCGAAGGGGTCGTGACCACCGCCACCGGCAGCACCGCCCTGGAATGCGGCATGACCGTAGCGGTCGTAGGCTGCGCGCTTCTCGCTGTCGCCGAGAATGTCGTATGCCTCGGCAATCTCGCGGAAGCGCCCCTCGGCTGTGGGATCCCCTGGGTTCTTGTCGGGGTGATGCTTCACCGCAAGCTTGCGGTAGGAGCGCTTGATCTCTTCGAATTCTACGGTACGGGTGACTTCCATCACTTCGTAGTAACACCTTTGGGCCATAGCGGTCGTGATCGGTTGGGGGCTTAGGTAGCCTTGTTCACAATGACGCTGGAGGGCCGGATCAGCCTATCGGCCAGACGGTAGCCACGACGGAGTTGGCGGAGGACAAGACCATCCGCCTGGGCCGGATCAGTCTCGTGGCCAAGGGCCTCGTGAAGCTTAGGGTCGAAGGGCTGCCCGACCGCATCGATCGGCTGAAGTCCGCTGGAAACAAGGAAGTCGCCCAGTTGGCGGTGAACCATGGAAAAGCCATCCACGATCCCTTTTGTCCCCGGGGCGGCTGTGTCACCGCTGGCAGCGGTGAGGCCGAGTTCGAAGTTATCCAGGATCGGCAGGAGTTTCTCGAGTAGGCCGGCATTGGCGAAACGGATGGCCTCTTCCTTCTCGCGGATCATTCGCTTCCGGTAGTTCTCGAGATCGGCTGCTGCACGGAGTGCTTGATCACGGTAGCGGTCCACCTCGGTCTGGAGGTCGGGGGTCTTCTCGTCGGGAGCGGCCGTCTCCGGAGTTGCCGCGGCGTCAGCCGTCTGCGTCTGATCCGGCAGGGGCTTCTCTTCGTTGGCGGGAGTCTCTTGGTGCTGATGCTTTTTCACGGTGGATGGTTTGGGTAAGAGTATGGCGGTTAGAGTTTGCGGAGCGCAATCAAAGTGATGTCGTCGTGCTGGGGTTGGTTGCCGGCAAAGGTGCGGACCGAGCGGGAGAGGCGGTGAAGTGTTTCCACCGCTCCATCCCTGGCACTCTCGAGCAGTTCGCCGGTGAGTCGTTCCACGCCGAATTCCATACCCTCGGCATCCAGCGCCTCCGTCAGGCCGTCCGTGTAGAGGAGCAGGAGATCGCCGGTTTCGAAGCGGAATGCAAAGTCGTTGCAAAACCTGTCAAAGACCCCGCCACCATCAATCCCGACAGCCATTCCCTTGGGGTTGAGGCACTCGACGAGATTTCCTTCGGCACGGTAGATCAGGGGGGCATCGTGGCCTGCGCGCGCGAGCAGTGCCTCCCCCGTGTGCCGGTTCAGAACGACATAGGCCATGCTGATGAACATGTCCTCCTTCATGTCGGGATAGAGCTGCCTGTTCACCCCCCGCAGGACTTCGGCGGGAGAGAGCTTGCCGGGAGCCTGACTCCTCAGGGCACTCCGACACATCGCCATGATGAGCGAGGCGGGGACACCTTTTCCCGAGACATCCGCTATCGCGATGCCGAGGTGGTTGTCATCCACGGGAAGGTAATCAAAGTAGTCCCCACTGAGGGTGCGTGCGGGGAGATTTAGGCCGCTGATTTCGAAGCCATGGAGGTCGGGAGCATCGGAGGGAAGCAGGATCTTCTGAATTTCACGGGCAATCTGAAGATCGCTGTCGAGGGCGTGCTTCTCTCCCGCTGCAAGGTGGATGGCCTGATTAAAGAGGGCGAAAGCCGCCTGCTCCAGGATGGCCTGGAAGAGTTCGAGCTTCGTTTCGCTGAACGGGTCTTTCGAGGGATCCCTGGCGACAGTGAGCACGCCTAAAAGTTTTTGACGGTAGTGGAGCGGGCCGATCACCAGCGACCCGAGCCCCTGGGCCCTGAGTGTTTCAGGAATATCCTGCTTCCTTCGCAGAAAGCGCGGCCCTTTCCATGCGCAGGCCTCGCCAAGCAGGCCAGTGCCGACGCGGGGTGCGTGGAGGCGCAGGAAACTTTCCGCGGCTCCGGCAGAGCCCTCGCCCGGGGCAAGATTGGTCGGAAGCGGCACGAGCGGGGGGCATCCTTTGGAGAGGAAAGCCGGGAGGAGATTCTCGCCCGATCGATCCGCAAGATAGAGGGCTCCTCCGTCCCCTTTCAGGATGTGTTCTGCCCCTTCGACGATCAGTCGGTGAAGTTCGCCGGCGGGAACGCCCTCGGAGAAGGCTGCTCCGAGACCATGGAGAAAATCAAAGACCCTTTTCTCTTCCTGATGGATTTCGGCAGAGCTCCGCTTGAGCTGGCTGACCCGTCGTCGGGAGCCGAAGACCACGAAGCCAAGGACGATCATGGCCAACGCCAGGATGGCGATGACAGAGGTCTCGAATGGTTCAAGGGTCATGGACAGAAAGCATGCACCGGGAGGCTCAAAATTGCCAGTCTCGGGCACCTGCCTTCAAATCCACGGGGCAAGACTGTCGCCGAAATCGTAGGACTCGGGAATTCCTTAGCCTTCAGAGGGCTCGGCTGGAGTCTTTTTCAGGTACTCGAGGACATCTTTGAAGCGGGCGGCATTGGCGGGATTCGCGGCGATCAAGGCCTCATGGGCCGAGAGCACAACGGCCTGCTCGTGACCTGATTCCAGGGGAAGCGGCATCAGTTCCGCGCCTTCCTCCGCAGGGGTTCGCACAAGCTCTCCCAACGGCTCCACGTCAAAGAGGAAGTTCAGCCCCAGATTCTCGAGGAGCTCCACGTTTCGGGCGCTGACATTCAGCGCTAACAGTGATCCCTGGCCGAGTTCGCGCAGGTTCTGGGAAATGCCGGTGAGCGTCCCCATGAAGGTGGAGTCCATATGCTCGCAGGAACCGAGATCGACCACAAAGCTGCGGTGTCCGCGCTGGATCATGGCATGGACAAATCGCTTGATGGAACCGCTGCTCTGGAAATTGCCCCGCCCCTCGACGCGGATCCAGACTTCATGGTCAAAACAGGCGGCGCTTACTGTAACAGGAGTGATCACGGGAAAAAAAGAAGTGGACGTTGATGCTCAGTGAAAGCGGGGGTAGCTCCCGCAGATTGTTGGAGAGAGACCCTTCACCTGTAAGGAGGCGAGAGCGGCAACAAGCAAGGGGTCGTTAGCGTGACCTTCGGCTTCCAGGAAGAGATGAAGGCCGCCGCTGCGGGCCTGACGGCTATGGATCGAGATCACATTCACCCCGGCCGCGCTCAATGGCTCGAGTGCTGAGGCCAGCGCTCCCGGTTGGTCGGTCAGATGGAACAGCAGGGCGGTCTGATCGTCACCGGATGGGGTATTCAGTGTGCTGCCGAGCACAAAGTAACGTGAGGGAGCGGCTCCTTCCTCGCCGCCGAGGACGATCTGCGAGGAGAGAAAGACCCTCCCGTCCATGAGGAGCTCAAGCACTGCGGCCTCAGGTCCCTCTTCACCTGACGGGATGACCCCGCAGTCGGCGGCACGGGAGGCCACGGCCGCAAAAAGCGCGGAGGGTTCGGCATGAAAGGCGTAGCGGACACTCGACCCAAACTGCTGCTTCGCGGCAAAATGAGTGCGTCCGGCGACGCATCCCTGGCAGGCGATCAGAGTGTCCTTTTCCAGGGCAAGCGAGGCCGACATGATTTCACGGTAGATAGAGCGAATGGCCTGAGCATCGAGGGGACCCGTGCTACGCGCAGCGAGCCTGCGCATCAACTGCTCCGCACGCTCGGGCGCATAGACGGGGCTGCCATTGCGCTCCTTGATCCTTCCGATTTCCTGCGCGAGGCGGGCGCGTTCATTCAGAAGCCCGAGAAGCGTACCGTCGATCGCGTCGATCGCGTCCCGGAGCTGTTTGAGGTCCTCCATGGAATCTTCCCTTTTAGGAATGAGTGCGCCCCGAGTCTTCCTCAGAAGAATCAGCCTGTCCGACGGTCTCGACTTCCTCTGCGGCAGCATGTCCCTCACTCTCACTCGTGGCGGCCGGGTCCTCCTGCTCGGGATCAGGATCAGTATCGAAGGCGACTTCGGCAAAGACCACCGACTCTCGGAGTTCCATCATGTCGGTGATCGCCACTTCTTCAATCTCGTCAGAGGCCTCCTCATTCAGGTGAGGCGTCTCGGACAAAGACTCCACAGACTCGCTGGTCACGCCTGGAAGATCGGGTCCGGTTTCATTGTTCGCTGTGGACTCTTCAGGCTCAGGCGTCGCCTTGGGCAGCTGGACATGGCGCAATTCGGCGGCATTCGGAAGCTCGTCAAGATGACGCAGGCCGAAGTGATCGAGGAAATACTGGGTGGTGGCGTAGAGCAAAGGGCGTCCTGCCACCTCGGCTCGGCCGGAGATCTTCACAAGACCACGATCAAGGAGTGTCTGCATGACACCATCGACGGAGACACCGCGCACCGCCTCCATATCTGCCCGGGCGATCGGTTGACGGTAGGCAATGATCGCGAGGGTCTCGAGGGCGGAGGGACTAAGACGGGTCGGCTTGGCCTCGGGGTAGAGGGCGCGGAGCCAGGGAGCGAATCCAGGGGCGCTGGAGAGAAGCCAGCCGGTTGACGTCTCGCGGACCTGGTAGGCGCGGCCGGAAGCAGCCACCTCGGCCTGGAGCTCAAGGAGTGCATCGTGAAGGTTGCTCTCCTTGATACGTGCAAAGGCGGAGGCCACGCCTGCCGGATCTGCCGCTGCGGCGCTCTTGAGATTGGCTGCCAGTTCCTTCGGGGTCACTGCCTTCTGGGAGGCAAAGAGGATCGCCTCGATAATATGGGAAAGGCGCGGAACTTCTCCCTCCGGCACGCCGCCGCTCAGGGCCTCTGCGGTCACAGCCTCGGGAAGTTCGGAGTCTTCCAAAGACTCTTCGAGATCAATGGAAATTTCTAACTCCTCCATGACTTCGGCGTCGGCAAGGGTTACGAGCACTTCTGCCGTCTCCTCTCCGGCCGGCGGGGTGATGAGATCCTGATCAGCAGCCGCGGCAACTTCGGCTTCGGGAGAAGCCTGCGCATCTTTCTCTTTCTTGCGGGATTTTTTGCTCATTGCACTTCTTGCGGGGTTTCCTGCTGATGGTTTGGGGAATCGTCTTGAAGGGTGAGTTCTTCTTCGTGGGGCAGGGTGCGATCCAGCCAGATTTCACCGAAATGTTGCTCCTGACGCACGCGGAATTGTCTCATCCTGATCAGTTCGAGGATGGCCAGAAAGGTGACAACCAGTTCCGATCGCGTGGAGAGATCGCTGAAGAGTTCCTCGAATCGCATCGAGACGCCGCGGTCGACCATGCGCATGAGGTGATTGATCCGGTCGGTGACGGTGAAGGTCTCCTCCCTGATCTCGCCTGTTTTTTCCTCGGCAGGCAGACGCTTGAGCGCTCGCTGGAAGGCGTTGATGAGGTCAAAGATCCCGACATCGCCGAGCATCATGTTATCGTCGATGAGCGGCGCATGGGCGGGGTCCAAGGAGACGGCGCGGGAGAAGAGCGCGGACTGCAGCTCTTCCTGAGCGCGGAGGTGGGCGGCGGCTTCTTTGAACTTCCGGTACTCGATGAGCTGACGGATCAGCTCCCAGCGGGGATCGTCCTCCTCGGCCTCCTCCTCGGGCATCTGCTGGTCCTTGGGAAGGAGGGTGCGGCTCTTGATGTAGAGGAGGTTGGCGGCCATGACGAGGAACTCGCCGGCCACCTCGATATGCAGGAACTCGAAGGTCTCCAGATAGGCGAGATACTGCGTCGTGATCCTCTCGATGGAGATATCGTAGATGTCCACCTCGTCTTTCTTGACGAGGTAGAGCAGTAGATCCAAGGGGCCCTCAAAGGCCTCCAGCTGGACTTTGTATTCCGCCTCCATCGACCCTTACAAAGCGGGTGTTAGCGGCGTAAACCGCGGCGCTCGCCTTCGCGGGCGACCTTGAGCTTGTGCTTGGCGTTCTCTTTGGTCTTGGTCTTCCGCTTGCGGAGTTGCTGGGCAAGCTTATGCACGGTCAGATCAATGGCGGCGTAGAGGTCATCCTCGGCATCTTCGGCGTGGAGATCGGGACCGGGCAGGGCAAGATGAATCTTCACCTGAAAATCCTTCTTTGTGGAGCGGTGCTCGTCGAAAAGCAGGACCACATGCGCCGCCAGAATGTCGGGGGTATACTCCTCCAGATGGGCAACCTTTGCTGCCACATGGGCGTGGATGGCTGCAGTGAGTCGGATATGGCGTGGACTGATGTGGATTTGCATGGGTTTGGCTTTCTATTTCCTTTTTACGGCCGGAAAGGGCTTCGCGCCACCAAAATGAAGAGTGGGGTCGGGAGACTATTCTTTTGACTCGTAAAACTCACGGATGGCTGTCACTAGGCCGGGAATGTCGTGCTGGGTTGCTTCCAGATCAATCGGGAGTCCGAGTTTTTTCATTTCCGACGACGTGATAGGCCCGATGCTGGCGGTCTTGAGCTCCTCAGGCAGGGGAAGTCCGAGCGCCATGAAGTGATCAGCCGTCGAAGCACTGGTGAAGGTGATCATATCCGCTCCCTCCTCCCGGAAGCGGCGGATCCCCCCGGAGACATCTTCTGTTTCGGGAACGGTCTGGTAAACGGGCACGTCATCCACGATGGCGCCGAGATTCTCGAGCTCGATGGCCAGCATTTCGCGTGCCCCTGCCGCACGCGGCAGGAGCATCTTGAGGTGCTCGACATTGAGCTCCTTGAAGGACTTGAGCAGCGACTCCGCGACGAACTCCTCCGGGATCAGGTCGACCGCGTAGTGATATTCGCGGACTTTCTTGGCGGTTCCGTTCCCGATGACGGCGATCCGGGCGCCGCCGAGGTCGCGGGCATCCTCGTGCGCCGCGAAGAAGGCCTTGAAAAATGCCTCCACGCCGTTGGGGCTCGTGAAGACGATCCAGTCGTAGGTCCTGACATCCAGCATCGCCTCGATGAAGGGGGTCTTGTCGGCAGGGGGTTCGATCCGGATCGTGGGGAGTTCGTAGGCATCGGCTCCAAGTTCCCGAAGAGCGGCAATCAGCCCGCCCGCCTGCGTGCGCGTGCGGGTGACGGCAATGCGTCGTCCGAAGAGGGGACGGGTCTCAAACCAGTTCAGGGTCTCACGCAGATTCACCACGTCGCCGAAGACCGCGACCGCGGGGGCCTTGAATCCCTGCTTTTCCGCGAGCGAGGCAATCGTTCCAAGGGTGCCGACAAGCGTCTGGTGACGCCCTGTCGTGGCCCAGCGGACGAGGGCCACGGGGGTGGATATCGCCATCCCGGCAGCGGCGAGTTCAGCGGTGATCGCGGCCAGACGCTCCACCCCCATAAGCATCACCTTGGTGCCGGGCGCGGAGGCGATGGCCTTGTAGTCGATGCCCGAGCTTTTCTTATCAGGCTCCTCATGGCCGGTGAAGATCGTGAGGACGGCGTTGCTGGCCCTGTGCGTGACGGGGATGCCGGCGTAGGCCAATCCGCCGATCGCGGAAGTGACGCCGGGTACAATCTCGAAGCGGAGGCCGGCAGCAGCCAGTTCGGCGGCCTCTTCGCCGCCGCGGCCGAAGAGGAAGGGATCCCCCCCCTTGAGGCGAACCACGTTTTTCCCTTCCTTGGTGAATTTCACAAGCAGGGCATTAGTCTCCTCCTGCTTGAGGGCATGGCGCCCGGCCGTCTTGCCGGCGTAGATCTTTTCCGCGCCCCCGGGGGCGAAGCGAAGGAACTCGGCGTTGCTGAGATAATCATAGATCACCACGTCGGCCCGCTCGAGGCACTCGCGGCCCCGCAGTGTCAGCAGTCCCGGGTCACCCGGGCCCGCGCCGACGAGGTAGCAGATGCCCGCCTGTTTTTGCGAGGTAGAGCCGGCTTTCGATTTCTTGGCGGATTTAGGAGCAGGTTGCGTCATTGGGAAGCTTGGGCAAGGAGTAGGTCGGCGACGAGGCGGGCGGCCTCCCCGGGGGTTGAGGCAGAAGCCTCGGCGGAAAGAGTCGGCCCTTCAGGATCGGGAATGAAGACGGCTTGCAGGGAGATCGTGCCGCAGGTTTCCCTCGCCAGGGAGCCGAGTGCCAGATGGCAGCCGCCGCCCAGGTGCTTGAGGAGGAGGCGCTCCGCCCCGACGCATCGCGCCGTCCCCTCGTCGTGCAGGGAGCGGAGCAGTTCCACGGCACGGTCGCCAATCCGCGTCTCGACCGCGATGGCCCCCTGTCCTGGGGCGGGCAGCATCCACTTCAGTGGTTCGAGTGAGAGTGGCAGACCATCAATCTCGAGTTCACCAGTGGAGAGATCATGGCCGAGGCGGCGGAGGCCAGCGGCGGCAAGGAGCGTGGCATCGTAGGCGCCGGAACCGGCAACCTTGGAGAGGCGGGTCGGCACGTTCCCTCGGATCGGCACCATCTTGAGATCAGGGCGTCGGCGTTGCAGCAGGAGCGCACGGCGGGGACTACTCGTGCCGACCACGGCTCCGGCGGGGAGCTGGTCCAAGCCGCCGGCATGACGGGAAATCAACAGGTCATCGACCTGGGCCCTGGGGAGGATGGCAGCAAGGACAAGACCGGCGGGAACCTCCACGGGAAGGTCTTTGAGGCTGTGGACGGCAAGATCGATCTCGCCGCGCAGGAGAGCCTCTTCGAGTTGCTTTGTGAAGAGTCCCGCGCCCTCGGCTGTCGGCTCATGGAGCGGCAGGGCTGTCCGGGCGTCGCCGGTGGTGGTGATGATCTTCAGCTCGATGAGCAGGCCGGAATGGGCTGCTTCGAGCGCTTCTCGCACCATCTTGGATTGGGCGATGGCGAGTTCACTCCCGCGCGTGCCGAGGATCAGTGGCTTGCCGGAGGAGTTCATCGGGCATACCTCCTGCCTTCGGCTCCGTGGATGCCGCGCATCCAGCTGAGGAATCCCCCGACATGCTGGTCGATCATCAATTCGCAGCGGTCGACTTCCTTGAGGCGGACATTCAGGGACTCGGCGGCGATCTGTTCCAGACTGTCGATGTCGTAGAGGAAGACGCCGTCGAGTTCGTTGATCGCGGGATCGGCATCACGCGGCACGGCGAGATCGATGACGAAGAGAGGGGCCCCTCCGCGCAAGCGCATCAGCGGCGCGAGCTTCTCCGGGGTCAGGATGGAGTGCGGTGCGTTCGTCGAGCTGATGAGGATGTCGATGTCGGCACAGGATTTTTCCCAATGATCGAAGTGGAGAGCCATGCCTCCTATCTCCGCTGCAAGGGCTGCCGCCCGCTCATAGGTCCTGTTAGAAACAATCACGCTCCGCACGCCACGGGACTGGAGGCTCCGGGCCGTGCGCTCGCTGATCTCTCCAGCGCCCAGAATCATGACCCTCCGGTCTTCAAGGTTGCCGAAGATTTTTTCCGCCAACTCCACGGCGACGGACCCCACGGAGGTAGGCCCGCTCGTGATCTGGGTTTCCGTCCGCACCGACTTGGCGACACGGAAGGCGTGCTGGAAGAGCTTGTGCAGGGGGCGCGTGGCGGCGCCGATGGAGGCGGAGGCGGAATAGGCTTTTTTCACCTGCCCTAGGATCTCTGTCTCCCCGATCACCATGGAATCCAGTCCGCTGGCGACGCGGAAGAGGTGACGCACCGCCTGTGGGGTGGCGTGGTGATAGAGGGGGGCCTCCAAGCCGCCGCGCTCCGCAAGGATCGAACGGAACCCCTCAAGGGCGCGTAACGGGCAGAGGCTTGCGGCGTAGAGTTCCACGCGGTTGCAGGTCGAGAGCATCACGGCTCCGGAGACGCCATCGATGTCGCGTAATCTACCGAGCATTTCCTCCATCTCCGACTCGTGCACGGCAAAGCGCTCCCGCACATCAAGATGGGCGGTTCGGTGGTTGAGGCCGGCGCAGAGGATGTTCATGCGTGACTGGAGAGGCGCTGGATCACAGGCAGGAGGATGAGCGCTAGCAGGAAGGAACTTGCGCTGGCGATGGCGAAGCGCCGCCCGGTGAGGGAGCCGAGCTTCGCGGCAGCCAGAACGCCCGCATAGAGAAGCCAGATGAGCATCGAGAACCAGAACTTCCCTCCGGCCACGACCAGGTGGGCCAGCCACCCCGCAGCAAAACTCAACGTGAGCAGGAGAAAGCCGATCCAGAGGAGACGCAGGATCGCCTCGGACAGGATGCTGATCGGCGGAAGGTGATGAAAGATCGGCGCGGGTCTGCGGGACTTGAGCTGCCCCTCCTGCACCAGGAACATAATTCCGGCGATGCAGGCGAGGCCAAAGGCGCCAAAGGCCACCAGCGAGAGGGCGGCGTGTGTTTCCACCCAGGGATTCGGCCGGGAAAGACTCCGGCTGATTTCATCCGGCAAGAGCAGAGCGATGATCTGAAGGAGCAGCAGCAACGGCGCGGTGAAGGCTCCCATCAGGGAAAGTCGGTAGGCCGGGCCGATCACCAGATAGATCAGGCCAATCGACCAAGAGAGAAAGATCAGTATCTCGGAGAGATTTCCGATCGGGCAGGAATGCTCTACGGCGCCCCGCAGGGAGAGATACCACCCTTGGGCGGCGGCCCCGAGCGCCATGGCAATGAAGTTAAAACGGCCCGGCTGGAAGCGTCCCGCCCCGAGAGCATAGAGCGTATGCCCGAAGCTGAAGAGGTAGCAGAGCGTAGCGGCCAGCAGGGCGATGCGTTCCATGGATGCAGTTCTTGAAGCCCTCGGCCCTCAGCCCTCAGCCTGTAGCCTCTTCTCAACCAGGGCGTAGGCGTTGTGATTGTGGATCGACTCGAAGTTCTCCGCCTCGATGCGGTACCAGAGGATGTTGGCATCCTGTTCGGAGCGCCCTGCCACATTGCGAACGAGATCCTCGACGAAGACGGGATTGGCATAGGCCCGCTCCGTCACAAACTTTTCATCCGGCCGCTTGAGAAGGCTGTAGAGCTCGCTGCTGGCGGAGTCTTCCACCAGGCGGATCATCTCCTCGATCCACATCGGCTTGGCGCAGCGGACGGAGTAGGTCACATGGCCGCGCTGATTATGGGCTCCGGAATCACTGATAGCCTTCGAGCAGGGGCAGAGAGTCGTTACTGGAACGACAACCGTCACGATGAAGTCGACCTTCCCCTTGGGGCCGCCGGTGAGCGTGGCGCTAAAGCGGACCGTGTAGTCGAGCAGGCCAACCGCCCCTGTGACCGGAGCCGGCTTCTCAAGGAAGTAGGGGAACTCGAAGTCGACGTGAGCCTGGTCGCTCTCCAGGCGCTCGGAGAGCTGCACGAGGATGTCCCTGATATTACGGACATGGAGGACGGGCCCGTGGGAGTTCAGCGCCTCCACGAAGCGGCTCATGTGCGTCCCCTTGAAGTGATGGGGGAG
>Ga0114978_10004476_pt1 | contig 11303 bp, 9 predicted proteins | sample S_140212_EF_Meta_FD_87027 | JGI IMG/M metagenome (GOLD analysis project Ga0114978, IMG submission 87027) | Freshwater microbial communities from Lake Simoncouche, Canada to study carbon cycling - S_140212_EF_MetaG | ecosystem: Environmental > Aquatic > Freshwater > Lake | place: Lake...
ACGCGCTTGTGATTGATGGCGTGGATGGCGGCGCCATTCAAGAGGCGCATCAAATGATCATGCATATCTTGTGCGAGGCGTGCGAACACTTCAGCGCGCCTGTGCGTTGATGGCTTTCACATGACTCTTTCAAACATATGCACACACTTTTTCCAGCGACCTTGCGGCGCTGACATAAGGAACAATGACAACTTCCAATCCATCATCTGATCATGCAACTGGCGATTCGCACAACTCTTCAAGTAGCGCTTCTGCCGCGCGAACAGGATCACTCTTTGGAACCATCATGTGCCGCGGAATTGTTCCCGCGTGGTTGTTCACCGGCGGGCTGGTGAAATTATTTGATGGAACACCGGCGTTGTTGCCCAAGCAAGTGCGCGCCGTCTACTCAGGGATTGCCAAAGTTGTTGGCATGAGTGCGGAGGCGGACTTGACGCGCTTCTTTGATATTGCGCTTCGTGGCACTATTTCGATGGAATTCACTTTGGCCGCAGCCATGATTTTGCTGCCGCGATTCAGCCGAGCGATCGCTGCGTTGGTGCTGACACTGTTTGTCACCATTCTTGTAAGCGTGGTGATTTCAGGCGATGCAAGTTGCGGATGCTTTGGAAGCAAAGGCCCGCCACCTATCGTGGTGTTGATCATTGACGCCACAATGTTGGGGTGCGTGTTGTTGTTCAAGCCCAGGCTTCCAACAACACAAGTCAAAAGAACTGGCGCGCTTGCGGGCGCATGGGTTGCGGCAAGCGCGTTCGCGGTGGCAATCACTTTCGGTTTGCCCGCAAAGATGATGGTGCAGGCGCAACCTATTGAAAACGCGCCGCCAACAAGCACAGCAACTGCCTCGACAACAATTCCTGCGCCATCGACAACGACCCCAACGACTACTGCAAACACAAGCGCAACCACTCCCACTTCGAAGCAATTGCCAGCGCAAACTCCCGCAACTGCGACATCCAGTACGTCATCAAGCGCATGGCCCAAACCACCCGCCCAATTGCAGCCCTATTACATGCCGCAAGTGGAGCAATGGGTTGGCAAGCCACTGCGATCGCAACCATTGGCTGCGTTGATTCAACAACCACTGCCCGCGAATTTGGAGCAAGGTCGATGGATTGTCATGTTCTTTCGAAAAGATTGTGACCACTGCCATGAGGTGCTTGAAAAACATTTCATGGTGAAACTGCCCGCTCCCACATTGTTGATTTCCATTCCAGACACCAATCCCGCGTCCGAGTTGCCAAATCCGTGCACCGAGTGCATCGAGACGTCGTTCATCAAAGGCCCTGAATACGTCGTGGGAACGCCCATATTGATGTCCATTGAGAATGGCATTGTGAAACGCGTTTGCATTGACACGGACAATCGAGAAAGTTTGGAAGCGACGTTGCAGTTTCGTTAAGACGTTGACAAAACGCACTCAATAATCTGATGCTTGGTCACAAAAAATTTCCAAACACATTCGAGCGCGAAGCGCTGAACAATTTCCAATGCGATTGGATTTTCAAGAATTGAAAGCGCGCAAACTTATTTGCATGCGTTCAGCCGAACAGAATGCGCGCTGACGCTGAATGAATTTTTTCCAACTTGAAACACGCGCGGCTTGCTCACTTGGTCGCGTATGGCGGCAACCGCCGCTTCTAATTCACGCTCGTTCGCTTCAATGTCAAAGCGCTTCAGCGCCGTGGCAAGAAGCGCGGGTCCATGCGCGCGCAAATGTTCGCGTGGCCACGGACCAGCTCCAGTCATGACGGCTTGCGCGGTTTTCTCTAGCAATCGACCACTTTCACGCAGGCGCCTGCCCGCGCGGCTTGCGCGAACCGACGCGCCTTTATGAATGGTCTCAAGCACCGGAAGAATGTGCGCGCGAATTCGAGCGCGCGGCTTGGTCTGATCCGCGTTGGTGGGGTCTTCTCGCCACGGAATTTGTGCATGTGTTAAGAGCGCGCGCAACTCGTCACGCGACACTTCAAGCAGTGGCCGCAGCAGCACCACTCCAGTTTTTAATTTTCGCCGCGCGCGCATTCCGCCTATCGCTTTTGGTCCAGCACCACGGGCCAAACGCAGAAGCATGGTTTCAAGTTGATCTTGCGCATGATGCGCCGTAAGAAGAGCGACAGCCCCCGCTTTCTGCGCCGCTTGACTCAGCGCCTCGTACCTATGTTTACGCGCGCGATGAGCAACGCCAGCGCCAGCAGCGGGATGAACCTGCAACACGCTGCACGGAACATCCATCCACGCAGCCAATCGTTGCGCGAACTCTGCTTCGCCCTGCGCCTCATGGCGCAAATTGTGATTCACGGTGGCAAGACACATGTTCCACTGTCCACGGCGCAACACCGCTTTGGTCAACAGCGCCAACGCGGTTGAATCCGCCCCGCCACTTGCGGCAACGCAAATGGTTGCGCCGCGTGGAATTTCTTTCAACGCCTTGGTCAACACCGCCGCGCATTTGTGGCGCGAGGCTTTTAACAAGGCTTCGGCGAGCAGCGGAAATTCTGTTTGTTGTGCAGGCGTCACGCTTGCAATGTTAGTCGAGCACCTTACGCAACCGCGCGCATTGATCTTTGCTTGTCAGCGCTTGCCACTGGCGAGCGCGCAATTTCCTTTTTAGGTTCTTGCAACGTGGACACAAGATGCGCTGGACTTTTTGCAATACGACTTGCGCCAATTTCCTCGGCCAAACCATCGGCGCGATTGAACACCCCGCCACCCACAACAATTTCCATGCCTGGCAGCGCGTTCACGCCTTTGACCGAGTCAATAATGGCGCGAATGCTTGGCGCGTCGCTTGCCGCCGATGCGAAGAGCACCAAGAAATCTGGCCGACGCTGATGAACCTCGCCCAAAATTTCGTCATGCGACACGCCGCCGCCGCCAAATGTCACTTCAAATCCTGCGGCTTCAAGCAAATCCGCAGCGAGTTGCCCGCCCAAATCCTCATTCTCATTTGGCCCGCAGAACAAGATCACACGCTGGCCATTGCGTTGCTGACGTTGGTAACCAAGTTGCAAATGATCAACCACATTGCGCAACGCGCGGGTTGCATAGTTGAAAGCCACTTGCTCAATTTGATCTTTGCGTGAAAGTTTGTGAAGGGTCTCATGAATCGGCCACGCCACGCACTCCGCCATGATTTCGCTTGAAACTCCGCCAGCCAATCCGCGCGCAATGATGGCGCGAACATCCTCGCGATTGCCTTCGATTAATTTTGGAAGAAGCCGATCGATAATCATGTCTGGTGCGAATTCGGCTTTGAGTTCTGAAGTTGAATTGATGTTCTGAGTTGCGTTCATGGTTGTGTCTTCCAAAGTGATTCGTGTAGACCTCTTGTCGAGCGAATCGAGTTGCTTCACCGCGGCTCCGCGCGGCGAGAACAAATCGGATGCATGCGCACGCCATCGCCAACACTTGTTGATAAATGAATATCGGAACCTGCCCCATGAGTTATGCGACACACAGCCCCTTATTTCAGCCTAAAAACACTGTTTTTAAGCGTGACCACGCGGTAACGAAATACACGGCAACTGACCGTAGGATCAAAGCCATGACAAATGCTGGTCCATCATGGACTCCAGATCAATTACAGAGCGACCCGCACGCCAATCCGCAAAAGGCGACGCGCGTGCAAAGCATGTTCAGCGCCATCGCGCCAAGTTACGACTTGAACAATCGCATTCATTCGTTTGGTCTGGATCAATCTTGGCGCAAGCGCGCCGTGCGTGAAGTGTCCGCGCGCTTGGGTTCACTGCGCGACAAAAAAATTCTTGATGTGGCCTGCGGCACGGGCGACCTCACGGAATTGTTTTATAAGGCTGGCGCCAACACCACTGGCGGCGACTACACGCCAGCCATGTTGGAGATTGCAAAGATCAAGTCGCTCAAACACAATAATTCAAGCGATCGCATTCGCTATGTCAACGCCGACGCCACCAAACTTGTATTCGACAACGCGACATTCGACGCGGTCACGATTGCGTTTGGACTGCGCAATGTTTCAAGCCCCGATCAAGCCATCGCGGAATTTTTCCGTGTGCTTCGTCCAGGCGGCGTGTTGGCCATACTTGAATTTGATCAACCGTCATCAAAGTTTGTGCGATTTTTTCACAACCTTTATACCGAGCGCATCATGCCGTTCACCGCGACACTGATCGCGCGCGATCGCTCCGGCGCCTACAAGTATTTGCCGCGCAGCGTGGCCACATTTCTTTCGCCACAAGGAATTGCTCAATTTGCCGCGGCTTCTGGCTTTGAAAACATCAAATGCCACTCGCTGACATTTGGCACATGCGCCCTCACGCTGGCCACGCGTCCTCTCGTATGATGAAATTCAATGCCATTTGATTCGCTCACCTACGCGTGGAATCACTCCGAATTGCTTCGGCCCGCGCTTGAAGGCCGCTTTGCCACCGACGCGCATTCTGGATGGAGTCGTCTTGACACCAGCTTTGACACGCTTGCGGAAGCCGTTCGCCCACTCAGTGGCGCCATTGTGTGCGGCATTCATTGCGTCACTCTTGGCGTGTGCGTTCCGCACGCGGACATCGCTGCGGCCGTCGCGCGCGATCCATTTCGACTTGTTGGTTTCGCGGGCATCGATCCACTGGCGCCCGATTGGAGTCAGCAACTCGCCGTCGCGCGCTCTTTCAACTTGCAGGGAATATGCGTTTCTCCCGCTGCGCAAGGAATGCATCCATCGCATCCAACAGCCATGAAATTGTGGGAACGCTGCGAAGCCGAAGGTCGACCCGTGATCTCGCTGCCATTGGGCGCGTCCATTGGATCGGCGCCAATTGATTTTGGCCGACCAAGCGCGTGGGATGAACCGGCGCGGCAATTTCCAAAATTAAAAATTGTCATCGGCGGATTCGGCTGGCCATGGACGGATGAATGTTTGGCCATGCTGACTCGTTATCCGCAACTGTTCACCGAAACATCCATGCTGGTTGCGCGCCCTTGGCGATTATTGCCGGCTCTGGCCGACGCGCAATCACTTGGAGTGTTGGAACAAATTTTGCCTGGCAGCGGATTTCCATTTCACACGCCAAGCGCCGCGTTGCAAAGCATTTTGACTGTGAATCGCTGGGCAAACGAGGCTGGACCACGCCTCAGCCCGGCGTCTCTGCGCGCAATCACAGAACGCAATATCTTCAGCACATTGGGAATCAGCGCACCGCTGCTGGCACCCACCAATGTGACTTCACCAATTTCAGAACAACCACTTTGAAAAACTCGCCACACAAAACTTTTGCGCTTGCGGCCACATTCACAATTGCCTGTGCGTTGCAAGGCTGCTACAGCATTCAGTGGCCGTGGTCCAAGGGAACATCATTGACCACCGCGGGCCTTGCGCCCAATCCAATCAAACTTCCCTTTGAACCCAAGCAATGTGTTTACACCGTGGAGCCAGCGCAGACCACATTTTTCTTGAGCGACTTCACACCCGAGGAACTTGCCGCGGCTGGCGACTTGACCGGCCAAGTGATCAACATTCAATTACTGTGGGAGCCACGACCTGGCTACACGCCGCTTGATCCCACCACCACCAACGTGTCAATTCGACTTCTTGTTTTTTCCAAGGGTGAAGTCGGCATGTATGGCGGCGGCGGATTTGCATGGCCGCGCGGCACGCCTGGTGAAACGGACATGCAACTGCGCATGACTGGAAGCAATCTTTCTTTAATCGCCAAAACAAAAGGATTTGTGGATTTGCTCAGCCCCGGCGAAATGCTTGGAAGCGTGGACGCAACGTTCAACGAGCAAGCGGCCATTGTTCTGCGACGCACTGCCAGCCAAATTATTTCAAACAAGTTGGGTGTTGTGCGATGGGTGGATTCCGCGCCGCTTCTGGATTTGAATTTGGCATCTGCAGATCAAATCTCACCGCGCTGAACTTCACATTGAATTTCCATTGCCGCTGATTGCATGCGCAAATTTGCAATCACAGTGCGCGCTTGCATTTCACTGCAAGTTCTGAGCAGCTGAATTTCCAACAATTCGCCGCGCAATTTCAAGCATTTGCCGAGTGCAGGCGGACATGGGTTCAGGCATGTCCGCAACAGAAACCATTTCAAGGTTTTGATATTCCCAATTGGGCGGCGCGTCGGGCGGTTGAATCATGGCAAGTTCATGCGCAATTTCCCACGTGGCAACCACTGGATCAAGGAACAAAGCGTGCGCGATGGCGCGGTTCTTGGCTTGCACGCCACACTCCTCCAACAATTCGCGCTCAATCCCAACCGCGGGGTCTTCATCCGGCTCAACACTGCCCGCGGGCGCGAACTCCCACTGATTGGGATAGCTGGCGCAATTTGCGGCGCGTAAACCCACCAAGCACTTTTCATTCCAGTGAGCGACCGCACGAGTGCCAAGGCCTACAAATCCACTTTGAATTCCTGCCAACCGCACCGCGTTCATGCGATAGGTGGTGCGAACAACATGAATGGTTGCGCCGCCGTGGCCGTCGCGATGAACACCCACAACATGAAAAACCGGACCGTCGCTGAGCTTGGGATTGCGTTGGCACAATTCGCTCCACGTGTCATCAATGAGATTCGTTTCACACGCCGCAACAAAGGGCTCGCTGCCCACAATAATTCGTGGCGGGCGCCGAAGCCAGATCAAACGCTGCGCGGCATTGGCGTGGTGCGGATCGATGCTCACAAAAATCTCGCGCCACTCACTGCGCGGACGCCGCGCTGGGATCGTCCTGCAAATATTCGCGAGGTTTGTATAGCACCACGACAAAGACAAACAGCACCGTGGCACCAATCATCAATTTCGTGAAAAACCAGTAGTAATTGGCTCCAACCAACGTGGAATTGCCGTTGGCATCCATGGTGAATCGATTCACCGCGGCGGTGAATAAATTTCCAAGCGACACAGACAACAAATAGAAACTCATGATGAGCGACTTCATTTGTGGCGGAGCCTGCGTGTAGCTGAACTCAAGACATGTGATGGACACCAACACCTCCGCGGCGGTGATGACCACGTACGCAAGAAGTTGCCAACCCACCGTTGGCCAATTGGCGCGTTGCGTTGTCCCGTCTTTCATAACAGCCACGCCAGCTTTGATGATGGGTTTGGCCATGGCGGTGTATGGCGGCTTATCACTTGGCTGCGCACATACAGTCTCCAACTCCACCGCGCAAGAGTTCTGCTCCTCAAGCCGCATGGCTTTGCATGTGGCGGCAACATCCACATCACCGCGCAACACCATGGGAAGAATAGTCTCGTCAAAATGCGCCTCTTCTTTTTCAATCAAGCCCTGCGCATACGCGGCGATGGAGAATGAAACCACAGTCAACGCGAAGCCAATCAAAATTTTTCGAAGCGGCGTGAGTTTAAAAACCTTGGACGCCAGTGGATAAATCACATATGCGAACAGTGGAATATAAATAAGAATGAGCAACGGATTGATGGCTTGCACTTGGCTTTCAAGCCAAATGATGCCCATAAAGTGCAAGTTCATCTGCTGCGCTTGCTCCACCCACGCGGAGCCGCCTTGGTCATACAACGACCAAAACATGGCCACGAATAAATACAGTGGAACCAACTTGAAAATTGATTTCAATCCCGACATGCCAAAGGTCTCGCCGAAATATCGCAAGCCGCGCGGCTGAATATGCGTGAATTTGTTGCGACCCATCCAAAATACAAACGTAGCCAACGCCATTAAAATTCCAGGGACTCCAAATGCCCAACCCGCTCCATAATTTTTAAGCAGCCATGGCGTGAGTAGCGTGGAGAAGAAAGAACCAAAGTTGATGGCGAAATAAAACCAGCCGAATATTTTTTCGATGAGATGTTTATTGGCGTGTCCAAATTGATCGCCCACATGCGCGCTGACGCACGGCTTGATTCCGCCCGAGCCAATGGCGATGAGCACAAGTCCAGCGACCATCCACCCTTTGGGATCAAGTGTTGCGGCAAGCGCGGCCGAAGGCATGTCAATCAACGCCAAGCACAAATGGCCCGCGCAATACACCATGGAGAGCGCGAGAATGGTGACGTACTTGCCAAGGAACGCGTCGGCAATGATGGCGCCAATGACTGGAAAGAAATACGCGCTGGCCACAAAGAGATGCATCCATTCGCGCGCCTCGGTGTCAGTCATGTAGTTGGGCTGCCCCTGCGCCGACAACAAATACTGCGTCATGAACACCACAAGAATGGTTTTCATTCCGTAAAACGAGAAGCGCTCGGCGGCTTCATTGCCAACGATATATGGAATTCCTGCTGGAATTCCCTTGGTTTCAATCGGCGCGATTCGATAGGGGGTGCTCATAGGTGGCACGAGTGTAAAGAAATATCCATGAGAGCGTGCGATGACTGGGTGCGAGATGCTTGAAAGTCAACGCGCGCCGTTGGGGATCAGGCTCACATGCGGATCAATGACGCCTCCACTGCCCTACTGAATTTGAATTTATGTTTTTTTCACAAACGTCATGCTGCCCAAGTCTTTGATGACGCCAGGAAATTGCAATACATGATTGTGCATCACCACATACACGCCGGGGGCAACAATTTGCACGGCAAGCAAAGCCTCAGTGAGATTTTGCGTTGCGTCAGTCTTGCGAAGTTCCCATGGCCGCATGGCTCCAGTAAAAATCACGGGCTTCATTGGCGCGCCACTGGCGAGTAATCGCTCCAATGCGCGCTCGCCACTTTTGGCTAGACGATCGGTTCCATGCACAACAATAACACCGTCATGACTCTGGCATTGCTTCACCACTTCGGCGGCGATCAAGTCGTGGTCAGCATCGCTCATCTCCAAACTGTCCTTGTTCATCAACGCCACGCGCGTCACGGATTCAACGCCGCGCAATTCCAGTTGCGTCAACATGACATCAAGCACGCTGACATGGTTCTTCAGCGTGCCGCCAAGTTCCTCGTATGTTTTTTCAATGGTTCCGCCGGTGGAGATAAGCGCGATTCGTTTCATGTTTGATGAGCATAGAAAGTTTCAGGCGATCCACTGTGCTTTGGATTTGAGAAGCGGCATGCAACTTTAAAATATTTTTTGGCTATGCGATTGAGACTTTTATATTTTCGAAAATGCCTTTCATTTGGCTTCAATCACCCTTCAATCAGTCGATCCTCTGGCGCCAAGCATGAGATGTCTGTGCAAATCTGCATTCGCACGCCCAGTCGCAGTGGCCGTGGCGTTGGCCGTGGTGTGATCACGCTGACAAGAATGACGACACGCCCTTGATAGCACTGCGAACCATCACTGCGGAGCGACGCGTTTGGAAAAATACATTTCAACGTCACGCCACTATCGCGCGCGGAAATATCCAGTCCGCTCACTGATGGAAGTGCGCTTTCAGAAACTACCCCACTGGCGCCAACCGCGGCCATCTCATGCGCCGCGACATGATGACCCGCGTCAATGTCAAGACGCAATTCAAATTCATCAAATGAATGATTCATGGCGACAAGTTGCATGCGAACCGGCGTAGGCGCGGCGCCCCCAGGCACACGACCAGGCAACAACTCGCGCAACTCGCGCGCCGCCATCAAGGAACGCGTCGCCGAAGTTGGCTTCTGCGCAATGGCACCGCTTGCACGGTCAAGCCCTGCGAAAGCGCGCTCCGCCCAAGAATTATTTTTTGTCAACTGCGCAAGCGTGACCAAACATTGCGTGATCACTCCCGCGCCAGATGGAACCGCGCCATCATCTATGCCGCTGATGGAAATAATGCGCCCACTGTCATTGGCCAGCGCCTCCACCCAACCCAAATCCGCGCGCCAAAATTTTTCGCAGGCGCTTTGCACAATGGCCGTGGCATGCGCCAACCAACGCGGGTCATTCGTGGCCCGCGCCAACGCCAACAAACCTGCCGCAAAACATGCGTAATCCTCAAGAAAACCAGGGCTGCTCACAACACCATCTTTGGCCGAGCGATACAGCGTGTCACTTTGCGTAGTCGTCTTGGAAATCGTGGCCGCGGCACTTGGCGGCGCTGCGTGCAACTGCGTCAACACATCATCGGCCGCGCGCGCCGCGGCTTTAATCCAGCGCGGTTGGTTGCACAAGCGACCAGCTTCGGCAAGACCTTCAATGGCCAAACCGTTCCAACCCGCGATCAGGGTGGTGTCCATGCGCGGAAATTTCCTCAGAGCGCGCTCCGCTAACAACGCTTGTCGAACAGCGTTGTAGCGCGTCCACCACTGCGCAAGTTCCACATTCATTTTTGTGGCGAGTTCCAGAGGTGGCGTCCGCAATGCCAAAACAAATTTCGGCTCATCTTCCGGATGGTGTGGGTCGCGGAAATTGGGTGAGGCACTCAAACCAAACGCGTCGACGGCTAGTGGCACATCTTTTTCAAGACCGGCGCGTTCAAGTGTGCGCGTGACTTCATGCTTGGACCAAATATAATTTAGGCCTTCGCGCCCATCCACCTCCGCGTCAATGGCCGCCATGAAACCACCGCTGGGCAATCGCATGACGTCAAGCAGAAATTCGGCGAGCTCGCATGTGACGGTTGTAAAAAATTCATCGCCACCCACATGCGCTTGCCGCGCGTACAACAAAAGCAACTGGCCTTGGTCGTACAACATCTTTTCAAAGTGCGGCACGGTCCACGTCGCATCCACGGCGTAGCGATGAAAGCCTCCATCAAGTTGGTCGCGCACACCGCCCAACGCCATGCCATTGAGAGTGCGAACCAGCGCGAATTGAGCCATTTCCCCCGCCGCGGCTTGCAAAAACAACGGCAACGATGGCTGTGGAAATTTAGGCGCGCCACCAAATCCGCCGTTGACCGCGTCATGAAATGTCAGCAACGCGCGCACGGTGTTTATTTCCATCTCCTCATCAAGCGGCTTGCGAAGCTGCGCCAGTTGCAACTCTTGTTCAACCAAACGCGTGAGTTCGTTGGCCTGCGCCTCTATGTCCGCGCGCTTGTGAAGCCACGCGTCCGACATGCGCATGAGCAATTGAGGAAAACTAATTCTTCCATGCGCGGGCGTGGGTGGAAAATAAGTGCCCGCAAAAAATGGACGCAGCGTTTTCGGATCCAGAAAAACATGCAGCGGCCAACCACCACTTGATCTTCCTTCGGTGATAGACGTGAACACTTGACACGCGGTCATCCACAGCGCGTCTAGATCCGGCCGTTGCTCGCGGTCCACTTTCACGCACACAAATTTCTCGCCCATCAAGCGCGCGATGTCGGGGTTCTCAAAACATTCGCGCTCCATGACATGGCACCAATAGCACGTGCTGTACCCAGTGCTCACTAACAGCGGCACATCACGAAGCCGCGCCTGCGCAATGGCCGCGTCGCCCCACGGAT
>Ga0114978_10004477_pt1 | contig 11300 bp, 15 predicted proteins | sample S_140212_EF_Meta_FD_87027 | JGI IMG/M metagenome (GOLD analysis project Ga0114978, IMG submission 87027) | Freshwater microbial communities from Lake Simoncouche, Canada to study carbon cycling - S_140212_EF_MetaG | ecosystem: Environmental > Aquatic > Freshwater > Lake | place: Lake...
GTAGCTGCATGGCCACGGGCATCTTCTTCAGGACACTTGGCCCGGAAGCCCTTTTCGGGTGTATCTACACCGTATATACGTACCGCAATCTCAGGTTTGAGCGGCTTGGGCAAGTAGGGGGCTTGAACCACTACAGTGTCGCCGTCAATTACCCGATTGATGACTGCGTTATAAACCACGCCCACTGGCTCGGCCATAGCCAGAAGAGGGCACAACAAGGCTAGTGGAAGTAAGTTCATTTTGTGGGCGTAGATTGGTGGAGTAAGTCGTCTTTAGCTTGTGAGCCAGCGGACGAACCAAAGTAAAACGCAATGATTCCCGTCCAAGCCGTACCGAGGGAGCCAAGCATTAACATCAAAGCGTCGGATGCTTTAAACGTTTCCGTCATCATGCCAATCAGGATGCCAAAGAATCCAATGGTGACCGACACAGCCAGAACAGCAGGGATGTACGAGCGTGTCTCAGCTTGCATCTCACGAGCAGACTTGCGGTCCTCAACATTGAGTTTGGCAAAATCCAGACCCATTTCTTGCGCTCTTGCGGCCATAGCCACTTCAGCTTGCTTCAAGAGCATGATCTGATCTGCGCTTAATTTACCCTCGCTGATTGTGGACTGAACGTCCTTGGGGTCGATCCCGATGGCTTTACTGACAGCTTCAATTGCTAGTCCAGCAAGAGGGCCGCCCAGCGCCGTAGCGATGGTGGGCGCAATAGTTTTTAACCAATCCATATCATCTTCCTTTCTGACGCTCTTCGAGCAGAGTTACTTTGACGTGTAGGGTGTTGATCTCTTTGTAAATTTCTTCCTTGAGCTTGTGTCGCGCTTCAGCCGACAACGGGCTGTCAGTAGGGACACCTTGGCTTGTAATCAGCGCAGGCATGGAACCTTCAATCTTGGTTAGACGGGTATTGAAAGAGGACACCTCACCCAAAAGCCATGCCAGAGAGGCAACGACAATCGGGATGATTGCCTTCATTACATCTGTCCAATTCATATCAATTCCTTAGTTTGTACATGATAAATTCAAGAGTTCCCCATCCGATAAATCCTGCGGCAAGAATAGAAACAAACCCAATTATGAGGATGTTTGCCGTCTCTGCCAAGTTCTCTCGCTTCAGTTTGGCCTTTGCTTCTGCCGCACGTTCTTCCCGTTTTCTGTTGGCAACAATCATGTTGTACTCAGCTTGGATTGCTTCCCACACATCCCCGTTACCAGAGTAAATCAACTGTTCTTTCAATTGTTTCTCAGCTTGGCGTAGCGCCCGAACTTGAAATACTGCACTAGCAGCTTGCGTAAGCTCTGAACCGGGTTTTTTCTTTTCCAGCAACGCCGCTTTTGCTACAGTATCTCTATGCTCAAAAAACTTAAGAATGTCACCAGAACATTCCTGAATGTCTTTACCAAGCTGAATAGCTTCTTTGACCCCGGCAATCGTGCTCTTGGCTATTGCAAACGCCGCACCGATAGTAATTGGGTCAATCATTTTTTCTCAACCCTTTTCCACTCAAGACACCACACGATCCTGTGATACACATCCCCTGTCCATGCCCAACGAATACACACGTATTCGGGGTTTGCCATCAGCATTATTACAACAACGAAGTCCATGCTGGGCTTTCAATCTGGGGCAGACATTAACCCAAAGGATGGTCTGCCAGCACCCCCTTTTCCCCGGAGTTGGGCTGGGTTATTAAGCTGGGATAAGTTGCCAAGCAGAAGAAGTTGAGGGCGGCTTGGTTGAGGGGTCAATTACCCACCATGTTGGGTAAGGCGCTTGTTGTGCAATAACAACTTGCATTTCTGTTGTATCCATTTCTGGCGTGATGGTCACCGGAAGGGTAATAGTTGGCAAGGTGTCAATGCTTGGCGTGTAAACGGTCGTGGCAATCTGTGTGCCAGCGTCGTAGCTGGTCACTTGGTAGGTGTAAGTTAAAGTGGTCATGATGAAATTGCCAGCGTTGCAATACGTGTTCCCGCAGGGTATGGCGTGGTTGAAAATGTTTGCCCCGTTGCGCCTTGGTACACATAAAAATAATTTGTGTATGGGCCGGGCACGTTGTAACCCTGATACCAGTACGGGTCATAACGGGAAAGAATAAAAGTGTTGCTCCAATTTCCACTGGCGTCCAATGTACCAACTGAATCGTTAATTGGTGGGTTTAAGCCAACATATCCGGGGTATGGTTGACCGGAGGTTGTGTTGTACAAATAAATGTAAAACTGAGCAAAAGGTTGGCCGCCAACAATTGTAAATGTTACAGTTGCTGCAGGGGCATTAAATGAACCTGTGGCTGTTCCGTACCGGGTATAAGTCTTACCGTACACACTGCTTATGCTGATGGCCCCTGTTGGGATGGCAGCAAGCGCACGGACAGCCGAAGTGTTCAAAGACACCGATGCTGTGGCTGATTGCAAAATCTCCAAGTTAATGGACTGCCCAGCGGTTGACCCGCCAAGGCTGATTTGTCCAGTTGAATTCATCGTCATGGTGAATCCTTACGGTGTGCCGTAGGCAGTGACATTAGCTAGAGCAATAAAGTTGCCACTGCTGTCCATTGATGCAATTGCGGTTGCGCCATAGTAAAAGTACAGCTTGCCGCCAGACTCTTGGATATTAAAGTTGGTTGTTTGCAGTTTTGCAACAGTGCCGTTGACGTTTCCAGTTCCGCCGTTGGCGGCAGGAAGAATTCCTGTCACGTTGGTTGTCAAGTTTGCAAACGTCGTTGATGTTGTCCCCGTTCCGCCATTTGCAATCGGTAGAGTTCCAGATACCTGTGTTGTCAAACTCACGCCACTCAGTGCGCCGCCAAGGGTCAAGTTGCCTGTGCTTGTGACCGTGCCAGTCAAAGTAATACCGTTGATGGTCCCCGTACCACCAACCGATGTAACCGTACCCGCGCCAATAGCTGTGCGGAAAGCTGAAGCAGACAGCGATGAGACGGTGTTGTCTGCATTAAACTGAGGAAACGTTATCGCGCTGGGGTTGGTGATTGTGAATAGGTTGCCGCCCAGCGTAGTTGCGCCAAAGTTTGTCCGAGCGCCAGAAGCCGTAGTTGATCCAGTACCGCCAGAGGTTACAGCCAAGGCTGTGCCAAGGGTTAACCCTGTAAGAAAATCAATCTGCTGACCTACGTCCGTGCCATTGTTGTAAACGATTGAGCGTTTACCAGTGGGGACTACAACGCCTGTCTGACCGGAAACTTTGACCGTGATGTCGTAGGATGATCCGTTAATGACGATGTAGGGTTTCTGAATGGCGGGGACAGTGATTGTGCCTGCTGCGGATACCGAGCCCGCTGAGATGTTTAAACACAGTGCCCGGAAATTCTGCGCTGCGTTGGTGTCGGCTGCGGTAAGTGCTGCCACGTTGGCCGGGAAGTCCGCAGAGGTAAGCGTAGCCATACCCACGATGGCTTGTTGGATGGCTGTACCAATGTTGATGTCGGTAGTCGCCCCCCACAGGCCGGACTGCTCGCCTGTGGCAATCAATTCAAATTTAAGCGTTGAGTACGTGCTGGACATTTAAAGCTCCTGAATGGGGGTATTTTGCCAGTTAAACGGATATGTGGCTACACCTTTGGATATGGTGGTCATGGGTTATTCCAAGGCAGTGGCGTGTTTGATGGGCTGACAGGCGGGGTAATCATGCTGTCGATCTGACCTTGAACGCATTGCTGTGCGCTTGTAATCGGAGATTCAGGAATCCAGCCGATTACCGTGGCTTCCGTCAGTTGGTCATAGGGAATGAAAGCCGACTGTTGCTGGCTGTCAAACACAGTGTTGCCATCAATGTCAGCAGTGTACTGTCCGTCCACGCCAGTGACTTTCCAGATGGCATTAACCACATAGTTGGGGTCGGGCTGCTGCACTGTGTACATAGCCGTGATGGTGGTAGTAAAGGTGGTCATGCTTGCTCTAGTGCCGTGAGGCGTTTACGGAGTGATTGAATTTCAGCAACAAGGTCTGCAATGACTTCAGATGTAGCCGCTTGCATTGCTTGGTATACGGGCTTGCCATCTGCGTCTACAGCGTCTTTTGTTCCTGATACGCTGTCTGCATAAACTTCTTGAAATTTGTGAGCCAAGAATCCACGAGTGCGTGAGCCGTTTGAATTCCATGTGTACTCAATAGGCTCAAGTGCATCAATTCGTGTGCCTTGACCTGTAACAGCACCAACAACAGTTTTTAATCTGTAATCAGATGTTGTGTTGTAAACTGTAACTGTCCCATTGGTTGAAATATAGCCTGTTTGAGTACCGGGGCTGGAGGCAGATGTCCATCCAACTCTAAAGTCTGTATAAACCTGAGAACCAGTGCCCCTGTTGTAACTAGCGTCTACAAAATTACCAGTTTCGCCTATAAAAACATTGGACGCCCCATTGGCATTGTAATACCGTGGATTCCCATCCCCATCAGACAGCACAATGTAGTTGCTTGATGTGCGAATGTCTAGGCCGCCTTGGTTGCCGTTGTATGTGCCAATGATGGTGTTTTTGGAGCCTGTAGTGATTGTTTCACCAGAACCACCATTTGATCCGTTATATCCACCAACAAATGTATTACCAGAACCCGTTGTTAATGCCAACCCCGCAGAGCGACCTAGTATTGTGTTGTAATCCCCTGTAGTAGCCGCATATCCTGCTCTAAAACCTAAAAATACATTACCTGTCCCTGTGGTGTTGCTATACCCTGAGGTGTATCCAACCGCAGTGTTATAGGAGGCTGTGGTGTTGAAGCGTAATGCAGATACGCCAATACCCACGTTGAAAGAGCCTGTTGTGTTGGCATACAAGGCGGCATAGTTTCCTGAAGTGGAATCGTACCCACCCATTGCAATGTTGGCAGTTCCCGTGGTGTTTGAGGCAAGCGCCTGATGTCCTACAGCGGTAAGCCCTGTGCCTGTGGTATTTTGTTGAGCCGCATATCTTCCTAAAGCGGTATTGTATGAAGCGGTTGTGTTTGAAAGAAGCGCATTATCCCCAAGTGCTGTATTACCAACGCCACTTGTATTAGCCGCCAAAGCACTTGCACCCACCGCAGTGTTGGTAGCCCCAGCACCTGCACCACGGCCAACAGTTAGACCTTGAATGGTTACCCCGTTAGTTGTGCTTACAACTTGACTTGCATCAATGGTGACAGCAGTAGTATTAGCTCCCGTCTGAAGCGCCAAGATACCCGAAGAGTCAGCAGATGACTTAAGACCTGCCGTTCCACTGACCGTGCCGTTATCTGCACTAATAATTGTTGCCATTATTGAACTCCAACGTAGTCAGGGTTATTAGGCCAAGTGACGTTGCTCATCACAGCTTCAAGGGCTGGCATATCAGCCGCCGCCATGACCGCCGTAACAGAATCAGCCGCTGTAACACGGATGGATTGTCTCCAAGTATTCCAAGCTGGATCAATTGGGGTGCTTGTCTCGGTAGCCTTGACCACCATCCAATCTGATGGGAAAAGGATTGAGTAAGCTGTAGCGTTAATCTGTGACTTGCAGTTGGCCTTGGTTTGATCCAAGTCTTTTGGCGTAGAGGTGTAAGTGACTACAACTTGCCCGTCAACCAAGGCTGGCGCATTCTGCGTTACCCAATAATAAATGTCTGATGGGGCTTGACCGTAGATCACATCGACCATGCCGATGGCGGTCTTTTCTTCAGGGGTACTGAGATTGCACCAATTAGCGGGGTACTGAACCTCATCAAGCGTAAATGCTGTGCCTTCAGGTACAAGTTGGACGATGGTGTTGTTTTGGACGATTGCGAACATGGGGTTACCTTGCTAAAGCGTTTTGGAATGGGTTTTCTGCGAAGGCGGCGTAAATTACGGTTTGAGAAGGGTTAATTGAACCCGCAGAACTTCCACGAATTTTAAAACCGTTAGATAAAAAATCTAAATAATTTGCTGATTGTGCGCTTTCTGCGTCATTTGTATCTGTCCGTAAATTGTTTTGGGTGACGTTGTATGGGTCTCTTGATGAATCATATACAAGCCAATCATATCCATCGGTTCCAGAAACCTTGAGCATCAAATATCTTGGCCTGAACCCAAGGTACACAAACGGCCCATCTGCAGACCCGTTACCCGTGTAGCTACCAAATGCGCTAAAGCCTTTGATTGCGGCAAAACAGTAAGCAACATAAGTGCCACTTGAGGCATTTACACCAGCAGAAGTACCAATACTAAATACAGATGATGTTGGCGCTACATTGTTCCAAAAAACAAGACTTGTACCATCTCGTCCCAAAGTTAAGTTCCAATAAATTGCATAGGCGGCAGTTAAAGATGCGTGATACACATACCAAGAGGTCGCACTTGCAGATGTTCTTTGTTTGACAACCACCATGCTAGGTGCAACGCCTAACCCGTGTCCTATAGTAGCTCCACCAGTTCCATTGCCCGTGTAAGTAGCAACGCTGAACCCGCTGGTCGTGTTGGCGCTTACAGACGATGTGATAGAGCCATTGGTGTTGGATACAGCAGTGCCGCCACCCTTCCATTGCCAACCAACGTAGGTTTGACCGCTGTCATTCAGCGTTGAACCCGTGCCCATAGTAAAACCGTTAGAGTTAAATGAAGATAACCCAACAGTAGTACCCACGGCAGTTTCTGCGTCTGTATTATTTGAGGTAAGAACAAAACCAGCGCCGCGCACAGAATCGTACAAAGCGTTGTTTGTAGCCGCACTGCGAGATTTGCCCCACACAAAAGCAGGCTGAAATGAAGCAGACCCAACTGTGTTTGTAATGACGTTGGACGCACCCGTACCCGTATAAGTCGTAGCCGCCATGTAAGCCGCACCGTTTGGCACTGTGCTGGCTGGCAGGTTGTATGTGTTCAGCGCAACAAAACCGCTTGGTGGGGTGTAGGTAAAACCTTGCTGACCAAAATTGACGTTTGCGCCATTGCCAGATGTATAGCCTGCAACGCCAATAAGAAAAGCTACTGAATTACCAGTCCATGTTTCTGCCGCACCCGTTTTAGTCGCACCGCTAGTAGGGTCGCCAGAATTTTGCCAAACATTGTTTTTGCTGAAATACACAGCACCGTTGGTGCAATCAACTGCAACGCCAACTATGTCCCCCGTTGCATAACTATTCCCGTATGAAGATGAAGTAGTCCCAATGAATTTTTGTCCGTTAGAACGGTATCCGCAAGAACCACCAGTGTTATATCCGGGAAGGCCCGCCGATCCGTTAGCGTTGGTATAGTTAAAAGTTTCTAATGTAGTTCCAATAATTGGATAACCAGCCGCAGTAGATGTGTCAGCAACAAACTCAACATACCATTTGCCAGTAAGTCCAGTTGACATGGTGCTGTAAGCCGTACCATTGTCCGTGCTAGTGTTTGACTTAGAAGTTAAATTTCCGTTTGTTGTTGTTTGATACGATGATGGAATTAATGGATTTAGCGTTGGATAGTTAGCCGCAGTCGCACTGGTCAGTGTCGGCACATCAGTCATTGAGTCGTATGTCGCACCCGCAGTAATGCTAATGTTGTTGGTTACCCAGTAATTAGCATTGCCTGAGAAGTCTTTGCCCAAACCTGCATTGGATGCTGTAGTCAGTGCAGAGTTGTCTGTGAAGGGCAAGTAGAACCCGTTTGTGCCGTATGTGCCGCCGTATTTAGCGGGTTGCCATACGCCTGTGGTGTTGTTGGTTGAGCCAAACGATGATGGGGTTAGGGCTTGACCGTCAATGAAGTTGACTTCAGTAAGGTAGCCGTCAAGATAAACAAAAGCAGATGTGCCTGGGTTATACATACGCCCAAGTTCATGCGCCTGCGTATTGTTTACATAAGTATTTGCGTTTTGCGCTGGATATGTTGGACTTGAAAACGAAGTAACTTGCACACCGTTTACATACAGTTTTACTCTGTTTGTGTCCGTTGCTTGGGTTGTGTCAACTGCAAGAATAATGTGATACCACGCAGAAGGATCACGAAATACTTGTGTAGTTGGTAAATTTAATATGGTGGCAGATGATTGAGTATCATTTATAAAAATGTTTTCGCCAGAATCAAAACCAAAACGGAACAAAGTTGTTCCTGACGCGCCGCCAACCGAAAAAATACCTTGTCTTGTACTCGATAATGCACCTCGTTTGACCCATCCACTCCAAGTCCATTTTTGTTGGTTTGAAGCACTGGCGGGTGTGCGATTCAAATACGCAGTTGCGCTAGAGCGAAACCGCAATGAACGGGTTAGGTTGTAACCTGATGGGCCTGATGATTTGGTTGCACTAAACATTAGTAGTTCTGCCCAAAGACGCTGCCGTAGGTGTTTGTGCCATCTTGCACAAAATTGAAAATGTCAAACTTGCCTGTAGCACTGGTTGCAGTAGGAGTTGTTCCACTTGCCCATTTCAGGGTTGTGCCACCCGCCCAAGATACTGCATCAGCGGCGGCGTAACTTACAATCACCGTAAAACTCTTACCAGACACACTGGCGGGTAAAGTAATTGTTGTGCTACCGCTTGTGGTTACCTTTTGAATCGTTCCGTTGTTTAACGCCAATGTTGCACTGCCAGTAACCGAATACAAAGTCTCGGTGTAGTTGGTAATCGTAGGAGCCGTCAGTGTTGGGCTTGCAATGGTCGAGGTAAAGGTAGGGGCGCTTGCGCCATTGGACACAAGAAGCTGACCCGTAGTACCCGCTGATGTGAAGTTCAGGGTTGTGCCGTTACCTATTGCTACCGCACCAGCGGTAGGGGTTACGCTTCCATCAATGATAATTGCCATTTTTAATCCTTAAATAACATAATACCGTTGACCAGAGGCGACCGTCAATGTTGCGCCAGATGCAACAGTAATTGGCCCAACCGCCATGCCGTTTGTCCCAGTATTGATTGTATAACTTGATGATACTGTTGTGCCGTTGACCAGCACCCCGTTGCTTGATGCAACCACCGTCCCCGTGATGGTTCCTGCATTGGTAACGTTACCGCTTGCGTCTTGGTTAACCGACTTTTCGCTGGGGTAGGTGATAAACACCGTTACCGTGCCGCTGAACGTTACTGCGCTGCCGGAGTTGCTGGACGCCAGAATGGTTGTGCGGGTTAGTGTTGGGCCGGATGTGGCATACGTTCCAATCCCTACCTCCCAGTTGCCTGAAGTATCTGTAGCGGCGTAATACGTTGTGTTGCCGTTCCCCACTACAGCAAATGATTGGTAACCCGTAACCGTGGCAGACAGCGTAAAGCTGACCGTTGTGTTGGCCGTGCCAGTCTGTTGTGCGCGATCTGCTAAAACTAAAGCCATGTTTGTCCTTTATGAGTCGTGCAAGTCAATAAGCACCCAGCCAGCTTCGTCTGCGGTGTCTACCAACTGCCACCCTGCGGATTCGGGGTTGTTGATAACTTGCCAATTGGCATTTTCGGAATTGTCAATCAAGCTCCAATAAACTACCCCAAATGCGCCCAAGCTACCCAATGCTTCTGCACCGATTATCGCCTTAGAAAGGGCAGGTGACAAGGCTCCCAGAAGCCCTGCTGCTGTAGTGCCTGTGATGGCTACATCTTTGGTGTGGGAAACTGTTCCGACTTGGCCAGAAGCCAGTACACCCGTTAATGCAACCGATACCGCTATACCAACATTTCCAACGGAGCCAATTGCTACGTCACCTGTTGAGCCTTCATCCTCAGTGGCAACTACTGTACCCAGCAAGCCTGCTGCAACCACTCCTGTGAGGGCAACGGATTTACTCTGCGTAACGGAGCCAACTGCACCTGCGGCTTCAACGCCTGTGAGGGCATAGCCTTTGCCAAAACCTACAGTGCCAACTGCGCCAGAAGCAGATACACCTGTGATTGCTATCGCGCTACTTGGAGTTACTGTGCCTACCAAGCCAGCAGCAGCCACGCCCGTCAACGCTACGGAATTACTCTGAACTACTGTACCAACGGAGCCTGTGGCTTGAACGCCTGTCAGAGCAACAGTAGTGTCTGGTGTTGCTGTGCCTGGAGACCCTGCTGCGGAAACGCCTGTAAGGGCAACTGTAATGCCGGGCGAGGGAGTCCCCACCGCTCCAGATGCGGCATCTCCTGTAATGGCGACAACAACGCTTACCGATCCAAGATCAGCAAACGGAGCACCTGCAAATGGGGCTAATCCGAACATGGCCCTCCCCAGACCTAAAAGTTAGGTCAAGTTGTGGCGAGGCGCAGCAAAGCAGCAGATGTCGAGTTGGTTGGCATGGTCAGTGTGAACGTGCCCGCCGTAATGGTTTGTGAACCAAACGTGTGGACAGACACCGCTTTGTTGGACTGGGTGCTGTTGTAAATCAACACCGTATCAAACGCAGTAGACAATGTGACGGTTGTGTAGACAATACTTGCTGAAGGCGTCCAGTAGCCAACGCCCGCGGTGGCTGAAGAGTTGGTTGAAGCTGGCGGGGTCGCGTTGGTCACCGTTACACCGCCAGCACTGTAGCCAGTGCCCGTTACTTCGCCCGTTGCTGAGTAAACAGTAGTTGAAGCATTCAGTGTGGCCGAAGCTAAGTACAGAGCGCCTTTGAACGTATCAGCAGTAGCTGCCGCACGGATGGGTGATGCGCCAAAGTTATGGGTGGCAGTCATTAACTCGCCCAAGAACGAAGTACACATGGATTGGGTGTTTGCCATGATTTTTCCTTAAAAAGAAGCAGCTTCAGCGCCAACAGGTGAGGGCGCTTTTTTCAGGGTTACATGTGCGGATCGGTGGACAAGTTCTCCGTCCAGCCAGTACTCTACCCATGTGGTGTATTCATCGTCATTATCTACGACACCCTCTTGCTTAACAAGCAGAGAATCGTCCATGTCGCCTTTGGTGGTGGTAACAATCAATTTGAACTCCTGACTTAAGTCACTGGGACCCGAACCTGCTCGGTCCGGTATGCATCTTGGCGCTCTAAGCCATCGCCCAGGCGCTTGGCCAGCTGCAATGCTTCCATGTATTTTTGGTTATACAGAACCATCATGTCCTGCTCCCCCTTCATGTACGTATAGGCTTCCACCAAAGAACCGTACAACAACACCGTATCAAAATTGTCCCCAAGCCAGCTTGTTGCCGCAGTGGTGATCGACTCCGGGTAATAGTAATAATGCAGCTCTGTTGAATACGTGGCGTTTGGAGTAGGGCCCAAAATTAACGACAACTCATTTGTGATAGTGCTGCCCGCCACAGTTGGACCAAACAATGCGTAATATTTTGGAGTAGCGGTGGAAGTGGGGTTTGGGTATACCTCACGGATGTAATTTACATCTTTGCTTAAAAGATATGTATAGGCCCCCGAACCACTGATCAGGGCAATTGAATACACCGAAAGAA
>Ga0114978_10004483_pt1 | contig 11296 bp, 6 predicted proteins | sample S_140212_EF_Meta_FD_87027 | JGI IMG/M metagenome (GOLD analysis project Ga0114978, IMG submission 87027) | Freshwater microbial communities from Lake Simoncouche, Canada to study carbon cycling - S_140212_EF_MetaG | ecosystem: Environmental > Aquatic > Freshwater > Lake | place: Lake...
ATTGTTAAAGAAGAAATATTAATTGGTATGGTAAACGCAACAGAAATACAATCAAATGTATTTATTAACAGGGGCAAATTATCAGGAACGGAAAGTTTACTTAGATTAGGTGAAGTTGACAATCTTGGTGACCTTATAAAATACGGATATGGATATTTTAAACTAACAGAACAATAAAATGGCACTAGGAACATATGGCATAACTCGCCCAGCCGACATGGCACCTGAAGATGTAGAAATCATCATGGTGTATACACCGTCACGAGATTTTACATCAACACCAATAATTAAAAAACTTAACTCATCTCAGATATTAACACCGTACTTTAATAACGCAAGTACAGGTGGTAATACAAATGAAATATTGGGGGGTCTTTATAATTTAAAACTACCAGCAACTGAATTTAACAAAATTGGTATCTATACTTTAATGATTAGACCGGCACAAATCAGAACAACATTAACTGATTGCGGTGTTTTATCAGCATTACCAAGTGTTAAAGGTATTATTGTTGATACAAACAACGTACCTTCAGCATTTAGAAATAGATTTGTTTCTCAAGGATTGGTTGGATATCGTGTTGAGTACTTAAACACAGATGGTACAAAGATACCAAATTTTTATAGAATTATAACTTCATCATTTTTTGTTGATACTGTCGTTAGTAACCCTGCGGCGGGTAACACTAATTCTGTTAGATATAGATACATTGATTCACCAAGTGCAAGAAACTTAGTATTTGCAACGGTATCACCTTCAAGTGCTCCGTCAAACAACCCAAACGCAGTTCCTTACATTGGACAACCAGGACAACAAGTTATTTTAACGAATACATTCTTTAACCCATTTACAGTTGAAATTGAAATGGCGGAATACGACTTAAACAGTGTTGCTATCGCTCTTTATGGTAATCAGACCAAAGCAATTGATACTGGATTATACACTATCTACGACTCAGATAATAGAATTTACAAACAATACAACTTGTTTGAAATTAGAAGTGACTTTAACGACTTGTTATATGAGGTTCGTCAAGATAGAAACAATAACATTGACTTTAGTGTTAGTTTTGACAACATCATACCATAATGGCTAAAATAGTAGTTCCAAATACTGGCGCAGGTTTTATTAGTCCCAACGAAGATTTAGTTGGATTTCAGACTACGCAAGGTGGTGGATTAACAAATACCAATTTTGTTTGGAATTACGGGGTTGTTGAAAAAATTGATAAAGATTATCAATCAGGAGTTTTTTCAAACCCAATTACTTTAAGTGATTTAAATGTTGATGTAGAAGAAGCGAAAAAAGCATTATCGGTTGACCTAAAAGTTTATCCATCATATGATTTAACTGAGGTAACCAATTTTACATTATACGGTTCACTAACCAAAAGATTTTCAGCATCGGTAACACAAATTATTAATTTCTTTCCAGCGGCGATTGAAGTTGATGAAGTTTATTTTGATTACAGTACCGCAAATACTGCAACAAATATTGTTTATAATCAAAACGAAAATACGACAAGTTTTGATGTTGACGTATCAAGGATTAAAAATATTTTTGATATTGATTTCTCAGAAAACGCAGCAAGAAATATCGCTCTTAGACCAACACCTGTTAGTCCGTTAAGAGATATGACAAATTACTATAAAGATTATTCTTTATTTATTGGAACTGGCTCAACTGAATACCAATTCCTTTTATTCACACCATCAACATCAATAAGCGCTGGTACAATATCTGTTATTGTTAGTGGTAACCCTTTTTCAAATGTTAATACAACAACAAACACTTTGGTAATGAGACCAAACAAAATGAAAACCGAAATGGTTTTTGAAAATGATTTTGATGCTGTTGAAAAATTCTTATTAAATAGATTTATTGTTCCAAAATATACTGCTCAGTTTAAACTTCCAAAACAAACTGATGATGGAACTTTTTATACATCATATGTATTTTTGACTTGGCCGTTATTGGGTGTTTGGAATTTAGATATTCTAACAACCTCCTATGAAGCTTACTTAGAAACATTAAGTTCATATGGTGAACAACTTGATACTTTTAAAACAAATTTAATTAGTAGATTTTTAACCACAGATGCTTTTCACGAATTTGATACAAAAGACCAAAAGGTTGATAAAGTATTACAAATATACGGTAGAAGTTTTGATGAAACAAAAGTTTTTATTGATTCATTGGCAACAATGACATCAGTGGGTTATGTTCCCGAAAATGATATACCATCGGCATTGTTGGTTTATTTGGCAAAAACTTTGGGTTGGGACACTGGTATTTCACCAATAACTAATGAGGATTTTTTAACAGCAATTTATGGTGTTAAAAATAAATCAATTTATGAAGGTTGGACAAGAGACCAAACACCATCAGAATTAAACTTTGAATATTATAGAAGATTAATATTAAACGCATCAAATTTATTCCGTTCAAAAGGAACAAGAAAATCTGTTGAATTTTTAATGAGAACGGTTGGAGCACCTGACGCCTTAGTTGAATTCAATGAAACAATATACACCGCAGATAGGAAATTAAAATATGCGGATTTCATAACACAATATGTTCAAATTTCGGGTGGAACATATTTACAACAATTACCTGGTTATTTACCTGGTTCAGAATATAAAATTAAAGGACAGACATTTAGCGCATTTACAACAAACTTGGCATCATCAGTATCTGATTTCTCAATTACCGACTATCCAATTAACATTGACGGATACCCTAAGACACCGGACCAAACAACAAATTTCTTTTTTCAACAAGGACAAGGTTGGTACGAACAAAATTCATTTCACGTTAGTGAAAACGTAGTTCAAGTTTCAACTTTAACATTTACAGGAACAAGTCCAAATACACAAGTAACACAATTAGCTCCGTCATTTGGACAACAATTTTTACAAAGATACAGAAACTTCCCAAATATGGGTAGTTTAGGATTTAATATCACTGCTAACAAAGATAATGAAAAATCTTTAGCGGGTGGAATACAAGGGGAACTTGATAATAGTTTAGTGTTAAACGTTAAAAATGTTGATTTATTTTTAAATGTTGGACAAGGTATTACTTATGATGTTTGGTCACAATCAAATGAATATGATTACCCAATTCCATATACAGGATTAACAACACCATATCCATCACCTGGTAATATTGATTGGACGGTTATAAATCCACAGCCACAAACAAAAACATTTGCCGAGTTCGCACAATCATTCTACCATAACATGATTAATGTTAGAAACAGATGGTTTACAAACGATGGAAAATCTTCAGGATACCCAACACTTCAATTAGTGTATTGGAATTATTTACAGTCATTAGAACTAGCGGGTGTTGATACATCAAAATACACTTACCAAAAAATGATTGACTATTCAATTGGACTTGGTAGTTATTGGACAAAATTGGTGGAACAAGTAATTCCTTCATCAACTATTTGGAATGGTGGAATTAAATACGAAAACTCAGCTTTCCACAGACAAAAATATGTTTACAGAAGACAAAGAGGTTGTCAGTTCATTGCGGTACCATGTGTACCTTGTACAGCAAACGGTGTTCTATATGCTTACGATTGTATTGATGAAACAATATCAGGTGCAACAATTCCTTGGAGTGGAACGAGCTCAACAATTGACTCTTTCTCAGATGCGTTATACACAGCGTTAAATGGTGTTGTAGCAACACAAGGATACCAATTACAAAACTGTGACCTTAATTCAATAACATCAGTTTGGTATATTGATTTAAGATTAGATGACACAATATTAGTACAACAACCATTCTTTACAGGGTATGGAATAACAGGTGTACCAACAGAACAACAATGGATTGACGGATTGGATACTTACCTATCAACTATTTACCAATATGGATTAAACTATAATGTTAATTCAGAAAGAATTATAATATCAAACTCAGGTTGTATGGAATTATTTAAAAACAAAACACTCACTCTTAATATAGGGATAAACGCAAATATTTCTTGTGGATAATGGCAAATTTTCAATATGATTTTTCAGTAACGGGTGATTGTACAAGTAATGGTAGTGGTGCTATCTATATATCTCTTTCGGGAGGTGTTGAACCATATACTATTGATTGGGTAAATCCAAACATTGGAACGGGTAATTATAAAACAGGATTAAACGCTGGTGTTTATATAGTAAGAGCAAATGACTCTTTGGGAGATGTTAATAATGAATTTTACATCAACATAATTGTATCAAGCGGTGGTTGTTTAAGTGTAAGTTCAGTTAGTGCAACTACTTGTGGACAAAATAATGGGGTTGTTACTATTAGTGGTGCATCAACCGCATACCCAATTACTGTTAATATTTATTCGGGGACAACTTTAATCCAATCGGCAATTACCACAACAGGTGATGTTTCCTTTATAAATTTAGCACCTGGTGTTTATAGAACATATTATGAAGATTATGGTGGTTGTTCAGGATATTCAGAATCTGTAATTGTAAATTCATCAACTCCTGTTGATTACGGATTTTTTATTGTAGATGACACTAATTGTTTTGGTGCAACAGGTAAATTACAAATTACAGGATTAACAGGTTCAGTACCATTTACATATCTTTGGAGTAATGGTTCAACGGGAACAACAATAACAGGATTAACCGCATCAACTTATAGTGTTACAGTAACTGACTCTGAGGGATGTAGTGTTACCAAGGCGGTAGAAGTTGTTAAAGCAGACCCATTACAAATCGTATCATTTCAAACTGTTAGTCCAAGTTGTTTTGCCGCGGATGGTTCCGTTAATTTAATTATTACAGGTGGAACTGGTCCATATTTTTATTCAGGTAGTAACGGAACAACTTTAATTAGTTATGCGACTAATTTAACATTTACAGGATTTACGCCAGGAATTGCAATTTTTACTGTTACTGACTCAACACTATGTTCAGTAGTTGGTAGTACATATTTACAAGCCGATGCTGGATTTTCAGTATTGTCTGTTGGAACACAAAATTCAACATGTTCAGCAAGTGGTGGAACAATTAGTATTAATGTTGTTGGTAATGGACCATTTACATATACATTGGTTAAGCCTGATTCAAGTACTGAATCATTTACAACAACATCAATTTCTCAAAATTATAATGATTTAGATTCGGGTGATTATACAATAATCATTACTAATACTAATGGTTGTGTATTCACACAAGAAGTTACATTATATACAACAGACAAATTTAGTTTAACTACAATACTTTCAGGTACAACATGTGGACAAAATAATGGTTCATGTCAATTACAAGTTGGTACTGGATATACAGGTGTGTTGGATATGATTTTAACTAAAAATAATGTACCTGTAATTCAATACATTGATGTACCACAATCAGCGGTTACATTTAATGGATTATCTTCAGGTAGTTATACATTACAAGTAAGAGACGCTGACAACTGTTCGGTATACCAATCATTTTCAATTGGAGCATCTAATTCTTTGGACTTTGGAATGAGTAGTACTAGTTGTGGAAATACCAATTCAGGTGGAACAATTAATGTCAGTATATTTTCAGGTACACCACCGTTTACATACCAATGGTCAGATAATATTCCTATTGGGCAATCAGGTCCAAGTTTAACAAGTTTAACGGGTGGAACATATACATTAACAGTATATGACTCAACAAATTGTGTCTTAACAAGAAGTGTTGTTGTTCCTTGTACACCATTTATTAACAATTACCAAGTTATACCAATTATTAGTAATGGATTTACAACAACCGTTAATAACAAAAGAGATTTTGAAACAATGGTTAATGAAGGGTTTTACGATTTAACAACTGGTAATACAAATTGTGTTTTATCTGCGGTAACATATGTTGCAACCATTGAGATTAGTGGTAATACATATGAACAAAATTTTTATACAGGAACAACATTAACCGATGTACCAACAGAATCAGAATGGGTTGATGCCTTAGAAGGTATCTTATCAGGTATTACGGGTGTTGGAAGTTATACCGTTAATCCATCAACAAATACAGTTGAAGTAAAATCTGATTGTAATGGTAATGAAAATACTTTAAGTAATTCTGAATTTGTAATGGGATTAAGTATTGAATATAATATTAATTGTGAATCATAATGTCAGCAAGATTAACCATACAATCAATAACAGGAACATCACCATACGACTTTTACGTTTGTGATATCTATGAAAACAATTGTAACTTATTAGGTACAATTTCAACAGCATCACCCGACCAAATTTTTACACTACCAACTTTATTTAATTTGGCACCGCAAATCATGATTAAAATGATTGATGCCAATGAATGTGAAATAAAGAAAATAATAACATGTGATTTAAGTTGTGGATTTGAAGTTATTATTAACGTTGCGGAATGTACATTCTGTATTACAGTTGATGTTACAACACCAACCCCGACACCAACACAAACTCCCACTAACACACCTACTATTTCAGTAACACCAACAATTACTAAAACGGTTACACCTACCATTTCATTAACACCTTCGGTGACGACAACTAAGACGCCAACGCCAACACCTACGCCAACACCGTAAGGAATATAAAAATTTACCAATTTACTTTTTTTATTTCTAATTCTATGTATTTATCTATTAAACCGAGAAGAAAATTATGCCTTCATTAGAAACCGTATCAATCTATGTAATAAATGAAGCCGATGGGTGTTCAGATTTAACAGTTGAATCAGATGTAAGTTTTACCGCTTGTTCACAAACATATGTTGTTAGAATTAGTAACCAATCTAATGCTGTTGGACCATTTAGTATTTATACTGGTTCAACATCGGGGACTCCTGTATATTCTGCGGTTACAAGAGTTAATATGGTTGCAGGACAAACTTTTGTTTTAACAAATCCTGACCAAATTGGTTGTGAAACACCTACACCAACACCTACTCCAACAGTTACACCAACAATTGGTACTACATCTACACCAACACCAACGGTTACACCAACACCAACGGTTACTAAGACACCAACGGTTACACCAACACCAACGGTTACTAAGACAGTTACACCTACAATAACATTAAGTCCGACACCTACTATTTCGGTTACACCTACAATAACACCGACTATAACAATTACACCTACGGTTACTACCACACCAACAATTACTCCGACATCAACAGTTACACCAACTATTTCGGTAACACCAACGGTTACTCCAACTATTTCAGTAACACCAACAATCACACCAACGGTTACTAAAACAGTTACACCGACTATTTCATTAACACCTTCGGTAACTCCAACGTTAACACCAACTAAGACACCAACTCAAACGCCTACAAACACACCTACTAATACGCCAACACCAAGTATTACACCTACAATTTCAATAACACCAACAATTACACCTACAACAACTATAACACCGACACCAACAATTTCGGTTACACCTACAATAACGCCAACAGTAACAGCAACAATAACACCAACAGCAACAGTGACACCAACAGTGACACCATCATCCGCTCCGTTCTTTGCTTACATATTTGCTGAACCACAAGACGCAACATCATTAGGTGATATGTACACATCATTATTATCAAGTGGCTCAACATGGGGTAGTTTTGGTGTTGAAGGTGTACCAGCAGCAGACGGAAACTATTCAAATAATATGGACATCTATGCACACTACAGTGGATTTACATTAGGTGGTGGTAACTTTATTAGTTCACCAAATGTGTTGAAGAGTGCAATCAGACAAGCATCAGGTTCAGGTACTGACTCATACGGATGTTCACAATCACAATATGTTTACGGTACAATACAGGTCCCATTATCAGGAGTTAATACTAGCATTCAATACTTCTACAGTGTTTGGTTACCACTTGCGGGTGTTGGAGGAACAATGTCAAATATGACAATGGATATTGGTTCAGGTTCAGCATGTTCAAATAACATTGCCAATGACGAAGTTCCAAGTCCGTCATTATCAGCCTTAAACGTAACAGTAAGTTCAGGAGCGGCAATACCTGCGGGTACGTATAGAATTCTTTGGTTACCGGCAACCGCATTACAACCATCGGGAACACCATTAACATCACCATTGTATTTCAGAGGTGAAGCTAAAACCTAACAACATTTATAAACATGGCATTTCCTTATAAGAACCCCCTATCGTCATCCCAATTATCAGGACCACAATCCGTAGTTAGGACATCCACACAAGGTACCAATTTTTCGGTATTAAATATTGGTGGATACATGGAGGTATTTTCACTTAATGATTTAAATTTTGTTTATAGTGGAACAGGGTTACAACAGTTATCGGCCAACACAATACCAATTCAATTAACCTTAAGGGTTATACCATCGGCACCTGATACATTAACTTTAAATTCGGACAACATATCTTCAGGTAGAAGAAAGTTGGGTATGCAGGTTTATGTTCAGGAAACTGATACTGTTTATCAATATGTTATAAATAATTATGAAACATTATGGAACGCTCTAACGGCTCAAACAGGTTCATCAGCGGCAACTATTGGTGATTATACAACAACAGTTAATACTCGTTCACAAGCTGGTCGTGATTTTATAAATGCTTGGACAGGGTCAACAATTGAAGGTATTAGTGGTGTAACAAGAAATGATGCTCGTTGGAGAATATTTTACGGTACGGACGTTCAAATTACGGGTGGTACATATTATTCTGCCACAACAACATTAGATTTATATAATAGCACTGGTGGTACTGTTAGTATTACTGGATTTACGAGCGGAGGTGGTAGTGGAACATCAGTAACGGGTGGTACTTTTAATCACAATACAGGTGTTTTAACAATTAACAATAGTAATAATACTTCTGTTAATATTTCAGGATTTACAGATGTTTATACATCAGGTGGAACTTTAAGTGGGGGAACACTAACACTTTATGACTCAACAGGTGGAACCGTTACAATTTCAGGATTTACAATACTTGATTATATCCAATATGGTTCATCTTTAAATTTAGATTCGGGTGTTAGAGTTATTGATACAACTTTAATAGATGACGCATCATCAGTTCAATACAATTACGTTTTAACAGATTGTGACAATTATAGGTCGGGACAACTTGTTATTACTTGTAATAGAACTGAGGTTGATTGGTATGAAGTTTGCACCCAAGATTTGGGTAACACCAATGGTGTTATATTTTCAGCTGATACTAATTCAGGTTTGATTAGATTCAAAGGATATTTTCCAAGTAATGATTGGCAGGTTAATTTTGTTAAAACAATGGTACCTTCATTCTGTACCAATCCAGCGCCATCTGCATCACCAATTGCTAGTAGCCCAACACCTACTCCAACAATTACGGTTACACCAACGATTACACCAACTAACACTCCTACAATTTCATTAACACCAACTAATACACCAACTAGCACTGTTACAAGTACACCAACGGTTACACCGACATCAACTGTAACACCAACGGTTACACCGACATTAACGGCGACTCCGACAGTTACACCAACAATGACGCCAACGAAAACTGTTACACCAACTCCGACAGTTACACCAACAATGACTCCAACGGAGACACCAACAATGACTCCAACGCCTTCAATAACCGCGACAGTTACTCCAACAATTAGTTTAACACCTACTATTACTCCAACGATTACTGAGACACCAACAAATACGCCAACGGCTAGTATTACACCAACTCCAACTTGTACGTGTTTACAATATACATTAACATTCTCAACACCATTTAACTACCCTGTAAATGTAACATGGACTGATTGTTATGGTAACCCTGATTCACATACATTTAATGCGAATAATGAAGTTCCTGGTTATACATTCTGTGCTCAAACAGGAGCTTACTCATTACCTGCTGAGATTGTGTTGCAATCTGCACCAGTTTGTTGTCCAATATTACCAACAATAACACCAACTCCAACACAAACACCGACACCAACTAATAATTAAAATATTTATATAAGAAATAAAAATGGCTCACGAATTTAAAGTTAAAAATGGTCTTATTGTAGATGGAAAATTCTACCTAAAAAGTGGTGATACAAATAACACTTTAGGTCAGATATTAGTATACAATAGTGGAACTACTGAAGTTAGCTTTAGAGACATTGAAACAATTCAAGGTGTTTCAATAACGGGAGGTACATATTTTTCAGGTACTAGCACATTAGAGTTATATAATTCAACTGGCGGTACAATATCAATAACAGGAATGACCGCTGGTAGTAGCGGAACATCAGGAACTAGTGGAACATCAGGAACTAGTGGTACATCAGGAACTAGCGGAACATCAGGAACTAGTGGAAGCTCAGGTTCGTCAGGGTCAAGCGGCTCTTCAGGGACTGACGGGTCAAGTGGTTCATCAGGAATATCGGGAACATCGGGAAGTTCTGGTTCGTCAGGAACATCAGGAGTTAGTGGTTCATCAGGGACATCAGGGGTTAGTGGCTCTTCAGGCACATCGGGTACATCAGGAGTTAGTGGTTCTTCAGGGGTTAGTGGTTCTTCAGGAACAAGCGGAACATCAGGAGTTAGTGGTTCATCAGGAACAAGCGGAACATCAGGAACAAGCGGAACATCAGGAACAAGCGGAACATCAGGGGTTAGTGGTTCTTCAGGTTCTTCAGGAACTAGTGGTAGTGATGGAACATCAGGAACAAGCGGAACATCGGGTTCATCAGGAATAAGTGGAACTTCAGGAACAAGCGGAACATCAGGTATTAGTGGTTCATCCGGTTCTTCAGGAACTAGTGGTAGTGATGGAACTTCGGGAACATCAGGTATTAGTGGTTCATCAGGTTCTTCAGGAACTAGTGGCTCAAGTGGTACATCAGGTTCCTCAGGAACTAGTGGTTCAAGCGGAACATCGGGTTCATCAGGAACTAGTGGTAGTGACGGAACTTCGGGAACATCAGGTATTGGTGGTTCATCAGGTTCTTCAGGAACTAGTGGCTCAAGTGGTACATCAGGTTCATCAGGAACTAGTGGTTCAAGCGGAACATCGGGTTCATCAGGAACTAGTGGCTCAAGCGGTTCAAGCGGAACATCAGGTTCTTCAGGAACTAGTGGCTCAAGTGGTACATCAGGTTCATCAGGAACTAGTGGCTCAAGTGGTACATCAGGTTCATCAGGAATAAGTGGAACTTCAGGAACTGATGGTTCTTCGGGAACAAGCGGAACATCAGGAGTTAGTGGTTCATCGGGAACTAGCGGAACATCAGGAGTTAGTGGTTCATCGGGAACTAGCGGAACATCAGGAGTTAGTGGTTC
>Ga0114978_10004485_pt1 | contig 11295 bp, 16 predicted proteins | sample S_140212_EF_Meta_FD_87027 | JGI IMG/M metagenome (GOLD analysis project Ga0114978, IMG submission 87027) | Freshwater microbial communities from Lake Simoncouche, Canada to study carbon cycling - S_140212_EF_MetaG | ecosystem: Environmental > Aquatic > Freshwater > Lake | place: Lake...
ATGTTAGCAGGCGGATCAATCCCAGGTTGGAAAGTTGTTGAAGGCCGTAGAACCAGAAGCTGGACAGACCCTGTACAGACTGAGCTGTGGTTAAAGCAGCAAGGCTATGACCAGATCTATACAAAGCCTGTTTTACTTAGTGTTGCTCAAATGGAAGCTAGCCTCAAAGGAGAATTTTTAGATATAGATGATTTTGTAACCATAGGTTTTGGCCAACCCACCATTGCTCCTGAGAAGGATAAAAGGCCTTCTGTGGACAAAAACCAGTCAGCCAAAAAAGATTTTGAAAAAAATGCAAAATAATTGTGCACAGCCCAAAAAGCGTTGTACAATTAACTCACGGCAACTTCGCCGTCTTAATGTTGTAAAGGAATTATCATGTCACACGAATTAGACTTCTCAAACGCACAAGCCAACTTTGCTCACGTAGGTGAAAAGGCATGGCACGGTCTTGGCCAAAAGCTCGAAGCAGGACAACCATTAAAAGTATGGGCTAAAGCTGCAGGCTTGTCACACACAGTCGAACGCTCTATGGTTCAGTATCTTGCAGGCAAGCACTGCGTTATGACACCTCATATTGGTCGTGACGTGTTGTATCGCTCTGATACACACGCACCTCTTGGCGTTGTTGGCAAAGACTACAAAGTAGTGCAACCTTCTGATGTATTAGACTTCTTTGCTAAGTTAGCAGAGAACAATAACTTTGAACTTGAAACAGCAGGTTCATTGTCCAATGGCAAACGTATTTGGGCAATGGCTAAAGTCAATGATGGCGCAACAGTAGTTGGTCAAGACGTAGTCAAGCCTTATGTTCTATTGGCCACATCTTATGACGGCACATTAGCTACAACGGCTAGATTCACTAGTGTGCGTGTTGTTTGCTCAAACACTCTTGGCTTTGCTACAGAAGAAGGCGGCGACACAATCAAGATTAACCACTCTAAAGAGTTTAGCGCTAAAGACACTGCTCTTGATTTAGGCATTGCGTTCAACTCATTCGACAAGTTCTTGATTGATTCGCGCCGCTTAGCTGCAAAAGAAGTCAATAGCACTTTTGCTGTGGAGTTTCTTAAGTTGCTTTTGCCTGCGTCTGTCCGTACAACTACAGTCAATGGTATCAAAACAAAAGAACCTGTGCCAGTAGAAAACACAAAAGCTTTTCAGTCAATCATGGCTTTGTTTAATGGTCAAGCTTTAGGTTCTGACTTGCCAGAAGCTAGCGGCTCAGCTTGGGCATTACTCAATGCTGTAACAGAACATGTTGACCACGGTCTTAATCAAAATGCAGCATGGTTTGGTTATGGCAATGCTATCAAAAACAAAGCACGTGACTTGCTAATGGAAGTTACTGCATAAATATAGCCGTAAGGCTAATGACAGACCGGAAAGACGGTCAATTTACTTCAACGTTTAAAAGGAAAATCAATGTCAAAAATTATTACCCCCGAGTTCAGAGGTTCTTTCGTACATCTTCTTGAGCCGCATGCAATTAAAGGCGTAGAAGGCGCCAAGGCACGGTACCAAATTACCATACCTCTTCCTAAAAAGGATAAGTTCTGGAATGAACTGAATGCTTTGATTGATGAAACAGCTAAAGGCAAATGGGGCAAGATTCCTCCAAAGATGAAGTCACCTGTTAAAGATGGTGATGAAGAGGAGCGTCCTGAACTGTCTGGCTGCTATAGCGTGCAAGCCACGTCTAACAACAAACCTGGAATTGTTGGCACAGACTTAAAACCAATTATGTCTGCTGATGAGATTTATAGCGGCGCTTTTTATCGTGCTTCTATTCGTGCTTATGCATGGGAGCATCCAACAGGTGGCAAAGGCGTATCGATTGCACTTGACAATGTCATGAAGGTTAAAGATGGTGAAGCATTTAGTGGCAGGACTGAAGCTAGCTCTGACTTTGCTGACTTTGCCAAAGAAGACGCTGACCTTTTAGGTTAAAGACTAAGCTAGCACAAGCTTTGTGTGCCTATCAGGAGCGTGGCCTGTCCAAACAATCAATACGAATAGGAGTTAGCAATGGAATCAAAAGTAATGGACCTTGTGAAGGCCATGCATCAGAAGTTTGGCATAGAAAATACAACAGGTGCAAACCAGCTTACTGTAGAAGAAAAAGAATTTAGGTCTGCAGCAATGCTCGAAGAGCTAAACGAGTACATTGCAGCAGACACACTAGTTGACCAATACGATGCACTCTTAGACTTGATTGTCTTTGCAGTGGGTACTTTAGAGCGTCATGGTTTTCCATTGCTTGCAGGCTTTGAAAAGGTCATGGAAGCAAACATGGCCAAAGAGCTTGGTCAAAATGGTGAAAAGCGTGGTGGCTTTAAACGTGACTTAGTTAAACCAGAAGGCTGGACTCCACCAGAAGCAAAGCTGCAATTAATCTTAGACAGCAATACAAGTCCTCAGGTTGTATTTGACTTTGCACCTAGTTCAGACGGCAATGTTGTGGCAGGCTTTGCACCAAAGTTTGATGCAACTAAGGTCCGTCTTGACTTGCTGCCAATTGAACCCATGATGCAAATTGCCAATGTTTTTGGCTTTGGTGCTAAGAAGTATTTTGCAAACTCATACAGACAAGGCGAGACCGTTGTTTGGTCACGTACTTATGGATCAATCATGCGTCACATGATGTCTTTCTGGTCTGGCGAAGACAAAGACCCTGAGTCAGGTTTAGACCATCTTGCACATGCAGGCACACAACTGTTCATCTTGATGGAACATGCTGCACACAATAAAAACAAAGATGATAGGTTTGTAAGGAGCATCCCATGAATGTCCAACAAATCCGTAATATCTTGACAAACAAGCTAGCAGCACAAGACTTTGCAGAAGACGGCAACATTGAGATCATCAATGCCTCATTTATTGCAGATGAGCCTTTGATCTTTGGTGAAGTTGACGACACCTGGAATGCTAGAGAGTTGCGTTGGTACATGAGTCAATCTTTAAACGTCAATGAAATAGCACCTCCTGTTCCTGCCGTATGGAAGCAAGTTGCCAGTACAAAAGGCATGATCAACAGCAACTATGGTTGGTGTATTTTTAGCCAAACAAACGGCTATCAATTCCATAAAGCCATAGACTCGTTAGTTAAAAACAAAAGCAGTCGCCAAGCGGTGATGATCTACATTCGGCCATCGATGCATGAAGACTCAGTAGTTGATGGCATGAGAGACTTTATGTGCACATACAGCACTCAGCTATTAATCCGTGATGGCAAGCTGCATCACATAGTCAACATGCGAAGCAACGACGTTGTCTATGGCTACAAAGGCGATCGATTTTGGCAAGACACGGTTCTTGACTTAGCTCTTACACGTTTGAATGATACTTATCCTGATCTAGTTAAAGGTGACTTGTACTGGAACGCAGGCTCATTGCATGTTTATCCTAAACACTTTCATTTGGTGCAATCATGATTTTTAATCCTTTTGCTTCTATACCTGTCAGTGAGAAGTCACATGTGCGTGGCTGGGCCATGCATTGGGCAGAGTGCATGAACACAAAAATTGCAACTAAAAACACAGACCTTAGTTCATGCAGCAACCTTTACTGGGAACATGGCGTAAACTTTGGAGGCGGTCTTAATCTGTTTGGCGGCGTTACTGATGAGATTGTTGACAAGATCGATCAACTAGTTAACTTTAATGGCAATCTATTCAGTTTAGACTTGCCTATGCCTGACTATGGAGAGCAGTTAGAAAAGCGGATAGGTCAAGCAACCTGTTCGCCACGTTTAACTCCAAACCAGCTAACGGCTTTTAAACTTAGACTTGCTAACAGCCAGACTATTTTGCAAAGCCAATTAGGTTTTGTAAAGGTTGCCGTTGGCGACAGTCATGCTACGGCTTTTGCTTCACCTAGAAGTATGGTCTTGCGTACAAATGGTTTAACTCTGCATGGCGCTTTAACTAAAGGTGAGTTTGTGAAGCAATTAAACACATTAAAGAAAATGCCAAGCAAAGCAACTCTAGTTGCAGGCTCTATTGACATACGGCATCACATAGGAAGACAGCCTAATTCAGGCAAAGCTATAGAAGACTTGTGCGAACGTTACTGCGAAGTGATTGAGTTCATAAAAAATGAATTTGAAATAGCCGTAGAAATAGCAGCCCCTGTTCCTGTTGAGTATGAGGCGCGTAGACTTCCACAGACTGGTTACTACAAAGACAAACCTTTTTGCGGTTCAATAGAATCCAGGCGAGACTGGACTAGCTACTTTATAGACCTCATGTCTTGTGAGAACAAAGTGGTTAGACCTCCTGAAGAATGGTACTCTATGGATGGTGAAGAGTATGCCAAGAAATACATGGAACTAAGCTCATCTGTGCACATTGCACCTATCAACTACCGTCGTTTTAACTGGGGCAAAGCATGAGCCTTTTCACTATTACAACAGACACGTCTAACAAAGACATTCCTTCAGGTATGACTGCCTTAGAAGCACGTAGGCACTATCATGCAATGAGCAATGGCTTTATGTCTAAGCTATCAAAGCCAGTAGTTCATCGATACGAAGACAAATACATCTTTAGAGGAGATGCTAGTCAGTCAAGTTTAAAAGGCTATGGCGCAGAGCAGCTAGTTGCAGAATGCAAAGAAGATGTTTTAGTTTATTGTGCACCTCGAGTAGGTATGGCTATGGATGCAATTGCAACACTTGCCAGGATGTATGGTAAAAAGTGTGTGTTCTTTTGTCCTGCTTCAGGTGAACCTTCTAAACATCAAAAGGCATTGCTTGCATATGGCGCAGACTTGCGGTTCATAAAGATTGCAGCCATGCCTACATTGAATAGCTATGCTAAGAAATGGGCAGAGCAGCACGGTGCAAAGTACTTGCCTTTTGGTTTGGCAAAAACTCCATTGGTAACAGCAGGCATTGTTAGGCTAGGCACTCAGATTGCAGAGCTGCTTGATGAAGAGCCTAAAGAGATTTGGATGTCTGTCTCTACTGGCACAGCAATTAGAGCTCTTCAGATTGCATGGCCAGAAGCTTCGTGTAAAGGCGTTGTTGTTGCTAGGAACATGCACGACGGTGAGATAGGCCATGCTACCCTTTGGTCTGCATCACAGCCATTTTTAAAAGATGTGCCATTAAGTAAACGCCCACCTTTTCCATCTACATCAAACTACGATGCCAAGTGCTGGGAAGACTTTGAGAATTTTGCAGCAAAAGGTTCGATCTTCATCAATGTAGGAACAGATGATAAGGTTAACAAGTTCTATGACCAAGTCAAAGACATACCTTTAGATAGTCAAAGAGCATGGCATGACATGCATGACTTGGAGCGTGGACTATGAGAATCGAAACAACTGCCTATTACGATGAGATGGTTCGTTATGCTGCCATGGCCAAAACTCAGCAAATAGAATGCAACCTAGGAACTATCCCGCATTTAGAAGGGTCTGTTAGAGATGACTTGATGCGGCATGTTGAACTCTATGATGTTGCTAACCGTAAGTATGCAGGTTTTACACAGATTCTTTTAGACCTCTGGTACAACACGTCATCAAACCATCCTTATGCGCACAAGCTGCATGATGTGCGCAAACCAATTTGTGAATCATTTGATGGAGTTGAAGGCGAGTGGGGTTTGGCTGAATGGCTATATGTGTTTATAGTTCATCGGGTTACAGGCAGCGGCATCAACTATGCTAAAAAACCTAGTGGCTACAACAACACAATCTTGCCAAAGTTTTGGTCATGTGACACGATTGAAGAAATGACTCATGTTATTTTTAACAGAGAGTCAACAATTTACACATCAGTTGGTTATCAATTCCCTGCATTTCCAAAGCCTACAAGTGACTACAAGCTTGGAGGTGACTTCTTCTTATGTAGATATGCGCCTAAGCTAGCAAGAGAACTAGCAGAATGGCTAGAATCAAAAGGCAGACGTGACTTGCGAGTCATTGGCGAATGGATGTTTGAATGGAACAAGCAGAGAGACCTGCGTGCATACAAATTCCAGTACGCTGCTGTTGTTAGCGACATTGCTGATTTCTTCCCTGAATACGTCAATCTAGATAGCCCGTTCTTTTATGGCAGCAATGCAGTCGAGTGCTTGAAGTACGCAGCTAAACCTTTGAGTAAAGGCAATGAGCAAGATTTTCTAGATGAAGTCACAATGAAGTTTTGCAAAGACATTGGTTCTACTGCGTATGACGGTGAAGATATTTTTTGTGATGGAATCCGTTGGATAGAAAACTATGTTAGGCCAGGCTATGACTACAACCATGTTGATCGTGACAAAGTCTGGAACAGCAGCACAATCATTGATCACCCATATGGTCGTCAAAAAGCAATGCTTGAACACGGCTTGATTAAGTCATTTAACTCTTTAACTGTCCATCCTTCTGATGACCATGTGCTTAAATTAGCAGGCATGAGCAAAGGTGAATACATACTAAAAGTTCATGGGCTTGATTAAAAATGTTGTACAATTAAAATTATGACAAGACCAACACTAGATCAAACTTATATGGATATTGCACGTGCATTTGCTAAGCGTGCAACTTGTTCACGCAGACAAGTCGGTGCTGTAATAACCGGCAATGGTTACATCTTATCTTCAGGATACAACGGTTCTTTTCCTGGTTCTCAGCATTGCATTGACGAGCCTTGCCCTGGCGCAACACTGCCTAGCGGGACAGGCCTTGATTTGTGTAGGTCTGCTCATGCTGAACAAAATGCAATTGCTAGGTTAAAAGACGTTGATACAGCAGACACGCTTTACTGCACAACAGCTCCATGCATTAGCTGCACAAAGTTAGTGTTATGCACGCCAATAAAAAGGATTGTTGCAGACCAAGACTACATCTCTAGTGGCAAAGATTTATGGCTAAGCAGCGGGCGTGTTTGGAGCAACTATGTCGATTAGAACAAAAGCTGTACTTGACATTGAGTGCTATACAAACTACTTTCTTGTTGCCATTAAGTCTATGGCAAATGACAAGGTTGTGACCTTTGAGCGTTCTGATTGGTCAGACTTTGATGCAGAGCAGCTTAACAGCGTGTTGCGCAAATACACCATTATCACGTTTAATGGTAATAGGTATGACTTGCTGCTTTTAAAAGGCTCCATTGCAGGCTTTGATGCTTCAAAGTTAAAGGTCATGTCAGATGACATTATTGTCAATAACGTCAGAGCTTGGGACACAGAGTCTAAGTACAACTTGCCTCAGTGCAAATACATAGACCACATTGACTTGATTGATGTTGCACCTGGCAAAGCCAGTCTAAAAATCTATGGTGGCCGTTTGCATAGTAAGCGTATGCAAGACTTGCCAATTGAGCCTAGTGCAATCATCAAGCTAGATGAACGTGAGCTCTTGACTAGCTATTGCATTAATGACCTTGACACAACAATTGACCTGTTTAATAAGCTAAGCAGCCAGATTGATTTGCGTGAAAAGATGGGCGAAGAGTTAGGGATTGATTTACGTTCAAAGTCAGATGCTCAGATTGCAGAGGCTGTGATTAAGAAGCAGATTGAGGCAATCAAAGGAACCAAGATTTATAGGCCTGACTTGCCTAATGGTTTCTCATTTAACTATGTGCCTCCTAAGTTCATCAAGTTCAAGCACCCTGAGTTGGTCAATGCTCTTGAAGTCTTTAAGAATGAAGCTTTTACGCTCAATGAAAAAGGCGATGCAGTTGAACCTGAAAAAGTAGGCAAGCTCAAAGTCAAGATCAACCAAACGGTTTATCAGTTAGGCATTGGCGGCATTCATTCTTGTGAGAAGACAGTCAACTACATTGCAGGCACAGACTACATACTAGTTGACCGTGACGTGACTAGCTATTACCCTAACATCATTCTTAACCAAAGGCTTTACCCTAAGCACATTGGCATTGAGTTCTTGACTGCCTATAAGTCGATCGTTGAGAAGAGAGTCCATGCTAAAAGGACAGGTGACAAAGTCACTGATGCTTCTTTGAAGATTGTCATTAATTCAAGTTTTGGTAAGTTTGGCAACAAATGGTCAGCTCTGTACAGCCCTGATTTGTTGATCCAAACCACGGTTACAGGGCAATTGGCCTTGTTGATGCTGATAGAGGCTCTTGAAGGCTCTGGCATACAGGTTGTGAGTGCTAATACTGATGGCATAGTGATCTATTGCCACAAGCGCAACCAAGCGGCCTTATTTTCAATAATTGCAGCCTGGGAAGAGACAACTGGCTTTAATACAGAAGAAACGGCTTACACTGCTCTGTACTCTAGGGACATCAACAATTACGTTGCTTTTAAGCCTTCAGGCTCTTATAAAGCAAAAGGTGCATATGCTGATGCTGAGTTGTCTAAAACACCAACTGCTCAGGTTTGTGTGCAAGCCGTGGTTGATCATCTTCAGCTAGACATACCTATTGAAACAACTATTAGGTCATGCCAAGATACCAGGATGTTTGTGTCAGTCAGGTCTGTGACAGGCGGTGCAGTTAAAGGTGATACCTATTTAGGCAAAGCCGTACGTTGGTACTATGCACTTGGAGAGACAGGTTCGATCAACTATTTAAAGAATGGGAATAAAGTTGCCATGACTGATGGTGCCAAGCCTTTGATGCTGCTGCCAGCCAAGCCGCCTAAAGACATTGACCGTCAATGGTATATCACAAAAGCTTATGCCATTTTGGCAGATTTAGGCATCAAGTAAAAATAGTTGTACGGCACCCAAAAAAGTGTTGTACAATTAAACCACGGCAAAGTCGCCGTCTCAATGTTGTAAAGGAAGATAGATGAATAAATTACTTGACATTTTAACAGCCATTGCTATAGGCGTAGGCTTAGCATTTTTATTGGCAGCTTGGTGGTCATCTTAATCAAGGAGAAATCATGTCTAAAAAAATGCAAGAAGAACTAGGTCTTTTAGTTGAAAAATTTACACCTCCGATGGATGTTGCTGGTGGTTTTTTAAGCCGCAAAGACTTTAAAAAATTTGCCGACAAAGTTATCAATGAAGGAGCTTTAATCGGCTGGGTGCACGCTGAGAAAATGACAAGACAGCGTATGGAAAAAAAGATTGATTTGCTTGAGCAAGAAGCCATCATCTTGCGCGAGCGTGTAAAAGAAGTTGAACTTGAACTTCTAGCAGCTCAAGGATAACAGCATGACATTCAGAGAGACAACGGTCAAATACATAAAAGACATTCTTAGACCAAAAACTATCTATGAGGTAATTTGTGCAGAACTACAAGAGGCGCACTTAAGGAAATTAGAAGCTGAGACTGCGGCTGAGTACGCCCATTCCGCTATGCACTACAACGAAGACAGGATCAAGCGCCTTGAATCACGGCTGTTGAAACACACAGAGGATGGAGGCTATAAATGATTGATAGACTTATTCTTAGTGCCGTGCTAGGCACTGTAGGGTTCAATGGTTTATTCCCCGACCCACCACCGCCCCTGACGTTAAAACAAAAAGCACAGGAAAGATCTATCAGCGCCATGTGCAACAAGAAATCAAAGAGCAAGACAACCAAAAGTCTGTGCAAGCGCTGGAAGGAGCAACAGAATGCTTAAACACATAAGAACATTTTTTGGTAGGACTAAAAACAAAACCAACATTGTTGAGCAAGGGTCAGCTTGGTACTGCACAGACTGCAAGTTGGTGTTCTTAACTGAACAAGCTGGCGACCAACACAGTTGTGAGTATCGTTTTCAAGATTCAATAGTAAAGATGAGAAAAGATGCAGAAACCAAAACGTGAAATGACTAAGAACGGAAGAAGTGTTAGCGTTAAATTAACACAGAGTGAATACGAAGAATGGGTCAAGCTTGGCAAAGGAAAGTGGCTAAGAGCATTTTTGAAAGATAGTAGGTTTGAGAGGAAAAAAACATGTTAGAAATGCTTGTAAATGTTTTTGTAATGGCTGCAATGTTGGCCTTAGGTTCTATTCTCTTTGTGTTCGTATGTGCCATGGTTGGCTGGATGATTTACACAACGCAGAACGGGGGCGATGATGACTGAAGAAAGATTAATCATGGAAAAGTTTGAACCCGCATGCCCTTGGCACGTTCAAGTAGAAGACCTATTCATTGCGCCTGGCAGAGTGCCTAACCAAGGAACTATCTGGATAGGAGACATAGAGAGCGGACAAGGCGGAGAGTTTAGAACTAAAGACTTGCATGAAGTGTTGCGCAAGTTTTATGATAAGAACTTTTAAAAAAGAACCCCGCCGAAGCGGGGTTAAAAGTTGGCAACTGCTCGTAAGAGGCAGTGACTAAATTTTACTTCATTTTCTTTAAGTCAGCTTCAATGTCTGCCTCAATATTAGGCCCCATCATTTGAAAGCCTGGGTAGAAAGATTCTTGCTCTTTGCCTATGTCAGCTTCAATGCTTGGAGGTTTAGCCTCAGGGTCAACTGGCGAAGGCGATGATGCTATGGTTGATCCCATGATTGCACCTGTTTCGCCTCGATTGAGCTTTGTAACAGCTCGTTGACTTTGAGCTGCACTGCGTTCTAAGATCTTTACGGCTGCCGCAACTTCTGCAGGATTAGAAGAAGAAAGAAGCTTTGCAACCTTAGCTGCAACTTCATCGCTGATTCCTGATTTTGTTGCTGTAGTTGCAGCCATGTTCATCAAAGAATTGACCCAGCCACCAGTTATGGAATTGCCAACAAAGGCATTGATTGCACTTTCACCTTCATCAAAAGCTTCAATGCCAGCTTGCCTTCTAGCAGTAGGCGAACCTGCCAAAATTTTATTTGCTTGCTGGAATAATTGATTTTCACGTTTTAAAGCAGCCTCAAACATGTCAAACTTTGCTTGACTTGGGAACAATGCTTTCAATCTATCTCTAGCTTCTGGAGAACCAATCACGCGTTGTGCTGCATTAATGTTGCCACTAGGATCCATCACAGTGGCATATACGTTGCGAATAGCACCGGTTTTAAAGGCTTCTTTTTCTGCTGTACTAAAACCTTTCATCATCATGATAACTTGTTCAGGGTCTAACTTCTTAAAGTCAGTCATGCCTGTGCGCAGAGCCTCTAAGACTTCTGCATCGCCTGCATACTGGCCCCTAGCTGTCTTATAGGCAGAAACACCATTAACTTCTGTGGCTTTGTCTAAAGCAGAGACCATAGACTTTTTCAAGCCTTTCAAGCTATTAGCTTCGGCGCTGCTCATACCTTCGCCTTTGTAACCCTTATCAATCACAGCGTCCATGCCACGCTTGATGTAGTCAAGTGTGCGGACATCAGGCAGTTTTGACAAAGTAATATTGCCAACGTCATCAGCAATAAAAATGTCATCTAGTACATACTTAGCAGGATTC
>Ga0114978_10004487_pt1 | contig 11292 bp, 12 predicted proteins | sample S_140212_EF_Meta_FD_87027 | JGI IMG/M metagenome (GOLD analysis project Ga0114978, IMG submission 87027) | Freshwater microbial communities from Lake Simoncouche, Canada to study carbon cycling - S_140212_EF_MetaG | ecosystem: Environmental > Aquatic > Freshwater > Lake | place: Lake...
GGGAATTCCCAGCAGAACGAGATTGTCAGTGCCCCGGTTCGATTCGAGAATCTCGTGAGCAATGCGCGTGAGCACTCTATGAATGTCAGGTGCCTGCATGATGACGCGTGCAGTCATTCTGACCTCCTTCCCCGCCTCTCTGGACGGATTTTAAAGGATGTCGATTGAGGCAAGCATATCAGGATGCGGTGGAAGCAATCGTGGCTAAGAGACCATTCACGAATCCAGCGGATTCCTCCGTGCTGAGAATCTTTGCAGCCTCGACGGCCTCATCAACGGCGACGGCAGCGGGGACGTCGGGATTGAAAAGGATTTCCCAGACGGCGATCCGAATGATGGCGCGATCGACGGCGGGCATCCGTTCGAGCGTCCAGCCCCTGGCGTAGGTGGCAATGGTTTCGTCAATCTCATCGTGGTGGTCGATGACACCGTCCACAATTTCCCGAGCATAGAGCCACGATGCCGCGCGGGCAGGTTCACTCGCGGCACGGGTGGCCTCAGAGCTCAGAGCCTCCGCGAGGGAGATCTGGCGAACATCCGCCGAAAAGAGAACGTCTAACGCCCGTTTGCGTGCCTTGGTGCGAGCACTCATCGGTTAGTCGTTCACGCGGCCGAGGTATTCGCCCGTGCGGGTATCTACCTTGATGCGCGTGTTCTGCTCGATAAACAGGGGAACCTGAATCTCGAAGCCCGTTTCGACTGTTGCGGGCTTGTTTCCGCCGGTGGAACGGTCTCCCTGAAGACCAGGCTCCGTGTAGGTGACCTCAAGCGTGACCGATGCCGGAAGTTCCACGTAGAGGGGCGCGCCCTCATTGAGAGCAATCTGGACGTCTTGGTTTTCCAGCAAGAAGTTCTTGGTATCGCTGACGACAACGGCCGAGACGGCAAGCTGCTCATAGGTGACCTTGTCCATGAAGACATAGTCATTACCGTCGTTGTAGAGGTACTGGAAGTCGCGGCGATCGACGTTTGCCGTCTCAATCTTGGTTCCAGCGTTGTAGGTTTTGTCGACAACCTTGCCGGTCATCACATTCTTCATTTTGGTGCGCACAAACGCGCCACCCTTGCCAGGCTTGACGTGCTGAAAGTCAATGACGGTCCAGAGTTGGCCGTCAATCTTGATGACAACGCCGTTCTTGATATCTGAGGTGCTTGCCATGGTGGGCATCCTTTGGGTCATGCGATGTTCAAAAAAATGGGAGCAACGTGTGCTCCGAGGACCCAGTCTACAAGACGGGACGCGGCAACTGCGGGGCGCGCTAACTGGGGCGCGTCAACTGATGAAGAGCCAAGCGGTAGGAGTCAAAGCCGAACCCTGCAATCACACCCGTCGCTACGGCGGAGATGACACTGTTGTGACGAAATTCCTCACGCGAGTGCGGGTTGGAAATGTGTACTTCGATGAGGGGAATCCCTGCCTTCGTGACTTGAGCGGCAGCGTCGCGCAAGGCATACGAATAGTGAGTGAAGGCTGCCGGATTCAAAATAACGGGCGTTCGTGTGTCGACCGCTTCGTGCAGCCACGACATCAGCTCCGGTTCGGAGTCTGTCTGACGAAGATCGATGTCGACGCCAGGGGCATCCGCTATCAAAATGCTGTTCAGGGCCACCAAATCTTGGCTGCCGTAGACATCGGGCTCCCGCGAGCCCAAGCGGCCGAGGTTTGGGCCGTTGAGAACCATTACACGCGTCATACCAACGACTCTAGCGCGGCTTTAGGTCGCAATCTCTTGGTAGGCCGTGAAGAGGATCGACGTGTCTGGAACGTTCAAGATGCTCGTCTTACCCTCAGCAGAGAGCACAACGAATCTCAACATTGACCCTCTGGCCTTCTTGTCCCGCTTCATCGTTGCCAGAAGCGTGTCCCAGCGGCCGCGAGGGTAACCCGTGGGAAGGGTGAGGGACTCAAGGATGCTGCGGTGGCGGTCGACAATCTCATCCGACAAATTGCCGGTCATGCGCGCAAGTTCCGCGGCGAACACCATTCCAATCGAAATGGCGGCGCCGTGGCGCCACTTGTAGCGTTCGGCATGTTCGATGGCGTGACCCAGCGTGTGGCCATAATTGAGAATTTCTCGTTCGCCTTGCTCCGTAAAATCTTCGGAGACGACACGCGCCTTAATTCCGATGGACAGTTCGATCAGACGACGGAATTGGGGACTCAGAGGGTCCGTGGCGACGTCCACATTCGCCTCCAAAATATCGAGAATCTCGGGCTCAGCAATGAAGCCATACTTGACGATTTCGGCGAAACCAGCCAGAAGCTCATTGCGGGGAAGGTCGGCGAGAACATCCAGGTCGCAGACGACGGCGTGGGGCGCGTAGAAAGCGCCAACCAAATTCTTGCCCTCGTTTGTGTTGATGCCCGTCTTACCGCCCACGGAGGCGTCGACCATTCCCAAAACGGTGCTGGGGACCTGGATGAGACGAACTCCCCGCAGCCAGGTTGCCGCTACAAAGCCGGCGAGGTCGGTCAAGGCGCCGCCGCCGAGGCCGATGATGGCATCGGAGCGTGTGAAATCCGCTTGCCCGAGAACTTGCCAGCAAAACTGCGCTACTTCCATGCGTTTACCGGCTTCGGCGTCGGGCACTTCAGCGAGAAGGACTTCGCGGCCGTCGGAGAGGGCTTGCCTCAGCTGTGCGGCGATTGCCCCCAGCGTTGGCGGATGAATGATGAGTACCTTGTTGACGCCCGCCCCTAGCGCCTCCGCAAGGACGCCCGTAGGGCTTGCAGCGTCGGCAATCATGCCGCGACCGATGGTGACACTGTAGTCGCGACCCCCGGTGATGTTAATAACCGTATTCTCGAGCTCATTCATGCGTGAATTTCCTTTTTCCTTCCGGATTCCTCCGGGTATCCCGCCTCAATCCATTCACAGATTTCTGCGGCAATATCTTCCAGCGGGCGGTGCGATGTATCAAAGGTGCGGTCCGCGAGGGTGCGGTAAATGGGCTCGCGCTTCGCGACCAAGGCAACCCACGCGTGGACGCCGTCCTTGAGGAGCGGACGTTTGCTGGAATTCGTAAGGCGCTCGGCGACGACGTCTTCAGAAACCGTCAGCAACACGCAATGAGCGTGCGCGAGGTCCCTTTGAGTGTCGGCGTCGACCACAGCTCCCCCGCCGAGGCTCACCACGGCATCCTGGGTGAGCGCCTGTTGAACCGCCTCACGCTCCCAGGCGCGAAAAACGGGTTCACCGTGCTGCTCAAAAATGTCCACTACTTCGCCGTGTTCGGCAACGATGACCTTGTCCGTATCGATGCGCTCGCAACCCAGTTGGGCTGCTACGAGCTTCGCAATTTTTGACTTGCCCGACGCCGGGGCGCCAATGAGGACAACCCGAGGAGGCATTGTCTTCACGTTAGTGGTCCGAAGCCGTGGACAATGCTGCCGGAATGTGAGCCAAATAAGAGAGCAGATTGCGTTTGGTCTCCCCCACGCTATCGCCGCCAAACTTCTCGAGAACTGAATTAGCCAGAACGAGGGCGACCATAGCTTCGGCAACAACGCCGGCGGCCGGCACCGCACACACGTCAGATCGCTGGTGGTGCGCGGGTGAAGCCTCGCTGGTCGCAACATCGACGGTGCGAAGCGCGTGGGGAACCGTCGCGATGGGCTTCATCCCGGCGCGGACGCGCAATACGGTTCCTGTGGACATGCCACCCTCGGTTCCGCCGGCACGATCCGTTTCGCGGGCAATACCGTCTGGCCCGGTGAAGAGTTCATCGTGAGCCACGGAACCGCGGCGGCGAGTGGTCTCAAACCCATCTCCAACCTCCACCCCCTTGATAGCTTGGATGCCCATGAGAGCCGCAGCCAACTGGGAATCGAGACGCCGATCCCAGTGCACGTGTGATCCGAGCCCCGGCGGCAAACCGTACGCCAAAACTTCGACGACGCCACCAATGGTGTCGCCCTCTTTGTGAGCGGCCTCCACCTCGGCGTACATCAGAGCGGCCGTTTCAGCGTCGAAGCAGCGCAGTGGATCGGCATCAAGGTGATCGACGTCGCTGGGGTGTGGAAGAGCTGTTCCCTCGGGAACCCGCACGGGGCCAATGGCGATGGTATGACTGACCAGCGTGATTCCTAGCTCGTTCAAGAATGCGCGGGCCACAGCACCTAACGCTACGCGAGCCGCCGTTTCCCGCGCGCTTGCACGCTCCAGAACAGGCCGCGCTTCATCGAAGTTGTACTTTTGCATTCCGACCAGATCGGCGTGCCCGGGGCGAGGACGTGTCAGAGGTGCACCGCGACCCGACGCGGAAAGTTCGTTTTCCAGAGGGTCCGGGCTCATGACCTCTTCCCATTTTGCCCACTCAGAGTTGCCGACGCGCAATGCGATGGGCGATCCCATACTGACGCCATGGCGAATACCCCCCGAAATGGAGAGTTCATCTTGTTCAAACTTCATGCGAGCACCGCGGCCAAAGCCAAGGCGGCGACGCTGCAAATCAAGCTGAATTGCCGCTCGCGTCACGGGCACGCCCGCGGGCATCCCCTCGAGTACGGCAATCAGTTCTGGACCGTGAGATTCACCTGCAGTAAGCCATCGAAGCATGCTTCAAGTTTGGCATAGTGGCGAGTCAGTTCCCGACGCCCCGATGAGGTGACGTCGACAAAGTCCCGAACATTTCTAGTTCAGATCCACCGCTGCAAACATGGCTTGGCGAACGCTTGCCTCCTGCGGGAGTGCCGTGAGGGCATCACCGGTGGTAAACAATCGAACCTGAACCAGAGCCTGGTGCGCCAACATTGCGAGCCCACTCACAACGATTCCGCCACTGGCGGTCTGGGCACCCCAGTCGCTGCCCCTGATGCTGGGCCACGGGTTGTAGGCAACGTCGAGCAATGCCGCCCGGGAAACACGCGGTAGCGACTCTAGCGATGTCGCCACATCGCCGGGCAATGTCGAGATGACAAGGTCAACGGGGGGCGTTGAACTGATATCGGCAATGTCCTTCACCGCAACGAGCAGACCAAGCGATTGCCCCAGAGTCACGAGGTTCGCTGCCGGAGCAAGATTACGCACGAGGACGTTGACCCGTTCGGCACCCAGTTGGGCTGCTGCGACGAGGGCAGACGCTGCTGTCGCACCGCCGCCAATGATGGCGACTTCTCGAGCAACGTCGACACCCGCATCACTCAGGGCCAGTACCATTCCCGTGACATCGGTGTTGTAACCGGCAATCAAACGGTGGCCGTCGGCGTCCATAGAAAAAACGAGCGTGTTGACGGCTCCCGTCGAACGGCCAATAATGTCGACGGTGTCGGCAATCTCCAATGCCTCCGCTTTGTGGGGCATCGTGACCGACAAACCAACCCACGAAGAGTCCAGTGCCGACACAAATTGCGTCAGGCCACCGGGTTCAACGTCGATGGCCTGATAGCTAAACGGGAGGCCTAAAACGTCGTAGGCCGCCCGGTGCAGAGCCGGTGACAGAGAGTGTGCAATGGGATGCCCAACAACACCGAGGTGCCGCTGCCCATGATTACTGGAATTCAGGATGCGCCGCCAACCATTCCTCATACAACGCGGCAGCGGCGTCATGCTCGTCAACCGTCTCGCTGAAGACGGTTTCTCCGGTTTGGAGATTGATGGTCACGAAAAACAGCCAGGGCCCGTCAGCAGGGTTTCGGGCGGCATCCATGGCAATTTTGCCCGGGTTAGAAATTGGCCCGATGGGCAAGCCGGGAAGCAGCCGTGTGTTGTACAGGTTAGACGCGTCATCCAACTGAGCCTGGGTGATGTAAATGCAGTCCTTGCCGACGAGGCCAGCCCCGTAACACGTTGTGACGTCTGAGCCCAACGTCATTCCTTGGTCAATACGATTCTGGAAAACGCGCGCGACCTTGTAGTCGTTGTCGGGAGATCCGGATTCACGCTGAATGATGGAGGCCATCACGATTGTGCGCCACCGGTCTTCCGCGGGAACGCCCAAAGCGTCAAGGGTGGCGAGGGATTCGTTTACGGCTGTTGTGAGGACCTCAATAGCGGTGACTCCGGGGTTGAACGTGTAGGTCGCGGGAAAAATGAAACCCTCGAGGGTTGTTGCCTCAGCGGGGAGTCCAAAGCTCGCGACATCACTTGCGGCGGTCTCAAAATCGGCGAGAGGAATGTTGAGGGATTCCGACATCGTTGCCAGGGCAACGGTGAGGCTTACGCCCTCGGGGATAACGACCTTATTTTCGACACGATTGGCGGGGTCCGCCAGACCTTGGAGGGCAAGGTACGCGGACATCCCCTCCTTCAAGGCATAGACCCCCGGAACGAAAACGACCTCGGGATTTGGCGGGAGAAGCAGAGCGTAGAACGGTTCGAAACTCTTGATGACGCCAGCGGTCACGAGGTTGTTGGCAATCTCGTCCCCGATTTCACCCTCGCTGATGGTGAACAGCACCTCTCCGGTTCCCGAACCGGTGAAGTCGTCGGAGGGTGGTGCGAAAAACCCTGAGGCAAAAAGTGAAATCACGATGGCCCCGAGAACGGCCACGAGGGCGATTCCTGCGGTCCAGCCAATCCAGCGCTTCCGGGAACGCCGGCGGGGCGTCTCATCGCTTTCTCGGAGTTGTGAGCGCCGCTCACTTCGCGTCGGCAGGGCGCCCGTGGGCTCAATCTCGTTCACGTAAAAAACTCCTCTTCGGCCAAATTGAGCCTAACAGTGCCGTCCGCGTCAGTCCTGAACGTCGGCAAGGAGTCTGCCGGGAAGAGTACCCCGATCTCGTTCTATCTCGAGTGCGTGCTGCAAAATCATCACGGCTGCCACCTGGTCAATGACCTGACGGGTCTGCTTCTGCTTCTTCCCTGCCTGACGAAGTGCGCCATGGGCCGACACGGTTGTGAGGCGTTCATCCACGAGACGCACATCGACGGCAACCGAATCGTTCACGGCTCCGGCGACGGCGAGGGCATCTCGAGTGGACGCAGTGAAAGCGCCACTGAGTGCCAGTGGAAGCCCGATGATCACTTCGATGACGTCCCGTTCGTGGCAAAGCGCCACAAGCTGCGCGATGTAATCAGCATCAGAACGTTGAATCGTCGCCAAAGGAGTCGCCAAAATGCCACCCGAATCGCTGAGTGCCACGCCGATGCGGACGGTGCCCACATCGAGGCCCAGCCGCACGCCGTGACGCATGACTCTAGCCGCGAAGATCGTTGAGAATGCCAGTAAGGGCTGCACCAAGCTGATCGGCATTGCTGCCGCCACCCTGAGCCATGTCATCGCGTCCGCCGCCACCACCACCGAGGATGGCTGCCGCGGCTTTCGCCAACGCTCCAGCCTTAACCTTGGCTGTGCGGGCAAGCTCAGTGGTCGCCACAATCACGCTCGGCTTACCGTCGATGATTGCTCCGAGGGCAATAACCGCCGCTTGGGCCTGAAGGTGGTCACGAACGCCCGACGCAAGCTCGCGAAGTTCATCTGCCGAAGAGACTCCCGAAACGTGCTCAACAATGGCGGTCACGGCCCCCACGGGAGCAGCCTTGGCCAGCAACGCGGGAATCTGTTCGCGAACGGCGAGAGACTCAAACTCTGCAATGCGCTTTTCGGCAGCCTTCAAACTGTTGATGAGGTCAGCCACCCGGGTCGCAACTTGGTCGCGGGGAGACTTCAACGAAGCGGAAAGCTCGTTGACGATGGCACGTTCGGCGGCAAGGCTCGTGAAGGCTTCGAGGCCAACGAGAGACTCAATGCGACGATTAGCGGAGCCGACCGATGATTCGCTCACAATATTGATGAGCCCAATCTGCGAACTGTGCTTCACATGGATGCCACCGCAGAGTTCGCGTGACCACGCTCCGTCAATGTCCACCATGCGAACAACGTCGCCATATTTCTCTCCGAAGAGTGCCATCGCTCCCAGGCTTTTCGCCTCGTCGATTGCGAGTTCACGGGTGACGACCATGTGATCGGCCAGAATGGCGGCGTTCGAGATGTCTTCAATCTCACTGCGCGTTTCGGCAGACAACGCTTCATTCCAAGAGAAGTCCAACCGCATGTAGCCCGCTTTGTTGAGCGATCCACTCTGGTGCGCGCTGGAGCCCAAAACCTGACGAAGGGCGGCGTGAACGAGGTGGGTTGCCGAGTGGGCTTGGGCCGCCTGCGAACGGTACAGCGGGTCTACGACGGTTGTGGCCGCGGCGCCCACGCGAACCTGCCCGCTTCGAACTTGTGCCGTGTGCGAAATCAAGCCATTGATGGGCTTCTGCACATCAAGAACTTCAAGGTCGAAGCCGTCGCCAATGATTGATCCGTTGTCAGAAACCTGACCACCAGACTCCGCATACAGCGCTGTGGCGGCGACGATAATCTCAACGACGTCACCGACCTCTGCCGCAACGACAGGGAGGCCATCTTTGAGAAGCCCCAAAATCGTGGTTTCGGTCTGCAACTCGGTGTAGCCCGTAAAGACAGTTTCGCCGTGTGATCGCATTTCGGCGTAGACGCTGAGGTCGGCCAGAACGAGCTTCTTTGCCTTGGCATCTGCCTTGGCACGGGTACGCTGCGCGAGCATGAGCTCATCGAAGGCCCCACGATCGACGCTCAGGCCCGCCTCCTCAGCCATTTCAAGGGTGAGATCAATGGGGAAGCCGAACGTGTCGTGCAGCAAGAATGCGGTATCCCCCGCCAATTGCGGATTCCCGAGGGACTTGGTGTCCGTAACAGCGACATCCAGAATTGCCGTACCAGCGGCCAACGTTTTGAGGAACGTCTCTTCTTCGCCGTAAGCGACTTGAGCGATGCGGGAGAAGTCAGCGTTCACCTCGGGATAGGCCATCTTCATGGCGTCGCGCGATGCCGTGAAAAGCTCGGGGAACGTGAGCGCGTCAACACCCAGCAAACGCATCGCGCGCACTGAACGACGCAGGAGGCGGCGCAAGATATAGCCCCGACCTTCGTTGGACACGGTGACACCATCCGCCATCAGCATCAAGGCTGAACGCACGTGATCGGCGACAACGCGTAACCGAACGTCGTTCTCGTGGTTTGCACCGTAGGTGATGCCGGCCAACTCGGCCGCGCGATCGAGCACGGGACGAACCTGGTCGATTTCATAGAGATTTTCGACACCTTGCTTGAGGAAAGCGACGCGCTCGAGTCCCATTCCCGTATCAATGTTCTTATTCGGCAGTTCGCCGAGAATTTCAAACTCGGTTTTGCTGGTGCCCTCGCCGCGCAGGTACTGCATGAACACGAGGTTCCAGATTTCGATGTAGCGGTCCTCGTCCGCAACCGGGCCGCCCTCGATCCCATAGGCGGGACCGCGGTCAAAGTAAATCTCGGAACAGGGGCCAGCGGGACCAGGCTGCCCCGTTGACCAATAGTTATCTTCTTTGCCACGGCGTTGAATGCGACTGTCGGGAAGGCCCGCCGTCTTCTTCCAGAAGGAAATGGCTTCGTCGTCATCTTCGTAGACGGTGACCCACAGTTTGCTCTCTTCGAAACCAAGTCCGCCGTCAGCCTCCGAGGTTGTCAAAAGTTCCCAGGCGAATTCGATGGCCTGTTCTTTGAAGTAGTCGCCAAAAGAGAAGTTGCCGTTCATTTGGAAGAACGTGCCGTGACGAGTTGTCTTACCAACTTCCTCGATATCGAGGGTTCGGATGCACTTTTGCACGCTGGTGGCGCGGGGGTAGGGAGGAGGAACCAAACCGGAAAGATAGGGAATGAAAGGCACCATACCGGCCACGGTGAACAACAACGTAGGGTCGTCGCTCACAAGCGAAGCGGAGGGGACAACAGTGTGACCCCGATCGGCGAAGTACGTGAGCCATCTCTGGCGAATATCTGCGGTCTGCATGGTTCCTTGTGTCGTCTTGGGGGTGTGCGTTCGGACGGTGAGGACGGACTAGTCCCGCTTGGGAGTTGTGCGCAGTTCTTCTTCGCGAAGGCGGTAACCCTCGACGATGGCATCCTTGAAATCACGCGACTTCTTGTCGACGTCACTCAAGAAAGCTTTACCTTGCTCTGTCTGGCTGACTTTATGCGCAATGACAAAGCCGAGGGCCGCGCCAACAATGAGCCAAAAAAAGTTCTTCATGGATACTCCCGAAATGACGATACGGACAAACGATGTTCAAATAACGAGTCTAGACGGATGCCCCGTCTGGCTTGGGCATAAAAAAGTGGGACGGAAGCGCAAGGCCACCGTCCCACTTTGAGTGCAGGCGAACTAGCGCGCTGCGTAGTACTCAACGACGAGCTGAACTTCACACGTCACGGGGACCTCGGCGCGCTTGGGGCGACGAAGGAGCGTGGCGTGAAGCTTGTCAATCTCTACCTCAAGGTAGGGAGGAAGCGTCGGAAGAACCTCGACGTGACCACCAGCGGCGGCAACCTGGAAAGGCTCCATGCCCTCGCTGCGAGGCTTCACGTGCATGAGCTGTCCTGGCTTCACGCGGAAGGAAGGACGGTCAACAAGCTGGCCATCAACCAGGATGTGGCGGTGAACGATCAACTGACGAGCCTGAGCGGTCGTGCGGGCAAAGCCGGCGCGAACGATAAGGGCATCGAGACGCATTTCGAGGAGCTCGACCAAGTTCTCACCGGTCAGGCCCTGCGTGCGACGAGCTTCCTGGAAGACAATCTTCAGCTGAGCTTCGCGGATACCGTACTGGGCACGAAGACGCTGCTTCTCCCGAAGACGAACTGCGTAGTCCGAGTCGGTCTTGCGCTTGGTGCGGCCGTGCTCACCGGGAGCGTATGGACGCTTCTCCAGGTACTTAGCTGCCTTGGGGGTCAGAGCGATGCCGAGGGCACGCGACAGACGGGTCTTGCTGCGGGTACGTGACTTGGTAGACACGATGTCCTTTCGATTGAACAACAAAATGGGCGCGTGAATCCACGCGAAAATTAGAGGTGTTTTGCCAGGGCTCCCGGCTACAGGGACAACCCACAATCTTCACTTGTGACGCGCAGCCGCACGCACACGAATAGGCGTCTAAAAGACTATCACGGCCTAGGAGGTATGACCGCGTGTGATGCGGCGGATTTTTTCGAGTCGAGCAGAGATTTCTCGCTCGGTTCCGTGGTCGGTTGGTTGATAGTAGGTGGTGCCGACCAGAGAATCGGGCAGGTATTGCTGTTCTACGACACCGAGCGGCGCATCATGCGGATACCTGTAGCCCTTGCCATGACCCAACTTTTTTGCTCCGGCATAGCTGGAGGACCGCAAATGCATCGGAATCTGGCCAGACTTGCCCTCACGAACATCCGCCATTGCCGCATTTATAGCGTTATAGGCTGCGTTCGATTTTGGGGCCGTCGCAAGATAAATCGTTGCCTCGGCGAGAGGAA
>Ga0114978_10004489_pt1 | contig 11289 bp, 11 predicted proteins | sample S_140212_EF_Meta_FD_87027 | JGI IMG/M metagenome (GOLD analysis project Ga0114978, IMG submission 87027) | Freshwater microbial communities from Lake Simoncouche, Canada to study carbon cycling - S_140212_EF_MetaG | ecosystem: Environmental > Aquatic > Freshwater > Lake | place: Lake...
CTGAGGGACAATGGAGTCAATACAATCCGTTTGAGAACTTGGTATGGCAATAACAACGATTATTCGTTGCAAACCATGTCGCAATTTGCCAAGGAAATTGAAAGCAAAGGTCTAAGAACATGGATTGACATCCATTACTCTGAAACCTGGGCCGATCCAGGCACCCAAACAATTCCCTCAACATGGAAAAACAAACCATTCAACGAAATTATTGACAGCTTAAAAAGCTATACTGATTTGGTTTGTAAAACCACAAAACCATATATCATTCAAATAGGCAATGAAATAAACAACGGATTTATTTGGCCAACTGCCTCAACTTACGATTCACTTAAGTTTTTTCAATCCCTAAGGGCTTGTTGTAACCAAGCCAGAATTTCAAGTAAATCGTCTAAGATTCTCATTCACTATGCCGGATATCGTGGCGCATTGAGTTTCTTTTGGTGGCTAAGAGATCATAACGTAGACTTCGACATCGCCGGAATTTCCTATTACCCTAAATGGCATGGCAAATCGTTAGATAGTTTATTTTCAACTATGCAATCCATCAATTATTACCTTAACAAGCAAAGCATCATTGCAGAAACAAGTTATCCTTTTACAGATGGTTGGAATGATTATACCTTTAATCCCATTGGAACAACTGCTGCTGAATTATTATCTCCATATACCGCAACACCAACAGGGCAATATCTGTTTTTTAGAGAACTCGTAAATAGAAGTAAGAAACTCAGTTTTGCCTCTGGAGTTTGCTACTGGGAAGGGACTTGGGTCGCTTACAAAGGGAAAATAGCTACAGATGGGTCACCTTGGGAAAATCAAACCTGGTTTGATTTCAACAACAAAGCGCTTCCCATTACTATAGGGTTCAAATGATTTAAACTCTGAAACCAATGCCACTACTTGCGATACTTGGTCTTACCTCAGTTGAGAATTCTTCTACATCTTCAAAAGTTAAGGTAGCCACCGTTTTTTGCGTTCGTTTGGCATCAGTTAACTCACTCAATCGCAAATGTTGATTTCTAATTGCCTCTTCTATCACTTTTCTGATGCTTCTACCATTTCCAAAATATTTGTCACGGGTTTTATACATAAATTCCACGTACTTCATCAAATGGTCTGAAGCCTTTGGCTCAGGGGTAATATTATGCTCTAACAATTGATTTATTGCAATTGTATACAAATCATCGGCATTAAAGTCTTTGAAATTAAACACCCTATCAAATCTTGATTTTAACCCAGGATTAGATTCCATGAATTTCTCCATGTTTTGGGTATAACCCGCGGCAATTACAATAAACTCTCCGCGTTTGTCTTCCATTCTTTTTAACAATGTTTCAATTGCTTCTCTTCCAAAGTCATTTGAACCGCCATCAGACAAGCTGTAAGCTTCGTCAATAAACAAAACACCGCCCATTGCCTTATTGATTAATTCAGAAGTTTTGATTGCAGTTTGACCTACATATCCCCCTACCAAACTTTGACGGTCACATTCCACCAAGTGTCCTCTCTCAAGAATTCCTAAGGCTTTATAAATAGTTGCCAATATTCTGGCTACGGTAGTTTTACCCGTCCCAGGATTTCCGCTAAACACACTGTGTAAGGAAAATGTTTTACGAATGTCTTTACCTTGGCTTTTATAAAAACGAACTAATTTAACCAACTCTTCAATGTCTTGTTTCACTTGATCAAGTCCAATCATTCCTCTTAACTTAGCCAAAGAATCTTTTAAAAGTTCTTCATCGATTGGTATTTCAGGCAAAATTCTATTTTTCTGAGCAAATATTTTATTCAAATCGGCCTCGTCAATGGTTGACAATGCATGTTTATCTAAATCTTGTGGATGTTCGGTTTTCATGATTCTAAGTCCCAAATTGATTTTGGCTTCATCGAGCATTGAATTTACCAAACGCGCATTTCCAAAATACTTATCACGGTCTCTATATCTATCAACCAAAAACTTATTCAAAACCCCATGTGCCTTATCAGATAATTCGACACCTCGTTTTAGCGCAGCATAATCGGCAATTTGCGCCAATTCTTGTGGGGTATAATCTGGAAAATCGTATTGCACAACAAACCTCGATTTCAAACCAGGATTAGATTCCAAAAACACATCCATTTCCCCAGGATAACCTGCAACCACAATGGCTATATCTGTTGAGTCGCTTAATTCCTTCAGCAGTACCTCAATGGCTTCTTTTCCAAAATCTTTGTTGTCATCATCTTTTCTTGCTAAAGAATAGGCTTCATCAATAAACAATACCCCATCTTTTGCTTTTTTAATTGCTTCCTTAGTTTTTGGTGCAGTTTGGCCAATATACTCAGCAACCAAATCGGCCCTATCCACTTCATAAACGTGACCTTTTTTAAGTAGTCCCATTTCTTTATAAATTTTACCCAATAAACGCGCTACTGTTGTTTTGCCCGTACCAGGGTTTCCTTTAAAAACAGCATGTAAATTAATTTTATCGGTTTCTTCGAAGCCTTTTTCTTTTCTGAGTGCAACAAACCTTAAATAATCCGAATACTCTCTGATTTTTTGTTTTATTGGAGCTAGGCCTATTAATCCGTCCAACTCTACCATCACGCCTTCAAAACCAACAGTTTCCTCTATGTGGATCTCCGGTTCTGGTTCTGGATGAATAATTTCTGCTCCGTCTTTATCGTAAAACTCAAATTGAGTCATTGGTAAGAAGTCAGAATCATGTGCTTCTACAAAATCGTCACCAATTTCAAAGGGAATATTTGCAAGTAACTCACCCATGAAAACGATTTCTACATAATAATCTCCTCTAGCCCAGGTTCCAATAATATCAGAACCCCAACCTATGGTTGCAGTAAAATCATCTTCAGAAGGTTTTACAAAATACAATTTGGAAATCCTGCCTTTTAAATAACCACTGATTGTTCTAAAATTAAACATCAATTCAATGGGTAAATCGCCTGATTTACGTGTTAAATTCTTGGCATTCATTTCAACCCAAATGTATTTTGTACTCATTACATTGAACACAGTGTAATATTTGCGTTGATCAATTTCTACATTATCGTCTGGACCTTCATACAATTTAACTGTTTCGATTTTGAAAAAAGGATTTTTACCAGGAACAATGAGACCAACATTCTCAACATAGAATGTTTTTGAAGCAATTAATTCGTCACCAACCCAAGCTTCCCATTTATACACTCCAGGTTTCCAATATTTACCCGGGGTTTTCACGCCCCATCCTTCTCTAATGTACGATACATTATCAACTTTCGAGATTAATCGGTCACAATTTAAATTGCATATTTCATTGTTTTTTTCATCAATACATTTCATTTGCAAACGCAATGTCCAATCTTCTTCATCGAACATTTTGTTGTAAATGCTAACCTCACAATACACGTATGCAAGTTCAAGCTCATCAAAAACACACCTGTATTTCTTTGTGTTATTCGCTAACCATTCTGTACTACAGAAAGTTTTAATGTCTTTGAATTTAAAAAATCTATTGTCCATAAGTAATACGATGTATTGCAAACAAACTTAAATAAAAGGAATGGAACTTGAGGCTATCCCTCAAAAAAAAAGAAATATTTCTACAAAGTCCAATTTATACCCGTTGTAAGGCCAATTGAATTAAAACCAATTCCAAGATTAGCGAACCAACCAAAGCCTTTCAAAGCATCCATTGAATGTTTTACACCAACAACTGTAAGCTGCAATGCCTTTGACGTTACATTTAAATTTAAATCCTCAACTCCGTTTCCTGTACCTTTAGTAATTTCTCTAGAACCAGTAAGATTAAACAACCCAAGAGATAAACCGCTGTGAAATGCAAATGTAGATTTTGGGCGTTTGATTTTTTTCCAAAAAACGTCAACCGAGGTCATTAGAGAAGTTAGCGCAATGTTGTAATAAAATTCAGAGTTTTGACCTGGATTTTGAAAATCAGGAATGATTTTTTTATCGCTGGTTACACTAGAAGTACAATAAACCATGCCAATACTGAATTTATCTCTAATATGATATTGATATCCTATAATAAAAGGACTCGAAACATTCATTTTTGCTTCTGGGAAATTACTTAATAGGTTTTTCTTTACGGCATCTCCTAACGTATCTAAAATGGGCATTGAACCCGATCCCATATAAAACGTAATTGCATCTTTTTTGAATAAATCCTTCTTTTCAATAGGTTCAATTTGTGCATTTTGAGCATTTACAGATGCAAACCCAAAAGATATAAGCGACAAGAAAATATATTTTTTAATGTTCATAAAGGCAAATTAACTAAAAAAATGAGAATAGTAAAAATTGAGGTTATTTAATTTCAAATTTAACGGTTACTTGATATTCCAATTTCATTGTTTCGAAATCTACATCATTTGCAGGAGTTTCTTCATGATCCATATCGACATCTCCGCCTGACCATTTGGACCTAACATTCGCTCCAGCAAGATAATTAAACGTTCTGCCTATACTTAAATCTTGAATATCTGAAACATACAAAACAGTTCCAATTGATTTACCCAATGGCGCCAGTAGGTATATTGCCTTTTCTTGGGCACTCTTAACCGCAGCGATTTGTACTTGCTTTTTCAAACTATCAATTTTCGAGTGGTCCATTTTTTCAATCCAAGCCTTATAAACCATCCATCTGTCTAACCTAGAAAACAACATATTCAATTGTTTCACATTTTGCAATTCAATCAAATAAGTTTTATGTGCAATGACAGATTTACCGAGCTTTCTAACGTTTAAATAGTCGTTACCCGCATCCTTCATTTGAATTTTGGTTTTCGGAACTTGCATTGTTTTCATGAGGGACAATAAACTGTCTTCTTGCTGTTTGTATGTAAATGCATGTTTCACATCAGTGCGTTCATCTAATGTAACTGAAACAAAAACTCGGTCTGGAATAATTTCCATTTTAGAAATCCCAGTAACATCAATGGCATTGATATTTGTGAAATTTTGGGCTTGCACAATCTTGGCTTGACAAATCAAAGCACAACTTAAAATAATTTTATTTAAATTCTTCATACAACCTTTAGTACGAAAGTACGGAAAAAAGTAAATTAGATTCATAAAAACGCTTGTTTAATTGTGTTAAGCCTTTAATCAAAAAGCAGTGGTAAAATATTTTCAATATTTAATACAAACATTCACAACACATTATGATATGAAGTATGATATTTATTCAAACAGAACTTGTAAATATAAAAAATAATCTTACCTTTGCAATCCGTTTTACAATGACCTCGTAGCTCAGTTGGATAGAGCAACTGCCTTCTAAGCAGTAGGTCACAGGTTCGAATCCTGTCGGGGTCACACCGTTAAGTCGGCATATTGTACGGGGAGTAGCGCAGGCCGGTAGCGCACCTGGTTTGGGACCAGGGGGTCGCAGGTTCGAATCCTGTCTCCCCGACCACGAAAAGCCTTGATTTTATCAAGGCTTTTTTTTTGTATTATAAAATGCAACTGTTTGGCACAATATTTGAAGTTTAGTGAACAAAATAAACTTATGAAAAAAATATTCCTATTCTTGCTTAGTGTCATCGCATTTAACCAACATGCAACTGCACAAAATGTTGTAGATGCCAATGACTTCTATGAAAACCCTGCAAAATACAATGGCCGCACGATCATTTTCAAAGACATTGTAGTACGTAAGGGTGGGGTTAAAAATGCTGACATTGGTTCTGGTGTTCAAGTGAATCCTGGGGCGGGAAGTTCTCCAAGTGGAGCCGTAAGTGCAGTTAGATGTACCGCACCTAGAAGTTATGAAATATTAGAAATTACTTTCCCCAATGGCAAATCGAAAGGATGTTTTATAATTCTAAATAAAGTTGCTAACCCAGTTCCATCTGGGAAAGATGTAATTGCAACTATTACATTCAAAGCAGATAGCCGCACAATGAATAAAATCTCAATGATTAAATTTATACCTTAAAATCATCAAACTAGATCTATTTAAAAAATTTGGCACAGTATTTGAAATCAATTTACCAAATGAAAAAGTTATTGTTTATTCTAATTAGCGCATTCTTTATTTTGAATTCTGCTAATGCACAATCAATAGAATTGGTTGATGCAAATACATATTGCAATAACCCAACCCGATACAACGGTAAAACAATTACTGTAAAAAATGTAATTATCAAAAGCAACAATAACATTGCACCTGCTAATATAAACTGCAAACCACCTCAAGGGTACCGTTTTGTAACTATTGAATTTCCGAACCCAACTTATTTAGGGTGTTTTGTGATTTCACAATCATTATCGAATAGCATCATATCTGGTAGAGATACAAGGGTTACCATCACATTCAAATCTGATTTAAATAACGTAAATACCATAACCCAAATCCAATAATAAATTTTTGGCACAGTATTTGCAAATGCATTAACACAAAACAATCAAATTAAAAACAAATAAAAAACTATGAAAAAAATTACTTTATTCGCACTAAGCATCGTAGCATTGGCTAGCGCTGCTTCAGCTCAATCAATTGCAGTTACAGATGCACAATTCACATCTAATCCTGACAATTACAAAGGAAAATCTATTACAGTTTCTGTTGCATTGCGTCCAAAAGCAATGGTACCAGTAGCTACTACTGTTTCTGTTGGTGCTCCTGCTACTGTTAGTACAGGTGCTGGTACAGCTGCAAACGTAGTTGCATCTTGCAAAAAAGCTCCAGCTGGTTTCAATTCAATTGATGTTGACTTTGCTAGCAACCCAAAATTTGCTGCATGTTTTATCATGCGAAAAGCAGATTACGATCAAATCATTGGTCAAGAGTCTGTTAAAGCTGCAATCACTTTCAAAGGTGAATTAAGCACTTTTTACACAATCTCTTTAGTTAAAAAATAATTTCAACAATTATTTTTCTAAAAAGGCTACACGAAAGTGTAGCCTTTTTTTTTGCCCTTATCTTATAATCTTATTACTAGGAAACTAATAAATTTCAATTACAAAATAAAGCCAATGCTACATTTAGATTTTTGCTGTTCAAATATCCAAATCTAACTTGATTGTTTTTTTTCCTGAATTTAGAATCATTATCAAATTGAATAATTTTATTTAATGATTCAAAGTATTGCCTTAACCCATATTTATTCTGTATAGCCGTACAATGAGTTTATATTTATTCCTCATTTTTCAGCAGCGCTTATCTAGGTAGTTTGAACAAAAATGATTTTTTGGCATGGCTTTTGTAAATTAATTAAAAATAAACAATAAGACTATGAAAAAAATTACTTTACTGGCATTTAGCATTTTCGCTTTCATTGCAACAACTTTTGCTCAAAATATCCAAAATCCTACGGCAGTTGAATTTACAACAAACCCAGCCAAATACAATGGTGCAACAATTTCTATTTCAGGAGTAAAATTAAATCCAAAAAGTTCGGTTTCTACTGTTCTCAGTAGCAACGCCAAGTGGAGCCATCACAGCAGGCGCTGGCACACCTGGATCAATGGGCAATAATACTATGCGTTGCACAGCTCCAAGGGGATTTTATGCAATTGATATTGACTTTCCAAACAATCCAAGCTTTCAAAAATGTTTCTTTATTTCAGGCGCTCAATTTAACTCTTTACCTAAAACACAAGATGGTTTAAATGCGAGTATCATGTTCAAAGGCGATGATAAAAACGGATATACCATCACCCTATTTAAATTATTATAATAATAAACCAATAAACAAGTAAGTTGATTGGAGATATCAATTTGGCAACTAATTAGATATATCTTATCAAATATTTAATGAATACCAATTATCTTTGAGAAAACTAAAATACAAATAATATTCTTACATACCATTTGTCATCCACATTTAACCAAACTAAAAAAAATAATATGAAAAAAATCACATTGCTTATGTTCAGCGTTTTGGCTCTATCTACAGCGTCAAAGGCTCAAACTCCAGTTACCGCAACTGACTTCACAACTAATCCAGACAAATACAAAGGTATGACCATCTCTATTTCAGGTGTAGAATTAAACACTGAGGTTAAGGCACCAAAAGGCACCACGGTAGCCGGCGGAGGAGTTGTTGCAGTTGGAAAAGGCGCTGCGGTTGCTACGCCTACTACTATTACTTCTACTGTTACTGTTAATCGTTGCAAAGCCCCTAAAGGTTATACCATTTTAGATGTTAACTTCCCAAATGATCCTAAATTCGCTAAATGTTTCATCATGAAGAACAGCGTATATGCAAGTTTGCCAATTAATCAAAGTGCAATCACAGCTAAAATTACTTTCAAAGGAGATTCAAAATTGGGTTATACCATTACTTTATTTAAATTATAAATTAACGATTATATTCAAATTAAAAGGGCTACATAATTTCTGTAACCCTTTTTTATGGTAACTGTTATAGCCTTACTTTTTTTGCTTTACTCAAAAAGAAAACTGGGGTTACAATTAATTCTGTTCTTCTATTTTGTCTATGCTCCTCTTCTGAACAAGGTACACCATCTGCGCAGTGATTAATTAGCATTGACTCACCATAGCCCACTGGCAAAATTTGTTGCGGATTTACACCTTTTTGTTCTAAATATTTCGCTACATAATCAGCTCGACTCTGTGATAATTTTTGATTTTTACTTTTAGCGCCGCGACTATCGGTATAAGATCTGATTTCCATTCCCCAATCGGGTCTTTTATTTAAAAGTGCCGCCATGATTTCAAGTTCTTTTTCAAAACCTATTTCAATTGTAATATTATTATCAATATGGAATAGTGTCATAAATTTATAATCTTTATAATTAGCAGTTGAATCAATTTTATTAATTACTTCTAATCGTTCTGAATCAGACAACAATACAAAAGACATATTTTTCGCGTAATCATATTTATTGACACTTTCTTTCTTCACATTATCAAGGGTGGTTTTAATTGTTTGCGTAGTTGAGGCCGCAAATATTGTTTCTGCAGGAGGTGGTAATACTTCAACAGGAGGTGGTGGCAAAATTGTCTGTGTGGCTTGATAAATACAATCTAATGGAACATTCACCGTATATATTGCATTGTTATTTAATTTATTGGTTACAGAATAACTTAAAACTTCATTGTAGTACTTTGGGAAATACTCATCGTTTGAGGTATTGATTACCTTTCCGGCGTTCACAACTTCCAAAGATGTTAAGTTATAAAAATAAATATCAAAACCACCAAAACCCAGTCGGCCTTCTGACGTAAAAGCAATAATTTCGTCGGTAATAAAAGTTGGATCCGCTTCTGCCAAAATAGTATTTACTTTGGGACCCAAATTGGTTTGATTAGAAACAGTTATTTCACCGTCCTTATTAAAGGATACATCGCAAATCCAGATATCTGACTTACCAAGCGTGCCCGACATGTCGCTACAGAAAAGGCCTTTGGTTCGAGAAGGGTTTAAAACAAATGATGAAACGTTATATTGATATTGTTCGAGTCCAAGTCCCTCAAAAACATATTTGCTTCGTTTTACATCGTAGAAATATCGGTAGGTTTGTAACAAAAACTTATCACTATCGTTCACAAATCTATTATTCATTGTAATGTAATAATTGCCAAAACTATCAATATGAGAAAGTTCAACATATTTATGAACAACTTTATCTTGAAGCATTGGTCCATTGCTTATTAAAGAATCATTCCAATTTTTAGCTTTATAAATTTGGGCATAAAATTTCTTATCCGTATTAGATACGCTATTATAGAGACCATCGTAAATTGAATCTTTGGCGTGATAATACCAATTGTTATTCTTTGGATCTTGCACAGCGCCAAAATGATCTACATTTGATTTGAATTTAATTTGTTTCTGATTGGTAGCAGCCGAATCAATTTTTAGATATCGTTTATGGAAATTTGTATCTATAACATCATCAAAAATATTTAGGTTAGAATATTCACCTGCTTTTAAAATTGCGATTAAACTATCTGAATATTGATAATTTCCCAATTTCCTTGAAATGATAGCCAAATCTAACAAATCTCTATTTTGAATGCTATTTGGGAATTTCAATGCCATTTTTTCATACACTGCAATTGCTGAATCATTTTGATTCAATTTAAACAATGCTGTTGCAATTGCGCGATATTCTGTAGCCAATTTCACATCATTTAATGACTTATAAACGCCAAGTGCCTTTTGGTAACGCATATGTTGGACTTGTTCGTATGCTGGGGTTTTGGGCTTTGATCTATTAGCCAAGTTTTTTGGTAACTCAACAGCAAACAAATGAAACAATATCCAAATAAAAATATATTCTGGTTTTAACATTTTGTATTAATAAAATCTAGGTACAACAATAGTTTGTTTATTTGGCTGACTAAATGAATAGGTAAGTCCAAATTCGTTTGAAACAAAAGGAATATTCCGATCATAAACAGTTCCAGTTTCAAAAGAATAAACCACTTTGAAAAACTCATTCACTTTGATACTTGAGAGAATAGCATGGGTTCCGGAAGTTCTATATCCATAGCCCAATGAAAATAATTCTTTATTGATCACATATAAATTCACATCGGCTTGAATTGGCAATCCATTGTAATATCTGGTTTGAAAAGTAGTTTTGATATTCCAAACATCATTTACGCGGAATATATATCCCCCATTAAGCAAATAGAATGATCGGGCATTGTAACCAATATTCACATTATTCAGAACTTGATCATTGATTAATGCATATTGAGGCATAGCGCCACCAATGTAATAATTTTTACCATAGATAATAATTCCACCACCAACAACAGGGGTATTTAGATTATAATCGTTTCCACCAATTGCAATATCATCGGGATTATCGGCAATGAGTCTAGATAGTTGCATATTGAATGAAAACAGACCTAGCCTGAGACCAACTCCTACATTGATATTTTTAGCAATTTGTTTGTGATAGGCTATATCTCCAGCAAATACATTCATATTCAGAGGGGAAGCTACTTTGAAACTACCAACTTTCAGTGTTTGGAAATTTGCACCGAAGGCAAAATCTTTACTAAAAGGAGTCTGAACGCTCAAACAAGTATATCTGGGTGAACCAGGGAAATTAGCCCATTGCACTCGCGAAATTGCATCAATTCGAAGCGATTGATGTATTCCGTTATACGCGGGATTTTGAACGCTAGAAACCATATCGTATTGCGTTGTCAATGAAGCTTGTTGAGCGATTGCTTTATTCAACAAAACCGAGATCATCAACAATACAAATACCTTTCTCATTTTATAAATTATTTTCAAGTTTTTCATTAAGGTTTAATATAAATATTGCCTTTTGTTTGTGCCTTTTTGAACATTGGA
>Ga0114978_10004491_pt1 | contig 11287 bp, 12 predicted proteins | sample S_140212_EF_Meta_FD_87027 | JGI IMG/M metagenome (GOLD analysis project Ga0114978, IMG submission 87027) | Freshwater microbial communities from Lake Simoncouche, Canada to study carbon cycling - S_140212_EF_MetaG | ecosystem: Environmental > Aquatic > Freshwater > Lake | place: Lake...
GCAGCAGCGCGTGCTCGCCACCGTCAACGTGCACCGCTCGCAGCTCGCCCGCGCCGACGAGCTCACGCGCAGCTACGTGGCCGCCAAAAAGACGTCTGAGCCGAAAGACGTCTGAGCCCATCCGTCCACTGAGGCCTTTGCATCTGAATCTTTGTACAAAGATGGGCCGGCGTTTGCCGAGTCAAAAATGCTCTTCCAGTGTTTTGCGTATCGGTCCATCTGCGACATGATCTTCTGCACTTGTATCATTGCGACTACCATGCCTTCTGTCATGCCTGTCCTATTTTTCAAGAACGAGTCGAGCTCTACCTTCAAGTTTCTCCACTTCACTGCTATTCTCGTCACAGTTTGTTCCTTTTCTTTCGGCTCGTTAGTTTCCAAGAGCGCCGCCAATTCCTGCAGTCCAGTTTTGATGTTATCCGGCAGGCCATCAGGCAATTTCAATAAATTCCGACAGGTTTTGGCAATCTCCGAGCGTGACTGCATGAAGATACCCTTAGTAACCGCCAACTTCCTTTTCACTGTGTCCAGCGGGTTGGTCCACACCTCGAGCGGCACCGCTTCCCGCCGCAGTCGTCCAGAACGGCTCGACAGGCACTGCTGCCAGTCGTCGAGGACGACTCGCGAGGCACTGTTTCGACACTGCGCCGTCAAACCCGACTCGACAGACACCGCTTGCAGCCGCAGAAGCAGCTCTTCTAGTTCTGCCGTTTCCTCGCGACATGCCGCTATCTTCGAGATGGCAGGCATGAGCCTCGCCGCAGCCGTCTTATATAATTTTTATTGGAAATACACGCACGAGCAGAATGCGCAACACGCGCCTAAACGGCACTTTCGTTGCGTTCGTAGCGTACGTACGAAATGAAACAGCACAAACAACCCATCACATACACGACCACAAACTGCCACATCAACATAGTATCGCTCGCGCGCGCCATTTATATCTGCGTGCTGCTACCGCGCTTACATCTAGCGCCAGCGTTCATATAAAGGACGGCATCGCTCGCTGCATGCAAGACCCTCCCGGAGGACCAGCAGAGGACCTCCGCATCTTAGAACACGGCGATGCAATTTATGCCAGTGTGCGTCGGCAAATGCCCACTTTTGCAGATCTCGACGAGTGTCAACTCGCGTTCCAAGCGGCCAAACTCGAACTTTTCCAAACGTATCGCAACCTCGAGAGAGCGCGTGTTTTTTACGGAGAACCAGAAGGTCGAACCCTGGCGTCACTGCGAATGCTCGTGCACAGCAATTTCGGGCGTCTTCGCACCGTGCGAGTTCCGCCGTTGCTTGACATTGCCCCGGCAGATAGAATACATTACCTCGTGTTTCCGGAAGTGGCGAGCGTGCATATGCGGACTCTGAGTGAGTTGTATCGCGACGTTGAACGGGAAACGGCGCGTTGTTGGAGGCATCCGGATGCGCATGGACAGACGTTGAAAACACGGTGTCTGCAGGTCATTTCAAAATTGCACAACATATGCGACCAATCCAGACAGTTCACGGCACCGACCGCCAGTGCCTTGCCCGCCGCCAGAGAGTATTTTCAAGACACCGCAAATCTGCACCCACAGGACGAGCCACGTGCTCCAGACGACGAAACGCGCATGATGCTAGGGCTCTTGCACAAACTCAAGATGTCGAACTTATGATGAGCGCACGATTGAACCGCATGCATTCGTCCACGACACTCTCGCGTATTCTGCCGTGCCGCCGCCGGCTGCAGCACGTCCGCGGCTTGCGCGGCCGGCTGTGTCCCGCACCGGACCTTGTTTTTGCGCCCAAACAGCATCGCCAGAAACAGCCTGCGGCTCTCGAGCTGCATGGCAAGCGCGTCGCCTGCCCGCAGCATGCGCTTGCACGTGCGGTGTTATATACCTTGCGTTCACAGCACCGCTTTCCGCACGACCGCGAGCAACGGCATCAGGCTGATCACCGGACTGTTCCGGTTGAACCCGAGCATCTCGCACTTGCGCAGGAACTGCTCCTCGGGGAACAGCGAGAGGTGCTCCGCGTCGTCGTCCTCCTCGCACAGCAGCGAGCGGTCCGCCGCGCGCGCGCACGACACCACCGAGCCGCGCGCCGCGAACTTGTCGTGGTACCGCACAGTCGTCGACGGGAAGCACGAGCCGGGCGCGCTCGAGTTGAAGACCGTGCCGTACGGGTTCCCGCTCGCATTGTCCGTCGGGCCCTGGAACAGCCAGAAGCCCTCGCCCGCGTGCATCTCGAACAGGACGCCGTTCTGCGACTTTTCGAGGAAGCACCCCCCGTTCACCACGTGCACCGCGTTGCGGCAGCTGTCCATGTAGATGTCCTGCTGGAACGTGACCGTCGTCGGGTGCGCCGCCCGCCGCGTCTTGCTCGGGTCCTCTGTGTCGATCACGCACGTCACCGGCAGCTGCAGCGCCTCCGCGACCAGCGCCGCGACGCGGTTGTGGTTGCGCACCGTCGCCGCGCGCAGCCACTCCGTCTCCTCGGCGCACACAAACTGCGCGCACGTCGTGCTCGTGCACGAGTCCTGCCACAGCCGGAACATCTCGTCGTCGACAAACGGCAGCGAGCCCGACACCACGACGAACAGCTTGTGCTCGATGCGGTCCTTTGTGTTTTTGCGCACAAACGCGTGGTACACGCCGACCTTGCTCGGCAGCTGCTCCGTCCACACGCGCCGGTCGCACCGGTCGTGCGCCAGGAAGGACATGACGCCCTCGACCGCCTCGACCTCGTCGTCGTCGGCCATGCACTCGAACGCGGGCGCGAGCCTGCAGTCCTTCGCGCGCAGCCCGCGCACGACGCCCTCCAGCGCCGCGCGCCCGCCCTCGCGGTCGCTCAGCAGCCGCATCACGCTCGCGTTGAAGCTCGACTCGTCCGCCGAGCGCACCTCGTACATCACCGTGCACGCAAACAGCGTCTTCGGGATCGGCATGACGCTCGCCGAGTCCGACGCGTTGCACGTGAAGTGGAAGCCCGAGAGCTCAAGCTCCTCGTTCATGTGGTGGTTCGGCAGCAGCTTCAGGTGCGTCTGCTGCGACGCCTCGACCACGGCGTGCGCTGCGTCGCTCTCCAGCACGCTCAGCCGGAACGTCGCCGTCGACACGTCCACGCGCGTGTGCTGCGCAGCGCTCATGCCCGTCGTCTGCGCCCGCGGCATATACCATATCCGCGCGACCCGTCGATTCCGATGGCGCCGCCGCGCTGCGCACCACGTACGTCTCCAGCAGCGGGCGCGCGCGGTGCCACGCCTCGTTCAGGCAGTAGATGTCGCGCCCGCCCGTCAGCACGACCCGCCCGCTGCGGAACACCAGCAGCACCACGTTGCTCTGCGAGGACCGGTACACGAGCCCGGGGAACATGCTGCGCTGGAAGGTGCACTCGATGTTGTGGTCCGCGTAGAAGCGCGCCAGATCCACGTGCTGCCCCTGCAGCATCAGGTCCGCGTGCCCCACGATGTTCTGCATCTGGATGCTCTCGACCGCAAAGTGCACGCCGTCGATGTTCTTGCGCAGCACGTCCAGCACGATGTACACCGCGCGGATGCACGAGATGAAGTCGCGGCAGCCCGTCAGCACGCACTTGCCGCTCCCAAACAGCAGGATCGTGCACGTCGGCTCGCTCAGCCGGATCGTGATCGCCGCGAACTTCTTCTTCACAAAGCACGAGTTCGGCAGCAGCATGTTGACGAGCTGCAGGTCCAGCGGCGCCGTCGACACCGAAATGCGCGCCGTGCCCACCACGTTGTGCACCAGCGCGCACTGCGCTGCCTGCACCGACGTGCGCGAGCGGTCGTGCACGTCCAGGTAGTACATCAGCGAGCCAAAACCGCCCCCGTCCCGCGCGCGGTGCGCGCCGTCGGCTCGCCTGCGCCGGCGCATTCCCGGCCCCCGTGCGCGCGCACTGTTGGCTAGGTTCACGTAAAAAGCAGCGCGCGCTTCCTGCATGAAGCAGCTTTGCCACGTCGCGTACAGAGCTTCATTCCCGCAAAAAAAAACAACCGAGACAGTACGCAACGCGCGCGCGCCGCGGCATGGCCTCGCGCAAGAACTCGGTGCTCGAGCCGGCCGACGACGCGTACAGCTTGCCGCCGCACACGCACGTCTTCGGCGACGCGGGCAGCAGCGACGCGGAGTCGCCCACCAAAGCCGCAGCGGCACACACCGCCGCAACCGTGCGCGCACTCATGCGCAAAACACTCTTGAAGCGCAAGCGCCAAGCCGTCAGCGACGCCAGCAGCAGCGAAAACGAGCCCGCCGCCTGCGGCGGCAGGGCTGCCGCCCTCGTGCTGCAGGCCGGCGGGTGCACCCACCGCGCCGCCGTCGCCGCCACGAGGGCGCGAGAAAGCGCGCACAGCAGGCAGCACACACTCGACACGCGCGCCTCCCGCGACGCCGCCGAGGTCGACGAGCCCATCAGGGCCGCGCGCCTGCGCGGATACATCAAGCGCACGCGCCGCAAAAAAATACCCGCGCCCTCGCCGCCACCGCCAGGCTCGCCGGGCACGCACGCACCAGCCGCGCCTCCCGCGCCAAAGCGCGTCCGCGAGCACCGCTTCAAGCCCTCGCGCCGCAAAAGCAGGCGCCCGACGCTCTGGCGCTTCTTCGTCGCGTGGAAGCGCATCGAGCACAAGGGCCAGCACGTGCACGACCAGGAGCCCCTCACCGTCCGCAGCGCGAAGCTGCTGCTCGAGTTCAAGACGCTCAGCGGGCCGATGCAGTACTACTGGGTGCACATGTTCGAGCTCTGGCGGCTCTACGAGCGCCAGCAGATCGCGCTGCGCTCGCCGCTCGCGAGCGAGAGCGCCGGACGCGAGCGCGCCCGCGAGATGCTGCTCGCCTTCTACTACCTCGACCTCGCGCAGCAGAAGCTGCTCGTCGACGACTGGATCGTCGAGCGCACCGCCCGGCAGCGCGAGCGCCGCGCGGCCGACCTCGAGACGTGCCTCGCGCGCAAGACGCTCGCCAGAATCAAGACCGACATCCTCGCCGTTGTCGGCAACATCGACTACGTCCTCCGCGAGGCCCGCGCCCCGCACGTATGGCAGGGCGCCTTCGAGGGCATCTAGCAGGCTGCAGCACCTTTCGAAAAGTACGCGCGCTTGTGTATATACGAGCCCCGCGCACACGGCAGCCCGCCTGACACTGCCTGTCCCTCCTGTGCGTGCGTGCTCTCGCCTGCGTCTTGCCTGTCTGGTGTGCGTGCGTGCGTGTCCGTGTCAGATCGGCACGACCAAGGGCACCGGCGGCGACGTCCTGATTTTGGAGGAAGCCGCCTACTGCGACGAGGGCTTCTTCTACGAGACCGTCGCGCCAATCCTCAGCGTCGGCTCGGCCTCGCTCGTCGCGATTTCTACCCTCACGTCCGAGATCAACTTCTACACGCGCCTCATCAAGATGCAGGACCCGGCGACCGGCCGCCCCCTCTTCGTCACGCGCAGCATCGAGCTCTGCTGCGAGAAGTGCAAGGAGGACGGCAAGTCCCACGAGTGCGTGCACATGCTGCATCTGGTGCCTTCCTGGCAAAGCCAAGAGCGCCACCGCAAGCTCCACGTCATGATGCAGGTCGCTTGTTCTTGCGCTTGTTCTGCATTTTCGATGTCCGTTAATCAGCGGCCTTCCCCACCCCAACGTGTCCCTTATTTAGCGGCCACTTTTTTCCCACCCAAAATGTCTCTTATTCAGGCCGCTCTCTGATTCGTCTGTGTCCTGCCGCATTGCACACGCCGCACGCATGCCACGGGTTGAACCCGTCTGGCCGCTCCAAAACCGCCTGCATGACTGCCCAGTGCGGCTCGCGCACGCACGGGAAGCCGGTCAGCGCCCAGTGGTTGCACAGCTGCCGCTGCGACGGGTCCGGGTATCCTTGCGGGTTGCACTTGCCGTTCTGGTTGCTCAAGACGAAGTTCTTGCGCAGCGACTCGGCGTCGAGGCCCAGCTGCGCTGCGAATGTGCGCGCGAACCCGTGGTGCCGTGCCCGCGGATGCACCCACACAATTTCGACCGCGCCGAGCTTGTCTAGACAGCAAAACGCAGGCAGTGTCCATGGCCGCCGCATCTGCATGAAGATCGGCTCGCATCCCCTGTGCTCAAACATAGCCTCTGTTTCCTCTAGTCGGATGCCATACAGTCGTCCGGCGGCGAAGCACTCGAATATAAAACCGAGGTTGTGTAGGAAGCCGCTGTTTGCGCAATACATCTCTCGGATCAGACACTGCAGCGTTGCTGCCCCGTCGAACTCGCCAGTCTCGCTCGGCAAAATCGCAACAACCTTGCACTGCTCCAGCGCAAAGCACTTGTCCACGCCGGTGCTTGCGTCGCGTGCGTCGTCTGTCATCTCGCCCGCACGCAGCCTGTTCCTCACGTCTGAGCCACATGCTTTTTTTTCAGGACCGCCCGGACCTCATAAAGTCCGAGCTCGCCGGCCTCGCCTTCGACTCGCTCCAGCAAATCTTCCGAAAATGCGACATCGCCGAGATGTTCTCCGCCACGCCCCTCCCGCTCCTCCAGGACCAGACCGTCTGGCTCATCATCGATCCCGCCGCGGGCGGCCCGGGCAGCGACTACGCCATCGTGTCCATCGTCCGCCAGCGCGGCACCGTCACGGTGAGCACGCCCAATCCGCTCACGCGATGCAGTACCCGTCGCTGCACGCCTGCACGAACTCTGTCACCGACTGCTCCGAGCAGAAGAAGCCCGCAACCAGCTCCTGCCGCAGGTCCAGCAGGAAGCGCGCGATGCGCTTCTCGTTGCCCGCGTCCATGAGCAGCACGCGCGTCTTCAGGCTGTGGTCGATGTTCAGCAGCAGGTAGAACACCGCGAGCAGCTCCGCGTGCGTCGCGTCGAGCACCAGCGCCCGCAGCTTCGCGACCTGCGCGCACGCGCTCGCCGCAAAAAACTCCTGCTCCAGCGCCCCGATCGACTCGCGCACAATGCCTGCCAGCCACTCTTTGTTCAGCGCGTGCGCCGCCTTCTCCAGCACGTTCGGGATCTCCACTGACTTGTCGTGCAAATCGCAGGTCATCGGCGTCGACACGCTCAGCGACTGCAAAGGTGCCTTTGTCTTTTTTTCCCTGCTTCGCCCAGACACAATTTCCACGCACTGCATATAAAACCATTCAGCCCACATAGCATGTCTGCTCGAGAGAACATACGTTCAGACGACCTGCATGCACTTTTGCGCCAGTTGCAAGCGAGTAACGACTCAACCGAGATTGATCACTATGGCCTAACCTGGCAAGAGCTCAAAGACAAAGCTAAGAAAGCACATGCAAAGCTAGTCGATTTGGTCAACAGCAAAAAAAAAAAACCGGTGGAACACGGCACTGACTGACATGCGCGCAGAACCCGGCAAGCAGTTTGCGCTCGTCGCGCGCCACATCGAGCGCATCCGCCAGGTCCCCATGCTCCAGTTCTCCGAGGTCGTCATCATGTGCGAGCGCAACCTCGGCTTCGAGGCCGAGCACCACGAGCGCGCGCTCCGCGGCATCGCCAAGACGCGCCACCGCGTCGACCACGGCGCCAAGCGCTTCGGCGTGCTCACCACGCAGGAAATCAAGCACGCGATGTGCACGTTGTGCAGTACGATGATGCGCGAGAAGCGCGTCAACATCTCCAAGCCTCTGCTCTCAGAGAACCCCACCGGCAACGCCAAGCGCATCCACGAGCAGCTCACCATATACTCATTGCAGGAAACACCCTGTCCGCTTTCCTGTCGATTGCCGTTGCTGACACATGCCTCTGCATTTGACTTGTAAAATGATGACTTGTCCTTTCACTCTCCAATTCTCAGTTCAAGGAAGCCGCCAACGTCTTTGGCAAGGGCCGCACCGCACTCAGCGGCAAGGTCGGCGGAATGAAGGACGACGTTTGTATCGCCCTTCAACTTGGCATATACTTCTCAAAGGAGGAGTACCTCTACCGCTAGCCCGTCCGGCGCAACGCCCTGCCGATTCCTCGGTTGACACGTCAACTGTGTTTGTTATTTACTAAATCAAACACCGGCTTACAGCTTTTTACTTAGCGTCGGCGCGACACGAAACGACATGCGCGCCCGCGCGTTTATTAAACGCCGCGCGCTCGCACGCATGAAGCTGCAGTTCAACGAGACGTTCGCCGCCGTCATAGTCGCCCTTCTGTTGCTCGTGTGCTTCTGTCGCCAAGTGCTGCAGGCGCTCGCGGCGGCCGTCGAGCTCTGCGACAAGTGCAGCGCGCAGTGCTGCGACTGCAGGTGCATCGCCGCGCTCGTGCACGGCGACGCCCCGCGCCGCGCCGTCGCCATGTACTGCCTCTTCCTCCCGCTCACGTACAACGCTGTGTACTTCTGGCACCAGAGCTTCTCCAAGTTCGACTGGACCTCGTCCGTCGTGCTCGTCGACTTCCGCAGCGAGCGCCCCACCAACGGCACGCAGCAGACCGAGATCCGCCAGACCGGGCAGACCGAGGTCGACTGCATGTTCTGCGTCATGCCCTTCGCGCTCGCGGCGTCGCTCAACTGCTGGATCTGGCTCTCGCTCTCCAAGGACAGCAGCGCCCTGCTCAGCCACGACACCATCTGGGACGACGCGCTGCCCGAGTGTCTGCTCTACTACGAGCTCGCCTACTGCGCCGAGCTCTTGGCCGTGAACTTCTCCTTGATCGCCGTCAGCCTCTCGGGCAGGACCGTCTACGAGGTCCTCTACGCCACCACCGCCCTCACCGTCGTCGAGTGCTGCTTCGTGTGCGGCGCGCGCCAGCGCCGCGACGGCGCCGTGCAGCGCGTCACGTGCGCTGCCCTCACCGTCCTGCTCGTCGCCGTCGTGCTCCCGCTCGGCATGATGCTCGAGCAAGACTGCGTCGTCGCCGAGGCCGTCGCCGCCGTGCACGTCCTCTGCGTCTGCACAATCGTCGGCATGCACTTTGCGGCCAACGGCGACGCCACGGCCAGCTCGATCCTCGCCGTCCGCGTCGGCACCACCATACTCGCGTCCCTCGCGCACCTCGCCGTCCTCGTGCACGGCAGGAACCGCGCCTGCCAGACCCGCACGAATCAGCCGTTCTAGGCTCAACAAGAGAGCTTTCATGCGGATGATTTGCACGCAACTGTTTAATACGAAGCACTCATATCGTTACGTTAACCTCATGTATACGGCACACGCGTCACTCCGCGACCGACAGCAGCGCCGCACACTTCTTGCGCACGCTCTTGCCAGGCACTTTCTCCTTCACAGACAACTCGCTCGAGGCCTCCAGCGCACTGCCAGCATCCACACCAAGACATGCACCGAAGCCCTCTGCAGGCATTTGAGAACGCATTCCACCACCACCACCTTCTCCCTCGACCACAGGCTCTTCCCCCAGCAAATTTCTAATAAACGGTCCAAATTCTGCCATTCTCAACCACCCTGCATTATCCTTTTCAAAACGTTTCCACAATTCGTCATTCATTTCGACCGTCCACCATTCGTTGTCGTTCATACGTGCTGCAAACGTAATATGCAAAAATTTCAACACAGCCGTGCATGCACTGTTGTTGCGTTTGGACTTGGCGAATTTGTACAGCCCCAGTATCTGCGAAAACGCTTTGGTTCGGGAGCGAAGCTCTCGTCGGCCCTCGTCGTTGGCCAGCCACCGCGTCACAAAAGTCTCGTGCTTCTCAAAGACGCGTTGGACCGTCTTGGCAGTGACGCCGCACCGAAACAACATAGCTTGAAATGAATCGGCCTCGTACGCGTCGGCTGCCGTAAAAAAATAGTCCTTCCAGATTGTACTGACCAACTCGTCCTTGATTTCCTCCATCAGACTCTGCAAGAAGTACGGGTTCTCGCGCGGGCCGCTCCCGCACTGCATGAACATCGGAGCAAACGTCACGTGCAGCGGCGCTCCGCCGTGCCGCGCCGCCCCAGACGCGAAGCCGCGCCGCCCCTGGAACGACTGCGCGATGTGCCAGTACCCGGTCACGCGGTGGTCCTGCGCGCCCGTGCATGCGCTCGCGTCCGAGTGCAGGATGTGCGGCGCCAGCTGCCAGAACGCCTTGTCGCTCCGGATCGTCGCGCTCACGGGGCGCTTGTAGTACGACGTGAGCTCGTACTCTTTTGTCTGCCCTTTCGTGTTCTTGCGGTTGTGCAGCTCCAGCACCATCGTCAGCCGGTCGCCGGCGCAGATGTGCTGCTTGTGCCAGTAGTTCACCAGGTCGCGGTTTTGACCGTCGACGGTCATCGTCGTCGTGTAGTTGACCGCTGCTTGCACCGGCGCCCAGGTCTCCTCGTGCTGCCCGCCCTGCTTCTCCGAGCCGGCGCAGATGCCGTGCGGCTTGAACAGGTTCTGCACGCTGTACTGCACGCAGTCGAAGAGGTGCTGCAGGCGGCCCTCCTCCTCGCCGCACTTCGTCTCGTCATACGCGCCCTTCCACAGGTGCGCCCGGATCGCCGCCCACGACGTCTTGTGCGCGGCCGGCGCGCCCTCTGCGAGCTGCATGCACGCGAGGATGTAGTTCACCACCTCCAGGTTCGCAAACAGCGGCAGCGCGACCGGCACGCTGCTCGCGACGTGCTCGCCCGGCGCGAACCACCGCCGGCCCCTCGTCATGAGCACGAACGCCAGGTCCCCGTTGTCCACCGCGTGCGACACGCGGTGCACGCTGTCGTTGTCCTGCGACGGCAGGTGCAGCGGCAGCACGATGTACTGCACGCGGTGCGGGATCTGCTGGTAGTTGCTGTCCGACCCCGCGCGCGCAGACTCGCCGTACGCGTACGGCTTGATGTTCCCGAGCAGGCTGTCGCTGCCGTTGATCACGCCGTCGGGCGTCCCGTCCGTGCCCACCGGGCCCCCGGCCACCGACGGCAGCGGCCCCTGGTTCATGCGCACGTCCGGCATGCGGAAGCCGCCCAGATTCGCGAAGAAGTCCGACATGCCTGCCAGTTGCCGCGCTTTTATACGCGGCGCCCCCGTTTCAGAAATACCACGCGACGCGGGCCGGCCGCCCAGACCTCGTCTAAAAAGACGGCGACATCCTAGCCATGCGAGCGCCCGCGCGCTGTTTGTGACCATGTGCCTGGGGGAAACCCTGTGGTTTCCCCATATGCCCACAGGGGAAACCCTGGCATATTCATACGTAAATACTAAAATGTAGTGCTCCCGCTACTGCCTCTTGCCCCGCTCGGCCACCACCAGCACCAGCAGCGCCTCCACGCCGTACGCGGCCAGCAGCAGCGCCAGCGTGTCCCCGAACGACAGCCGCGTGCCGCAGACCTCGCCGATCGGCCGCCCGTGCTCTCGCTCGACACACGCCAGCAGCAGCCACGTCGCCTGCACGAACA
>Ga0114978_10004492_pt1 | contig 11286 bp, 13 predicted proteins | sample S_140212_EF_Meta_FD_87027 | JGI IMG/M metagenome (GOLD analysis project Ga0114978, IMG submission 87027) | Freshwater microbial communities from Lake Simoncouche, Canada to study carbon cycling - S_140212_EF_MetaG | ecosystem: Environmental > Aquatic > Freshwater > Lake | place: Lake...
ATCGGATTGGACATGGGCTTGCGCCGGCCTGGGGCCGCGAGCAGACAGTTGCAGGGATGGGGCGAATTATCGCTGGCGCCGCCGCAACGTCTCGATTTCCTGCTCAAGCATGCGGGCCCTCAGACCCATGCCCTGCAATGAAATGAAGGTGACGATGCCGTGAATGGCCAGCCCCAGCCCCCAACCAAAGAGCGGAAAGTGGTGCCAGCGCTGGCCACCGCTGAAGCTGTTCACCAGGTACAGGCCACTGTTGACCAGCACGAAGACCAGCAGGTGGGTGTAAAAGCCGATTTTCAGGCCGACGCGCTTTTTGGCCGCCTGGTGCAATGCTTCCTCGTCCATTGGGTTCATGGTGTTCTCCGGTTGGTTGATTGACACGCTTACATGCTTTTGAACAGATGCGAATAGAGGCGACTGACGCTCAGCACATCGGCGCTGTCATGCAGATGCAGTTTGATGCGGCCGCCATCGTCGCGCACCGCAATAGCGATCGCGTCAGCGCGCACGATCAGGCTGCGATGCACCTGCCAGAAATGCTGGGCGTCGAGCCGCGGCAGCAACTCGCGCAGCGACATGCGCAGCAGATGCTCGTGGCCTGCGGTCATGACGCGCAGGTATTTGTCGGCAGCTTCGATATAGAGCACCTCGTCGACCGGCAGCATCGCGATCTGGTTGCCCAGGCCCACTTGCAGCAGGCGCAGCGGCGGCAGGTTTTGTGCCGTCGTGCCGAGCAACTGCCTGAGCTGGTCGACCGTGGCTTGCAGCGACGGCCCGGCCGATGACGCATCGCGCCGCATTACCAGCGCAGTTTGCAGCCTCTGACAGGTCCGCGCCAGCCGCTCGGCTTGCACCGGTTTTAGAACATAGTCGACCGCTGCATGTTCGAAGGCCTGCAGCGCGTACTCGTCATAGGCCGTGACGTAGACCAGCAGCGGGAACGACGCATCGTCAGGCCATTCCTCAGTCAGTGCAGCCGCGGCCTCCAGGCCACTCAGGCCCGGCATGCGGATGTCGAAAAAGCAGATGTCGGGCCTATGGGTCAGCGCGCCCTGGACTGCGGCTTGCCCATGGGTGGCCATGGTGACGATCTCAAGTTCGGGCCAGACCTTGGCCAACTCCTGGCGCAGGTTCTCGGCCAGCAGAGCTTCGTCCTCGGCGATCAGGGCAGTGGCTTTGATCATGCGAGGGGCAGCCGGATGCTGACGAGGGTGCCGTTGCCCGGCGCCTGGCCGATCTGCAAGCTGGCGCTCGGCCCGTATTGCGCGGCGAGCCGCTCGCGCACTTGGCGCAGGCCGAATTGGCTGCCGTCAGCGGCCGCAGATGTATCCAGGGCGGCGCCAGTGTTGAACACTTCGAGCAGCAGTTGGCCGGCGTCGATGCTGGCGCTGACCCGCAACTCGCCGCCGTCTACGGCTGGCTCAAGGCCATGCTTGATCGCGTTTTCGACCAGGGGCTGCAACAGCAACGGCGGTATCGGCTGTTCAGCCAAAGCGGCCGGCAGCAAGAGCTGTGGCCGCAAGCGCTGGCCCATGCGCACCTGCATCAGCGCCAGATAGTCGTCGATGCGGGCGAATTCCTCGCGCAGCGGATGCGGCCCGCTGCGCGAGGCGCTCAAAGTGGCGCGCAAGAAGGCGATCAGCTGATCGAGCATGGCTTGCGCGCGCGGCGGATCGATGCTGATCAGGACGCGCAGATTGGCCAGCGTGTTGAACAGCATATGGGGCTCGAGCTGTGACTCCAGCAGGCGCAGCTGCGCCTCGGCCGCCAGGCGCTGCGCAGTCTGCGCACGGGCTTCGGCAGCATCGAGCCGGCCACGGCCAAAAAAATAGAAGGTCAGCGCCAGACCCGGCAGCAAGGAAATCAACATCATGCTGATGGCCCGTCGCAGCTTGTTGTCGAGCAGCGCCGGGTTTGAGTAGCCGGTTGCCCAGTTGCCGATTTCGTTGCCAAGGCTGTATCCCAGCAAGGTTCCGACCAGCAGGCAGGCCAGCATCAGCGGCCAGCCGGGCCAGTTGCTGCGGCCAGCGGCTGCCGGCGCATGGCGATGCACCCAGCGCGCCGCGCCAATGCGCGCCAGGGTGATGAAGACCGTGCAGCTGAACGAGATGGCAAAGCAGTAGACCAGCGTCGGTCCGAGGCGCTGATCGAACACCAGCACCAGACCTGCCGAAAACGCCAGGGCGATGCCGCTGATGAGCAGGATCTGGCCTGCCAGCCAGCGAGCGGCCGTTGTGAATGCGCTGCGGGACGCGCCGGATGGCTCGGTGGCGGGACTCATCATTTGATTGTGGCGCAGCGCAGGATGTTGCGTGAGCGGCCGAGGAAAGCGCCGCCAAGCAAGCCGAACCAGCTGCTGAAGCCGACTGCAAAGCCGGTGCTGCCGGCCAGCTCAGCGTGCAGCGCCAAGCTCATGCCGAGGGCGAACTTGCCAACGAAAATCCCCAGCATCAGAGCCAGAGGCAACCAGCTGCCCGGTACAAAAAAGCGCTGGCGCGAGGGGTTGAAGCCGGCAAGGCCTGGCCAGCCCGAATGGATGATCAGACTCGCGCCGAGCAACAGCCCCACGGCCCAGGCCAGCCATGGCATCAAGGTCAAGCCGAAGGTGCTTTGTATGCCCCAGGCGCCAAAGCATGCCCAGAGCACAGGCAGGATCACGACTCTGGCGCGAGACGGTTGCTGGTCGCGGCTTTGCAGCCAGCCCATCAGGGCAATGAATGCAAGGATGGCCCAGACCCAGCCGGGGACATGTTCGATAACGGTGGCGATGAAGATCTGCATGAGGGTCCAGGGTTTGGTTTGTCGATGCCGGCATCTTTGCGCAAAGCAGTCGCCCACGCCACTGCGATGCGACCGCCGGCTCCGTGGCGGCGCCAATGGGTGCTTGCGGGCGCCAGCGGCGGGCGAACTGCAAGCTGAAAACCATCTGTCGCTGGCCTTTTTGCGTACAAAGTTAAACTCCCAATCCAATTAACAAAATGCGGGCTGCTGTTTGGCAGGCCCGGCAGGAGCAATATCCTATGGCCGGTCATTCCAAATGGGCCAATATCCAGCATCGCAAAGGCCGCCAGGACGAGAAGCGCGGCAAGATCTGGACGCGTGCGATCCGGGAAATCACCGTTGCTGCGCGCCAGGGCGGCGGCGATGTGAAGGAGAACCCGCGCCTGCGCTTGGCCGTTGACAAGGCCAAGGCCGCCAACCTGCCGGCTGACCGGATCAAGTACAACATCGACAAGGCCACCGGCAACCAGGCCGGTGTGACCTACGAAGAAATCCGCTACGAAGGCTATGGCATCGGCGGCGCCGCGATCATCATCGACACGATGACCGACAACAAGGTTCGCACCGTTGCCGAAGTGCGTCACGCGTTCAGCAAGCATGGCGGCAATATGGGGACCGATGGTTCGGTGTCCTTCCAGTTCAAGCATTGCGGCCAACTGGTGTTTGCGCCCGGCAGTCCGGAAGACAAGATCATGGAGATCGCGCTGGAGGCCGGCGCCGACGATGTGCTGACCGATGAAGATGGCGCCATCGAAGTGCTGACCGCGCCGGGTGATTTTGAAGCGGTCAAACAAGCACTTGAAACTGCCGGCCTGCATGCCGAACTGGCCGAGGTCACGATGCGGCCCGAGATCAACATCGAGCTGGCCGGCGATGACGCGGCGCGGATGCAAAAGCTGCTCGACGTGATCGAGGATCTGGATGATGTCCAGGCGGTTTATCACAACGCGAGCATCAATTCATGAAGGTTCTTGTGCTGGGAAGCGGCGGGCGCGAACATGCGCTGGCCTGGAAACTGGCGCAGGCCGAGCGGGTCAGCCAGGTGTTCGTGGCGCCAGGCAATGGCGGTACCGCGCGCGATCCTCTCTTGACGAATGTGCCGCTGACCGATGTGCGCGCGCTGGCTGACTTTGCGATTGAGCAGAAGGTTTCCCTGACCGTTGTCGGGCCCGAGGGCTTGCTGGCCGCAGGCGTTGTCGATGAGTTTCGCTCTCGCGGGCTGCGTATCTTCGGCCCGACCAAGGCCGCGGCGCAGCTCGAATCGTCGAAAGCCTTTGCCAAGGACTTCATGAAGCGCCATGGCATCCCGACGGCGGCCTATGAGGTCTTCAGCGATGTCGCGGCAGCCCATGCCTATATCGACGCACAGGGCGCACCGATCGTCATCAAGGCCGATGGTCTGGCCGCGGGCAAGGGCGTGGTGGTGGCGATGACCATCGCCGAAGCTCATGCTGCGATCGACTGGATCCTGGCTGACAACGGCGCGGGCGTGGTGCACAACGAGGGTGGCGCGCGGGTTGTCATCGAGCAGTTCCTGGCCGGCGAAGAAGCCAGCTTCATCGTTTTGTGCGACGGCAAGAATGTCGTGCCCCTGGCCACCAGCCAGGACCACAAGCGCTTGCTTGACCATGACGAAGGCCCGAATACCGGTGGCATGGGCGCTTATTCGCCCGCACCGGTGGTGACGCCGAATGTGCATGCCAAGGTGATGCATGAAATCATCCTGCCGACGATCGCCGGCATGGCGCGCGACGGTGTTCCTTTCACCGGTTTCCTCTATGCCGGTCTGATGATCGACGCACAGGGTGAGCCGCGCACCGTCGAATTCAATACCCGCATGGGGGACCCCGAGACGCAGCCGATCATGATGCGGCTGAAAAGCGATCTGCTCGAATTGCTGCTGCATGCCACCGACGGCACGCTCGATGGCGTCGAACTGCAATGGGATCGCCGCGTCGCCTTGGGCGTGGTCATGGCCGCTGGTGGTTATCCGCAGCAGCCGCGCAGCGGCGATGTGATCAGCGGACTGCCTGCCGACAGCGAAGCGGCGATGGTGTTCCATGCCGGGACGACCGAGGTCGACGGTCAATTGCTGACTGCCGGTGGTCGCGTGCTGTGCGTGACCGCCTTGGGTGAATCAGTCCGCAAGGCGCAGCAACTGGCCTACGACAGCCTGGTCAACATCCAGTTCGAAGGCAAACAGTACCGCCACGACATCGGACATCGGGCGGTCAAACGTTGAATCCGACGCTCGACCAGTTGCCTTGCAGGGTTCAACCCCGCAGCGAACTCAAAGCCGGCGGCAGCTTGCTGGCTCGCGGCCTGTTGCGTCTGGCCGGCTGGCGCTTGTTGTACGAGGGGCTGCCGGCCAAGCAAGGCGTGATCATGGTCTATCCGCATACGTCGAACTGGGATTTCGTCGTCGGTGTGCTGGCCAAATGGGCTTGCGGGCTGCAGCTGCGCTTCTGGGGCAAGGACAGTCTGTTCAAGCTGCCCTTGTTCGGCAGTTGGTTGCGTTGGCTTGGCGGCGTGGCGATCGACCGCAGCAGCGCGAAGGGCACTGTTGGCGATACCGTCGCGCAGATGCTGGAAGCGCGAGCCGCTGACCGGATGTTCTGGTTGGCGCTGGCCCCGGAGGGCACGCGCTCGCTGACCAGTGGCTGGCGTTCGGGCTCTTATCAGCTGGCATTGCAGGCCGATGTGCCGGTCGGGCTGGCCTATTTTGATTATTCGACCAAAGTCGTCGGAGTGACCGATTTCTACACGCTCAGTGGCGACCCCCAACGTGACTTTGCGCTGTTCGAGCAACAGCTTTCGAATCGCTGCGGCAAACGCCCCGAACTGGCCAGTCCGATCAGGTTGAAGTCATGACGCTGCAGGTGGTGCGTGACTATCTGCTGGGCCTGCAGCAGTCGATCGTGGCGGCGCTGGAAGCTGCCGACGGCGGCGTTTTTATCAGCGATGGCTGGCAGCGTCCAGTTGGCGGCCGGCTCGAAGGCGACGGGTTGTCGCGTTTGATCGAAGGCGGCGCCTTGTTCGAGCGCGGTGGCGTCAACTTTTCCCATGTGCGCGGGAGCACGCTGCCCGCTTCCGCAACCCAGCACCGACCCGAACTGGCAGGCGCACCGTTCGAGGCGATGGGGGTGTCGCTGGTGCTGCATCCGCACAATCCCTTCGTGCCGACCGTCCATATGAACGTGCGCATGTTCGCCGCACAGCCGGCCGGCCGGGACGCGGTGCAATGGTTCGGCGGCGGCATGGACCTGACGCCGTATTACGGCTTCGAGAGCGACGCCCAGCATTTCCACCGCAGTTGCGAAGCCGCCTTGAAACCCCATGGTGAGCCGCTCTACCCGCGCTTCAAGACCTGGTGCGATGAGTATTTCTTCTTGAAGCACCGCGATGAGCCGCGCGGCATCGGCGGCATCTTCTTCGACGATTACGCCGAAGGCGGATTCGAGGCGGCATTCGCGACCCTGCGTTCGGTCGGTGACGCCTTCTTGCCGGCTTATCTGCCGATTGCCTTGCGGCGCCAGGGTCTGCCCTATGGCGAGCATGAACGTGATTTCCAGGCCTACCGGCGCGGCCGCTATGTCGAGTTCAATCTGGTCTTCGACCGCGGCACCTTGTTCGGCCTGCAGTCAGGCGGGCGCACCGAAGCGATCCTGATGTCGATGCCGCCAATCGTCAAATGGCGCTACAACTGGTCGCCCGAAACGGGTACGCCAGAGGCCAGGCTTTACAGCGATTTCCTGCGGCCACGTGAATGGGCGCATGAGTCGGCGATGCCTTCATGGCAGTGAAGGCCGGCAGGACGGGTTTGTTTGGCGGCAGCTTTGACCCGGTGCATCTGGCGCATCTGAAGCTGGCGCAATCGGCGCTGGAGCAGTTGGCGCTCGATCATCTGCTCTGGCTGCCGGCGGGCCGGCCTTGGCAGAAGGTCGATCGAGGCGATGGGCGCGGGCTGGCTTCGCCCTTGCACCGGCGCGCCATGGTCGAGCTGATGGTGGCGCATGAGCCGCGGTTCAGCGTTGACGACAGTGAACTGGCGCGCGATGGCGCCAGCTACACGATAGACACGGTGCGCGCCAGGGTGGAAAGTCATCCGGGCGAGCAACTGTTCCTGGTGATCGGCCAGGACCAGTTCGAGCGCCTGCATACCTGGCACCAATGGCGCGAGCTGCTGGCGTTGGTGACCCTGGCTGTGGCAGCGCGCGCAGGGCAGCGAGTCAAAGCGTCAGCGGAGGTCGAGCAAGTGATCGCCGCTGCGCCGCAAGGCATGCAGTTGCTGGAGATGCCGGCAATGCAGATTTCATCTACCCAGGTACGCGAGTTGGCCTCGCGTGCTCAGGACATCCGCCCCATGGTGGGCGACGCGGTGGCGGGGTATATTGCCCAACACCGTCTTTACAGCGAGCACTGAATGGACATTCGAAAACTGCAACGCGCCATCGTCGATGGTCTCGAGGACGTGAAGGGCCAGAACATCGTGGTCTTCAACACCGAGCACCTGTCGCCGCTATTCGAGCGTGTGATCATTGCCTCGGGCACCAGCAACCGTCAAACCAAGGCGCTGGCCTCCAGCGTGCGCGAGACAGTCAAGGGTCGGGGCATGCAGGTGCTGCGCATGGAAGGTGGCGAGAACGGCGAATGGATCATCGTTGACTGCGGCGCTGCCGTGGTCCATGTGATGCAGCCGGCGATCCGCGATTACTACCATCTGGAAGAAATTTGGGGCGAAAAGCCGGTCAAGCTCAAGCTTGGCGACAGCGAGACACGTCTGGTCAAGGCTTCGGAAGACGAAGTGCCGGTGAAGAAAACCGCGGCGAAAAAGACCGCGGTCAAGGCCGTCGCTGCCAAGCCGGTACCCGTCAAGCGGGCCCCGGCCGCCAAGCCGGTGGCCAAGAAGGTCCCGGCCAAGAAAGGCGTGACCCGCACCGTTGGCGTCAAGACCCCGGTCAACAAGATCATCAAGGTCGGCGTGCCCAAGCCCGCTGCCAAGAAGGTCGCGGTCAAGGCTGCAAGGCCTGCCAGAAAGACCGCAACCCGGGTTTAAGCGCAGATGCGCTTGCTGCTGGTCGCTGTCGGACTGCGCCAACCGGCCTGGGCCGACAGCGCTTATGAGGATTTTGCCAAGCGTTTTCCGCCAGAGTTGCGGCTCGAGCTGAAAGCCGTCAAGGCCGAGACTCGCGGCAGCAAGACGGCCGAGCAATTGATGGCGGCCGAAGCCTTGCGCATCGAAGCGGCCTTGCCCAAGGGCGTGCGCCGGGTGATCCTCGACGAGCATGGCGAGCGCCGCAGCAGCCTGCAATTGGCCGACCGGATGAAGCTGTGGATGGGCGATGGGCGCGATGTCGCCTTGATCATCGGCGGGCCTGACGGGCTGGCGCCGGTGCTGAAAGCAACGGCCGATGAGACGCTGCGCCTGTCGGACCTGACCCTGCCCCATGCTTTTGCCCGCGTGCTGCTCGCCGAGGGGCTTTACCGGGCCTGGACCATCATGACCGGTCACCCTTATCACCGTGAGTAAGTCGATGTGCCCGGAATTCATCTACCTCGCTTCGCAAAGCCCGCGCCGGCGCCAGTTGCTCGACCAGTTGGGCATGCGCTTCGAGCTGCTGCTGCCCGGGGACCATGAAGACGCCGAGGCGCTGGAAGCGGTGCTGCCGGGCGAGTTGCCCGAAGCCTATGTTGTTCGCGTCACCGAGGCCAAGCTCGATGCTGCCCTGCTGCGCCTGGCGGCGCGCGGTCTGCCCGCCGCGCCAGTGCTTTGCTCGGACACCACCGTGGCGCTTGACCAACTCATTCTGGGCAAACCGGTCGACGCTGAAGATGCTTTCGCAACGCTGAGCCTGCTGTCCGGGCGCCGCCATCGCGTCATCACGGCGGTCGCGGTGGGAACGCCGGACCGGCGCAGCTCGGTGCTGAATATTTCGGAGGTTGAGTTCGCCCCGGTAGCGGCCGAGCAGCTGCGCCGCTATGTGGCCAGCGGTGAGCCTTTCGGCAAGGCCGGGTCCTATGCGATCCAGAGCCAGGCGGCAGCCTGGATCAGCTCGATTCATGGCAGCTATTCGGCCATCATGGGCTTGCCCTTGTACGAGACTGCGCAGTTGCTGCAGTCATGGGGTTTCAGATTTTGAGGTGGGTAGTCGATAAATGGGGCGGGCAATGGAAGACATCTTGATCAACTGGTCACCGCAGGAAACTCGGGTGGCGGTGGTTGAAAACGGCGCGGTGCAGGAATTGCACATCGAGCGCTCGCTGGAGCGCGGCCTGGTCGGCAATGTCTATCTGGGCAAGGTCGCGCGTGTGCTGCCCGGCATGCAATCGGCCTTCATCGACATTGGTCTTGAGCGCGCAGCATTTCTGCATGTGGCCGACCTGCATGTCAATGGCGTCAGCGCCCGCAACTACCATGCCGAGGCAGGCACGGCCACGCCGATCGAACGGCTGGTTTTCGAGGGCCAGGCCTTGACCGTGCAGGTGATCAAGGACCCGATCGGCACCAAGGGCGCGCGTCTGTCGAGCCAGATCAGCATCGCCGGGCGCATGCTGGTGTTTCTGCCCCAGGACGAACATATCGGCGTGTCGCAGAAGATCGGCTCACCCGAAGCGCGCGAGCTGCTGCGCGCCCGCATGCAGGTCCTGATCGGACGCCCCGAAGAGGGCGGCGGCGGCGGTTTCATCCTGCGCACCAATGCCGAAGATGCCAGCGATGAAGAGCTTGCGGCCGACATCGCCTATCTGCGCAAGACCTGGAGCCGTATCCGCGAGGGCGCTTCGACCAAGCCGCCAGGCTCGCTGCTGCATCAGGATCTCAGCCTGGTCGAGCGGGTATTGCGCGATCTGGTCAACGAGCGCACCGCGTCGATCCGCATCGATTCACGCAGCCAGTTTGAAGTGCTGCAAGGATTTGGCGACCTGTATATGCCAGCCGCCTCGGCCAAGCTCGAGCATTACAGTGGCGAGCGACCGATCTTCGATCTGAACAATGTCGACGCCGAACTGGTCCGCGCGCTGGCGCGGCGGGTCGATCTGAAATCGGGTGGCTATCTGATCTTTGACCAGACCGAGGCGATGACGACGATCGACGTCAACACCGGCGGCTTCGTCGGCGCCCGCAACTTTGAAGACACGATTTTCAAGACCAATCTGGAGGCTGCGGGAGCAATCGCCCGGCAACTGCGGCTGCGCAATCTGGGCGGCATCATCATTGCCGACTTCATCGACATGGCGCGCGAAGAACACAAGGCAGCAGTGCTGTCCGAGTTCCGCAAGCAGCTCAGTCGCGACCGCACCAAGGTCACCGTCGGCGGCTTCACCCAGTTGGGTCTGCTCGAGATGACCCGCAAACGCACGCGTGAATCACTGGCACGAATCCTTTGCGAACCTTGCCCGACCTGCGAGGGCCGGGGCCAGATCAAGACCGCGCGCAGCGTCTGCTATGACATCATGCGCGAGATCCTGCGTGAGGCGCGCCAGTTCAGCCCGAAGGAATTCCGCATCGTCGCTGCGGCCAATGTGGTGGAGATGCTGCTCGACGAAGAAAGCCAGCATCTCGCTGGCCTGTCTGACTTCATCGGCAAGCCGATCTCACTGAGCGCCGAGCCGATGAACCAGACCGAGCATTACGACATCGTGCTGCTGTAATCACATCGCCGGTTTGTCCGACAACGCTTTCATGTTGTCGATCAATTCCTTGCTCATCGGCGCATTCAGATTGATGCCTTTGGGCGGGATCGGCGACTGGAACCATTTCTTGTAGAGCGCCTCGAATTCGCCACTCTTCATCATCGCGGCCAGGCTGTCGTCGACCAGTTTCTTGAAGCTGGGGTCATCGCGGCGCAGCATGATGGCGTAGGGCTCGACCTGCAGCGCCTCGCCGACGACGGCCAGCTCGGCCGGGTTCTGCGCACTCGCGCGCAGGCCGTAGAGCAGGATGTCGTCCATGCCGAAGGCGTCGGCACGGCGTTGCTGCACCAGCAGGGCCGATTCGGCATGGTCCTTGGCAGCCAGCAGCTCGAAACCCATGTTCTGCTCAGCGTTCAGCTTGCGCAGCAACTGGAAGTTCGTCGTTCCGGCCGTTGACACAACTTTCTTGCCTTTCAGGTCGGCGAAGTTCTTGATGCCCGAGTTCGCATTCACCAGCAGTCGGGTGCCGGTATAAAAATAATTGGTGGCAAATGCGACCTGCTTGCCGCGCTCGCTGTTGTTGGTCGTGGAACCGCATTCGATGTCGATGGTGCCGTTCTGCAGCAGCGGAATCCGGTTCTGCGAGGTCACCGCCTGGGTGCTGACCTTGAGATCGGCGCGGCCGGTGGCCTTCTTGACTTGTTCGACCAGCTTGCCGCAGATTTCCCAGGCAAAGCCGACCGGTTGCGCATCGCCGCCGAGGTAGGAAAAGGGAATCGACGACTCACGGTAGGCCACCGTGATGCTGCCACTGGCCTTGACCTTGTCGAGGGTCTGCGCATGAGCGCCGCTGCAAATGCCCAGAACGGACAGAAC
>Ga0114978_10004493_pt1 | contig 11286 bp, 8 predicted proteins | sample S_140212_EF_Meta_FD_87027 | JGI IMG/M metagenome (GOLD analysis project Ga0114978, IMG submission 87027) | Freshwater microbial communities from Lake Simoncouche, Canada to study carbon cycling - S_140212_EF_MetaG | ecosystem: Environmental > Aquatic > Freshwater > Lake | place: Lake...
AAAGCGCACCCCGCTCACCCGCGGACCCGACACGGTGCGGAGCGGTTCGTTCCAACCCAAGGGTACGCGCCTGCTTTATTCCACGGATAAAGGCGGCGATGAAAACTTCCAGCTTTGGCTGACCGATGCGGCCCACCCCGAGCAGGCACCCCGGCGCCTGACGGATGGTAAATCACGCAACACCGACGCGACCTGGTCCAAGGATGGCACGCTGATTGCCTTCAGCTCTAATCGACGTAACGGCAAAGACAGCGATATCCTCATCGCCGATTTAGGTAGCCTGGGTGAACCGCGTGAACTCGTCCGCCTGGACGCCGGCGGCTGGGCGCCAGTCGACTGGACCGCGGACGGCAAGTCGTTGCTCGTTCGGCAGAGCCTCGGCAACGCCGCCTCGCGCCTGTGGACTGTGGAAGTGGCCACGGGCAAACGCACGCAAGTCAGTCCGAAAGGCGTCACCTGCCTCTATCAGCAAGCCGTCTTCGCCGAAGGCGACCAGGCGATCTATGCCTTGACCAACCATGGGTCCGACTTCCTTTCCGTGATGCGCCTCGAAGTCGCGACCGGGAAACTCACCCTCCTCGTGCCAGCACCGAAGTGGGACGCCGAAGAACTCGCCGTATCTTCTAACGGCAAACGGCTCGCCTTCGCCATGAACGTGGAAGGTTTCTCGCAACTGCGTTGCTGGAACCTTGAGACTGGTAAGGAAATCCCCGTGCCGACACTCAAGCCTGGCGTCCTCAGCAACCTGGCCTGGCGCGCAGGCAGCCACGAGCTTGGCTTCACGTTGAACAGCGAAGACTCCGCCAGCGATGCCTGGTCGCTAGACCTCGATGCGGGGGCGCTCACCCGCTGGACGAACCGGACGACGAAGCCCAAAAAGGAAATTCCCGTGACCCAGCCAGATGTCGTACGCACGCCGAGCTTCGATGGCCTCAGCATCCCCTCCTTAGTTTACTACCCGGACGCCAAGAAGTTCCCGGGGAAGCGCCCCGTGCTGATGCTCTTCCACGGCGGGCCGGAAGGTCAGTCGCGCCCGGGCTACCGGGGCTCGGCACTCTATTACCTCAACGAACTCGGTGTGGCGCTGGTCTACCCGAATATCCGTGGCTCGACTGGCTACGGCCGCACCTTCCTGAGCCTCGACGATACCGTTAAGCGTGAGGATGCGGTGAAGGACGTCAGCGCCGTACTCGATTGGGTCGCCAAATCCGACCGCCTCGACCCGAAGCGCGTCGCGGTCTACGGCGGCAGTTACGGTGGCTTCATGAGCTTAGCTTGCCTCACGAACTACCCTGACCGCTTCCGTTGCGGCATCGACAATGTCGGTATTGCCAACTTCGTCACCTTCCTGCGGGACACTGCCGATTACCGCCGCGCCAATCGTCGGCTCGAGTACGGCGATGAAAGCAAGCCCGAGGTCCGGGCCTTCCTTGAGCGCATCTCGCCTGCGAACCACGCCGACCGCATCCGCGCACCCCTGCTTATCATCCAAGGGCGCAATGACCCCCGCGTCCCCTTCACCGAGGCGGAGCGCATGCGGGACGCCATCCGGGCCCAGGGCGGGCGCGTCTGGTTCGTGATGGCGAACGACGAGGGCCACGGCTTCGCGAAGAAGTCGAATGCCGACTTCCAATTCCAAGCCACGGTCCTCTTCCTAAAGGCCAACCTCCTGGACTAACCGGCGTCTATTAGACAATAAATGACGGCGTCCCGGGGGAGATTCCCCTCGCAGTCCGAGGGATAATCTCCGATAACAGGTACCTTGACTGCACCCCGCGGTCAATCCCCTACCCCCACCATGAACTGCGTGAAGAAACTCACGGCGGCGCTGCTGCTGTCCCTCCCCGACCTCGCCCATGCCGGCGAAGCGGATATCCGAATCCCCGACCTCGCGAAGACATCGTTCCTCGGCGGCACGGTAAGTGGCCCTCAAATCCTGTGGTTCGGCCTGATCGTCTGCGCCCTCGCGACCGCCTACGGTTGGTGGCAGTACCTGCAGACGCGGGCGCTCCCGGTCCACCGCTCTATGTCGGCGGTCTCCGATATTATTTGGGAGACGTGTAAGACCTACCTCTGGCAACAGGGCAGATTCCTCGCTGGTCTCTGGGTGCTCATCGCTGGTTGCATGACCTACTACTTCGCCGGCCTCGAGCATAAGGACGCCGCCTCCGTCGCAGTGATCCTTGCGGCTTCGGTCCTCGGTATCCTTGGCAGCTACGGCGTCGCTTGGTTCGGCATCCGCATCAACACCGTCGCCAATTCACGCGCCGCCTTCTCCGCCCTGCGCGGCAATCCGCTGGCCACGTTGCTCATCCCGCTCAAGTCCGGCATGAGCGTAGGCCTGCTACTCGTCGCCATCGAACTCTTCTTTATGATCGGGATTCTCCTGTTCCTCCCCCAGGATCTCGCAGGGCCCTGCTTCATCGGCTTCGCCATCGGCGAATCCCTGGGCGCCTCCGCCCTCCGTATCTGCGGCGGTATTTTCACCAAGATTGCGGACATCGGAGCCGACCTGATGAAGATTGAATTCAAGCTGCCGGAGGACGATCCCCGCAACCCCGGCGTCATCGCCGACTGCACTGGCGACAACGCGGGTGATTCCGTTGGTCCGACTGCGGACGGTTTCGAGACCTACGGCGTTACTGGCGTGGCGCTCATCGCCTTCCTCGCACTGGCCCTAGCCGCCAATCCTGCGCTGTGTGCGACCCTCATCATCTGGCTCTTCGCCATGCGCATCCTGATGGTGATCACCTCGCTCCTTAGCTACTGGATCAACGACGCCGTGAGCCAGGCCGTCTGGGGTCAGGCTAAGGACTTCAACCTCGAGCAGCCGCTGACGAATCTCGTCTGGATCAGTTCGCTGGTCTCGATCGCGATCACCTACCTCGCCAGTTACTTCCTCCTTGTCGACCAAGGCGGCAGTCTCTGGTGGGTGCTGTCCACGATCATCTCGCTTGGCACGCTCGCCGGCGCGCTCATTCCCGAGTTCACCAAGGTGTTTACCTCGACCGAGAGCCGCCACGTAAAGGAAGTCGTGACGTCATCCAACCAAGGAGGCGCTTCGCTCAATATCCTCTCCGGCCTCGTCGCGGGTAACTTCTCCGCCTTCTGGACCGGACTCTGCATCCTCGGCCTGATGTTCGGGGCGTATCTGCTCTCCACGCATGCCGCCGTCGCTGCGCTGATGCCGGCACAATTCGCGTTCGCGGCCCCGATCTTCGCCTTCGGCCTCGTCGCCTTCGGCTTCCTAGGCATGGGCCCGGTGACCATTGCGGTCGACTCGTTCGGCCCGGTCACCGACAACGCCCAATCGGTCTATGAACTCTCGCAGATTGAGAAGCAGCCCAGCATCGCCGCCGAGCTCGAACGCGACTTCGGCTTCCGCCCCGACTTCGAAGGTGCCAAGCACCAACTCGAAAAGGGTGATGGCGCCGGCAACACCTTCAAAGCGACCGCCAAGCCCGTGCTCATCGGTACCGCCGTCGTCGGAGCGACCACGATGGTCTTTGGTATCATCATGATGCTGCAGGAGCATTACCGGGCGATTGACGCGAAATTTAACGTCTTGGAGAAGCTCTCGCTGGTCCACCCCGAGGCCCTCATGGGCCTCCTCATGGGCGGCGCGGTGATTTACTGGTTCACCGGCGCGTCCATGCAGGCCGTCGTCACCGGCGCCTACCGCGCGGTGGTCTATATCAAGGAGAACATGAAGCTCGACGCGACGACGGCGACGACGGAGTCCTCCAAGGAAGTGGTCCGCATCTGCACGCAGTACGCACAGATGGGTATGACGAATATCTTCATCGTCATTTTCTGCTTCTCGCTATCCCTCGCGCTCTTTGACCCGTTCTTCTTCATCGGCTACCTGGTAGGCATGGCCTTTTTCGGCCTCTTCCAGGCCATCTTCATGGCCAACGCCGGTGGCGCTTGGGATAACGCCAAGAAGATCGTCGAGGTCGACCTCAAGGCCAAGGGCACCCCACTCCACGCCGCCACGGTCGTCGGCGATACGGTCGGCGATCCATTCAAGGACACGTCTTCGGTCTCCCTCAACCCGGTCATCAAGTTCACGACGCTCTTCGGCCTACTCGCCGTCGAGATTGCGGTGAAGATGCCGGCCGGACCGAAGCTACTCCTCGGGAGCGCGATTTTCTTGGTCGCCCTCTTCTTCGTCTACCGGAGCTTCTACGGTATGCGCATCCCGGTGGCCGACAAGGCCCGCTGACCTGGGCAGCCGACGGCCACCGAGGGCTCCCCGACTGGGGAGCCCTTCTTTTTACCTGTAAATCGAGGAGTTATACTATTTAAAAAACGGTGGCACTCCGCTGGACAAACCGACGGTCGGCTCCAACCCAAACCCCGCCGGGACGGGCCTACGGATTCATCACGGGTGGTCCGGCCACCTGCAGCGCACCCTCGTCGGCTGGGTCAGCGAACTCGAGCTGAAGGCTCAGTGGTCGCCGTGGCGCTGCATCTTCTCGCCCCAGGCGAAGAGGATCATCGAAAGCAGAAAGACCCCGTGGATAATGGCCTGCCAGAGGATGACTTTCTCATGGTTGGCCGACATGGCCTTGTCGGCAGAAGCCGCCGAGGTGATGTCGATAAAGCTCTTCAGGAGGTGAATCGCTGAGATACTCGCCAAGCTGCCGGCCAGTTTCACCTTCAGCGTGTTCGCGTTGATGTGGTCAAGCCAATCTGGTCGGTCGCCGTTTTCGCCGAAGTCGATCCGACTGACGAACGTCACGTAGCCGCCGACGACGACCATGTTCACCAAGTTGGCCACCATGGAGATATCCACCAAAGAGAGAATGCCCAACATGATGGAGCTCTCCGTGGCGGTCGCAAACCCGGCGAGCAGGTGGATTAATTCTTGGACACTCTTCCACGCATAGGCGATGGCGGCAAAGATGAGGGCGACGTAAATCGGTGCCTGCACCCAGCGGCTAGCGAAAATAAAATACTCCAGGCCATGCTCCAATTTCTGGATAATTCCTTCGGACTTTGTGTCTTTAGACATGGCGTTAGAATTAGTATTCTAATCCATTCGTCAAGCCGTGGTGACGTCAAACGCCCGCGCTCGCCGCGGCCTCGCCGAGCGGGTCAGCGTTTGGCTCCCGCAGGTAGGCATCGGCCTTGGCCGAAACAATCACGCCATAATTAATCGTGCCTAACCAACCCGACATGATGATGCCGACGCTTCCGGCGTGGTACAGCCCACCCACTTGCTCGGGCAGCCCCATCGATACCTTGAGCCCTTCGAACTTCGTGCCGAAGGAAGTTCCCGCCACGTGTCGGACGTAGCGGTTGACCGTGCGCGGGGTGGCCGCCTCAGCGTGGTCGACCTTAGCGCGAATGTCGGGGATGAACTTCTCCAACCCGCGGAAGGATTCCTCAATGACGCGCGCCTTGTGCGTCTGGTAGTCAGCCTCGGAGAGGTTCGCCCAATCCTCGTACTTCTGATTAACCGAAGTGACGATCGCGTAACGGGGGATCTTGGTATGGGGGCGGGTATCCGGATAGTAGACCGAATAGGTCCGCGAGGTCGTATGGAAGTCGATGAGCTCACGACTGGAGAATGGCTTCGCCTCGGAGGTGAAGACGAGATCGCCGATGTGCGGGATACTCTCGCCCGTCCGTACGCCCATGTAGACTTGGCAGGAGGACGTATTAACGCGCACCTGGCGGGCCTGCTCGAGGAAGGGGTCATCGAACGCCGTGGCGTCCGTCAGCTTCAGGACGGTGTCCTTAATATTCGCATTGGAGACGACCGTGGCACAGGCCACTTCAGCCTCTTCGCCGAGGCGGGTGCCGCGGAGCTTCACGCCCACCACCCGACGCCGGCCGGCGGCATCTTTCTCGACGAGGACCTTCTCGACGAGCACGTTGCGGCGGATGTCGACCCCATTGGCCTTCATCTCCACCGTCATCAGGTTGATCATCGTATCCGTGCCACCCTGGAAGATGAACACGCCCTTCGACATGAAGTTCGAGAAGACGATGCCAAACGTGATGGCTGGATCGTCGAGGGTCGAGCCATTGGCGTAGGCAATTGGTTCGAGCAGGAGACGCTGGATATCGGGGCGACCGGGAAAGAACTGTTCAAAGAGCTCGCGCGTCGTGCGTGGATCATTGTCGTAGTAGTTCATCTCCCGAAGGTGGGCGAAGAACGCCTCCACGGTCTCGGCCGGGACGCGGAACTGCTCGATCATAATCCGTGTGAAGTCCGCGCGGTCGAACGTCGTACGGACATCAAAATCTGGGTTGATAAAACGGACGTCGCTGAGCTGATGAATGCGGTCGGAGATTTCCTTGGTCCAGTAGCGCCGGGTCGATTTGATCATCCCATGTGGGAAGCCGTGCAGGGAGATATCGAAGACATGGCCGCCGGCGCGCTTAAAGAAAGTCGCCAACCCGCCGAGCTGGTAATGGTGCTCGAGCAGCAGGACCTTCCGACCGAACTTAGCGAGGTTGTTCGCGGCCGTCATCCCGCCCAGACCGGCGCCAATGACGACGGCGTCGTAGCGAGGGAGCAGGTTTTCGAAAGGCGAAGGCATCGGACAGGGACAGGTAGAAAGAAACGGGCGGAAGGCAAAGCCGAAACCTGTTTGCAGGCGGCCTTTAAGGCGTCCGGAGGCTCCAGCCGGCCCGCGTCTTGGATAGCACCACCGGCCGCCCGAACAACTCAGCCAACTGCGGACGACGTAGGACTTCGACGACGGGGCCGGCGGCCAGCTTGGCACCCTTCCGCAAGAGTAACGCGTGCGTAAAGACCGGGACGATTTCCTCGACGTGGTGGGTGACGAGCACGATGGACGTACGCTTGGCCACCGTCGGCAGCCGCTGCAGCAAGGCCAGAAAATCTGCCCGCGCCGCGGGGTCGAGGCCCGCACAAGGCTCGTCTAAAATGAGTAAGGCTGGCTGACCGATTAACGCCCGCGCAATGAGCACGCGCTGACGCTCGCCTTGGGAGAGATGCCCGTAGGGTCGGGAAGCCAGCGCACCGACCTTCAGCCGCCGCAACATCGTGCGGGCGCGCGCCAAGACGGCGGCTGGCGGACGACGCCAAAGGTTGATGACCCCATCGACACCTCCAGCGACGACATGCAAGGCGGGTTCGGCTGGCTGCACCATCGCAGCGACCGAGGGGCCCGCCAAGCCGATGCGACGACGCAGCTCGCGCCAGTCGCTACGACCGAACGTTTCCCCGAGGACGGTAACCCGTCCGGACGTTGGGGCGAAATAGCCCGTCAATGCCGCCAAGAGCGAAGACTTCCCGGAACCATTCGGGCCGAGGAGCACCCAGTGCTCGCCCGTGCGCACGGTCCAATCAATGCCCTTAAGGATGACCTTACCTTCGCGGGCGATGCGCAGGCGAGCGACCTCGAGGACAGGTGGGAGCGGCGACTTCATGGGCTCACCTTATTAGGGAGGGCTCGGTCTGACTTCCAAGTCGCAAAGCGCGCACGCCCATCCTTGCCCTCCGCCCTGAGGTCTGTTTATGATTAAAGTATGCGCTGGGCAACCCCACTCCTCCTTGGCCTCTGCCTCGCCCTGGGGGCAGCGGAGAAACCGATGCCGGCGCCAATCTCGCCAGCTGACTTGGCTGAGCTCGAACAACTTCGGCAAAAGTCACGGGAGGACACGGTGCCGCCCACCGCCGCCCCGCTACGAGTGCCAGCGAATGGCTCCATGAGTCGGGAGGACCAAGCGGAGTTCGACGCCCTGCGCTCGCAAATCAAGGCCCGCCAAACGGAGACCACCAGCGGACGGCCCATCTTGGTGCAACTCATTCACGCAGAACTCGAAGGCCTAGAACTAGTGATGGTACTCGATGCGCCAGTGCCTACGCCGGTCGTTATCTTTGGCAGCGGCCACACCTTAGGCCAAAAGTTCAGCGTCAGCGGTACGTTCAGCGGCGCAGCGAAGTTCGAAGGCGCCTACTACTCCTTACTCAAGACCAGTGAGCCCGTGGTAAACGTCCTAACGCCCAAGGAAGCCCCCAAGGCGGACCTAGACCCCCACCCCGTCTTGGGCGCGACCGATGGCGCAGCGGACGATGGCTTCAGTGGCTTCCAACTCAGCAACATCCTCTTCGCAGGCTTCGCCGCCATCTCGCTCGCCATTGTTGCCCTCAAGGTCAAAGCCAAGATTGATGCCATGAAAGGCAAGAAGTCCCGACGGCGTTGACCCCACTTTCAGCATCATGAAAACCGCCCTACTCCTCGCCCTCGCCGCCCTCGCCTGCGCCCCGCAGGCGGCGAGCGCTGCGACGAACGCCGAAAAGGCCAAAGCCACCGCAACGGCTGTAGCCGCAGGGGGTGGCACGGCCAGCACCGCTACCACGGGGGCCAAGGTCACCCCCGCCAAAGCTGACCCAAAAACCGCGGAGGAAACGCCCACGCCCCTCACCGCGGCTTTAAAGGACGGCACTGAAACGCGCATCACCTGCGTCTACAAAGGCGCGGGCAAATTCGCGGCGATGTCCGGCACCTACCATTACAAGCTCTGGGTGCCCGCAGGCTACTCGGCTGATCCCAAGAAAACCTGGAAGACCATCTTCATCGCGGACCCCAGCGGCAAGGCCAAGCTCGGCGCCATGAGCGACTGGATCAAAGAACATGGCTACATCGCCGTGATGCTCGAAGAATCCAAGAATGGCCCATGGGAGCCGACTATCGGCAACTTTCTCTCGGCGCATGAAGACGTTGTGAAGCGGATGCGCGTCGCCGAAGGCCAGAAAGTTGCTACCGGCTTTTCGGGTGGCGCTCGCGCGAGTTCGCTCTTCGTGACGCTCGCCCCTGGCTTCGGCGGCCTCGTCTTCCAAGGCGCCGGCTGTAGCGACTTGAACCCCGACGGCTCCTACGTCGTGAAGGACATCAAGGTGAAGGCCATCGCCGGTACCTTCGGAAAAAAAGATATGAATTACAGCAATGCCGCCAAATTGAAGAAAGCTTTCGGAGCGCGTATCGAAATCTTCGAATTCGATGGCGGGCACCAGTGGGCACCCAAGGAAATCGTCGAGCAGGCGTTGGACGAAGTGGACGGCAAACTGCCCAAGTAAGGGTCGCGGCCCTGCTGAGAAAGTTTGCAAGGAACGCGGGGGGGCGGTTGGGTGTCCTATCCCAATGAAGTCCCTCCTGCCCCTCCTCCTGGCCCTCACGGGTTTCGCGGCCTCGACCGAATCCGCGTTGAAGTTTGCGGACCCGAAGCCCCAGGCCTACAGCCTGACCCTGCGGGCGAGTGAAATCGACCCGCGCTGCAAGTCGCATCCAGAAGTCGGGTTTGTCCTCGAGGCGGCCGGGAAGCCCGCCGATACCGAACATGCAAATATCGACACGCGAGTCGCACCGCGGGGACAGCTGGTGATTTGGCTCATGGGCCACAGCCAGCCACTCGCCGAAAAGGTCAATAGCTACGGCTTACACTACATCCAAGTCGCCTATGCGCGCGAGTGGTTCGCCAAGCTCAACACTGAGCCGCTCGACGACTCGCAGCACCTCGGCAACATCCGCCTCGAAGCCACTACTGGCCTGGATGCGTCCAAGGCCATCGACATCCCCGTACCCGACAGCATGAAAGAGCGCGCGTTTCAACTTGTGAAGGCGCTCGCGAAGTCCAATTCGCCCGGCCGCTGGGAATTTTTCCTGACGAAAGATGGTAAAGCCCTCGATTGGGAAAAAGTAATCGTCTCGGGCGCCTCGCACGGCGCGACCTCTTCGGCCCGTTTCGGCATCGCGCAGAAGTGCGCGCGTATTGTGATGTTCTGCGGCCCACGCGACCAACTCGACGACTGGCAGGGCCTACCTTCGGCGACGCCGTCCAATCGTTTCTTCGGCTACAGCCACGTACTCGACAGCGGCTGGAGCGGTGACCATTACCCGCGCTCTTGGTTACTCATGGGTCTAAACAAGTTTGGCCCCATTGTGAATACGGACGAAGCCAAGTACCCTTACGGAAACTCCCGCCGCCTGATCACCAAGTATGACGTCAAAGGCGATGCCAACAAAGCCCACGGCTTCGTTCAGGTCGGCAAGAACCCGCCCAAGGACGCCAAGGGCGTGCCGGTCCAGGAAGACGTCTGGCGCTACCTCTTTACTTCCCCGGTCGACGAAGTCGGCAAGCCGGTCCCGGCCGAGTCGGAGACCCGGATGAATCTGCGGAAGAAGAAGTGAGCCCCCTTACCGAGGCTTGCCCTCGGGTGGCTTTCTCCCGTTGGATGGCCTGACATCGCCGTGGCCATCCGCATCGACCTACTTACCCTCTTCCCGGCCATGGCCGACGGCTTCCTCCAGGAATCCGTCATCGGCCGTGCCATTGAAAAGGGCACCCTCGGATTCAAGGCCCACGACCTGCGGCAGTACTCGAAGGATAAGCACCGGAAGGTCGATGACATCCCTTATGGGGGTGGTCCGGGCATGCTGATGACCTGCCAGCCCCTTTTTGATGCCGTGGACGCCTTGGCCACCCCCGGTTGCGAGGTCATCTACCTTTGCCCAGATGGGGAGCAGCTGACTAACCCCTTGGCCCGGGAATTAGCCCAAAAAAGCCATTTAATCCTCATTTCTGGCCATTATGAAGGCATCGACCAGCGCTTCCGGGACCGCAAGGTTACCCGCGAAATCTCGATTGGTGACTATGTTTTGACCAACGGCACCCTCCCGGCCTGCGTCCTGGTGGATTGCATCGGCCGTCAAATCCCTGGGGTCCTCGGCGAGGAAAACTCCTTGACTGGGGATAGCTACAACGGCAAGTTGCTCGCCTTTCCGCAGTACACCAGACCCGCTGTTTATGATGGTCTCGAGGTGCCCCCGGTCCTCCTAGGAGGACACCACGCCGAAATCGAAAAGTGGCGCCGGGTAAAGCAAATCGAGAAGACAAAGCACCGCAGGCCCGACCTACTGGAAGACCAAGAACACCAGCCATGAGCAACCATCCCCTCCTCCAATACGCCACCCAATCGCAGCTGAAGCCCGGCCGCGGTCACGACACTTTCAAGGTCGGTGATGGCGTCCGCGTCTCCACCAAGGTCCGCGAAGGCGACAAAGAGCGCACCCAGCTGTTCTCCGGCATCGTGATCTCCCGCAAGGGTGGCAACGTCCAAGAAACCTTCACCGTCCGCCGCATCTCCTTTGGCGAAGGCGTTGAGCGCACTTTCCCGGTCCACTCCCCGAACATCGAGAAAATCGAAGTCGAGCGCGTGTCCCAGGTCATGAAGGCTCGCCTCTTCTACCTCCGCGATCGCCACGGTAAGTCTGCCACCAAGGTTAAGGAAAAGCGCTACGACCC
>Ga0114978_10004495_pt1 | contig 11278 bp, 12 predicted proteins | sample S_140212_EF_Meta_FD_87027 | JGI IMG/M metagenome (GOLD analysis project Ga0114978, IMG submission 87027) | Freshwater microbial communities from Lake Simoncouche, Canada to study carbon cycling - S_140212_EF_MetaG | ecosystem: Environmental > Aquatic > Freshwater > Lake | place: Lake...
ATCGCGCAAATGAAAGATGGCTAATGAATGCCCGCAACCGAGCCTAGTATCCAAATACGCGCGGTGAAATTCACAGATTAATCAATAAAAAGCCGGCTTAAAGCCGGCTTTTTTTAGCAGCACCGCGCATGGCGCGGCAACTTACTTGGCGTCGGCGGCGAGCGCCTTGGCTTTGTCTGTAGCTTCCCAGGTGAATTCCGGTTCGTCGCGGCCGAAGTGGCCGTAGGCGGCGGTTTTCTCGTAGATGGGACGCAGCAGGTCAAGCATCTGCACGATGCCTTTGGGACGCAGGTCGAAGTGCCGTGACACCAGTTCCGACAGTTTCTCGTCGGAGATCTTGCCGGTGCCAAAGGTGGTGACCATCACGCTGGTCGGCTTGGCTACGCCGATGGCGTAGGAAACCTGGATCTGGCAGCGGCTGGCAAGACCGGCGGCAACCACGTTCTTGGCGACGTAGCGCGCGGCATAAGCGGCCGAGCGGTCAACCTTGGATGGATCCTTGCCGGAGAAGGCACCGCCGCCGTGCGGGGCCGAGCCGCCGTAGGTGTCGACGATGATCTTGCGACCGGTGAGGCCGCAGTCGCCTTTGGGGCCGCCGATTTCGAAGGCACCGGTCGGGTTGACGAGGTAATTGATCGAGCCCTTGATGAGTTCCTTGGGCAGCACCGGTTTGATGATCTGCTCGATCACCGCCTCTTCGATCTGCTTGTGCGTGAGGCCGGGCTGGTGCTGGGTGGAGAGCACCACGGTGTCGATGGAGTCGGGCTTGCCGTCGACATATTTGATCGTCACCTGCGATTTGGCGTCGGGGCGCAGCCAGGGCAGGCGGCCGTCGCGGCGCAATTCGGACTGGCGCTCGACCAGGCGGTGCGAAAGGTGGATGGCGGCGGGCATCAGCTGCGGCGTCTCGTCGCAGGCGTAGCCGAACATCAGGCCCTGGTCACCGGCGCCCTGGTCCAGGTTCAGGCCCTTGCCCTCGTCAACGCCCTGGGCGATGTCCTGGCTTTGCTCGCCGTAGGCGACGATGACGGTGCAGGTGTTGGTGTCAAAGCCGATGGCCGGGTCGGTGTAGCCGATGCGCTTGATGGTGCGCCGGGCGATCTCGTCGAAGTTGACGCGTGCGCCGGTGGTGATTTCACCCGCCAGCACGACGAGGTTGTCTTTCACCAATGTCTCTGCTGCGACTCGGGAGCGTTTGTCCTGCGCTAGAATAGCGTCAAGGATGGCGTCGGAAATCTGGTCGGCGACTTTGTCCGGATGGCCTTCGGATACCGACTCTGAGGTGAAGAGGAAGCTGCTCATGCTTGGCGTATTCCTGCAGTTTAAAAGAGCATTATTTTAACACGGCCGTTTCGCCCAACCCAAGCTTCTCCTACCTTCGTTTTATACCCCGTATCCTGGCCACCCTATTCATGTCTTTCCTGTTGCGGCTCGCGGCCGCCCTCCCGCTGCGGCTGTTGCACGGCCTTGGCGCCGCGCTCGGCTGGTTTATTTATGTCGTTTCCCCGCGTTACCGTCATCAGCTCAGAGCCAATCTCACCCAGGCCGGCTACGCCGACGCCGCCATGCGGCGTGCCGCGATCGGCGCTGCCGGCCGCGGCGTGCTGGAGTTGCCGGCGCTGTGGCTGCGGCCACACGGGCAGGTTGCCGCCCTGGTGCGCGAGGTCGCCGGCTGGGAGCTGGTTGAGGCGGCGCGCGCGCGCGGCAAGGGCATCCTTTTTCTGACGCCGCACCTGGGTTGCTTTGAGATCACGGCGCAGTACTACGCCAGCCGCACCAGCGCCGATGCGCCGCTAACCGTGCTTTACACGCCGCCGAGAAAAAAACTCATCGCGCCGGCGATGCGGGCCGGCCGCGACCGGCCCGGCTTGCTGGTCGCCGCGCCCGACCTGTCGGGGATTCGCGCGCTGTTGCGCGCGCTCAGGCGCGGTCACGCCGTGGGCATCCTGCCCGACCAGGCGCCGGGCGTGGGGCAGGGTGAGTGGGCGGATTTTTTCGGCCGGCCCGCCTACACCATGACACTGGTCGACAGGCTGCGGCAGGCCTGCGACGCGACCCTTATTCTCGCCTATGCCGAACGCCTGCCCGGCGGGCGCGGCTATGCCCTGCACCTGGCTGCCATGCCCGAGGCGCAGCAAGACGAAAGCCCGGCGCGCCACCTCAACCGCGCCGTGGAAGGCCTGGTACGGCAATGCCCGGCGCAGTACTACTGGGGCTATAACCGCTACAAGGTTCCGGCCGGTGCACAGCCGGCGGGGCCGGCGGCGGCGCCGTCGCAGCGATGATCGCGCGCGTATCGATCGCCCTGCTGTGGTTGCTGCATTTCTTGCCGCTGGTGCTGCTGTCGCGCATCGGCGAGGCCTTCGGCATGCTGCTCTACCGGCTGGCGCGCGAACGCCGCGAGGTCTGTCTGCTCAACCTCGTGCGCTGCTTTCCGGCGCTTGGGCGGGATGAAATAATTTCGCTGGCGCGGCGGCATTTTTGCGCGCTGGGGCGCAGCGTGCTCGAACGCGGCCTGTTGTGGTGGTCGTCGCGCGAGCGCATCACGCGCCTGGTGCGCATCCGCGGGCGCGAACACCTGGAGCGCGAAATGGGCCGGCCACTGATTTTGCTGGCGCCGCATTTTGTCGCGCTCGACGCCGGTTGGACGCGCCTGTGTTGCGAATGGGATCTTTCCAGCATGTACGCCAATCAGAAAAACCCCATTTTCAACCGCCGCTTGTTTGACGGCCGCACGCGCTTCGGTCGGCAGCGCCTGTTCTCGCGCCAGCAGGGTGTGCGCCCGGCGCTCGCGGCCCTGAAAGAAGGCCGGCCGTTTTATTACCTGCCCGACCAGGACTACGGGCCGCGCGACGCTGTTTTCCTGCCGTTTTTCGGCGTGCCGGCGGCCACGGTCACCGGCATGACCCGGCTGGCGCGCCTTTCCGGCGCGCGCATCGTGCCCTGCGTGACACGCATGCTGCCCGGAGGGGCCGGCTATGAGCTGGTTTGCCACCCGGCCTGGGATGATTACCCGACTGATGACATTGAGGCCGACACGCTGCGCATGAACGCCTTTATCGAGTCGTGCGCGCGCGCCATGCCCGAACAGTATTTCTGGACGCACAAGCGCTTCAAGACGCGCCCACCGGGCGAAGCCAAATGGTATTGAACACTGCGTATTTGCCGCATTGGTATTCACCGCAGTGGTATTCCCGTAGTGGCACTGATCGCACCGGCATGGGCCGCACGCGCCGCGATGCGTGCTCGCGCCGTGACAAGTGCTCGGGCCATGACAAGTGCTCGCGCACAGGATGGCGCGCGTTCTACAATAGCGGTATGTCATTTTCCAGTTTTGATGCCAGTACCCTGCGTGCCATGCTCGATGGCGTGAAGACTATCGCGGTGGTCGGCTTTTCACCCAAACCGGAGCGCCCCAGCCACGGTATTGCGCGCGCCATGCAGTTGCGCGGGTTTCGCATCATCCCGGTGCGTCCGGGCATCAACGACGGCCTGGGCGAAAAAGCCTATGCGACGCTGGCAGAACTGCCGGCGAGCTTGCACGTCGACCTGGTGAATGTGTTTCGCAACGGCGCCGAGGTCATGCCCGTGGTCGATGCGTGCATACGGCTGGGCGTGAAAAAAATCTGGATGCAGGAGGGTTGCATCAACGAAGAGGCGGCGCAAAAAGCGCATGCCGCCGGAATGCGGGTGGTGATGGACCGCTGCATTTTTCGCGATTACAAAAAACTGGGGCTGGATAGCCTGACGCCGCCGACCGCTCCGACCGCTCCGACAACCGTGGCTCCGCAGACATGAAACTAAAATTTACCAAGATGCAGGGCGTGGGCAACGACTTTGTTGTACTCGACGGCGTGACACAGTCGGTGCCGCTGACGCCGGCATTGGCGCAAAAAATGGCCGACCGGCATTTCGGCATTGGCTGCGACCAGATACTGCTGGTGGAAAAGCCCGACCCGGCCGGGTCCGCGCTGGGCGCCGATTTTCGCTACCGCATCTGGAATGCCGATGGTGGCGAAGTCGAGCAATGCGGCAACGGCGCGCGCTGTTTCGCGCGCTTTGTGCGTGACCACGGCCTTACCGACAAGGACGAGATTCGCGTCAAGACGCTCTCCGGGCTGATTACGCCGCGCTTTGAGTCCGACGGCCAGGTCACGGTCGACATGGGCGCGCCCATATTCGAGCCGGCGCGTATTCCGTTCAGCGCCGATGTCGCCGCGATCGTGCACGCGCTGGACGTGGACCGGCGCACCGTGCAGATCAGCGCCGTGTCTATGGGCAACCCGCACGCGGTGCAGGTGGTGGACGATGTCGATACCGCGCCGGTGCTGACCGAAGGCCCGCTGATCGAGCGTCACGCACGCTTTGCCCAGCGCGTGAACGTCGGCTATATGCAGGTGCTCGACCGCGGGCGTATCCGTCTGCGTGTGTTCGAGCGCGGTGCCGGCGAGACGCTCGCCTGTGGCACCGGCGCCTGCGCCGCGGTGGTGGCCGGCATACGCCGCGGCCTGCTCGATTCGCCGGTGCGCGTGCAGACGCGCGGCGGCGAATTGACGATACGCTGGGATGGCGCGGACAATGAGCATAGCGCGGTGTTCATGACGGGTCCGGCAGTGACCGTGTTCGAGGGTGAATTTGACACCGGCGGCTGAGCACCCGCCGGGCGCGCGCTTTATAACGCTTTAACGCAGACAGGGGAAAGACCACGCATGAATGCCGATGATGTCGCGCAATACCTGAATGACAACCCGGAATTTTTTGAGGATCACGCCGATATGCTGTCGGCTATCTCGATTCCGCATCCGCACGGCGGCCACGCCATCGCCCTGTCCGACCGGCAGCTGCTTTCGCTGCGCGACAAGAACAAGGTGATCGAATCCAAGCTCGCCGAGCTCATTCAGTTTGGCGAAGAGAACATGGACATAGGCGAGAAAATGCACCGCCTGTGCCTTGCCATGCTGGCGGCCTCCGGCCTGCCCTCGCAACTTGGCGCGCTCAACTACAACCTGCGCGAGGATTTTGCCGTGCCGCATGTGACGCTGCGCTTTTGGCGCGGGCAGGGCGAGGGCCCGGAACATGAAGCTCCCGGTGATGAACTCAAGGCCTTTGTCGCCGCCCTGGAGCTGCCCTATTGCGGTCCTGGCTACAACGATGAGGTGCTGTCCTGGTTCGGCGACGCCGCCACCCATATCCGCTCGACCTCGCTCATTCCGCTTGCCGATGGCGAATGCTTTGGCGTGCTGGTGCTGGCGAGCGAGGATCCGGACCGCTTTCATCACGACATGGGCCGTATGTACCTCAAGCGCCTGGGCGAGCTTGCGAGTGCCGCGCTGTCGCGCTTTGTTTAAGCCGGCCGGCCGCTGAGCTGAAAATGACGACGGGGCTTTCGCGCATCGCGCCGCCTTCCGCGAGGTGAGCGAGGACACGCGCCTTGTGCTGCTCGAGGGGTTTGTCGAGCAGATCGCGCACCAGCGCCGCCTCAGCCCGACCACGGTGGTGAGTTACGAGCACAGCGTGCGCCAGCTGCTCAGCATCAACCCTGACATTGACCTGGCCCAGCTGCAGTCGCAGCACATCCGCCGCGCCGTGGCGCAACTGCGCGCCGCGGGCATGTCCGGCCGCAGCATCGCGCGCATGCTCTCGGCCTGGCGCGGTTTTTTCAACTGGCTGGTGCGGCACCACGGCCTTGGCGCCAATCCGTGTACCGGCTTGCGCGCGCCCAAGAGCCCCAAGGCATTACCCAATGTCCTGTCACCCGATTTCGCCGCGCAACTGCTGGAGGCGAAGCCGCAGGGTGTCGGCGAGCTTCGCGACAAGGCGATGTTCGAATTGTTCTACTCGTCCGGCTTGCGTCTGGCCGAGTTGGTGGGCATAGACGCCGTCGAGGGCAAGCGCATGCTGCATGAAGACGAGGTCACGGTGACGGGCAAGGGCTCGAAGACGCGCACGGTTCCTGTGGGTGCCAAAGCCCGCGCCGCCATCGCCGCGTGGCTGGCGGTGCGTGTCGAGCTGGCGCGGCCGGATGAGGTGGCGCTGTTTGTCGGCGCGCGCGGCCAGCGCATCAACCCGGGCGTGGTCGGGCAGCGTCTCGCCGCATGGGCGCAGCGCGCCGGGCTGCCGGTGCACGTGCACCCGCACATGCTGCGCCATTCCTTCGCCACGCATGTGCTGCAGTCATCGGGCGACCTGCGCGCGGTCCAGGAGATGCTCGGGCACGCGAGTATCTCGACGACGCAGGTGTATACGCATTTGGATTTTCAGCACCTGGCCAAAGCCTACGACGCGGCCCATCCCCGGGCAAAGAAAAGAAAATGAGTTCTGCTATTGCTGCTATTGCCACCATTGCTGCGATTGCGAGCGCAGCGAAGCAATCTCGTCGCATCGGCGCCGGCGTCACAAGTGCGACGAGATTGCTTCGTCGCTGCGCTCCTCGCAATGACGGAATAGGGGCGCCATGAGCGCGCGCGGGACCGGGACCGTCACGCCGACGCCTTACGACGCAGCGCATCCCAGGGCAAAGAAAAGAAAATGAGTTCTGCTATTTCTGCTATTGCCACCATTGCTATCATCGCCGTCATTGCGGCCATCGCTGTCATCGCTGTCATTGCGAGCGCAGCGAAGCAATCTCGTCGCAATTGCGATACGGGCGGTATGGCCACAAGATTGCTTCGCTGCGCTCGCAATGACGGAATAGGGGCGGCATGAGCACAACACCGACGGGCACCGTGATACCCACGCCGTATGAGTTGTTCACCGGCTTCCTGCGCGTCGCGCTGTGCGGCTTTGGCGGCGTGCTGTACTGGGCGCGCCGCGTGGCTGTGGAGGAGCGGCGCTGGCTGGGTGAGGCCGAATTTGTCGACGTTATGTCGCTTTGCCAGTTCATGCCCGGCCCCAACACGCTTAACCTCGCCATGGTGCTGGGCCTGCGTTTTTGCGGCTGGCGCGGCGCCATGGCGGGCTTTGCCGGGCTGATGGTCGCGCCGTTTCTGATTATCCTGGTGATGGGCATGCTCTACACCAGCTACGGTAATCTGCCCGCCGTGCAGTCGGTGTTGCGCGGCGTGGCCGCCGTGGCCGCCGGCATGATGGTGTCGATGGGCCTCAAGATGGCGCTGGTGGCGCGCATCCGTAACATCCTGTGCCTGGTGGGCATCGCCGCCTTCGTTGCCGTGGCCCTGCTGCGCCTGCCGCTGGTGCAGGTGCTGCTGGTGCTCGCCCCCGCCGGCATCGCATTGGCTTGGTGGTGGCAGCGCAATGTGCCGGCAAGCGCGCGGCGATCGGGCGGCGGAACATGATGGATTTGCTGCTGCAGATCGCGCTGGATTTTTCCGTGCTGTCGCTGCTGGCGGTGGGCGGGGCGCCGACGGTGTTGCCGGAAATGCAGCGCAACGTCGTTGAAGTGCACGGCTGGATGAGCGCGTCGCAGTTCACCGACCTCTACGCCATCGCCCAGGCCTCGCCCGGCCCCAATATTTTGATTGTGTGCCTGGTTGGCTGGAAAGTCGCGGGTCTGGCCGGCGCGCTGACGGCGACGCTGGGGATGGTCGGGCCCTCTTGTGTGCTGACCTGCCTGGTGGCGGGGGCGTGGGACAGGTTTCGCGAGGCGAACTGGCGCCGCGTGGTGCAGCTTGGCGTGGCGCCGCTCACCGTCGGCCTGATGCTTTCCTCGGGCTATTTACTCACGCGCTCGGCCAACGACAGCCTGGCCGCGTACGCGCTCACCGGCGCCACCGTGGTGGCGCTGATGGTCACGCGCATCAATCCGCTGTGGTTGATCGCCGCGGGTGCGCTGATTGGCCTGGCTGGCCTGGTCTAGCCAGGCCTAGCTTCGGACGTCGGCGGCGCGGCCGCTTTTTGCGCTCTCGAGCAGGGCATCAATCAGGCGGTGCACCTTGAGCGCCTCGCGGCCGCTGGCGCGCGGTGCGCGGCCCTGTTCGATGGCGTCAAGAAAGTCGGCCAGCACGCCGCGGTGCGCGTCGTTGGGAAAATCCATCGGGTCGGCGCCGCCACCGCCGGCGCCCGGTTCGCCCAACTCCTCGCGTTTGCCGTCGTGCCAGGCAATGTCCAGCTTGCCGGCGCAGAGCACCGCGGTGGCGCGCGTGCCCATGAGCTCGATGCGCTCGGCAAAGCCCGGATAGCCGGCGGTGGTCGCCCACAGTGCGCCGAAGGCGCCATTGGTGAATTGCAGTCCGGCGCCCACGGCATCCTCGGTTTCCATGCGATGCGTGCGGCTGGTGCCGCCGAGCGCGCTGACCCTGGCGACCGGGCCGGCGAGGGACAGGAACAAGTCGAGGGTGTGAATGGCCTGGGTCATCAGCACGCCGCCGCCGTCGCGCGCCAGCGTGCCGCGCCCCGGTTCGTCGTAATAGCTTTGCGGCCGCCACCAGGGCACGCTGACCGTGGCGGCGGCGATCTCACCGAGCGCCCCCGCGCTGATGTGTTGCGCGAGCCGCAGCGAGCCGGGGCGAAAGCGGTGCTGCAACACCAGGGCAAGCGAGCGTCCGGCCCGTTCGAAAGCGGCAACGAGTTGCTCGGCGCGCGCGGTGTTCACTTCGACGGGCTTTTCCAGCATGACGTGCTTGCCGGCGGCGGCGAGGCGCGAGGCGACCTCGAAGTGCGTGTTGGGCGGGGTCAGCACCAGCGCCGCCTCGACGCTCTTGTCCTCGAGAATGTCCTCGAAACGGGCGGTCAGCGGGAAGGCAAAGTTCTGCGCAAAGGCGCGGCGGCGCGCCTCGGACGGACTGAAGGCGTGTGTCACTTCAAGCCGGTCGGAGAGGTCGACGAGGCTTTTGGCGTGGGGCGTGACAGCCATGCCAAGGCCGATCAGGGCGACGCGTATTTTTTTCATGGGTGTTCCGGTGGTGGCTGTTAGCGGCGGTACAATGCGTGCCCGCTTTATATCAACATTCACCCAACAGCGCTTGCGCCGACGACATGAAACCCACGCCACGCATCGTCCTCAAGCCCGGCCGCGAAAAACTGCTGGCGCGCATACATCCCTGGATTTTCTCCGGCGCCATTGATCACACCGCCGGCAATCCGCAGTCGGGCGACACCGTCGAGGTGCGCGACGCGGGCGGCGAGCTACGCGGTCGCGCCGCGTTCAGCCCGCATTCGCAGATCCGCGCGCGCATCTGGAGCTTTGATGCCGCCGAAGCCGTCGATGAGGCATTTTTCCGCCGCCGCATCCGCAGCGCGCTGGCCTTGCGGCGCGAACTGGTGCCCGAGCGCGCCGCCACGGGGCTGCGCCTGGTGCATGGCGAAAGCGACGGCCTGCCCGGCCTGGTGGTGGACCGCTATGGCGACACACTGGTGGCGCAATTTTTGTCGGCCGGTACCGAGCGCTGGCGCGACACGCTTGCCGCGTTGCTGGTCGAGGAGACCGGCTGCGCCAATGTGTATGAGCGTTCCGACGCCGATGTGCGCGAACTCGAAGGCCTCGCTTCGCGCAGCGGCCCGCTGATCGGCGCGGCGCCCGAGGGCCCGCTCGAGATGATCGAGCACGGCCTGCGTTACCGCGTCGATATTGCCGCCGGTCACAAGACCGGGTTCTACCTCGACCAGCGCGACAGCCGCCGGCAGATCGGGCAGCTCGCGCGCGACCGCGACGTGCTCAACTGCTTTTGTTACACCGGCGGCTTTAGCATCGCCGCGCTCGCCGGCGGTGCGCGCTCGGCCTTGTCGATAGACAGCTCCGGTCCGGCGCTGGCCATTGCGGCAGACAACCTTGCGCTCAACAAGCTCGATGCGGCGCGGGCGCAGTGGCTGGAAGCGGACGTGTTCAAGGCCTTGCGCAGCTTGCGCGAACAAAAGCGTCAGTTCGACCTGATCGTGCTCGATCCGCCCAAGTTCGCCCCCACGGCTTCATTCGCCGAAAAGGCCTCGCGCGGCTACAAGGACATCAACCTCAATGCCATGCGCCTGCTGCGACCCGGCGGCCTGCTCGCGACGTTTTCGTGCTCGGGCGGCATCTCGGCCGATCTTTTTCAGAAAATTGTCGCCGGGGCGGCGGCCGATGCCGGCATGTCGGCCAACATCATCGGCCGTTTTCACGCCGCCGCCGACCATCCGGTACGTATTGAGTTTCCGGAGGGTGAATACCTCAAGGGCTTGTTGCTGCGCCGCGCCTGAGCCGGCTTGCGCCTGGGAAGCCGCGCCTGGTGGGCATTTCCGGGCGGTGCGCGCGGATGGTCCGGCGGGCTGCTGTCGGCGGTGTAACATGGAGGGCTTGGCTGTCATCGGGCGGCCTTGTAATCACTTTTAATGGTGTGAACGCATGGAACAGCAAGAAATGGTACCGGTCACCATCCTCACCGGCTTTCTGGGTAGCGGTAAGACCACGCTCTTGAATCGCATCCTGAAGGAAGAGCACGGCCACAAAGTGGCGGTGATCGAAAATGAATTCGGCGAGGCGGGGATCGACAACGAGATCCTGGTGCAGAACCGCGACGAGCAGATCATCGAAATGAACAACGGCTGCATCTGCTGCACCGTGCGCGGCGACCTGACGCGCATCCTCAATGAGCTCAGGGACAAGCGCGTGGCCGGCACGCTCAATTTCGAGCGCGTCATCATCGAGACGACCGGCATGGCCGATCCGGGTCCGGTGGCGCAGACTTTTTTCATGGAAGAGGACATCGGCAATTACTACCTGCTCGATTCCATCATCACCGTGGTCGACGCCAAGCACGCCAACCAGCAGCTCGATGATTTTCGCGAAGCGCAGGAGCAGGTGGGTTTTGCCGACCGCATCCTGCTGTCCAAGACCGACCTCGTCGCCGAGGGCGACCAGGAAAAATTGCGCATGCGCCTGTTGAAGATGAATCCGCGCGCGCCCATCCGCAAGGTGCATTTCGGCGAGACGCCGTTAAAGGACATTCTCGATATCCGCGGCTTCAACCTCAACGCCATCCTGGAAATCGAGCCGGAGTTTCTGGAAGAAGACCACCACGAGCACGATGAGCATGTGCGCTCATTCGTGTTCCGCTCCGAGCGCCCCTTCGACGGCCTCAAGCTCGAGGAGTTTCTGTCCGGCCTGGTGCAGGTCTATGGCAATGACATGCTGCGCTACAAGGGCGTGTTGTCGATGAAGTCTAATGCCAACCGCGTGGTGTTCCAGGGCGTGCACATGTTGATGGGCGGCGATCTTGGCAAGCCCTGGGGTGCCGACGAAAAGCGCGAGAGCAAGATGGTTTTCATCGGACGCAAGCTGCCCGAGGACCTGTTTATCAAAGGCCTGGAGCAATGCCTGGCCGAGGCTGATTAGGCCTTTCCGGCA
>Ga0114978_10004496_pt1 | contig 11277 bp, 7 predicted proteins | sample S_140212_EF_Meta_FD_87027 | JGI IMG/M metagenome (GOLD analysis project Ga0114978, IMG submission 87027) | Freshwater microbial communities from Lake Simoncouche, Canada to study carbon cycling - S_140212_EF_MetaG | ecosystem: Environmental > Aquatic > Freshwater > Lake | place: Lake...
CCCGGTCGTTAAAGACATCATCGCGCGCTGCCCGAAGGAGCGCCAGACACTGTTTTTCTCCGCCACGGTTCCTCCGGAGATCGCGGCGGTCGCCTCGTTTGCCCTCCGCAATCCGGCGCGCGTCGAGTGTGGCGTTGCCCGTTCCGTCACCGCGTCCGTCAACCACGCGCTCTATCCGGTAGCCGCCGATCAGAAATTCGAATTGCTCGAAGCGCTCCTCGCGAAGACCGATTTCGACAGCGTGTTGGTATTCTCCCGCACGAAGCACGGCGCCGACAAAATTGCGCGCCGGCTCAAATCCGCCAACCACTCCGTCGCCGTCCTCCACGCGAACCGTTCGCAGAATCAGCGCATTGAGGCGCTCGCCGGATTCAAGAGTGGCAAATATGAAGTGATGGTCGCGACCGACATCGCCGCCCGCGGTATCGACGTCGCCGGCGTCTCTCACGTCATCAATTACGATGTCCCGGAAAAGCCCGAGGATTACGTTCACCGCATCGGCCGCACCGGCCGGGCGCAGGCCGTCGGCGACGCGTTTACGCTCGTGACTCCGGAAAACGCGAACGACATCCGCGACATCCAGCGCTTCATCGGCGCGAAGATCCCTGAGCTCCGCCTCGAAGGCTTCCCGTATCGAGCCTTCGTCGCGCGCACCGAGGAACCGCAACAGCAGCGCGGTCGCGGCAGTCTGCCCGGGCAGATCCGCCACAAAGGCAGCTTCAACCGCTTCCGCGGTCGGCGCTGAGGCGCTGAGTTTGTGGTGACGTCGTGGCACGGGCTTTCGAGCCCGTGTTTCTTCGACAGTTTTCCAGCGTGGGCCGCAAGGCCTACGCTTTTTTATGCCCACGCCACCGCGTCCGCCGAGCGCCTCACCTTGGCCACGGATGGAGCCGGGGAAAGACGCTGCTGCGGTGGGTGCTCAAATTTCGGGCGGAGCACTTCAATTCACCCGGTTCCACACCGCTTCACCGAGCACGGCCGCGCGGGCGATTTTCGCTGAGGTACTGCGCATTTCGATCATGCCCTCCGGGGAGCAAAACGCGGCGTGGCAAGTGACGATCAGGTTGGGCGTGGCGGCTTCCTCGGCCGTGCGGAGGGGCTCGGCTTCGACGACATCGAGGCCGGCGCCAGCAAGGTGGCCGCTGCGCAGCGCGGCGAAGACGGGGGCTTTTTGCACGATGTCGCCGCGAGCGGTGTTCACGACGTAGGAGCCGGGTTTCATCAGCGCAATTTCCTGCGCGCCGATGATGCCGCGCGTCTCGGCGGTGAGCGGGCAATGGACGGAGAGCGTATCGGCGCGGCGCAGCAGTTCTTCGAGGGAGCTGACGCGCTCCACGCCGATGGCTTTGTGCGTGCCGTTCGACACGTAGGGATCGAAAAAGATCGTGCGGAACCCCATCGCCTTTGCGCGCAGGGCAGCGGCGGTGCCGATGCGGCCCAGGCCGAGAATGCCGAAGGTCTGCGTGCTCAGGCGGCGCATCTTGGCGGCGGTTTCGATTTTCCAACCGAGGCGTTTGGCCTCCGCGTCGAGAGGGAAGAGTTGGCGGTAGAGCGCGAGCGTGAGGGCGATAGCGTGGTCGGCGACTTCCTCGGTGCCGTAGTCGGGTACGTTGCAGACCGCGATTCCGGCCTGCGCGGCAGCGGCGATGTCGACGGTGTCGAAGCCGACGCCGTTGCGGATGATTGCGCGGCAGTGTTTCATCCGCGCGAGGATGGGGGCCTCAAGCTTGGGGCCGTGCCAGAGGATAATGGCGTGGGCGGCGAGCACCTCCTCGGGTATCGGTGCGTTGAAGTCCAACCACACGGTGCGTAGGTCGGCGACGTCCGTGAGGAACGGCGTTTCGACCGTCGCGGCGGTGTCGGTGAAACGAAATTCCTTGGGGCAAACGATGACGACGATGGGTTTGGTCATGGAGAAACTCTTTGACCACCGATTACACGGATGGCACGGATAGCAAAAGCCTTATCCGTGTTATCTGTGAAATCTGTGATCAAACTCCTCCTTTGTCTGGGTCTGTTATCTGTGCTGATGCCGCTCGCCGTCTACGCCCAGCGGGAAAAACTGTCGCCCGAAGAGCTCGCATTTGTGGAGAAATCATGGCCCGACGCCAAGAAGACCAATACCGGCATCCGCTACATTATCCTTCAGCCGGGCAGTGGCGATATGCCGAAGGCCGGTGACAAGGTGGCGGTGCTCTACGTGGGCCGTCTGCTCAACGGCACCGTCTTCGACCAAGCCACCGAAAAGGACAAAGCCTTTACCTTTCGCGTGGCGCGCGAGCAGGTGATCCAAGGTTGGGATCAGGTCTTGCCGATGATGAAGCTGGGCGAAAAACGGCTCGTCGTCATCCCGGCGGAGCTGGCGTACGGCACGCGCGGGCAACCGCCGAAGATCGGCCGCAATGCCGCGCTCGTGTTCGAGATCGAGTTGATCGAGATCAAGCGGGACTGACGATTTAACCGGCGCGTAACACGCCGTCCGCTGTTTTTGGGAGCGCGTGCTCGCCGCCCTGAGAAATTGCGCCCACGGTGGCGCGTATGAGAATCCCTCTGACCCGTGCGTTCGTGATCGCGGCGCTGTTTTTTCCTTCAGCTTACGCTGCGACGAAGTCTCCCGTGACGTTTCCCGGCCTCCAGCGTGACGGCTCGGTGCTGTTGCCCAACCAGTGGTCACTGCGTCCGGTGGGAAAGCACACCGTGGTGGGCGATTTCCCGGTGAATATCGCGCTGCACCCAGCCGGTGCGTTTGCCGCCGTCCTGCATAGCGGTTGGGGTCAACACGAGGTCCGTATCCTCGATGCCAAGACGGGCGCGCTCGTCTCGCAGGTTGCGTTGGAGGAGACATTTTATGGGCTCACCTGGTCGCCGGATGGACGGCAACTCTACATTAGCGGCGCGGCGGCGGAGGTGATTCACGCCTTTGCTTTTAAGGAAGGTTACCTTTCCGAACATCGCGAATTGCGTCTGCGTGACGCCAAGGAGCGCGGCATGCCGGCGGGCCTAGCGGCCTCGGCCGACGGCCAAGCGCTCTACGTCGCGGAGACTTGGGGCCAGCGCGTTGAAAAAATCTCCACTTCAGATGGTCGCGCGCTCTGGACGCAGCAACTCGCCCCGCCTCAGGGCGGCAGCACCATGGTGCACGACGAGGCGCGCGTGGCGCCCGCCGCGGCCAGTCTCGCGCCCTTTCCCTACACCTGCGTCGTCGACGAGAAAAAGGGTCGCGTCTACGTGAGCCTCTGGGGCGCGAACGCCGTGGTGGTCCTCGATGCGGCGACGGGGGCCGAGACGGCGCGGTGGCCGGTCGGTTCGCACCCGAACGAGATGCTCCTCGCGCCGGACGGGCGCTTGTTTGTCGCGGAGGCGAATCACAACACGGTCAGCATCGTCGACACCGCCACCGGACGCGTCGGCGAAAAACTCACCGCATCCCTCTTTCCCAATTCCCCGCCCGGCTCGATGCCCAACAGCCTCGCGCTCTCCCCCGACGGCGAACTCCTCTTCGTAGCCAACGCGACCAATAATAACGTCGCCATCTTTGACGTGGAAAAAACAGGTAAAGCGAAGTCGCTCGGTTTCATCCCTGTCGGTTGGTTTCCCACCAGCGTGCGGGTGTCAGCGGATGGCCAGACGCTCTTCGTCGCCAACGGCAAGGGCACGACCTCCGCGGCCAATCCGCGCGGCCCGTTTCCCGGCTCGCCGGCGCCGCGCAATTTGCAGGAATACATCGGCGGACTCTTTCAGGGTACGGTCGCCTTGATCGCCTTGCCGGTGGCGAAAAAACGTGCCGAGCAATTCGGCGCCTGGTCGAAGACAGCCTACACGTGCAGCCCCCTCGATGCCGCGGCGTCGCCGCGCGGTTTGGTCGCGCGGCCCGCTGGCAGCCCGATCCCGGCCACGGTCGGCGATCCCTCGCCGATTAAAAACGTGATCTACATCATCCGGGAAAATCGGACCTACGACCAAGTGTTCGGCGACATGCTCGAGGGCAAAGGTGATTCCCGGCTGTGTATCTTTCCGGAAAAGGTCACGCCCAACGCGCACGCGCTCGCCCGCGAATTTGTGCTGCTCGACAATCTCTACGCCGATGGTGAGGTGAGTGCCGATGGCCACGAGTGGAGCATGGGTGCCTATGCGACGGACTTCGTCGAACGCCACTGGCCGTTGAGCTACGGGCACAACGCGAAGAAAAAATACGATTACCCCTCCGAGGGGCGATTCCCGATCGCGACGCCCGCCAACGGCTATTTTTGGAACCGTGCGGCCGAGGCGGGCGTGAGCTACCGCAGCTACGGCGAATATTGCTCCACGCCTAAGACCGGCCCGGACCTGTCCGCGCCCTCGCTGCCGATTCTCGTCGGCCACATCGACCCGCTCTATCGCGCGTGGGACATGGACTATCCCGATATCAAGCGCGCCGAGCGGTTCGCCTCGGAGATCCGCCGCTTCGAGCGCGAAGGCGGCATGCCGCGCTTGCAGGTGCTCCGTCTCGGAAACGATCACACGGTGGGCACGGTGGCCGGCAAACCCACCCCGACGGCGATGGTCGCTGAAAATGATGAAGCCCTCGGCCGCATCGTCGAAGCCGTGAGTAAATCTAAATTCTGGGCCGACACGGCGATTTTCGTCCTCGAGGACGATGCGCAAAACGGACCCGACCACGTGGACGCGCACCGCATGCCCGGCTTCGTGATCAGCTCCTGGACGAAGCGGCGCACCGTGGATTCCACACTGTATTCGACGACGAGTATGCTCCGAACGATGGAGTTGATTTTGGGCCTGCAGCCGATGTCGCAGTTCGACGCTGCGGCGATGCCGATGTGGGCCTGTTTTGGCGACCGGTCCGATCCGACGCCTTACACCGCCCGTGCCGCGCAGGTGAACGTAAACGAGCTCAATGCCAAGCTCGCTTGGGGCGAACGCGACTCGCGGAAGATGGATTTTTCCGAACCCGACAAAGCGGACGATATCCAGCTCAACGAAATCATCTGGCGCAGCGTGCGTGGCGCGGATTCCCCGATGCCCGCCCCCGTGCGCGCCGCCTTCTACAAAACGCACACGAAGGATGATGGCGAAAAATGAGGCGGTGCCGGTCAATTGCCGGGGTTGCCATTACGTAGTTTAGTTCTGTGGCCCCCCCCTCCGAGCACATGAGCTGGTGAGTTCGGGCCCGTGCGCCGGCCGCGGGATGGAATCAGCTCACCGCACGATCTTCAGTATCCGGTCATTGTAACTGTCCGTGATGAACAGTGTGCCGTCGGCGCGCACGGTCACGCCGTGGGGGCGGGCGAGTTCGCATTGCTCGGGCGGGCCACCGACGCCGGCGGTGCCTTTTTTCCCCGTGCCGGCGACGCGGAGGATTTTCCCCGTGGCGGGCACGTATTTGCGGATGAGATGGTTTTCGGCGTCGGCAATGAGGACGTTGTCCTCGAGGTCGATGCAGAGGTGTTTCGGGCCGCTCATCGTGGCGAGCAAGGCGTCGCCGCCGTCGCCGGTTGCGCCTTTTGCTCCCGAGGCATTGACGACGGTGCGGATTTTTCCATCGGGCGTGACCACGCGCAGGGCGTGGCCGTTGCGCTCGAGGATGTAGACATTGCCGCGACGATCTGCGGCCGCGGCGCGCGGGTCGACGAGCGGCGCGTCGGTGGCGCGGGCGCCGTCGACGGGGACGCCTTTTTCACCATTTCCGGCGATGAGGCGGAGCTTCCCCGTTTTGAGATCGAGCGCCTGCACACGGCGCAAATCGGCGATGAAGAGCTGCGTGCCGGTGAAATCGAGGGCGATGCAGTAGGGGCCGCTGGCCTTCGCTTGCGTTGCGGGCACACCGTAGCCGGGCAGCGTCGCAACGCGAGCGGAGGCGACGTCAACCTGACGCACGCGGCCGTTCCACGTATCGGAGATGAGGACGTTACCGTTGGGCAGAACGGCGAGGTTGTGGGGGCCGTTGAACTGCGCGGAGAGCGCTGCGCCGCCGTCGCCGGTATCGCCGGCGGTGGGCAGCCCGGCGACATGGGTGAGCGTGCCCTGCGCGTCGACGCGCAGCAGGCGGTTACCTGCGGCCATTTCGACGATGAAGAGATTTCCCGCCCGGTCGAAATCCACACCGAACGGCTCTTTTAATTTTGTCTGCAAGGCGGGAAGACCGATGCGATCTTCGGTGCCGCCGGCGACGAGGACGATTTTTTCGGCGTGCAAGGCCGGCGCGAACAGGAGAGCGGAGAGCAAGCGCAGGGTAGGGGAGAATTTCATCGGAGGAGGAATGGAACCACTTGAATGGATCGAAACTCGGACGAGGCGTCAGGGGAAAACGGCGACGCTGCACGAAAGTGGGATGACGTTGTGCGTGTAAAGCGGCCCGTTCTGCGCTCTCATACAGTTAATCCTGCTTATGGCGTCCCGTTGTTTTACCCGCATTTTTCACCGCACCGCTCTCGCGCTGACGCTCGGCGTGCCGGCCTTCGGTGCATCCGGAAAAATCGACGTCGAGCTTCGTGAGCCCACTTCCACCCACGCCGGCGCGGCGGTATGGCCCGGAGACACGAAGATCGCGGAGACGTTTACCGACGAGGTATTCGGATTTTTCGAGTTGCCGCAAAAATATGTAGCGACCGGCGTGCGGGCTGATCGGGCGTTTCCCACCCTCTTCCGCGCGACGGCGGAGGTGCGCTTGCCCGCAGGGAAACATCGGCTGCTCCTACGCTCGCGCGGCACGGCGCGGCTCTTGATCGACGGGAAGAAAATCCTCGAAACGCCCTTTGCCCAGCCCGCGGCCTTCGCCGTCGGCAACGCTGGCGAGCTCCCCGTCGAGCCGCAGGAAACCTATCTCAACCTCGGCCCCGACTTCCGCTTCGCCACGCCTGGCAATCGGGAGGAGTGGGGCGTGTTCGAATTCACCGGAGCGCCCGTCACCGTCGTTCTTGAAACCGTGATTGGCGGCATCGAGCCCAAGGGAAAAAAACCCTTTCGCCCCGAGCTGGGCGAAACCATCGTCGCGTTTTCGCCGGCCGGCAGCACGGCGTGGTGGCTGCTCTCGCCTAGCGAGCGCACCGTCCCCTACACCGATGCGGGCTGGGCCGCCTACGAGGCGGAGCGCCGCGCGCACCTCGCCACTGTCAACACCGCGGCCCGCGCCGCGAAGCGCGCTGAGTCTTCTGCGTATTGGGCGTCGCGTCGCGCGGCGGCCAACGCGTGGCTCGCGTCCACGCCCGAGGTCGCGGTGCCGTCGCTCCGCGCCGGCTTCCCAGCGACGAACGTCATCGACCACTTCATCGCCGACCGCATCGCGACAGTCGCGGCGGAATACGCGCCGTTGAAAAAAGGCAGCGTCGATTTCTATCGCGACGTGAAGCCCATTCTCGAGACGCGCTGCTTCAGCTGCCACCAAGGTGCGAAGGTCAAAGGCGGCCTGCGCCTCGACTCCCTCGCGGCCGCGCTCAAGGGAGGTAAGGTCGATGGTCCGGCGCTCATCGCCGGCCACCCGGAGACGAGCCCGATCATCCAGCGCATCACCAGCACGGACTCCGAGGAAGTGATGCCCGCGAAGGGCGATCCGTTGCCGACCAAGGAAATCGACGTTCTCAAGACGTGGATTAAGGAAGGCGCGGCGTGGCCCGCTTTTCCTGTCACGAGTTTCGCGCTCACGCCGCTCACCGACGACCTCACGTTTCTCCGTCGCGTCACGCTCGATACTGCGGGCGTCGTGCCGAGCGAGTCCGAGATCGCGGCCTTCCGCGCGCTGCCGGCCGCCACGCGCCGCACCGCCACGATCGACCGGCTCCTCGCTGATCCGCGCTGGGCCGACCAGTGGATGCCCTATTGGCTCGATGTGCTCGCGGAGAATCCGAATCTCATCAATCCCACGCTCAACAACACGGGCCCGTTTCGCTGGTGGATCTATGAGTCGCTCCTCGACAACAAACCGCTCGATCTCTTCGTCACCGAACTCATCCGCCAAGAGGGCAGCGAGCGCTTCGGCGGACCCGCCGGGTTCAGCGTCGCCTCGCAAAATGACGTTCCGATGGCCGCCAAGGGCATCATTGTCAGCTCGGCGTTTCTCGGCGTGGAAATGAAGTGTGCGCGTTGTCACGACGCACCGACGCACGCGTCGAAGCAGCAAGATCTCATGCAGCTCGCCGCGATGCTCGGCGCGAAAGCTATCAAGCTCCCGGTCACGAGCACGGTCGCCATGGATCACCTCCGGCTCGGCGGACGCGAACCGCTCATCGAGTCCACGCTGCCGGCCGGCACGACGGTGGCGCCCGCGTGGTCGTTCGCGGAATTCTGCGACGAGAACGCCGCCGCCGTGCTCGCCCAGCGCCGCGATGATTCCCGCGACCGCCTCGCTGCGCTCGTGACCGCGCCGCAGAACGAGCGATTCGCCCAAGTCATGGCCAACCGCATCTGGCAACGCTTCATGGATCGAGGCCTCGTCGAGACCGTGGGCGATTGGGAAAAGAGCGCGCCCTCGCACCCCGAGTTGCTCCGTTGGCTTGCCCGCGAGTTGGTCCGCTCCGGCTACGATCCCAAAGCCCTCGCCCGCGTCATCCTGAACTCCCACGCCTACCAGCGCTCTGCCGATCGCTCGCTCGCCGCGACCGGCCCGCTGTTCACCGCACCCGCGCCGCGGCGCATCGCGGCCGAGCAATTCGTCGATTCGCTTTTTGCCGCGACCGGAAAACCGTTCGCCGTCGAGCCCGTGAACCTCGATATCGACAGTGTGCGCACGATCGAAAACGCGCTCGACCTCGGACGTGCGAACCGCGCATGGATGCTCGCCTCGACGTCGAACGAGCGCGACCGCCCGAGCCTCATGTTACCGCGCATCCAAGCCGTCGCCGAGGTGCTGGAGGTCTTCGGGTGGCGCGGTGCCCGCCCCGACGCGAGCAGCGGCGTGCGCGAGGTCGCCGCCAATGTCCTCCAGCCCGCGCTCCTCTCCAACGGCACGATGACCACGTGGCTCACGCGTCTCAGCGACGATCACGGCCTCACGCGTCTCGCGCTCGAAAGCCAATCGCTCGACGCACTCGTGGAGCGTCTGTTCCTCCGCATGTTCACGCGGACTCCCACCGCGACGGAGCGCAAGATCTACACGGACCTCCTCCGTCCTGGTTACGACAAACGCGTCGCTCCTGCGGTCGCCGCCTTATCCGGCGCGGCGTCCACGCCGCCCCGCGTCCGCCCGAAATATGTCGCGTGGTCCAACCATATGAAGAGCGAAGCCAATTCGTGGCGTCTCGCAGAGGAAGCGGACGCCCGCCGCGGCGATCCGGCGACGTCCCGCCTCGAGCCGGACTGGCGTCGCCGACTCGAAGACGTGACGTGGGCCCTCGTCAACGCCCCCGAATGGACACATATTCTCTGACTTAGCATTTCCCATGAATCGCCGCACTTTTTTCGCCCAGTCCGCCGCGCTCGCCGCCGCCGCGACGTTGCCCCGTATCCTAGGCGCGGCGCCTGCTTCTCTCCCGTCCACCTCCGTCGTCGCGGCCCCGCGCGGCAAAGCGGAGCACTGCATTTTCATCTGGCTCGGGGGCGGTATGTCGCAGATCGACACCTTCGATCCGAAAAAACGCGGCAACTCAAAGTCTTCGCCGTCCCTCCCTGGCACGGATTACGACTTGATCGACACGGCCGTGCCGGGCGTGCGTTACGCGGAGCACCTCGCGCAAACCGCCCGTCTCGCCGAGCACGTGACGGCCGTGCGCACCGTGAACCACACGCTCGGGATCGAGCACGCCCTCGCGACCAACTTCGTCCACACCGGCCGGCCCGTGAGCGGGAGCACGATTTATCCGTCGATGGGCTCGATCATCGCGCACGAACGCGGCGCCGTGAGCAGCGAGTTGCCCCCGTATCTGCTTATTGGCTACCCGAGCGTGAGTCGTGGCCCCGGATTCTTGGGAGCGAAACACGGCTACATTTACCTCGTCGACACCGAGTCCGGCCCCGCTGGGTTCATGCCCCCCGAGGGCATCGATCCGGCGCGCGTGGCCGGCCGGCAACGCCTGCTCGCGCCCTTGCAACAACGCGCGGCTGACGACGCGGTGTTGACCGATTACGCCGAAGTGCAACGCGAGGCCCTCCGTCTCGCTGGCCCTGGATTCATGCGTCACTTCAAACTCGGCGAGGAGCCAGCGTCGGTTCGCCAGCGCTACGGCGGCGAGTTCGGCCAACGTTGTCTGCTCGCGCGCCGTCTCGTGCAGGCCGGCGTCCGCTTCATCGAGGTCTCGCACAATCTGAATTTTATTAACGGCGCTGGCTGGGACACCCACAACGCTGGTCAGCTCAACCAACACATCCTCATTCGTGAGCTCGACAACGCGCTCTCCGCGTTGATTTCTGATCTTCAGGAAAAACGGCTGCTCGACAAAACGCTCATTGTGATGGGCACGGAGTTTGGTCGCCCGGGGCAATTCGACAGTGGTGGCGGTCGCGGACACCAATCGTCGGCGTTCAGTCTCGTGCTGGCCGGCGGCGGACTCCGCCATCGTGGGGCCTACGGCCTGACCGACGCACTTTCTGGCAAGCCCGTCGAGCACGCTGTGTCTGTCCCCGATTTCCACGCCACCGTTTACGCCGCCCTCGGCATCAATCCCGCGAAGGATCTCGTCAACGCCTCGCGCCCCGTGCCGATCACCGACGGCGGAAAACCCATTGCGGCGTTGTTCGGGTAGAGGAGGGTGGGCTTCAGTCCGCTCTCAGATGGTTCAACGCAGAAAAGACCCTTGAAACGCGGAGGACGCCGAAAAAAGAACCGCCTCGCACGAGTCGCGAGCAAGTTTGCTTCCACAGGGTGCAGCACGAAAATACCTCTGAGACAAGGCGTGGTGTCGCTCGATTCGTACTCGTTGGCGTTATCCCTTGGTCGTGAAACGCCGTCGTGCGGTACCTTTTCCTGCCATTGAGTCCTTTGCCTTCGTTCGCTGGTCACGCTCAAAAGTTTGTAGCCCTGTTCGTGAGGGAAACGAGGGAAGAACACCGTGGAAAAGTAGGGCGATTCTTTTGGCAACGGAATGGTGGCAAGGGGACGGATTCGGAGGTGGCCAATGGTCCCTTCGGAATCGCGCCCCCGCACATTCTGGTCTCGCACACCGGCAGCGTGCGCGTTTCGTTTCAACGCTCTCCTTACCCATTACCCTATGAAGTTCTCCGCTCCTGATTGCGGAGGCTGGTTCCGTTTATGCGGCCTGCCTCTGATTTTCGTTTTCATCGCGCTTTGCTCGTCGCTGGGAATCGCCCATGCGGCCGCGGAAGGAACGATCACCGGTCGCATCTTCAGTC
>Ga0114978_10004501_pt1 | contig 11270 bp, 7 predicted proteins | sample S_140212_EF_Meta_FD_87027 | JGI IMG/M metagenome (GOLD analysis project Ga0114978, IMG submission 87027) | Freshwater microbial communities from Lake Simoncouche, Canada to study carbon cycling - S_140212_EF_MetaG | ecosystem: Environmental > Aquatic > Freshwater > Lake | place: Lake...
ATATCCTTGATGGTAATATTCGTGGTAATGATTTCTTTTAAAAGTTAATATACCAATATTGGTGCAAACAATGGTTGCGAGAATAATTGACATTGTTCTGAAATTATAAATAGACGACAAAAGAACGTCCCCCAAGAAAATAAATAAGAACACAAATCCGAAAATAAAAACCGAATCTTGGAAAATAGGCGCCCTGTAAATTGAGTAAAAGTAAGTGAGCAAGATTGGAAAGATGTATAATAAAAGCCAGATCCACGATATTCGTTTGGGAATGATTTCTTTGGGATGTTTGATGCATTTAAATACAAAAAGCACTAAAAACAAAACAAGATATAAAGGAGAAAATTGAAAGCAATATTCGAAATGTTTGAGAACCGAATAGAGCGTTGGGGTAGGCAACCAACCTGGACTTCCTACTGAAATTTGATGGAAAAAAATTGAAAATTGAGGGATGTAAAACAATATTGCAATGAGGTAGGGGATGCAATACTGAATGATGTTTTTCTGTTTTTGAAGTACCAATCCGGTTGGAAATAAAAGGGCAACGAACAGCAAATTGAAATAATGATTGCTGAGACTCAGGAATATTGCTAGTCCAAATAAAATCTGAAACAATCGATTTGTAGGTTTGTCAACGATTAATCGTGACCATAAATACAAGCTTACAGCGGCTAAAAATTGACCGGAGGAATAGGGTCTGATGGTTTGGCTGTAAATGATTGGAAACTGTAAGGTGGCTAGAAATGCCAAGGTGAAAAGGGCAGTTTTGGTGTTTGATAATATCTTTGCAGCTAAAAAATAAAACAGCAATGAAACTGAACCCATCAAAACAAATGGAAGTTTAATTACCCATTGTTTTGTTCCAAACAGTTTGATATAAAACCATAAAAATGTTTGCACTCCCGCAGGATGTCCATCGGTCCATACTGCTTTTGAAAGCATGGTGGAATAGTCTGGATAATTTAAGCGGTTTAGTGCCGAGAGTTCGTCGTTGGTGAAAGGGATTTCAGTGAAATTGAAAAATCGCAAGGCAAATCCCAGAAATAGTAGGATAATTAAAGTGATTTTTTCTTGTTTTGACATAGCGAAAAGCCTTGCAATATTAATTGAATTGGCGGTGATAGCCAAAATAGAATATAGAAGTTTGAAAATATTTGAAATTTGTCGTTTACCTTTAATTGACTTCTTGTATTTAGTGGTTATGGAAAATCAATTGAAAATTTCGATACCAACTCCTTGCCACGAGAATTTATCGCTGATGGATAAAACTGAGAATGGTAAATTTTGTTTAAGCTGTCAGAAAGAAGTGATAGATTTTACCAAAATGACGGATGAAGAAATAGTTTTATATTTCGATAAAAAGAAAAGTGGCGCAGCAAAAGTTTGCGGTACTTTCAGGGTAGATCAGGTTTTGGAAAAGGAGAAAATGATTGAAATACCCATTCAAACTTATTTTTATGCAAAGACCAATCATCAGAAATTTCTATGGATGTTATTTGCTTGTATGGGAATGTTTTTTGTTTCGTGTGATTCAAAAACCAAAGGGGACGTAAAAATAACTGTGGTAGATAGTTTGGAAAACAGCAAATACCAAGACACAATCGAAAACAAGGAAATTCTTTTAACCGGAGATACTATTTATTCTATTGAGCCAACCGAAAAGCCAAAGAAAATTGAACAGGTAGATAAAATTCAAGGTGAAGTTGTTGAAAATGTAACTGGATTTGTTGCACCAATCGTGAAAGGGGGTTGTGTTATTCCTGAAAATACGGAAGAAGAACTAATTGTAACCATCAAAGGGAAAGTTGCCTATCCAAAGGATACTTTAAGGAAGCAAGAATTGCATGTCTCTCAAAAAGATACGGCTGCAAATATGGACCAACGTCCTCCAAGTAAGTTTATAGGAATTAAACCGAGAAAGCTATTTAAAGATTAATTGACTTTAATATCCTCAACTTTGGTAAGCATCAAAATGTCAATTGAGTTTTGGAAGTCAGGGTCAATGTTGATACCTATACAAACTGCATTTTGTTCAATATAACGGCGGAATAAAATGGGTAATTTATTTCCATCCGGTTCAACGCATTCAACAATTCGATCCAATCGTTTGAAGTCAACATTTGCTGGATTATTTAGCCAATCTGAAACCAATTTATTGGGTTCTTTTTCATAAGGGAAGTAGGCATTGAAATGTTTCAGTAAGTTTTTATCGCTGTGGTTTTTCAATATAAAGCCAGTAATAAGTGCCTTTGTAAATGGGTGGTAAGAATTAGGTAAGCTAGTTTGCCCCAATATGAATTTAATTTCTTTTGAACTTTTAATGTATTGGGTAATTCCCTGCCATAAAAGAAATAGCGGAAAAGCTTTTTGTTGATATTCTTCGCGCACAAAGGCTCTTCCCAAAATCAAGGATTGTTTTAGTACGTTTTCAATATCATTGTTTTTTTGATAGTAATCGTACATAATTGAATGGTAGTTTTTTGCGTGATGCAATTTGGTTCCGTCGCCGAGTCTGTATGCCCCAACTATTTCTTTATGTTCATTGTCCCATAAAATCAAATGCAAAAACTGTTCATCGTATTTATCTAAATCTCTGTCTTTTCCGGAACCTTCATTTACAGATCTGAAAGTAATTTCTCTAAGACGACCTATTTCTAATATTAATTCAGTAGATTCATTGTAAGTTGTTAAATAAACATGGTAACTTCCTTTTGTAATCAAGGGTTCACTAAGCATTGAAATTTCAGCCTCAAGGAGAGATGTATTTCTCTTACTCGCAATGTTTGGTAGTATAGTTTTTTTAGGCTGTTTGAAAGGATTTTTAGTTTTATTAATAAGTGAAATACTCATTAATTTGACCTTTGTTTCCAAGTCATTCAATAACCCTTCATTTCCATTGATACGGCATGGTTTTCCAATAAATGAATAAATGGGTCTGCGGCGTTTTTTTATTCCTTCGCGTGTTAAAAGTGCAGATTTAAATGCTGGATGAATTTTGCCCAGTTGATAAAATAGCGCACTATTCTTGCCAGCAATTGCCCAAGGTAAAATGGCACCTTGGTGTTTTAATATGATTTTTTTAGCGGTTGGATGCCAAAACTGCTCTGAAATTTCCTTTTTCTTAAAATCGTAATCTGCAACGTTGCCTGCTGGGAAAAGTATGATACAATGACCTTCATTCAGCCATTGTAAAATTGTTCTTATTTGTGCTGAATTTTGAACTTTGGATTCAGCGTTTTCGTATGGGTCAACAGGTATTGTGAAAGGTTTTATCGGGTCAACTTTGTATGTTAATTCATTGGCAATAATTTTAACATCCTGCCTTACTTTGAGCACTTGGTCTAGAATTAACAATCCATCGGGTATTCCAGTAGGATGGTTGGCAATAATTAATAATGATTCTGTTGGGGGAATTCTTTCAAGTTGATTTTGAGGAATAATATGTTTGATTCTAGAATTTCTTTTGTAGGCAGCGAGAAATTGCTTTGCATTTAAGCTTTTTACCCTGTCATAAAATTTATTTGCTTTTTTCCACCCTAGAATGTTGGAAATGATATTAAATGAAAAATCATTTGTTAACACGGATTGATTAACGATTTTGATGATTTCTTGTTTTTCAATGAATGCCATGTTGTAAAATAACTACGGCAATGTTAGTCTAATTAGACTTTTTGATTAATTGATTGTTAAATGTAAGGGTAGGATTAACAATTTATTCATATTGCTACTTGTATTGGAATTTACGTGTTTTGTAAAAATACTTTTTCATTGTATCTTTCCCAAACTTTTTTATAATGAAAAAACTACTTTTATTAACCCTATTTTTTCTAACAATTAATTTTTCAAAATCTCAAACTGCAAGAGATGTTGCTGTTGAAACTTATGCCGAAGCAAAAGCTGGTGGAGGTGTATATATCAAGTGGATTCCGGATAATACGGCGGTTAAATATTACGTTTTCAAACGACTTGGTCCAAGAACGGATTGGTTGTTATTAGATTCGGTAAGTGGATCTGTAAATAGTTATTTAGACAAGGGTTTGTTAACAGGTCAAGTTGCGGAATACCGCGTTGCAAAAAGTAAAACTACGTTCTCTTTCTATGCAAATGGCTATTTATTGGCAGGATTTGAAGTCGCACCTAAATTAAATTTGGGAAAGGTTTTAATGATAATCGATTCAAATTATTCTGTTCCGTTAAAATCTAAAATCGCGGAATACAAAGACCAATTAACCCGCGAAGGATACACAGTTATTTCAAAAGTTGTTTTGAGAACTGAAAAAGTGAGTACAATCAAATCATGGATCTCTAGCCAATGGCAATCTGATTCATTAAATATTAAATCAATCTTTTTATTGGGACACGTGCCTGTTCCATACTCCGGAAATTATAGACCAGATGGTCATACTGAACATACTGGTGCTTGGCCAGCAGATATGTATTATGGCAATTTCTATTCAAATTGGTCTGATAATACGGTAAGTAACACGCAAGCCACAAGAAGTGAAAATCAAAATACCCCTTCAGATGGTAAATTTGATATTAGTAGGGTAAATCCAGTTGGTACTGCTACATCTGCAATTCAGCGTTGTCAAATTCCAGTTGGTCGCGTTGATTTATATGGAATGCCATCTTTTGGGAATGATACTTTCTTAATAAAACGTTATTTAAACAAAGCACTAAATTTTAGAAGGGGCGTTTATAAAGCAGCACCTAGAGGTTTGGTAGATGATAATTTTGGGTATTTTGGAAGTGAAGCATTTGCTTCTGGTGGATTTAGAAACTTTTCAGTGCAATTTAAAGATTCTGTTTTTGAACGCGATTACAGAACCAACATGTCTAAAAATTCATATTTGATGAGTTATGGTTGCGGCGCTGGTACTTACACTTCTTGTGATCAAGTTGCTTCCAGTGCTTCTTTTGTGACAGATAGTTTATTGAATCCCTTCACAATGACATTTGGAAGTTATTATGGAGATTGGGATAATTCTGATAATTTTTTACGTGCGCCATTGGCGAGTAAAGGATGGGGATTGGCCAGTGTTTGGTCTGGAAGACCCTATTGGATGTTGCACGAATGTGCATTGGGTTTGCCTTTAGGCCAAGCAACATTGACATCTGTTAATTCATATTATTATTACAATGCCGCTGGATTTCAAAGCGGAGTGCATACGGCATTGATGGGAGACCCAACGCTTACACTTTATCCTTTGGCATCGTTAAGCAACGCCAAGGCTATTGCGAAATGCACCGATAAAGTAAGATTTAGATGGGATTTGCATGCCTCAAATGTAGATTCAATTGTAATAGAAGAATTGGTTGGGGGATCATGGAAAACACTAACAAAAACGATAGGATCTGATACTGATTTAACATACAAAGTGCCTTTGGGGAATCATAAATATTCAATGCGTCCTTTAAAATTAATGAAAAGTGCTTCTGGAAGTTGGTGGCAATATGGAGCACGTCAATACAGCGATGTTAGCGTAAATATTAGAGCAGTTGCAATTGCAATTACATCAACAAAAATAGCATGTTCTGTTGATTCAGTGATAGTTGCTGAATTGAAGTTTGGCCCCAATCCTAAGTATAAGCGTTCTTGGTATGTAAATGGATCGCTTATGCCAGATACTGCTGTTTCATTTAAAAGAACCTATAAGGCAGGAAATGTCACTGTGTTGATGAAACTGACTACAGATTCTGGATGTGTTTATAACGACAGTGTGAAATTTGTGATTAACAGCACGCCATCGGCAAAAACTGCACTTATTACTGCTAAAAGTCTTTGCTTAAATGAGAAATTCAAGGCAACAACAAAATCTGCTGGCACCCAAATGTGGACAGTTGGAAAAGATACTGTTTCAAAAATTGATTCAGTAAAATATTCACCTACAACAGCAGGGAAATTTATTTTGAAACATAAAGTAATTGATGCCAATGGTTGCTTTGATATTTCTCAAGATACAGTTGTATTTAATGCATTGCCAAATGCGAAGTTTACATCTAATCCAGACACAACGATTTGCGTTGGAAAGTATACTTACACGGCAAATGATACAACCAATAGTTTGATATGGAATTGTAAACGAAAAGGGGCTGGTTCCGATTTTATTTATAAAAATCAAAAGTCAATTGATGTTTTTTCAAATGTGTATTCTGTGAAATTGATATCTACTAATTCATTTGGATGTTCAGACTCTTCGATTAAGTTTGTTCTTTTCTATGGAAAGCCTAAAACACCGAAAATTATTGTTGTTAAGTCTGCTAAGTACCCAGGCGATACAATTTCTGTAATGGTGAATCCAAATTCGCTGTATCCAAAACCAAATTCTGTGGTTTGGACAAAGCCATTTAATGCTAGTGATTCAATTTTGAAATTTAGGGTTGCTGACACCGGCACCTTGAAATTTTTGGTATATTTTGTATCTAAAAATGGATGTATTTCAGATACTGCATATTATGATCAGTATTTTGGAATGAGTGGATTGAAGAATTTGGACGTGCAAAAGATTATGGCTTATCCAAATCCGAATACAGGTAAATTCACCTTAATGGTTAATGCGCAAGTTGAAAGTTTAAATGTATTTGATTTGAAGGGACAAAAAATCCAATCTATTTGGAACGAAAGCTCATTGAAAAATCAAATTGACGTTGAGTTGAAAGATGTTCGAAGTGGTATTTATCTTATTCAAGGGCAATATAAAAACGGAATTAAATTTGTTTCAAAATTTGCAATTGAATAATCTATTTTGAATTGGTTTAAAAATATATCCATTTTCTTTTTGTTGTTTGTATCTATTCAATTAGATGCACAGCAACTGAAAAACAGTTCTGGTTCAATAGTGGGATATATTGAAAATGGGAGGGTCAAAACCAAATCAGGTTCAATTTGGGGTTATATTGAGGACGGTAGGGTTAAAAATAGTTCAGGCAGTATCATTGGATATTACGACGATGAGAGAATAAAGAACAGATCCGGTTCTATTATTGGATATTTTGATGGCAATAGGGCTAAGAATAGTTCTGGTAGCATTATTGGTTACGTTGATGATGGCAGAATAAAAAATAAATCTGGATCTATTATTGGCTACTATAATTCTGTCCGTAAAATAGAGGTGGCATTGTTCTTCTTTTACTTTTTCTATTGATAAATTTCAGTGTATGACCAACCGCTGTGACATTGGTCACCGAATATTAAGTAGATTGTCATGAATTTTGAACTATCATTTTTAAAATAATCAATGCCTATGAAAAAAGATTGCAGTCAGAATAATTGTTTATGCGGATGTAAGAATGAAATAACGGAATCTGACAGAAGAACATTTTTAAAACAGGCTTCTACCATGGGATTGGGATTGGCTTTCGGTACTAAAGTTGCTTATGGTCTTTCCAATGATGAATCTACGATTCGTGATATCGAAAAATCAGAAGCCATTAGAAAAGGCAAAGCGCAACACTTCACAATTCTTCATACAAGCGATATTCATGCACAATTGGATTCTCATGATGAGTTTTTTTTAGAAAATGGAAGTCCTGTATACAAAAAGCGGGGTGGTTTTGCAAGTCTCAAAACCATGATTCGTACTTTGAAATCACAAAATCCATCCAATACCATTGTAATTGATGGCGGTGATTGTTTTCAGGGAGGAGGAGTAGCTGCACTTACTGAAGGGAAAGCTATTATTCCTTTAATGAACGATATTGGCTATGACCTCATGTTGCCAGGAAACTGGGAAGTTGTATATGGCAAAGAAATGATGTTGAAAGATCTTGGGGGATATAGCGGCGCTAAAATTTGTGCAAATATGTTCCACGATACTAAAGATGAATTTGCCGGCGAAATGATATTTCCACCTTTTTGGACGAAAAATGTGGCAGGAATTAAAATTGGATTTATTGGTTACAATGATCCATTAACTCCAAAGCGTCAAAGTCCTGCCTATTCAAAAGGAATAAAATTTACAGATCCAGTTTTGAATGTAGCAAAATATGTGAGAGTTCTTCGTGATTACGAGCAATGTTCAATGGTGTTTTTAGTGACTCACATGGGCTTGGCTCAACAAGTAGATCTTGCAAATAAAGCCTATGTAGATGGTGTTGATTATATTTTGGGTGCAGATACCCATGAGCGCTTAAGAAAACCAATACAAGGGAAGTTTTCAAAAGTAACAGAACCTGGTGCTTTTGGGTCGTTTATTTCAAAAATGGATATTGTAGTTGAAAACGGTATTGTAAAAGAACACCATTATGCTTTAATGGACGTTGATCCGGATATTTATAAGCCCGATGCTCAAATGCAGCAACTGGTAAATAAAGCTAAAGAACCCTTCCAAAAAGAATTGAAAACTGTTATTGGGACTTCCAAAACCACTTTGGTAAGGTATTATGTGATGGAAAACCCTATGGACAATATGATTACCGACGCACTTATGTGGAAATTGAAGCCGGATATTGCGTTGTCCAATGGGTTCAGATTTTGTCCGCCACTTGTTCCAAATCCTAAAACTGGTACTGCTGAAATTACCAACGATTTTTTATGGAGCATGTTACCTGTGAATTCTGAAGCAAAATGGGCCCAAATTTCTGGACTTCAGTTGAAAAATTGGCTCGAAAAAGAACTTGAAAACGTTTTTGCAAAAGATCCTGCAAATAGATTTGGTGGTTGGGTTGTGCGATTTCAAGGTATGAAAATCAATTTTACGGCAGATAAGCCTAAAGGCCAAAGGGTTAATTCAATTAACGTTCAAGGGAAAGAGTATGAAGAAGGGGCCATCTACTCTGTGGTCGCATGCGAGAGAGATGGTGATCCCGACGACACACTTTGTAGAATTGAACATGTTCTCAATCCTAAGAAGCTAAATGTGACCTTACATGACATAGTTAAAGAATATTTAAAAGTGCATTCTCCAGTTGCGCCGAAGGTCGACGGTAGGGTGGTTTGTACAGATAAACCAATTACATTATTGTCGCAATTAGAAGGGTATGATTATGATTTTGTTTAAAGTATTATTTGTTATAGTAAACATCATTCAATTCAATCATCTTTGTAAATAATTAAAAGAGCTTAATGGAAATAGCAGGATATATCGGAGCAATAATAACAGGCCTAATTCTTGGATTAATTGGGGGTGGTGGCTCTATTTTAACGGTTCCAATTTTGGTTTATTTGTTTCAAATAGATGCGGTTTTGGCAACTGCTTATTCATTATTTATTGTAGGTTTAACAAGTATGGTCGGGTCTGTGAGCCATATCAAATTAGGAAACATTCATTGGAAAACCGCCATCGCATTTGGCATTCCGAGTATTTGCAGTGTTTTCTTTACCCGTTTGGTTATTGTGCCCCATATTCCCAATCCAATGTTCTCTATTGGTACTTTGGTTGTTTCGAAGCAAATGGGCTTATTGGTTCTATTTGCCATTATTATGATTTTGGCCTCTTATAGCATGATAAAGCCGGCTAAAAAGAAAGTAGAATCTGATGATAATAATTTCAAATTTAGTTTTCCTTTGATTTTTTCTGAGGGACTTATTGAAGGACTTATCACTGGCCTTGTGGGTGTTGGTGGTGGATTTCTAATCATTCCCGTTTTGGTTTTGTCTGCAAAATTGCCAATGAAAAAAGCAGTAGGGACTTCTTTGATGATTATTGCAGCGAAATCACTTATTGGTTTCATGGGAGATATGAAAGGTGACAAAGTGATTGATTGGCAATTCTTGTTTGTGTATAGTTCAATTGCCATTGTAGGGATTTTATTGGGCTCAGTTTTATCAAAGAAAATTGCCGGTGAAAAATTAAAACCTGTCTTTGGTTGGTTTGTTTTATTTATGGGTGTTTATATAATTTTGAAAGAATTGTTGTAATTTTATTCGCGCGATGGAAGATTTTGATAAATTAAGGAAAAATGTTAGGTCACTCATTTACTTAGTAATCCTACTAACTGTTGCTGCTGTTCTTTTGATAGTTTTTTTCATGAATGGGGGTGGCAAAAAAACGCAAACCGATGTTTTGCCATCTGCGGTTGATTCATCTCAATTTAAAAGTGTTTCATTGGATGATGCAACCGATTTATGGATGCCTCCAAGCGAAGATGTCCTTCAAAAATTAGAAAAAGAAAAAGTTGAACAAATAAATTACGGTAAAGAAATCATTGCAAATACTGCGAAATATTTTGGTCCGCAAGGAAGTATTTCCAAAATAACCAATGGAATGAATTGCCAGAATTGTCATTTGGAAGCGGGAACAAAACCCTACGGAAACAACTATTCAGCGGTATATACCACCTATCCCAAATACAGGCCTAGAAGTGGTAAAATTGAAGACATATACAAAAGGGTAACGGATTGTTTCGAGCGTTCTTTAAATGGCAAAGCACCAGCAAAAGGCAGTAAAGAAATGGAAGCCATAGTTTCTTATATTAATTTTTTAGGAACTAACGTTCAAGAAGGGAAACATGCAAAAGGTTCTGGTATTTATGAGTTGAATTTTTTAGACAGGGCTGCTGATCCTTCAAAAGGAAAGCCTATTTATTTGGCAAAATGTGTGAGTTGTCATAAAGAAGATGGTAGCGGCATCAAATCTGAAGATAAAATTACCTATCAATATCCACCATTATGGGGAGCAAATGCATACAATACTGGAGCGGGACTGTATAGGCTTTCTCGATTTGCTGGATATATCAAAGCCAATATGCCTTTTGGTGCATCGTATCAAGCACCTCAATTAACGGATGAAGAGGCTTGGGATATTGCGGCTTATGTGAATTCAATGCCGCATCCTTCAAAAGATATCAGCAAAGATTGGCCAAAAATTGAAGAGAAAATATTCGACCACCCATTTGGACCTTATGCCGATGGATTTTCTGAAAAACAACATAAATTTGGCCCATTTGCAGCCATTAAGAAATTGCAAAAAACCGTAAAACAAAATGCAGGTCGTGGCTAAATGACAGCATACCAACTTGTAGGTTTTACATAAATTGAACAAAAAACTACTAAAAATGAATATAGAACAAATTTACACCGGATGTTTGGCGCAAGGTGCTTATTACATTCAAAGTAATGGCGAAGCGGTAATCATTGATCCTTTGCGCGAAGTGCAGCCTTATTTAGATCGTTTGGATAAAGATGGCGTTAAGTTGAAATATATTTTTGAAACACATTTTCATGCAGATTTTGTGAGTGGTCATATTGATTTGAGTGCAAAAACTGGCGCGCAAATAGTATTTGGACCAACGGCGAATCCGGAATTTGAATGTCTTATTGCAACAGATAA
>Ga0114978_10004502_pt1 | contig 11268 bp, 8 predicted proteins | sample S_140212_EF_Meta_FD_87027 | JGI IMG/M metagenome (GOLD analysis project Ga0114978, IMG submission 87027) | Freshwater microbial communities from Lake Simoncouche, Canada to study carbon cycling - S_140212_EF_MetaG | ecosystem: Environmental > Aquatic > Freshwater > Lake | place: Lake...
AGCGCCGGTGGTCTTTGGCGGTGAGGGCAGCAATGTTCAGCACGCCTATTTCCAGGCCATGCACCAAGGGACCGACATCGTCCCGACCGAGTTCGTCGCCATGGCCGCGACGGACGAAGGCCCTGGTGGCATGCACGACAAGCTGCTGTCCAATGTCCTGGCGCAGGCCGAGGCCTTAATGGTCGGGCGCAAAAATCCGCCGAGTGCCCCGCGAACGTTCGATGGTGATAGACCCTCGGGGTTGATCCTGCTGCCCCGCCTCGATCCGCACAGCCTGGGGGCCCTAATCGCCCTCTATGAACACAAAACCTTCGTCGAGGGCGTGGTCTGGGGCATCAACAGCTTTGACCAATGGGGCGTAGAACTGGGCAAGGAAATGGCCAACGCCATCCTCGAAGACTTAGTGGGCCGGGGGTCGAAGCCGCACGATCCCTCGACCGCAGCGCTGATCAACCGGCTGAAAAACTAGCGCCTGAGCCCTTTATCCGCTAAGCGGCGCGTCACATGATCGACGCGCCAGACGATACAGATTTCCGCCCAGAAGCTCGCAACCCGCGCGGGTTCGCGGACCGACGTGCGCGCGACTTGGCCGCCGAGCGGCGCATCCTGACCGCCGTTTCCGCCGTCTACGAGCGCTACGGCTTCGAACTGCTCGATACCGGTGTCTTCGAATATGCCGATGCATTGGGCAAGTTCCTGCCCGACGCGGAACGTCCCAACGAGGGTGTATTCGCCCTCCAGGACGACGACGACCAGTGGATGGCGCTACGCTATGATCTGACCGCCCCGCTGGCCCGGTTTGCGGCCCAGAACTGGGAGACCTTGCCCAAGCCATTTCGCCGTTATGCGTTCGGACCGGTTTGGCGCAACGAAAAGCCCGGCCCCGCCCGCTTCCGCCAGTTCACCCAGTGCGACGCCGACACAGTGGGATCGAACCGGCCGGAAGCCGATGCTGAGATCATCGCCATGGCCGCCGAGGGTTTGGAAGCCGTCGGCCTGAGCCAGGGCCGGGCGGTCATCAAGGTTTCCAACCGCAAGCTGCTGGACGGCCTGTTGGTGGGTGTGGGCGTCACCGCGCCGGCGCAGAAGCTGATCGCCCTGCGCGCCATGGACAAGCTGGACCGCCTGGGTCTGCAAGGGGTCAAGGAACTGCTTGGGGCGGGTCGTCTGGACGAGTCCGGCGACTTCACCAAGGGCGCTAATCTGGGCGCTGCCGCCATCGACGCGATCCTCAAACTGCTCAGCGCTCCGGCGGATGATCGCGGAGAGACGCTGAACTGGCTCAGTGGTATCGGCGGTTCAGACGCCTTCGCCGAAGGGCTGACGGAACTAGGCCAGATCGATCATGCGTTGAAAGCGCTGGGGGTTGGGTCTGACCGCGCGCGCTTTGACCCCAGTATTGTACGCGGGCTAGAATACTACACGGGCGTGGTCTTCGAGGCGGATCTGCAAATTCCCACCGTCGACGATAAGGGTAAGCCGGTGCGCTTCGGCTCGGTGGGCGGCGGCGGGCGCTATGACGATCTGGTGGCACGTTTCACCGGCGAGAAGGTTCCGGCCACCGGCTTCTCGTTTGGCGTTTCGCGTCTGGCTGCGGCGCTAGAGGCAGCCGGGGCGGCTGGGCAGGAACGCTTGCGCGGTCCAATTGTCGTCATCGCCTTTAACGCCGACGATATGCCGCATTATTTCGCCGTGGCCGCCGAGCTGCGTGCCGCAGGGATCGCCGCCGAGGTGTATCTTGGATCGTCGGGCATGAAGGCGCAGATGAAATACGCTGACCGTCGGCTATCGCCCGCCGCCATCATGCTGGGTGGAGACGAGATCGCCGCCGGGACCGTAACCCTGAAGGACCTCGACCTGGGCCGCGAGCTGGCCGAGGGCGTCAAGGACAACTCCGCATGGAAGTCCGAGCGTCCTGGCCAGATCACCGTGCCGCGCAGCGCACTGGTCGCGTCTGTGCGCGCCATACTGGGTCACTAGATCATGCGTTCCGAGCCACGCGTGCCGGAAAGCGTGCTGGATCGGATCCGCGCGCCCTTCCTGGTGGGTCGGCCAGAGCGGATCGATCCTGCTGTGATCCAACCGCTGAACCTGCTGCTAGACCTCTCGGGCGAGGCCATGCGCGAGCGGCTGTTCGTGGTTCAGGGCGAGAACGGGGCCGAGGCTTGCCTGCGCCCCGACTTCACCATCCCTGTTGCCTGTGCCTATGTAGACGAGGCGGAGGGCGACGCGTTGGAGCGGCACTACTATTACCAGGGGCAGGCCTTCCGCATGCCGCCCGCTTCAGGCAGCGAGGGTCACCCCTCGGAATTCTTACAGATTGGCATGGAATCGTTCGGCGGCGGCGGCGAGAATGCCGAGACCCAGATGGCAGGCCTGGCCTGGAAATCCGCCATGGCCGGTGGGCGCATCGATCTCTCCCTTCGCATTGGAGACGTGGGCCTATTCGCGGCGTTCCTGGAGGATATCGGTACGCCCGAGATCATCGCCACCCGCCTGCGCCGCGCCTTCACGCGGCCGCAGCGGCTAAAGGCCGAGCTTGCTCGCGCCGCCACCCGCAATCCAGACGCTGGCCGCATTGCCGCGGCCCTGGCCGGCCAGGCCACGCGCCGCGCCGCCGAGGCGATCGAACAGCGCTGGGCCGACGAAGGGCTGGAGCCCGTGGGCGGGCGCACTGCCAGCGAAATTGCTGACCGTCTGATCGCCCTGACGCAAGAGGCAAGCGCGCCCTGTCTGGCACGGGCTCAGGTGGAGTATATTCAGACCTACCTTTCTCTGGTTGGGGATCCAGGCGCGGTGCGCGCCGCCGTGCGCGACTTGGTCCGTGGCGACGCAACCGAGCAGAAGATGGGGGCCTCGGGGTTCATGCTCGATGCCTTGGTCAAGGCCGGTGTTCCGGCCGACCGGATCCGTTTTGACGCCAGCTTCGGCGGGCCCTTCACCTACTATGACGGCTTTGTATTCGAGATCACCAGTGTCGCCCTCGGCGACGGACTGACGGTTGCCGCAGGCGGGCGGTATGATGCCCTCCTGGCGCAACTGTCGGGCAAGGCGAGCCGCGCTGTTGGCTGTATGGTCCGCCCATACCGGGCCTGGAACGGAGCGCTGTCATGAGTGAGCCGCTCATACTGGCTCTGCCCTCAAAGGGCCGACCCAAGGAGCAGACCGATGCCTGGCTGTCCAAGGCCGGACTGACGGTCAAGGCCGCCGGCGGACAGCGCGGCTACAACGCCCTGATCGAGGGGGTCGACGGGCTGGACGTGCGGCTGTTGTCGGCCGGGAATATTGCCGCGGCGCTCGACGCCGGCGAGGTGCATATGGGCGTCACGGGCGAGGACTTGCTGCGCGAACGTGGTGACGCGGCCTTCGCTCGCGTGGCTCTGGTGCAAGCCCTGGGATTTGGACATGCCGATGTCGTTGTCGCCGCGCCGGCGGCCTGGATCGACGTCTCAACCATGGACGACATCGACGACGTGGCCCACGCCTATCTGGCACGCACCGGCGGACGCATGCGCGTGGCCACCAAATATCTGAACCTAACCCGAAGTTTCTTCGCGGCGAAGGGCGTGGGCGATTATCGCATCGTCGCCTCCGACGGCGCGACTGAGGGTGCACCGGCCCAGGGCCTGGCTGAACTGATTGTCGATATCACCACAACCGGCGTGACCCTGAAAGCGAACGGGCTGAAGATCCTCGACGACGGGGTTATCCTGCAAAGCCAGTTCAATCTGGCGATCAGCAAGAGCACGCCATGGACGACGGCACAGCGGCGGACGGCCACGCTGATTCTCGACCGACTTGGTGTCGCCCCCTCAACCCTGGAAAGTCTCTAAGTCAGGGCCTCAGCCGTATTTTTTGAACCAAGAGTCAAAAAAATACGGCTTTTTGCGACCTATGCGCCACATCCTCGACGGAAGCGTCAAAACCAAGCCTTATTTTTGCCACTCGGTCGTAAAGTGCCGTTGACTCTGACGACTGTTTGCCGCTCTCTCGAATACAGGAGATCAAGGGTTCCCGCAGAAGAACCTGGGCTCTCGGCGTTTCGGGGAGGAAACGCCCGCTTATCGATCGAAAAACGACATCAGCCGGACCCGTCGCGAGTATCCCTCGCGACGGGTTTGGCTTTTCAGGTGCCTGGAATTACTGCAAGCAAAAAATTTGACATTAAAGTCAAAAATTAGCCTAGTGTTTCATCCTGGACATACCCGCCATGGCGTCAGCTGGGCTTGCCACACCCGTTCCGGTGCGGACCTCAAGGTCAATACGCAGATTTTTTCCGCCTGAAAAAACAAGAGTCACAGGGACTGATCCGTCCGGCGACAATGGCCCGACAGTCTTCTCCAACATCATATGATACCCGCCTGGCGACAGGGAAACGGAACCGCCTGAGGGGATAACGATGCCCTTTGGCAGGGTCGCCATAGTCGCGACACCGGCCGCCACCGTCGTCTGATGCAAACTGATCGCCTTGGCAGCCGTGGTATTGGCCGAAAGCAGCGACACCGGCCTCTTGCCGTGGTTGGTCAGAACCATGTAGCCAACGGCCGTCGCGCCCGCGGGTGCTGGTCGGCTCCAAGGATCAACCACCTCGATATCGCGCAGATGATAGCTGCGGGCGAACGCCGGCGAGCCGGTCAGGCCGAGCAGGGTAATGGCAAGAAGAGCAGGCTTGGGGATCACCGACGTGCCATAGACGCCAGCCATGATCGTTGCAAGTCACCCTCATTTCGGATGCCGGGGTGTATCTTAGCAACCTGGAGAAAAATTTTGGGCGTTTAAGGTTTCATTTCAGAAAACCGCAGGCGTTGCTCCGCGCCTGCGAGTGCGGATGCAATCGCTGATTTTGAAGTCTGCAAAAGGCATTGAGGCATTTTCCGCGCCAGACCGGTCGCGATGACGGCAAGAGATAGTTAAGCTTTAACAGGCCGCGTTTCTTGTCTGGTGAGAGACTTTTTCTTACGTATCGCGAAACGCGCTAAGTGTGGCCGGTCCGACACTTCCGTCCATTGCTAAATTCGGTTTAGATCACTGCAATTACGAAACGCTTCAGCGGCCAAAAGAGGGCTTTTCCTATGAAACTCAAACTTCTAGTAGGCGCAGCCGCTGCGGCGATCTGCGTCGCTTCGGGGCCCCTAGCGGCCGAGCCCGGCTGGTACGGGGCGCTTGACGCTGGCTATCACTGGCCAGAGGCCATCGAAGCCAGCGCCGGCGTGGGCGCAACCCATTGGAACTTTTCAGCCCAGAACGATTGGACCGGTTTCGCTCGCCTAGGCTACCAGGTCTAGCCGCATTGGCGCGCTGAACTCGAAGGCGGTTATCGCGCCGGCGATTTCGGCACCGTGCGCGGTCGAGCGAGCGATCCGCAACCGATCGGCCTCTGCCGTCCCAGCGTCGGGGCCGTCTCCTCCTCGGCCGCCTGTGGCGGTCCGGATGGTTCGGTCGAAAACTGGAGCCTGATGGGCAACCTGCTGGTGGACCTGATGCCCGATGCCGCCTTCAACCCGTTCCTGGGTGTTGGTGCGGGCTTGAACCGCGTCGCTTTGAAAGCCAACGGCCAGATCAGCGGCGTTAACGGTGCCATCACCGCCGCAAATCCGGCGATCCAGAACCTAGTCATCAGTGATAGCGACACCGTCTTCGCCTATCAGTTGCTGGGTGGTGTGGCCTGGAAGGCGACCGATCGGCTGAACGTCGACCTGACCTATCGTTGGCTTAACGCCGGCGACGTGAGTTTTGCAGCCACCGGCTCCGCGCCGGGCGGCTTCCGACCGGGTAAGTTCTCGGGTGCTTACAAGGACCAATCGCTGACGCTGGGTCTGCGCTATTCCTTCGCGGCACCGCCGCCTCCGCCTCCTCCGCCTCCGCCTCCGCCTGCTCCGCCTCCGCCTCCGCCTCTGCCGCCGCCTCCTCCTCCGCCACCACCGGCACCACCGGCCTTTGCGGCTAAGGCATTCATCGTCTACTTCCCGTTCGATCAGTACATTCTGACGCCGGAAGCCCAGGCGGTGATCTCAGAAGCCGCGTCCTACGCCAATGCCGGCCACGCCACATCGGTGGTCGTTGTGGGTCACACCGACACCTCGGGCGCGAACAAATACAATGAACGGCTCTCAGAGCGCCGCGCTAAGGCGACCGCTGACGCCTTGGTGGGTGCCGGCGTCGCCGTAACGGCGCTGTCGGTGGATTGGAAGGGCGAAACGGGTCCGACCGTCGCCACCGGCGATGGCGTGAAGGAACCCCTAAACCGCCGCTCGACCATCGGGATCAATTTCTAAGATCCGACGGACGCGATAACCGATAAAGGCGTGGGCCCGGCGGAGACGCCGGGCCCTTTGCTTTTTTGTTGCTACGCCGGGCGGGGAGGGCTTCGCCTAACCCTTGATCAAAATCCACAGCCCGATCGCTGCGAACGAGGCGGCTGCAGCCCATCGAATGTATTTGAGCGGCAGTCGCGCTGCCGCCGCTCCGCTGATGAAGATCACCGGCACGTCGGCGATCATCATGCCCGTGGTGGTGCCGGCCGCGACGATGAAAATGTCATGGAAGCGCGCCGCCAGCGCCGCCGTCGCCACCTGGGTCTTGTCGCCCATCTCGGCCAAGAAAAAAGTCACCAGGGTGGTCCAGAACACGGCCAGCGAAGTGGCCGTCAGACCGGCCTCCTGTTTTTCCTCTTCATACTTGTCCGGGATCAGGGCCCATGCAGCGAAGGCGAGGAAGGCCAGGCCGAGCACCCAGCGCATCCGGGGACCCTGAATGTACTGGCCCGCCATAGCGCCGACGGTGGCGGCTAGGCTGTGGTTGACCAAGGTTGCCGCCAAGATGCCCAGAATGATCGGTATCGGCCGGCGGAAACGCGCCGCAAGTAAGATGGCCAGCAGTTGGGTCTTGTCACCGATCTCTGACACCGTGACGAGACCGGTGCTGACGAGGAACGCTTCCATTTGAATCCTGTTTTTGCGGGTGCGGCTAAAAGACCCAAAGCGCTCTCGCGCCGCCGACCCGATGCGGACGGCACGGAGCCGAAGATCTCTCCAGACCCGGGACCCGGCCCAGAAGCGCCACGGGGAAACACCCCGGGACTGTTGACGTATCGCCCCCTGCAGTCTGGGCGAGGATGCGCCTCAGTGACGTTGGCGAGCTTAGAGAGCGTCGGGGCCCGCCGCAAGCTGAGCCGGCAATTAACATTTTGTTAACGAAAAAGTTCGCCTCAACACGCTGATGGCCGTTGACGAGTCATTAGGATCAGCCCCCATATATTGACGCGGTGTGTGGACGTGCACACCAGATGTAGCGTCTGGCGGGGCTGCCGGAGCCGAAACATCAGACACAGTTAAGTTGCTGAAAAGCATGGGTTTGGGGTCAATGAGCGCGAACGAAGCTATTTTGAAGACACCGCTTTCATCGTCGCGGACGGCGGGAATGCGGGCCCATGCGGATCGGCCCTCGTTGTCGCTGGTTCCGACCTGGGACGTCGTGGTCGACCGGTCGCGCGACGACCTGTTGACCGATTTCGGCAAGACAACGCTGGAAGATCGCTACCTGCTGCCCGGCGAGAGCTACCAGGACATGTTCGCCCGCGTCGCCAAGGCCTATGCCGACGACCAGGGCCACGCTCAGCGCATCTACGACTACATGAGCCGCCTGTGGTTCATGCCCTCCACCCCGGTGCTCAGCAATGGTGGGGCCGAGCGCGGCCTGCCGATCTCCTGCTTCCTCAATGCCGTCAACGACAGCCTCGACGGCATTGTCAGCGCCTGGAACGAAAACGTCTGGCTGGCCGCCAACGGCGGCGGCATCGGAACCTATTGGGGCGGGGTCCGTTCCATTGGCGAGAAGGTTAAGGGCCAAGGCCAGACCAGCGGCATCATTCCTTTCATCCGCGTGATGGACAGCCTGACCCTGGCGATCAGCCAGGGCTCGCTGCGCCGCGGCTCTGCAGCCGTCTATATCGACATCCACCATCCCGAAATCGAGGAGTTCCTCGAAATCCGTAAACCGTCGGGCGACTTCAATCGCAAGTCGCTGAACCTGCACCACGGTATCTCGATCACGGACGACTTCATGCATGCAGTGCGTGACGGGACAAAATTCTCGTTGCTGTCGCCCAAGTCCGGCGAAGCTGTGAAGGATGTCGACGCCCGCGCCCTGTGGCAGAAGATCCTGGAAATCCGCCTGCAGACCGGCGAGCCCTACCTGATCTTCGAAGGCGCTGTGAACCGCGCCATGCCCGAGCATCAAAAGTCGTTGGGCCTGAAGGTGCGCCAGTCGAACCTGTGCAGCGAGATCATGCTGCATACGGGCACAGATCATCTGGGCAGAGAGCGCACCGCGGTGTGCTGCCTCTCCAGCGTCAACGCCGAGAGCTTCCTGGAATGGCGCGATGAACCCAAGTTCATCGAAGATGTCATGCGGTTCCTCGATAATGTGCTGCAGGACTTTATCGACCGCGCACCGGAACCCGCCGCCGCAGCGGCCTATGCCGCGATGCGCGAGCGCTCGGTCGGCTTGGGGCTGATGGGCTTCCACAGCTTCCTGCAAAAGCAGAACGTGCCGTTCGAAAGCGCCCTGGCCAAGAGCTGGAACATGCGCCTTTTCAAGCACCTTCGCCGTGAGGCCGACAAGGCCAGCGTGACCATCGCCGAAGAAAAGGGGGCCTGCCCTGACGCTGCCGAACAGGGCGTCATGGAGCGGTTTAGCCACAAGCTGGCTATCGCCCCGACCGCCTCGATCAGCATCATCTGCGGCGGCACCAGCGCCGGTATCGAGCCAATCCCGGCCAATATCTACAGCCACAAGACACTGTCGGGCACCTTCGCCGTCAAGAACCCCTACCTCGAGCAACTGCTCGACGAAAAGGGCATCAACACGCCGGAAACCTGGGACACCATCCTGGCCAACGAAGGGTCAGTGCAACACCTGGAAACCCTGAGCCAGGACGAGAAGGACGTGTTCAAGACCGCGTTCGAACTTGACCAGCGCTGGGTGGTCGAGCTGGCCGCTGACCGCACGCCGCAGATCTGCCAGTCGCAATCAGTCAACATCTTCCTGCCCGGCGATGTCGATAAATGGGACCTGCACATGCTGCACTGGCAGGCCTGGGAACGCGGTTGCAAGAGCCTCTACTACCTGCGCTCCAAGTCGGTGCAACGGGCCTCCCACGCCGGGTCCGACGACGTCGCGCCTAAGGAAGTGATGGAGACCGTTAAGACCGACTACGAAGAATGCCTCGCCTGCCAGTAAGGCGGTAGGCCCCTACAGCCGGTCCAGGAACCGCATTAGCCCGTCAACCGGGACGCGGTAGCCAAAGGCGAAGCCGCGTCGTTGTCGCGCCAGCCAGGGGGATTCCGTCTCCGGTGCTGGCGAAGCGACGACAAAGGCGTGCCAATCGAGACCGACTGCGTGGCACCCGGCACCCAGCCAGAAGCTGGAGAAGTTCTCGGGTTGAATCTCCAGCACTGTGGCGCCTGGGGCCATAAACAGCGCGTTGGTCATACCAGCCCCGGTGGGGCCGACAACGATCCGCGCCTGGGTCAACAAAGAGGCCTGATCCTGCGGGCTTAAACGGTGCGGCTGGACGATCTCAAAGCCGCGAGCCGCCAGCGCCGCCTCGACCTCACGCGCGTTGACCATGATCCGCATGGAATAGTTACCGCGCGACAGGAAGAGCTTGCGGTCTCGCCGGGGCGCGGGCGGAAAGCGGCTGTGCACCTGTGCCACCAACCGCGCCAGCAGCGCGTTCGGGTGATGTAGGAAGTGATTGATATTGCTGCTGTAGGCGGCATTTTCCAGCCGGACGACCCCGGCCTTCACCTCACGCACGGCGAGGTCGCCAAACGCTAGCCGGATCAGGCCGCGCTGCCAGGGCCTTAAGGGCGGCGCCAGCGGCGGTAGGTCGCGCGTCAGCCCCGCCTCCTGCAGCGCCAGCAGGCCCGACAGGCCGTCGATGAAAAAGTGGCCATAGTTGAAGCCGCCATAGGGCACGAATAGGCTGGCCCCGTAGATCGTGGGCGCGCGGACTGGAGCCGTAAAGACATCAGCATCCCCCACACGTTCGATCCCCGGCAGCCCGGCTAACGCCGGCTGCGGCGACACGCGTTTCGACGCGGAATCGGTCAGCAGCTCGCCCCGGTCTGTAATGACCAGCCCCGCCCTTGGCAGGTGCCAGACCGGCCCAGCGCGATAGATCGACGATGGCGCCGTTGACGGCCGAAATCTCAAGCGCTGCCAAGTCTTGCCGCGCTCGCCGCCGATCCGGCCCGTCACCCAGGCATCGACGCCGGATTCCCCCAGCGGGTCAGCGGGCTCAACCTGCGCCCAACCGGCGCGCAAAGAGTTCAAAGCCTCAGGTGCAATCCCCGGAAGGCAAAAAATTTCGTCTTTTGGGAGCAGCGCAGACTTAAACATCTGATCCTAGAGTAACGGCTTACGATAGGATTGTGGACCGCTTTCAGGGCTTAAAGTGTCAACAAATATGGCCCAGCCGGTCGCCGTGGGGTTCAGAAAACCTCTCGCCAATGGCCCACGTCGTCGCGCTTGGCCCGGTGCTGGATTCACACAGGATAGCGGCGATGCCGAGGCTGACCTTGGCTATGTCCACCGCGTACCTCTCAGCTCCGCCATCTCAGCATCGCTGCCTGCACCGGGTTTTTGAACGGCCGCCCCTCGGCGCGGCTCACCGACCATTCGCGCCTTAGCTGCTGGTACCATTTGGCCTGACGATCGGCGTCATCGATCCATAGCATCGGCGGATCATAGCGCAGGCCCTCGTGCTGCAGGGTGACCATCGCGGCATCCTGGCGCAGGAAGGCCCGCGCCCCGACACGCAGAAAGGGCTTGGTCCAACCGACCACAGGGTGGTCAGACCAGATGATCTGGGTAATGCGGGTGCGAGCATTATCCACGGGGGTAAGGCACGTCACGGCCAGCACTTGGAACCTGCCGATGGTGATGTGCTCCCAGCGTAGGCCGGGTAGGCGGAAGGTTATCTCCGTTACCGGTGCCCCGCCCAAAATCGCATAGGCGCGGCTGTTCCTCGACGGGGCATGGGCGACCATGGCGAAACCCGCCTCGCGGGGCTCAAACGCCTTGGTTTTATCATGCTGGCTGGCTTTTGAGCGCCACCACCATTGCTGGTGTACATAGGGCCCGTGCGCCGGAGCCATCGGCCCGACGACGGCTGGGACGATGTGGCTGTCGAAAATCATCCGGGCGACAAGCTTGGGTGTTCCGCCGACGACACCGAGAAACACGGGCGGTGCCTCATCGGGC
>Ga0114978_10004508_pt1 | contig 11258 bp, 9 predicted proteins | sample S_140212_EF_Meta_FD_87027 | JGI IMG/M metagenome (GOLD analysis project Ga0114978, IMG submission 87027) | Freshwater microbial communities from Lake Simoncouche, Canada to study carbon cycling - S_140212_EF_MetaG | ecosystem: Environmental > Aquatic > Freshwater > Lake | place: Lake...
ACCGACCCTGGTGCTTATGCCTTACATGCACGCCTGCTTGCTACTAGATAAGGTGCACTCATGAGTGGGCGTATCAAAGATGACGATATTGCATACATCCGCGACCGTGCACCAATTGATGAAGTTGTTGGTGACTATGTTCAACTCAAGAGCGCTGGTGGGGGACAGAAAAAAGGTTTGTGCCCATTTCATGACGAAAAATCTCCTTCTTTCCACGTAACGCCAAGCAAAGGTTATTTTCATTGTTTTGGTTGTCAAACTGGTGGCGATGTCATCGCGTTTTTGATGAAGATTGATCATTTATCTTTTTCTGAAACAGTAGAACGATTAGCAGATCGAATTGGTTACACACTTCGCTACGAAGAAGGCTCGAGCGGAGTTTCAGCCCCTGCTGGACAGCGATCACGACTTATTTCTGCACACGCAGAGGCTGCAAAGTTTTATCAAGAACAACTCAACACATCACCAGGAGCGGCGCACGGTCGCGAACTCTTGACTAAGCGTGGCTTTGATAAAGCTGCATGCCAACAATTTGGTGTGGGTTATGCACCAGATGAATGGGATGGTCTTACTAAACATTTGCGCGAATTGGGTTACACAATTGAAGAGTTAGAAGTAGGTGGCCTATCAAAAATGGGACAACGAGGCCCTATCGATAAATTCCGTAACCGTTTGATGTGGCCTATTCGAGATATATCCGGAGATGTTGTGGGATTTGGTGCTCGCAAACTAGCCTCCGATGAAGAAGACCAAGGGCCAAAATATCTCAATACATCAGAGACTCCCATCTATAAGAAGAGCCAAGTTCTCTACGGCTTAGATGTTGCAAAGAAAGAGATTGCAAAAAAACGTCAGGCAGTAATCGTTGAAGGTTACACAGATGTGATGGCTGCTCACTTAGCAGGTGTTACAACAGCAGTTGCAACATGTGGAACAGCGTTTGGAGCAGATCACATTCGAATTTTGCGCAGATTACTTATGGATGACGATTCATTCCGCGGTGAAGTTATTTTCACTTTTGATGGCGATGCAGCGGGACAGAAAGCCGCACTTCGCGCATTTAGTGAAGATCAAAAATTTGTAACTCAAACCTTTGTTGCAGTTGAGCCTGATGGACTTGATCCATGCGAACTTCGTCAAGAAAAAGGAGATTTAGCACTGCGTGATTTGATTGCGCGCCGTGTGCCGCTTTTTGAATTCGCAATTCGAGCAGAGCTCAAACACCATAAGTTAGATACTGCAGAAGGACGAATCAATGCACTCAATGCAGCAGCACCACTCGTTGCACAAATTCGTGATAAATCTTTACGCCCTGAATACACACGTTTACTTGCAGGCTGGCTTGGAGTTGAAGTTGAAATAGTTTCATCCGCTGTTGCACAAGGTGCAAAGAATCGTCCAGCAACAAACAATGTTGAAAACACCGATACTTCTGCTGATAATGCGTGGCGACCAGATCCAAATGAGGCACGACTAATTTTGGAGCGAGAAGTTCTCAAAACAAGAATTCAAGAACCTTCATTATTTGGCGCTTCCAGTATTTTATGGAAAGAAATCGAAGCATCCGGATTTACGCACCCTGCATACCGACAAATGCGTTCACTCATCGATGCAAAGGCACCTGATTCGCCGCTAACTATTGATCTCATTGATGATGAAAATATGAAAGCACTATTTACTGAATTAGCAGTAGAACCGATTCGCTCCGATGGAAAAGTTCCAGATCATTATGTTGCAAGCATTGTTGCCAGGTTGCGTGAAGTCGCAATCTCTCGTTCAATTGCAGAATTGAAATCGAGCCTTCAACGACTCAATCCCGTTGAAAATGAGATTGAATACAATGCCGCCTTCGCCTCATTAGTAGCGCTAGAAAGTGCCCGACGAACACTCCATGAAGTTGCCCTGGGTAGCTTGTAGCTGATTTCGACCCAACGCCACTCGTGCGCTAGAGTGTGCGTTCGCAGGACACATGCACTATTCCCTGATAGCTCAATGGCAGAGCAGCCGGCTGTTAACCGGCAGGTTCTTGGTTCGAATCCAAGTCAGGGAGCCATATAAGGCACTTCTCAGTAACTAGGCAGGAACTTCTCAGCCAAAAGATTTAGTATCTACGCATGAGTTCATTGCAATTATCACTGAAAAAAACAATGGGTTCGTGGCGAAGCCAAGCAATCTACATTCGAGTGATTCGCCTATGGCTTGGAATTACCTGGATATATGCAGGCTGGGATAAGGCAAGTGATTCTGGATTTCTCACTCGCGGATCATCAACATTTATCGGTTCACAACTAACTGGCTATGCATCGCAGTCTCCTGTGGGATTTTTATTCAACAAAATGATAGAACATTCACAATTTGTTGGAATATTTGTACTTCTCAGTGAGTTTGCAATTGGTATTGCCACGCTTCTATGGATTGCTCCTACATCTGCAGCATTTGGTGGCTTCGCAATGGCAGTTGGCCTTTGGCTTGCAAGTAGTTTTCATGTGAAGCCATATTTCTTGGCAAGTGATTCAGTGTATGCGGTTTTATGGCTTTCATATTTTCTTTATCTAACAGGAGGACGAACTAAAGTGAAATTTTCTATAAATCGACGCGGATTCATGCGAGTTGGAACTGTTGGTGTACTTGCCGTACTTGCAAGTGGAGCGGGAAAACTATTTTCTTCATCCGCAACAGCGGCACCTGCAAAAAATGCAGGGAAGAAGTTGGTCAAGCTCGCTAGTTTGCCAGTGGGTGGAAATCACCAGTTTGCTCTCGCATCTGGTGAACAAGCAATTCTCTTTAGAACCAAAAAAGGTGTATTTGCTTATTCGAGAAGCTGCACGCATGAAGGTTGCAGTGTTGATTATTCAGCAGCAAACAAAAAGTTAGTGTGTCCATGTCATGGTGCAACATTTGATCCATTCGATGGAGCAAAAGCCGTCGTGGGTCCCGCAAATATGCCTTTACCTAAAGTGAAAGTAGCAATTCAAGGAAATTGGGTGGTTCTTGCATGAAAAGTACAATTGCAAAAGTCGGTGTTGGATTTTTACTAGGCGCCACACTCGTAGGTGGCATTGCAACAGCTGCAACGAATAGCTCTCCATCACTCAAGGCCTGCGTAGATAACCGCACGCAAGCACTGTATTTATCCAAAGATGGCACTTGTACGAAGGCACGAACATTAGTAGACCTGAGCGCAGGAGGTTTAGATGCCAAAAGCATTGCTGCCGCCGTTACTCCCTCAGTTGTTTCAATTCAAGTTTCAACTTCCACCGGAAGCGGTAACGGGTCGGGTTCAATTTATAAGACCAGTGCAACTTCTAGTTACATCATCACAAATAATCACGTGGTTGAATCGGTAGCAACATCAGGCAAAATAACTGTTGAATTACTCAACGGGGATCTTATCGATGCCAAAATTGTTGGACGAGATGCCAATTACGATCTTGCAGTAATTCAAGTACAGCGTGGAAATCTTCCGATTATTACAATTGGCGATTCTTCCAAGGTAAGCGTTGGTGATCCTGTTGTTGCCATTGGTTCACCACTTGGCCTTGCAAGTACCGTTACAAGTGGAATAGTTTCTGCACTCAATCGCCCTGTTACCACGGGCTCTGTTGGAGCAGAATCCTACGTCGATGCAATTCAAACTGATGCAGCAATCAATCCTGGCAACTCTGGAGGCGCACTCTTAGATGCACAAGGAAGAATAATTGGTGTGAACTCTGCAATTGCAACACTTTCAAGTGGAGGCACTGCGGGCAGCATTGGACTTGGATTTTCAATTCCGATAAATGAGGCAAAGCGCGTGATCGATGAAATTATCGCAACAGGTAAATCAACACGACCAGTATTGGGAGTAAATCTTGATGCTACATATACAGGTGTTGGCGCAAAGATTCTCAAACTAGTTCCAGGTGAAGGGGCTGAGAAAGCAGGCATTCCTGCAGGTTCAGTTATTCGCTCTATTGATGGCGTGAAAACTAATGACCAAGTAAGTGCCATTGTGCGCATTCGTTCTTATGCGCCAGGGGCTGTGGTCACCGTTCTCGTAGATCTTCCTACGGGTGGACAGAAGAGTTTCAAAGTCACTTTGGGATCTACGCCATCTAGCTGATCGGCGTAACACAATTGAAATAGGAAGCAGGTAAGGTTTTACCCATGGCACTCTTTCGACTCAAAATTGCACTTCCTGATCGTCCAGGTTCCCTTGGCACAATTGCCTCAGCAATTGGCGCCGCAGGTGGAGACATTCGAGGTCTTGTGGTTATGAAATCTGAAGATGGCCGTGGGTATGACGACATTACGGTTGCTGTTCCAGGAAGTGATCCAACTGATTTACTTGATGTGTTGGGATCAATTGGTGGAGTTGAAGTTATTTCCGTGACACCTGTTGCTTAGTTAGAGAGTTCTTGCACCCTGACTAGGTAGTGAAGTGAAGAATCGCGGAGCTTTATATCCCTTATCTTGAAATGCTTTTTCAATTCCCTTTTTTGTGCTCTCTACATTCTGCGCTTTAACAAGTGCGATTGCACTTCCACCAAAGCCTCCGCCGACCATGCGCGCGCCCAGCGCTCCAGCTGCAAGAGAGGCATCTACTGCGCAATCTAATTCTGGGCACGAAACTGTGTAATCATCTCGAAGAGAATTATGGGAAGCGTTGATGAGATTTCCGAGTTCAACAAAATCATTCTTCTCAAGTGCAATAACAGCATCTAAAACTCTCTGTATCTCTGTTACTGCATGGTGAGCGCGTAAAAATTCAGTCTCTGTAATCTCAGATCTTTTAGAGAACAATTCATCCAAAGAAAGATGACGCATAGATATTTTATTCAACTTATTTACAACAGAATCACATGAGCCACGTCGCTCGGCATAGCCCCCATCAACTAATGCGTGATGCACCTGTGTATCGATGATGAGTAACTCAAGTCCGTGAGACGCCACATCAAATGAAATATTTTTAGTTGTGAGGTCGCGGCAATCCAGCAGTAGAGCGCTTCCTTTTTCTGCCATTAATGAAACAGATTGATCCATAATCCCGCATGGCATTCCGACATACTCATTTTCAGCTTTTTGGCACAAGCGAGCAAGCGTTGGAAGATCGTGACCTAGAGAAAAGAGCGAATTCAAAGCAGTTGCAACACTTGCTTCAAGGGCAGCAGAAGAAGAAAGCCCTGCACCGACTGGAACTTTTCCATCTATGAAGATTTCAAGACCTGTTGTAATGCCAAGTGACCAGATAACTCCGAGCACATAGCGCTCCCAATCACCCTTTAGGTTTGGGGAGATATCGGATATTGCAACAGATATAACTTCACTATTTCGTTGAACCGAGGCAATTTTGATTAAATTCTCATTTGTTCTAGCAATAGCGACTTCAGTGCAGTCACTTATCGCAAAGGGAAGAACAAAGCCCTCACTAAAATCAATATGTTCTCCAATGAGATTTACTCGACCAGGGGCACTTGCACAAATATGCGGGGAGTGGCCAAACACTTTTTCGAAGTTTGAGGAAATGGAACTCATTGATTATCCAAAAGACGCGAGCGTATCTGAAACCATTGCTTCAAGATTTCTAGTGGGTTTCCATCCAAGGACGTGAATTGCTTTAGTTATATCAGCGATGAGAACAGCAGGATCTCCCGCACGTCTAGGAGATTCAACAAATGGGATTTGAGAACCAGTTGCTTGCGATGCTGCCGTTATCACTTCACGAACTGAATAGCCACCGCCTGAACCTAAATTGAAAATCTCATGACCAGGATTTCCGAGAGTGTTTAGCGCTTTGATATGTGCATCAATAAGGTCTACAACGTGCACATAGTCACGAATGCATGTGCCATCTTTTGTTGGCCAATCGCTACCAAATATCTTTACAGGATTTTCTGAAGAACTACGTAAAACATTTGGAATTAGGTGAGTTTCAGGATTATGGCGCTCTGTTAGCCAACCCCGAGAAGATTTATGCGCACCCGCTACATTGAAATAGCGAAGAGATGCAGCAGATAATCCATGACCTCTAGCCTCATCTGTAATCATTGCATCGACAGCTAACTTAGATGCTCCATAGGCATTTGTGGGTCTATTTGAAGCAGTCTCAAGAATTGGCAAAACTTCTGGCTCGCCATAAGTTGCAGCAGACGAAGAGAAAATCAATTTCGAAATCTTGGCAGCGCGCATTTCATCTAATAAGTTGCGAGTACCGCCAACATTGACGCTCCAATAAAGTTCTGGTTTCTCTACGGATTCACCAACGAGTGATTTACCCGCAAAATGCATTACGGCATCGCATCCCTTGAGAGATTGTGCTATTTCACTGCGATTGAGTAGCGAACCCTGAATAAAAGTAACTCCTGTTGCAACGTTATCCGCATGGCCAGTGCTGCAATCATCGAAAACGCTGACTTCATAGCCTTGCGACATAAGAATATCTGCCGCCGTTGAACCAATATAACCTGCGCCACCAGTAACTAATACGCGCATTCTTATATCTTCACATCTCGTAATTGACCAGCAGATTGCTCTGGTCGCATATCCATAATGAATGCACCCATTGCAGACTCTGAACCAGCTAAATATTTCAATTTTCCAGGAGCGCGACGCACGCTGGTAATCTGCCAATGAAGACGCAAGAGATCGCGCCCTACGCGCACTGGCGCTTGATGCCATGCAGCAATGTAAGCCATCTCGATTCCAAAAACTCCATCAAGTCGTTTCATAACTTCGAGTGCAACCTCTGGGAATGCATCACTTTGTTCTGATGTAAGTGATGCTAAGTCTGCAACGGGATTGAGTGGTGCAACATGAATCTCAAAGGGATAACGAGCTGCATATGGAACGAATGCAATCCAATGAGCATTACGAGCAATAACGCGCTCATCATCGCGAATTTCGCGAGCAACGACATCATCAAATAGAACACGTCCAGTCGATTCTTTGTAATCGCGTGCAGCTTTGAGCATTTTTTCTACGCGAGGAGGTAAATATGAATATGCATAAATTTGTCCATGAGGATGAGCAAGAGTTACGCCAATTTCTTCACCGCGATTTTCAAATGGGGCAATGTGTTCTATGAATTTTTCTTGCGACAATTCACGAACACGGTCAGTCCATGCCTCAAGAAGAATGCGAACACGTGTTGGTGATAAATCTTTGAATGATTGTCCGTGATCTGCAGTAAAACAAATCACTTCACACTTTCCAGCAGAAGTTCCTGTATCAGTTTCTGGTCCGACTAGATCAGGAAGCGCCCAATCACCTTGGGGTGGGCGCAGTGATGGGGAGCGATTATCAAAAACAACGACTTCATAATCACTTTCGGGAATTTCTGTTAGCAAATCTGCGCGAGTGGCACACAATGGACATAATTCTTTTGGAGGTAAGAAGATTCGTCCCTGACGATGTGCAGCCATTGCTACCCATTCGTTTACCAATGGGTCAAGACGCAATTCACCAATACCTGGTTGCTCTTCAACTGGGCGTTGATCTTGTGCATTTCGGGCTTGGCCGGAAGTGTCGTAGTAGCGAATCGTGCGTCCATCGGCCATTACGCGATCCTGACGCGTAATCCCTGCACCTAAACTTTTACTCGCACCCATAGTGTCGTTACTCTACCTTTGTGAGCAAGCAAAGAGCACTTTTAGGCACGCTACATAGCTCATTGCTCTGCGAAGTTGTCGATGGTGCACTGGTTATTAGGCATTGGGGCGCACCACTTACAGGCGATATCACCCACATCGAAACCGCTCAACGACCAGCGATTGCAAACAGTGCATTCGATCAGAGTCAGAGTGGTGGAATCATGCGCGAGAGTTCTCGCGGATTTCTTGGTCGCCCAACACTAAGTGGTCATCGCAATGGAAATGCGTGGTCAACAAAATTTGAAGTAACAGATTTTCATCATGTCGGCGAAAAAGTAGTTGTCACGTTGCGTGATCTACACGCACAGCTTGAAGTGATAATTTCATTAGAAATAGATTTGTTTGGAGTACTTACTCAAAATGCGACAATCAAAAATCTAGGTGATACGGCATACTCACTCGACGAGTTTATTCACTGGTTGCCACTTCCACAGGAAGCAAATCAGACTTTAGATTTTGCAGGTCGCTGGGCAAATGAGCGAAATCCTCAACGTCGCGATATTGCAACAGGTACATGGATTCGCGATTCACGAGAGGGACGAAGCGGGCACAATTTTTCGATTGCAGATATTGCATTGACCGCACAGACAACTTTCCAACATGGCCAAGCTTGGGCAACAAGTATTGCTTGGAGTGGAAACTCACAATATTTGGTCGAACGAATATGGAATGGTGAACAATCAATAGGTGCAGGAGAACTTCTATTGCCAGGTGAGGTTCAACTCGCACCGAATGAAAGCTACGTTGCCCCAACTTTGATCTCTGTATATTCGCACACCGGGTTGGATGGAATTGCATCTGCATATCATCAACACCTGCGCGCTCGTTCTATGCATCCTGTCCGCCCACGACCTCTGACTTTGAATATGTGGGAAGCAATTTATTTTGAACAGAACGAAGAGAAAATCAAGAAACTCATTGATGTTGCGGCAGAAATCGGTATTGAGCGAGTTGTACTCGATGACGGTTGGTTTCACAGCCGACGCAATGACACATCTGGTTTAGGAGACTGGGTTATTGATCCAGCTGTATGGCCAGAAGGTCTTTCACCAATCATCAAATATATAAACGATAAAGGTATTGAATTTGGACTCTGGTTCGAAGGCGAAATGGTCAATCCAGATTCTGATCTTTATCGCGCGCACCCAGAATGGATATTGCATGAAGGTGATCGAGTCCCACCGCTGTGGCGAAATCAATTAGTTTTAGACTTGGGTCATGAAGGTGCATATAAACATGTACTGGAACAAACAAGTGCAATCCTTAGTACGCACTCAATTGCATATATAAAGTGGGATCACAATCGAGTTTTAGTTGATGCAGGACACCTTGGTAAAGCTGGCGTTCGCAGACAAACTCAAGCAATTTATCGTCTCTTTGCAGAACTCAAGAAGCGTCACAAAGGTCTTGAAATAGAATCATGTGCATCTGGTGGAGCACGCGTGGACCTCGGCGTTATTGATTATGTAGATCGTTTCTGGACAAGTGATAACAATGATGCACTTGCTCGCCAGAATATTCAGCGTTGGACATCACAAGTTATTCCACCGGAAATGCTTGGCACACATATTGGTCCAACTCATGGACATCAAACTGGTCGCACACTCGAACTCTCTATGCGTGCAACAACAGCGCTATTTGGTCATGCTGGCATCGAGTGGGATATCACTGAAACAACTCCAAATGAGCGTGAGCTCCTAAAGTCTTGGGCAAGCTATTACAAGTCAAAACGTTCCCTATTGCACTCTTCAACAATGGTGCGCGTTGATTATCCTGATGATCATGGCTTGCTGCACGGTGTAATTTCAAAAAGTAGAAATGAAGCAATCTTTGCTTATGTACAAATTACTCCAACAGTTGCAGTTAATCCTGCACCCCTCAAATTTCCTGGCTTAGAATCTGATGCAACGTATGAGATAAAGGCAGTATTTCCTGCAGGAGAACCTAGATATATGTCAGTGAAAAAACCGGATTGGATGAGCGGAATAGCACTCTCAGGTTCTGCGCTGTCTGCAATTGGAGTAAGCGCGCCAATACTCGCACCAGCAAATGCATTCTTGATTGAAATAACTAAACGCTAGTCAACCCAATTCAAAGTACGCTCGATCGCCTTTTTCCAGCCTGCATATCCACGTGCACGTGTTTCTTCGGTAGATGTAGAACTCCAGCGACGTGACTGTTTCCATTGAGTTCGAACTTCATCTGTAGATGACCAGAAACCAACTGCAATTCCAGCTGCATAAGCTGCGCCAAGTGCCGTTGTTTCAGTAATCAATGGACGAGTGATATCAATTCCCATAATGTCTGCTTGCATCTGCATGCATAGTGCATTGCCAGTTATTCCACCATCAACGCGCATCTCAGTCATGGGAACACCAGAGTCGGCAACCATCGCATCCATGATCTCTTTTGTTTGATAACAAATAGCTTCAAGTGCTGCGCGTGCAAGGTGTGCCTTTGTAGTTGCTCGAGTTAGGCCAACAATGACTCCACGAGCATCAGAGCGCCAGTAGGGAGCAAAGAGTCCTGAGAATGCAGGAACAAAGTAGACACCTTCAGTAGTTACAACAGAGGATGCAAGATGTTCTGTTTCTGCCGCATTACTTATAATTCCCAGTTGATCTCGCAACCATTGAATAGCAGAACCCGTAACAGCAACGGAACCTTCAAGTGCATATCTTGCTGGTTCATCTCCAAATTTGTAACTCAGAGTAGTCAGGAGCCCATTTTTGGAACGCACAATCTCAGTACCAGTATTGAGCAGTGCAAAATTTCCTGTTCCATACGTAGTCTTTGACTCACCACGATCAAAACAAACTTGACCAACCATGGCCGCCTGTTGATCTCCAAGAATTCCCGCTATTGGAATCGCACTTCCAAATGGCCCATGAGGATCTGTCAGTGCATATTGCTCAGAGGAGGACTTGATTTGCGGTAAAACACTGCGGGGAATTTCAAAGATATCGAGTAACTCTTGATCCCAATCTAAAGTCTCTAAGTTCATAAGAAGTGTACGGCTTGCATTGGTCACATCAGTGAAGTGAACTCCGCCTCTGACTCCGCCAGATAAGTTCCACAATATCCATGAATCAATTGTTCCAAAGCGGGCGTTACCTGCCGCGATGGCATCGCGCACTGCAGGCACTTCATGAATGAACCAATGCATCTTGCTACCTGCAAAATAAGGGGCGATTGTTAATCCGCTGCGATGAGTTATGAGCTTCTTTTGAGAATCAGTTAGCGACTCAAGGAAACTTGCTGTTCTTGTATCTTGCCAAACAATTGCATTTGCTAATGGAAGACCAGTTTTCACATTCCATGCCACGGTAGTTTCGCGTTGATTCGTTATCCCTATACCTACTAAATCGGATGCAAGAATATTGGCTTGCTTGAGAGCCCCGATGATTACTTCTTGAGTTCGTTCCCAAATCTCATGTGCATCATGTTCGACCCAACCAGCGTGAGGCATAATTTGACGATGTTCTAATTGATGTTGCCCAACAACGTTTCCGCTATGGTCAAAGATCATAAAACGGGTACTGCTTGTACCTTGATCAAGACTTCCGATGTAGGACATTATTAGAAATACCTTCTGCGTTGAGTTAGTCTTACTCTACTCAGTCATATTGG
>Ga0114978_10004509_pt1 | contig 11255 bp, 6 predicted proteins | sample S_140212_EF_Meta_FD_87027 | JGI IMG/M metagenome (GOLD analysis project Ga0114978, IMG submission 87027) | Freshwater microbial communities from Lake Simoncouche, Canada to study carbon cycling - S_140212_EF_MetaG | ecosystem: Environmental > Aquatic > Freshwater > Lake | place: Lake...
CTCAACACCAGCAAGCCGGCGCGAATCCGCTAGTGGAGGGGATCGACGGCAGGGACGTCGGCACCGACATCCCTGCCGTTGACCTGGAGCAGCACGCCCGCCGGCAGGGTCGGCTCAAACCGCTCCCGATGCGGCCGGCCATCCGGTTCGCCGAGGTCGAGTTCCAGCGGCAGAGACCCCAACACGACGAACCGCGTGCCGTCGAGGCGTGCGGTCACATCGCGGCCAGCAAACGCGCGGCGGAAGGCCGCGAATGCCGCGTCGTCGAGCGACTCGCACAGTTCGAGGTCGAGGGCCAGAAGCGCTCCGCGGTCGGGTGTGCCCGCCGCAAACGTGGCCGTCAGTCGCTGCACGGGTTCGAAGCCGCCGTCGGCCACGAGCCGCAGCCCGAGCGGCCGCAGGTCGGGCTGGGCGACCGAGAGCAGGCGAAGCCCGAGGGCCGTGCCGTCGCCGCCTCGGAGAAACACGGTTGAATCGGGGGGCAGTTCCGCACCAGCGGCAAGCGGACCCTCCGCCGACCAGACGTCGCACTTCGTGGGAATGAGCAGATGAGCCTCGAGGCAGGAGAGCGACTGCGGATCGACACCAAACGCCGGCCGGCGGGGATCGAGATACCACGCGGCGGTGACCCGTGGGCCCTGTTGGGAGCTGATCACATAGGGGCGGAGGTGGTGCGACTTACGGTGACCGGCAGCGCCGCTCGGCACGCGGTTGAGGCCATACGGATCGTGCCGTCCGTCAAAGACGAGCGTCACGTTCGGCGTCGCCCACGGCTCGGCTCCAGCGCCAGCCGGTTGATCCTCCGCCGGCGGCAGGTTGACGACAAGCGTCTTATCTTCCGCACCGCGGCCGTCACCGGCCACGCCGATGGTCGCGGTGCGGCCGACGTAGTTGGTGATCCGTTGCCACTCATGTTTGCCCGTCCGCTCCACCACGAACCGAGGCACCTCCTCCATGATCTTTCTCGTCGGTACACCCGGCGGCTCCGATCGACACGCGGTGCGAAACACCTGCAATGCGTCTCGCGGCGCCTCTGGGAGCCAGCCCGCCCCCTCGACGCGCGGTGGAGCAGTGAGCCAGCCGGCCTCGACGAAATGCTCGTCGGCATAACCGCGGCCGTAGAGGTAGTCGTAGTCGCGGGCGTGCGGCCCGGAGAGCCGCTGCGCCGGGCCAAACCAGTGGGCGGCGGCACTCCGCCACGCGTAGCCAAGCAGGGCGTCGGCCTCAATGCGGGTGTCGATGGCGGGGGCATGATTGGCGATCAGCGTGAGCGAGTCGAGCGACACGCCGAGATAGGTTGGACAGAGATACTCGGTCAGGCCGTGCGTCTTCGTGAAGTCACGCCACTCCCGCCAGGCGGCCTCACCGTCCGGCCGTGCATCGGGCTTCCCGAGATCACCAATCGCGAGGAGGTTCCAGATCCGCATCAGCCGAATGTTCGTGTGCCCCGGCTGCACGGCATGGCGGCGGATCGCCGTCACCGCGTCGCGCGACATCGCTTCGAGCAGCTCGCGACCGCGAGCCGTAAGCCGCGGGCCTGCCGGCCGCGGCACGAGCCGGCCGTCATCCTCGAGCCTAAGCACCCCCAGCAGCTGCCCGGAAAACTCCACCGCGTTGGCGTCGGTCACGCCCTCGTCGCCAAGCCGCCAGCGAAAGTTGCCGAAGTCGGGAGCCACGGGATCGACCACCTGCATCGACCTCGCCAGGACGAGCGCCTCCTCCACCGCCTCCGGGTTCCAGCCCCGGCCGGCCGCCTCGACCGCAAACCGAAGCACGCCGCGAATGCCGATCGCGGAATCTCGCGAGCGGACAATCTCCGCCTGCGCCTCCAGTTCGGCGGCCCCCGGAATCGCCCCCTGTTCGCGGCGCACGCGGATGTTCCGAAACCGCGCCGGACCGCCGTGGTTCTGCAGGGCAATGAACCCCGAAAGCGGCTTGCTGCGAATCGCCGGCACCTCCAGCTGATCGACATCCTGGATCACGTGGCCGTTGAGCGTGACCCGGATGCGCGGGCCCACCGTCGTCACCTCGAGCGAGTTCCATTCACCGGTGGGCCGTAGGGCGTTTTCCCGCGGGGCGACGTAGCGGTAGAGCGACCCACAGGATTGCGTCGTGGGCAACGCGGCCACGTCGTCGAGAAGTTGTAGCTCGTAACCGCGCATCGATGGCCGCGTGGCCTGCGACCGACGCCGGTCGAAGGCCACCGTTCGCAGCCCGATGCCGGAGTTGCAGAAGCGGCGGGACACGTGCCTCTGCAGCTGGAAGTCGAGCCGCAGCGTGACGTCGGCAAACGGCTCCGCGGCGTAGCGCAGAAACCCGAAGCCTTGGCCGTCGCACACGATCTCGCCGTCGCGGACCGACCACACGGGCCGGCCGTCAGGATGCTCCTCGGAGTCGGCGTGCGACTCGACGACCCAGCCTTCGAGATCATGGCCGTTGAACAGGTCTGCAAACTCCCGGTCGCCGGCGGTCGCCGGTGCGGTCAGGCCGGCCGCCGGCCACGCAGCAAGGGAGAGGGCCGCCACGAGCCACACACGATTCCACCATGAAGAATCGAACGTGCCTCGCGTCATCGCGGACGGCCTCCGGGCCAATCGGTCATGGTGCGGCGAACATCTGCTGCAAACCATCGAACCGCGAGTCGGCCGTCTCCCCGGGAGCGGTGAACCGCAGCAGCGATTCCTGAAAGAAAAACACGACGCCGCTGTAGCCGAAGTCGCGCACCATCGCCGTCTGGGCACACACCATCTCGATCGGCACGGGCTTGGGCTTCTGCCCCGCCATCACACCGATCGCCAGCCTCGCCTTGCCTTTGAGCTTCGCCAGCGCCGGACTGCGAAGTTCACCCTCGAATGCGGGCAGGGCGTCTCGGTAGACCTGGACGACCACCTCGTCAACGATCCCGTCTTCCACCCACGAGGGCCAGTCCTGCACGTAGTTCTTGTAGGACCAGGGATAGGGATTGGGCGACACCGACAACTCGATCCTGGGCCTGGCCGCCTTGATCGCCTTGGAGATGCGGGAGACGAACTGGGTCAGCTTCATGGCCCGCCAACGGACCCAATCGGCGTCGGCCGGGGCGGGCCGCGTGGTCCGGCCCGTCTCCTGCTGGTAGCACGACAGGGTGAATTCGTCGTAGCCGAAGCTGCTCTTCAGCGAAAAGTGGTCATCAAACTGGATTGCCGGGATGTCGTAGCGGGTGACGAACTCGACCATGAGTTCCTCGTAGAACCGCTGCACGTCCGGGTGCACGAAGCTGAGGTACGAAGTCGGCGTGCCGTCCTGGTCGAAGGTGCGCTGTCCGGAGTCGTCGCACGACAGCCATTCCGGATGCTTCGCCGCGAGGGGTGAGTCGGCGGGCACCTTCAGCCCCCATTCGAACCACGGCACGATGTCGAGGCCGTGCTGCTCGCCGAGGGCGACCCACTCGGACATCGGGTCGCGATCGGCGGCGGCGAGGCCATAGCGGGCCGACATGGCCCGGCCGGCATACGTCGCCATCACGTCGCTCGGATAGAAGGTTTCACCCTGGCTCCAGACCACCGGATAGAGGGCATTCATGTTGAGTGCCGCGATCCGCTCGGCCAGCGCCGCCATGTTCGCGCGGGAGTGCATCACCTGCGAATCGACGTCGCTCACCCACACCCCGCGAAGCTCGACGGTCTCCGTCGCCCGGCGGCTGCGAGCCGGGCGCTGAGCCACCTGGCTCTCGTCGGCACGGGCCGCCGCGGTGAGCCCGCCGGGATGCCCTTGCGCGATCGCCGCCACGGCGACCACACCAGCGACGAAGCGCACGATTCCCACGCGGAATCGGCGGGACTGCTCCCGTGGCGGCACCCGAGCGGCGGCTTCAACAGACGTGGTCATGCGGATGTGATCCTGACTACGAAACCTTGGCCGTCTCGTCGGTCCGCAGGTGGCGGAACCAGAACCAGTACACGCCGGCCGAGAGCACCGCGAACGCCGCCAGCAGGACCGCAAAGGCGTCCCACTTCCGCAGCACGAAGACCATGCCCAGCAGGAACAGCACGAGCTGCCAGGGCACTGCGAACGCGATGGCGGCGAGGTCGCGGCGGGTCTCGCCGCGGATGGCCTCCTGCTCCTCGCGCGGCAGCTGACCGACGATCGTCCCCCAGAACCCGAAGGGGCGGGTCACCTTGACGAAGTTCAGCAGCGTGTCACGGGAGGTCGGCGCCGTGAGGAGCGATCCGGCCACGCACCCCACGAGCGAGATCACGCTCGGCACCACGAAGTTCATCGCCTCCGAGAGTTCGATCTTGAACACGCGGATCAGCACCGCCGAAAGCATGCCGCAGAGCGTGCCCAAAGCGAAGCCATAGCCGTTGTAGCGCCACCAGTACCAGCGGAGCAGCAGCGGGATGAAGAGCCCCGTGCCGAAGGCCATGGTGATCCAACCCCAGATGTCGTTGATGTTGACGCTGTCGAGGCTGAAGGCCAATCCGAGCAGCACGATCGCTACGGTTGAGGCCCGCGAATGCCAGACCAGCGTCTTGTTGCTCGCCTGCGGGTTGATGAACGTCTGGTAGATGTCCTTCACCCAGTAGGCCGCACCGGCGTTGATCACCGCCGTGAAGGTCGACATCGCGGCGGCCATGAAACAGGCGATCACGATGCCCTTCATGCCCACCGGCATGTATTCCGCGATCACGGTGGGCAGCACGAGTTCGGGATCGATCACCTTCCCGGTGGTCATCCCGTAGTGGATGCCCAGCATCGCGAGGCCCATCACCAGCGGCCAACGGAACGAGAGCAGCAGGATCCAGAAGAGCGAGAGGAGCCCCGCCTCGCGGTCGGTCTTGGCGGCGAAATACCGCTGGCTCGTGTAGCCGCCGGCGCCGGCGAACCCCTCGACGCAGGTCTTCACGAGGTAGAAGAAGATCGTGATGCCAAAGGCGTTGTACCGGGAGTATTCCCCCGGCATGTCGATCCTCATCGGTGGCATGACGGCCGACCAGTCGGCGAGCGATGTCTTCACCGCCTCGAAGCCCCCCTTGCCGTCCGGCACGGAAACCATGAACTCCGGCGGCAGCACGACCTGCGTCATCGCGAGCACGATCACGTAGAGCACGGCCACGAGGATCAGGCCGCCCTGCACGACGTCGGTCCAGACCACGCCGTAAAAGCCGCTGGCCGCCGTGTAGGTCATGGTCAGCAGGATGAGTGCCATCGAGGCCACGCGGTCGTCGATGCCCATCAGACTGCCGAAGAACTTGCCGCCGCCGACCGCGAAGTAGCTGATGATCCAGATCGACACGACCAGGTTGGCCAGGGCGCTGATCAGCCGCGCCGTGCGGCCCTCGTGGCCGTCACCGAACCGCAATCGCATCCACTCGGCGAGCGTCATCACCTGCGCGCGGCGGGTCCACTTGCCCATGAAGATCATGAAAAACGCCATGATCAGCACGACCCCGCCGCGAATCTCGATGAAGAATGCCTTCACGCCCATCGAGTAGATGAGCGCGGTGATCACCATCGTGCCGGCGATGTCGGTGTTGCTCGACATGCCCGAGGCCCCCAGCGCCCACCACGGCAGGTTGCGGTTACCGAGGAAGTAGGCGTCAATGTTGTCTCGCGCCTTCCGCTCCAGCCAGAGGCCGAGAATCATGATCCCGACCAGATACGCGGCGATGAAGCCGTAGTCGAGCGGAGCGAGGACGTTCGTGCCGGTGAACCAGTTCATGATCGTGGCTCCGATGAAGATCTTTGCTCGAGGGTCTCGAGGAGATTCCGGCACAGCAGCAGCGCCCGGGGCACATGGAAGGCGCACTTGTAGGCGCCCCCCTTGAACGACTGGCTCACGCGACCCTCTCGATCGAGGTAGCCATACCATTCACCGTAGGTGCGGTCGGGAAAGTGGGCGAACGTGTAGTCCTTGGTGGCTTCGAACAGCGACCAGTCGGCCTCGCTGCCCGTCACACGGTAGTTGAGCAGGTGGGCATAGAGGGCCTCGCAGTGCGGCCACCAGAGCTTCATGTTCCACTCGAGCTGCACCGGCGAGTTGCCCAGGGCGTCGAGGAAATAGAATAGGCCGCCGTGCTCCTTGTCCCAGCCCTCGGCGTGCGACCAGCGGACGATGTTGACGGCCAAGTCGGAGAGCTCGGCGTTGTGCTGACGCTCCGCCCAGTGCTGCAGGAACCAGCCCGCCTCGATGGCGTGGCCCGGGTTCAGCTGGCGGCCCTCCGGCAGCTCGGTGCAGAGCGAACCATCCGGCCGCACGAACTCGTAGACGCGCTTTTCCGCGGGCTTCACATGCCGCAGGAAAGCCTGCTGGCACTGCTCGAGCTCCCGCTCGTAGGGAGCGGCCTGACCGTCGGTGAGCTCCTCGATGAGATTCATGAGAATCATCGGCACGGCGAGCGACTGGAGCGGCGTCTCACCGGCATAGGATGGCCTGCCGACCTTCTTCCAGTCGAACGCCCACTCCCAGACCAGCACGAACATCCGCCGCGCTTCCTCCAGGTAGCTTTCGTCGCCGCTGGCCCGCCCGTATTCCGCCATCGCCATGACGTAGAAGCATTCGCTGAAGATCTTTCGCTGCACGTAGATTGGCGTGCCGTCGGCCGTCATCCGGAATGGGATCCGATCGTCGGGCGTGAGCGCCTTGAAGCGGAGAAACTCGGCGCCGCTGCGGGCCATCGCCAGCCACTCAGGTTTCTGCTCCACGGTGCGGTAGAGCTTGCTGAACAGCCAGGTCTCGCGGCCCTGCAGCCAGCCGTACTTGGTGACGTCGAACACCTTGCCGGTGCGGTCGAGGCAGTTCCAGAAGCCGCCGTGCTCGCGATCCCAGGAGTGCTTCTCCCAGAACGGGATCACACTGCCGAACAGCTCGTTCTCGAACTCGGCGCGGAGGCTGCGGAGGGCCTGAGCCGACACCGGAAACCGATCCGCGGTGGTGCGTGCACCGCCAGCATGCTGCGTCATGTCGAGAGATCCTCGCCGCGCCACCATTCCTGGTAGCGCTGGTAGAGCTGCCGCGCGGCCAGGTAGGTGGAGTTGGGGCTCATGAAGTGGGAGAACTCGAAGGTGATGAGTTTATCGACCCCGGCGGCCGACGCCTGCTCCGCCTTGTAGAGCAGCTTGCGGATGTCGGTCGGGGGAAACTTGATCGGCATGTCGCGGTCGAAACTCTCGAGATTACTCCAGCATTGCAGGCCGTACCTGACGGCCAGTTCACGGTTCACCTTGAGATACTCGGGCAGTTCCAGGAACGACATCTGCCCGTCCTGGAACGCGACGATGTCGACTTTTCCCTCCAGATCGCGAAACACGGCCCCCCATTCCTTGACGTGCTCGTCGAGCGAGATCGCCCCCGCACCGAACTGCTTCACGCCCTTCACGTAGGGGGACATCAGGATGGGCACGTCCTTGAGCGACCGCAGGTGCCGGGAGAGCTCGTCGTAGACCCGCATCATGCCGGCGTTGAACGTGTTGATCTCGTGGCTGATGTACCAGCCGGCGAACGCCGGGCGATGCCCGTAGCGTTCGATCACCTCGCTGCAGAAGTCGCGGTTCAGATCGCTTTCCGCCTGGTAGTCGCCGTTGATCCAGTGGTCGCCCGAATCGTAGGTGCCGAAGAAGAACCTCATGCCGCAGCGTTCCGCCTCGGTGAGGAACAGATCGACGAGGTCTTGGTAGGCCGGCAAGCACGGGCGATGCTTCCCGATCACCCGGGAGTCGAACGTCAGCCGTTCGCGGTAGCCGGCGCGGATCAGGATCACGGTGTCGATCCCGATGGCCCGCATCGCGTCGAAATCGGCCGCCCACTCCCGCCTGCCCCAGTTCTGCGGCGGAATGTCGTGGGTGATCTCGTCGATGAACGTCCCCGTGATCCTCAGCATGGCTCGATCTTCCAGGTGTGTATTTCGAAGGGCTTGAAGGTCAACTCCAGCCGCCGCTCCCGCCTGAGGTCGACGGAGGAGAGCGTCGTCGTCTCGTCGAGTTTCACGCGGGTGGCCCGAAAACTTCCAGCAGGCAGCCCAGGGAGCGACACGGCCGTCGTGACCACGTTGCCGGTGGGGTTCAGGAGTCGCACGACGAGCCCCGCCCCGGCCGCCGGCTTCAGGCTCATCAGTTCGAGCGGTGTTTCGTCGATGTCGAGTAGGGAAGCCGTGACCGCATCAGGCCCGCTCGCCGACTTCACCGGCACGACGGGACACTCCTGGATCCAGCAGGGATGCAGGGTCTCCTTCAAGAGCCGCATCGCCTCGACGACCTCCGCAGCACATCCCACCGCGAGGACGTGATCGAGCCTCACCTGCATCTGGGCGTCGGGCGTCGGACGCTGCGGCCCGGCCTGGCACGAGCGGATCCGGCCGCCCCGCACCGAGAGAGAGCCCACCGCGCGGTGGAGCGTAAACGCCGCGGCGGGCACCGCCGAAGCGCCCGACGCCACCAGTTCGAACTCGTGCAGCCCGACGCCGCCGGCGAAGGGTCTGGCGGCGGTGGCATTCCAGACAATGCCGTCGTTGGTGTGATGCACCGGATAGGGCTTCTCGCCCGGGTAGGCCGGGGTGGCGAGTGGGCCGTCCCAGAGATCGTGGGCGGCGGGCGTCGCCGGCAGCGACCACCACTGCGCCTGACCGTCTACGATCACGTGATCGCACGCTCCCATTCCGCCGCCAGCGAGCGTCTGCGGATCGACCACCACCCGCAGGCGGCTGTCGGCAAACACGTTGCCGTAGGAAATCTTCAGCTCCCACACGAACGACCGCTCAGCCGCGGCCCGCGGGCCAAAGCGCCGCTGGGCCCGCACCGAGATCGGCATCGTGACCTGCGGGCCGAGGCATTCCTGCAGTCGCCTCTGAGTGAGCTCGTCTCGCGAGATCGACGCCGGGCCGCGGATCTCGTAAGCGAGATGAAAGACGTCCGCCGTCTGGGCGTCGACCGCCGCGGAGACGAGGCGGGCACGCTGCACGGGAAGCTCGGGGCACGGTCCGTGCGAATAGCCGTCGCCGAGGTCGGCGTCGAGCTCGAAGCGGATCGCGTCGACGAGGGCCTGCGGCACAGGCGCGGGCTTCACGATCGCAGCGAGTTGGAGTGGTTCGTCCGTCTCGCTCAACGTGAGGAACTCGAAGCCGAGCGGAGGCAGGCGGAACTCGGCCTGCACCTCGTAGGCCCGCCCCCAGGTGGTTTCCAGGTAGCGGTTGCGGATCGCCTTGCAGGAGCTCGACAGGACTCGCACCGCGATGTCCGCGCCGGCCGCATCGACGCCGCGCAACTGGCGGGCCGCGGAGGGTTCGGAAAACTCCCCCCCCTCGTCGGGCAGCAGGATGCGGAAGGCGGCGGAGACCGCGACGGGCCACGGATGGGGATTGAAGGCGAACACGCGGGCGGAGCGGGGGGAGGGGAGTGCCGGCAGCCGATGCTGGGCGACGTGCTCGATCTGCCGGTTGAGCAGTTCCCGGCCGAGCGAGAGGACTTCGTGGAATCGCTGGACGTCGTCGAGATGCACGTCGTCCACGCTGCACCCGCAGATGTCGTCGTGGGCGTGGTTCTTCAGCAGTGCATCCCACGCGGCCTGGAGCAGCGCCGGGTCAACGCACGGCAGGCCGTTGATGCCGGCCCATGCGGTCAATGGCTCGACCACGCCGGTCAACAGGGACTGGGCCCGGTGGTTGAGGATCTTAAGATCGACCCGCGAGGAGAGCACGTTGCGAAGCAGCGGATGGTCCGCCTGCCCCAGGAGGTCGCCAACATACACTGGCAACTCGTCGGGCGATGTCGCGCCGCGGAGTTCCGCCAGGTAGTCTTCGAAGCCGCCGAATCGCAGCGTGACGTCGGCCTGCGTGGCATTGAGATGCTCGACCAACGGCTTCAGATCACCGCGGGCGGGCAGGTGGTCTCCGCCCGCGGGCAGCAGCACGATCGGCTGCTTCTGAAAGGGAAGAATACTCGCGAGCGTGTGGCTCAACCGCTCCCGGGCCCGCTCCTCGCTGGCGGGCAGGCCGTCGTACCGCCCGTGAAAGCTCTCCTGGCCCAGCGCGCCCAGAGGAAAGTAGCCCTCGCGGAGAAAGGTGGCGAGCACCTCGGATCCGTCCGGCGCTCGCCATACGAAAATGGCGCCGTCGCGATCGCGAAGCTCGACGGGCATGCCTCGCATGAAGAGAAACGAATCGATGCCGAAGCCGAAGAGGATCTGCGGCAGCTGGGCGAAATGTCCGAACGAGTCGGGAACATAGCCCACCCGCGAAGCCCCGCCATGCTCGACGGCCGTGCTCAGGCCGCGCTGCAGGTTGCGGATCAGCGACTCGGGCCGCGCCAGGAAGCAATCCGGCATCGTGTACCACGGGCCCAACGTGATGCGTCCCGCCTCGACCAGGGCCCGAATCCGCCCGCGGTCCTGTGGACGGATGGCGAGATGGTCTTCGAGGATCACGGTCTGACCGTCAAGGACGAAGTTCGGCAGGCCGCCGGTCTCGAGCAGGTCGAGCAGTTCCGACACCATCTCGACCAGCCGCAGCCGGTAGGCCTGAAACGGGAGGTACCACGCCCGGTCCCAGTGCGTATGGGGAACGACGATTCCGGTGCGGTGCGTGCTCATGGCCGATTCACCCTGGTCCGAATCCGGGGTCACCGGCGGCCGGACTCGATTCGAGGCCTGTTATGCACCATCGACGCGGTTTTGAGGAGAGGATGGTCGGTGGCACCTCCGCGACGACCACGCGACCGAGCGCGTGCGGCGGCTGGTCTCACGGAGCCCAGGAGATTGGGCCCTCGAGGCCGCGGACGAAGGCCGCCAAAAGGTCCGCCGTGCGGTCGGCGTCGGAGAGTGAAATCGTCTCGACCGCCGAGTGCATGTAGCGGTTGGGCACACTCACCAGGCCGGTCGCCACGCCCGACCGCGTGACCTGGAGCGCATTGGCATCGGTTGGCGTCGCCCGGCCGCTGGCCGCCAGCTGGATCGGGATCTCCTTCGCCTCCGACGCCGCCAGCAGCCGATCGACCACATGGGGATTCATGTTGGGCCCGCGAAACACCACCGGACCCTTGCCGAGGGCCACATCGCCCTCCGACTTCTTGTCGATGGTCGGGCAGTCGGTGGCGTGGGTTACGTCCACCGCGATCGCCACGTGCGGATCGACGCCGTGGCAACTCGTCTGGGCGCCGCGGAGGCCGATCTCCTCCTGCACCGTCGAGGCCACAAACAGGCCGCAGGGCAGGGGACCCGCCGCCACCGCGCGACGGAAGGCCTCGAGCACCACCCACAGCCCCACTTTGTCGTCCATGGCCACGGA
>Ga0114978_10004513_pt1 | contig 11251 bp, 14 predicted proteins | sample S_140212_EF_Meta_FD_87027 | JGI IMG/M metagenome (GOLD analysis project Ga0114978, IMG submission 87027) | Freshwater microbial communities from Lake Simoncouche, Canada to study carbon cycling - S_140212_EF_MetaG | ecosystem: Environmental > Aquatic > Freshwater > Lake | place: Lake...
CCAATCCACCTGCACCTGCACCCCTTCAATCTCAAGCGGCTTCTCGCTCACTATCGTCCTTCATAGCCATGATGGCTTCGGCGTCAAACACACGGCTGATCGTGTCGTCTATCAATAGCGCATTTACGGGGGGTGCTGACATCATCGTGCCCTTTGCCATACGCTTCTTTACAGAATCTACGTGGACACCAGAGTTACGCAAGTTGGACACCGTTTCATGGTAGCTGACTTGGTTTTTGGAACACCACTCTTTGAACTTCTTCTGGCCAATGAACAACCGCTTGGTATCCAGTTCATACCGGATCAGCAGCTCTCCCCTTGGCTCACGGATTGGTGCGGTAGGCAAGCCGTTTTCGTTGGGCGCATCACGCACGATCAGGATGTTGTTGATGTTGGCCATGATGAACGAACCCAATGATGTGCTGCCATCGACAGGGGTAGCTTTCACATCACCACGGTTTACTTTCAGCAATGTCACGAGCCAGTTGAAAATGCGCTTCACGTCAATGTCGATCAAGCCCAACTGCTGAGCAATCAAACCACCTGTGATACCCAGTGCGCCTGTGGCAGACCAGAAGCGTTCACGTTGGCCAAGACCTGCGGCGGTATCCAAACGAAGCTGCACATCACGCAGCAAGTCCAGTACGTCAGTCAGGTTGTTGACCACGTACTTCATAAAGATTTCACCTGCAAGACCAAAATTGTCAGTCATCTTGCCAAACAGTGCGTCTGTGAATTCCTTGGAATGGGACTCGTCACGGTGGACCCGCAACTCAATGATCCGCATCATCTCTGCTTCAGGAAATTCCTTCAGAGAAAACAGCTTGTCGTACAGGCTGCTGTTGGATGATGTGATTGCCAGCAAGCGCCACGTAGTATGGTTGATACGCTCTGCGTTGGACTGTGACTCCATACGGTTCTTGCCGCGCCCTTGGGTAATCGCGTAGGCCAACTGTGATACCACGGTATCGCTCATGTTGGTGACTTCATCAATCGTTGCTGGCAAGTTATTCAGCACCCCGAAGCGGTGAATCTTGGAGTTGTACGTATCATCGTTTTGCAAGAGCAGGTCGAAAGGGTGACCCCAGATACTGTTGATCGCCATCTGCACAGTTGACTTACCCGTGCCAGACCCAGAACTCATCAGGTTCACAATGCCACCGCGCACTTGGGTGAACGGCATCAGCACACTACCAAAGCCCAACATGAACGTAAACGCTTGCGCTTCCATGCCGCTGTTGTTGTAAAAATTCACCACCGATTTCCACTCGTCAAGGTCACCCTTCTTGGTGAGCAATGAGCAGGTGTGCATGATGGCTGCTGACGGCGGGCTGTACTTCACACCTGTGGTTGTAACTTCACGGTCGCCAATGATGAACGATTTGTCGTCTGTCCAACCAAACTGGCTACGTACTTTCTCTGCTTGACTCATAATTTGTAACTCCTTTACCCAACGGGATACATAGAACATCAATTCGTCAACGGACTTGCCCAGTACCGCCATACCCTGCGCTGCAATAGCGTCACGGAAACGGTCCTTAGACAACACGCTGACCAGAGGCACGGAGAATTCGCGTACCCCATCTTGTGGCAAGTGCAACCGCATCCATAGCATTTCGCCTACTACCGGATCGTGCATACGCTTGACCACATAGAAGTCGTTTTCATAGATGAGCTTGTCATTGCCCTCTTCCTCAGTCTTGTTTGGATCGCCACGGCGGTAGACACCACCGAACTTGCCGCGAAAGAAAGGGAATGGAAACGTAGGGATGTTGTACACCCGTACATCTTTTGTGCCAGAGTCCAGCGTGGTGACAGTGTTGTCTTCCTCCGTGGCTTCAGCGATCTCTTTGCCCAGTAAGATGGGCGAACCGAACTTACCTTTGTGCTTACAGTCTTTGCAGACACCGGACCTAAGAGAATCAAATACGGTACAAGTGTACGGCCCTTTTGTCTCGCTCGCTTTGCGCTCAGTTTCACTGTGGCTGTAACTGCCGTGTTGGTTCGACATGGCATGTATTGACTCACCACGGTCTACACAATGCTGTGCAATTGAAAGCCCTGCTCGCCATAGGGGTTCCTCTACTTGCAACTGATGCTCATAAATATGGTTCAGTTGGCTACAACCCTCTGCCTTCAGTGCAATGATCTTGGCAAAGCGGTACGTATTATTTTGACCCATCAGCGCTCTGCTGGTGGCATCGCTCCCTGCGTTTTTCAGGTGTTCTGGTACTTCAAAAGGTAATGCGTTGTCCGTCTGGCTTGGCTCGGGAGCGCCAAGGGCGGCAGCAAATTCAAACAAATCAATCTGACCATCACCTGCTATGTACTGAACAGGTAAAGGATTTTCTGAGTTTTTAAAATTGGTGGTTTCCGGTACGCGCAGTATGCGGGCAGCGTCCGTGGTGCAGGATGGGTCGGCGAATAGGCTGCGTTCTACGCAAACATCTTTCAGGCGCTTCGCTACGGGTAACCATGTGTCTTTGTTGATGCTCTCTGACAGTACCCAGTAGGCATGGACACCGTTGCCGGAGTTGATGCAGATTGGTTGTGGCAGTCCAAGGTCAGCACAGAATTGCCCCAATGCAGCCATTGCCAGATCACGCGTAGCGTAATCCTTCGTGGGGCCACAGTCCAAGTCCAGCCAGAATGCTTTAGCCCGATGGGCATTGGCAGCTAGGCGGCGTGGTGGGTCAATCTCTGGGTCAAACGTAAACATCGAGAAATACGTGTCAGCTTGGGCCGCATGTATGTCCCCGATCTCTTGGATCAAAGAAGGAATGTTGTCAGTAAACCGTGTGCGAATCTTGCCTAACTTGATGCCGACCGCGCAGTAAGTGCCAGAGTCGGCAAGCACTGCGCTCAAGAATTCGGTCATTGTCATGGCGTTTGTTTTTCAAGAAATTAGTTGCGCTCTATGTAAGCGAAGATGGTGGATGCGGTGTCGGCGCGGGGGGAATACTCCCCTGCAAACCATGCGTATACCGTGACGGCACTGACACCTGCAATCTCTGCTATCTTCTTCACAGAGATGTTTTTCTTGATGCACATTCGTCCAATCTTTACCCCAACAAGCCTGCCATTTGCCGCCTTGTTTCGTTGAACCGTTGATAACGTATAGCCGATCATGTTTTCTTTCTTGTAGTTAAAGGTGGGGGGTGTAGCTACACCCCCCAAACAAATCAGGATTCGTCGTCAGCCCATGCGTCTAACACGGCGGCTACGTCCTTGGTCTCAGTCTTCTTCACTGCGCGTTTGACTGGCTCGTCTGCTGCCTCCACTGCCATTCGGGTATGGGCAGGTTCAACAAACGGGGATGCCTTGGCCACAGGCACGTCACCATCAATCTGAGTCACTGTCAGGGTGACAGCGTTCAGCGCATCAGCCGACTCGCCTTGGCGCTTGCTCTCTGCCAACTCATCGACAGACAACGGGCGCACAGCGCGGAATGTCAGCTTGGGTGTGGCGCTGGCTGTATCGAAGCGCATCTCTGTCACCACTGTGCCGACTGGCAAGCCATGACCACCAAGGAACTTGGCGTACTGCTGCAACGGCATCTTGCCGTTATCGCCTGTGCCGAAGATCGACTGACCGGGCAAAGTCAACTGATACACATCACCACCGATGTTGTTCTCCAGTGCCAATGCAACACGCTGGTTGAAGCGGCATGCGCGGCTATCGCCTTGGCCAGAACCTTTGATGTTCTGCTGGCAGTTCTGGCAGTTGGTGCTCTGCGGGTTCTTCACACCCTTGTCGGGTGCAACGCCATCAGTAGACTGGCAGGCAGGGGCAGCGTTCTGTCCTTCGACATACGCACCAGCGTAGAAGCTACGGGAAACTTTCTCGGCAGCACGAACAATAATCACGTTCATGGCGCGGTCATCGTTCTGGGCAACTTCCTTGCCGCCAACAATCATGCGGAACACATTACCGCGAATCGAGATACGTTTGCCGTTACCGCCGCTACCCATCAGGGCTTTGGTTGTTGCGTCCAGTTCAAGGTTACGCAAGTGGGCTGGAAGGGTGTTGCCACCTTGGGAAAAGAGTGCGATGTCAGACATTGGATTGGTCCTTGGATGCGAAGTTTTTGATGAGGGTTAAGTCAAGGTTGAAAAATTTGGCAAGTTCACTACCGAAGAAACGATAGTTCTTACCAACGCGAATAAATGGGATACGTTTGGTCGGGTCTTCCTCCCGAATCAAACCGTGGATAGTTGACGGGGCGACCTGCAATAGCTTCGCCACCTGCGCCAACGTGAGGGCAGTTTCCAATTTAGCTTCTCCTTACGGTTACAGTGTATTTGTTATCGACGTTCAAGCCGGGGGGCATGAGGTCGGGGTTTTCCCGAAGGAAGTTCTTCATATTCAACTGCGACACACGGCGCTCAACCAAGTCAAGGGCGTCATTGTCACGGATGAATTTGTGCATTGCGGCCCAGTCGCCTGTCCAGTAACGTGTTTGCACTGAACGAATCGCTGTACCGTGTGCTGTGCGGATACTCTCCGCACCTGTTGCCTTGCAAGTTTCAAGCAAGTTCTGTTCGACCAACTCCATCTTCTCTTTGATGGCGGTGTCCTCTTCTTCGTACTTTGCCTTAAGCACCGCACGAGCGTCACGCATTTTTATGTATGCTTTGACAAGTCTATCTGCTGTTATTTCCATGGTTTTTCCTTTGCGTTTTTGTTTAATGATACACCCAATCTTTACTTTGTCAAGTACCTCCTTAACTTATTTTATTATTGAGATCAAAAGCATCTCTGTACAACTCCATCAGGCTGGTCTGCGCTGTCTCTTTGTTCTCCAGTGCCTTGTACAGCTTGGCTTCTACTGGACTTCCTTGGAGCTTAACCACCAGACATTTGTTCGTCTGCCCTGCACGGTGGATACGGGCGTTAGCCTGTGCGTAGGTCTCGTAAGATGTGATCGGTGCCCACCATACGATTGTGTTGGCCGCGTGCAGTGTGACACCGTGTGATGCAGCTTGGGGCTGGATGACAAGCACCTTCGGGTCTGCTTCCTCTTGGAACTTCCGAAAGATTTCTGTGCGTCTACCTGCGGGTATACCCCCGTGTATCACGTCTACCGTGTACCCGTCACGGCGCAGTTCTTCGTACAGGATGTCAATGGCATGGCGGTACGGTGCGAACACCAGCACCTTGTGGCTGGACTCGTCAATCACTTCTTTCAACACAGCCGTGCGACTGCTGGAATCAAACGATACAATCTCACCACTATCGGAATACACCGCGCCACAGGAGATTTGCAGTAGCTTGTTTAGCTTGGCCGCAGCATTGACCGCAGTGACTTCTTCGCCTGCCGCCTGCATAGCCATGACCTTGCGCAGCTTCTCGTAGTACCGCACCTGCTGTGGTGTCATAGGCACTTCTCGCTCTGAGTACAGCAGGTCTGGCAGGTCCAAGCATTCATCCTTGGTGAACCGGATGGCGGGTTGCAGTAGCTGGCGTACCGTGTGTTCGGCTTCCTTCTTTGGGGCCCACTTGAACGCTGTGATCTTGTTCATAACCTGATCGCGGTACAGCGTGAAGCTACGTGGTGCAGCCGATGGGTTGATAAGTTTGGCCAGACCATACGCATCAAGCGGCGACTGCGAAGCGGGCGTACCCGTCAACATCCACAGCCAGCTATCGGGGTTGCCAAGGACGATACGGTTCAGTGTCTTCCAGCGTGTAGTAGTGGCGGTCTTGTATGCGTTGGCTTCGTCAACCACGATCATGTCGAACTTGGCCTTGATGATGTCCTCTTCCACAATACCTACGCCATCAAAGTTGATGATGACAAACTCAGCATCAGAGTTAATGATCTGCTGGCGCTTCTCTCTGCTGCCGTAGGCCACGCCCACCTTGCGGTGCATGGTCCCTTTGAAGATGTCGTTCTGCCACGCTGACTGCATGATGGACAGTGGGCAGATGATGAGCACCCGTTTGATGTGCTTGGCGTTCATCAGGTAGTCGCATGCCCAAGCAACAGATAGCGTCTTGCCCGTGCCGGGCTCACTGAAACAGAAGGCTTTGCGGTGTAGCGTGAGGAACGCTGACGTTTGTTTCTGGTGTGTAAATGGCTGGTAGATTCCGGGCCATTTGTATTTAGCAATGATGGGTGAAGGTACGTTCTTGATTTGCAGGTTCTTCAGCACCTGCGCTTCTTCCAATCCCCAGTGAACCATCACTGTGCTGACGTCACCTTCTTCCAACAATGCGCTCTTTGGTATTACGCTCAGCACCTTGTACGGGTTACGTAGTCTGAGCTTTAAAGCTTTACCGTCAATGATTTCCATGTGTTCTCCAATGCAAAATAGACCGAAAGTGGTGTCCACTTTCAATCGGTTATGTGACACCTTACGGGTGTCAATCGGCTAAATCACTCAACGGAACGTAAAGCTTTAGCTGGTACGGTTACAGGGTTAAATTTCTAAAGCCCCCGGGCTACCACTCATACCTGACGCGGCCCGTATTATTCGGTTTACTTTTTCTTTGGCTTGTTTACCTTCACGGTGTGGTCGCTGTTTCTGCTGAAGGATCGGTTGGCGCTTGGGGCTTCGAGGCGTAGGTTACTTTTGGCCGTGCTCCCACCTTTAGAAAGTGGGCGCTTGTGGTCAATATCCTTGCCAGCGCGGTCGATCCCTTCCCTGTCGTACAGGTCTCGGGCGTTTTCCCGCTTACGTCGTGCGGGTGCTTCGTTTCGGGCAAGTTGTTGGTCATATTCTTTTTTATATGGTCTGGGTTTATTTACGTAGGGCATGTCATTTCCTTCCACAGTGGGCACAGGATGTTACCCAGCAGTAATTCTTACACAACCCGTTGGGTTTTGCATTCCAAATTCCAGAGCTATGCGCCCCTTCCAGCATAGCCACGGTTGGCATCCAATGGCTCCAGTACCTGTGCTGCTGGTCAGCTTCATAAAGGGACGGCACAAACTTGTCTTCGGTCAGGAACAGCAAGCCGCCTTTGACCTTCTTAACATTGGGAAACATCTTGAAGATCGCCAGCGCCATGAGTTCAAGCTGCCCAAGGTCAGCGTACTTGGACTTGCCAAGTTTGTAATCAACCACGCGGGCTTCACCCTTTTCGTGGTTCACGATCAGCAAGTCAGCAACCCCACGGAACCAGCAGTTCTTGTCAAAGAAGTCACAGGGCTCCAGCTTTTCGTTCAGTGCCACCTTCAATTCACAAAACTTCTCGCCGGGAATTTGCAGCAGGCTATCAAGGGCAGGCTGGATGAAACCGTACTTGGGGTCAATCGGTGTGCCGTCCCGCACGTAACGTTCAGCAACCTCATGTACGACCTTGCCGTATATCGCGGCTTCACCTTCTGGCTCCCTAGTATCCTTGGCCACCTTCAGGTGGTAGTACTTCTTTGGGCAAGTGGTAAAAGTCTTCAGGCTACTGAAGCTCCATGCAGGGATAGTCATCGTCAGCAATCTCCGTAGCTCAGTCCCATACCGCTTTCGCAGTTGACTGGTAAACCTTCTGCCCACGATGGAACCCAGCGCATACAGGATTCCACATAGGCCCGCGCTTCATCCGCTTCTTCTTGCCTTGCGACAATGCCGATAGCATCGTGAACCGTGAGGACCACTTTGTATCGCTTGGCAATCTTCAGCATTTGTTCGCCGATGATACACCTTGCGATGGCTTGTGTGAAGTTTTCCACGACCTTTCCACCATATATTTTGATCGCCCCTTTGCGGGTTGTATATACAAATTGCCGCTTGCCCTCATCGTCTACGATCTCACGTAGCCCGTTGTAGTAGATATGCAAACCGTTCGGCAAAAGAATGCCCTGCCCATCTATTGTCAGCAAGTTATTGCGGCACAAGTTCATTGTTTGCCCCCGCACCATGCACTTCAACGCCTCTTGTGATTCGCGCCAGAGCGCAGGAATTTTCGCATAAGTAGTTCGGTACGTATTGATAATGAGTCCCGCTTCCTCGCGTGGAATTTCAGTACCAAAAGTTTTGAGCTGCGCCTGAAATTTGTCCGCGCCCATGCCGTAGCCCGCGCCGAGGATCGTTGTCTTACCGACAAATCTTTCGGGGTGTTCCTTCGTATCTCTAACCTCTTCGACTGTCTTGCCGTATATAGCAGCAGCCATGATTTTGTAAACATCTTCGCCCTTTGCAAATGCGGACACCAGATCGTCTTGCTCTGCTTCCCACGCCAATGTACGTGCTTCGATCTGTGATGAGTCCGAATCAATAAACACATAACCCTCTGGTGCGAGGATCGCCTTCTTCAACTTGCCCGCGTTGGGGCCACGGCTTGGCAGGTTCTGCAAGTTCACAGAGTCCGAGCCGCCCCACCGCCCAGTGTGGGCCGCGTAATATTTCAACGGTACAGGGAACGTACCCCGCTTGCCGATGTCTATGAACCGCTGTGTGCGGGTCTCTTCCAGCGTTGACTTGGTTCCAATACGCGCCGCGCACAGGGCTTGCACCCGTACATCTTCATGCTCCAGCAAGGCTTTGAACCCCTCATCACTCTTGGCCAAGGCCAACGTTGGCTTGCCGTTGGTAGGGCTTATCTTCATGGGGGCTTGAATGTCCAAGCCTTTGAGCATGGCAGCGAACTGCGGGTTGCTCATCAACGTCTTGCGTACTTCTGCGCGGGTCTCTACGTCACCAAGCACCTGCTTGACGGCCAAGTCTGTACGGCCAATAGCTTTCAGTGCATTGACCAAGTGCCCTTGCTTCTGTGCAGCAGTGTCCTCAAGGTGGCGGGCCAGTGCGTTGTCGTCCAAACGCAACACCGGATCAATAAACATTTGCAGAGTAATGTCTATCAGCTTCAGTTCGATCTTGGGAAACCCCGCCGCCATCATCTTGTGAAAGATGTCGTATGTAAGGTCCACATCGTTCTTGCAATACTCGCTGTACTTCACAATGTCATGGGTACTAAAGTCATATAAGCGCTTACCTTTGGCATCCAGCACTTCAGTACCCTTTACCCCTGCGTTGTACCTTTCGGCCATAGCTTTCAACGAACCGCCAGCTTCCACCCCATGCAAAGCACGGCCCATCGACAAGGTATCCAGCCAGCCTTTGGGCTTGACCCCATAGCGCCATGACAAGATCGCCCCGTCAAACGCAGTGTTGTGGCACAGCACAAGCGCATCATCCCATGGCAGGGAACGTAGCTTAGCAATCACACTGCTCTCATTGCAAACCCAAACAGCTTTCTCATCGTTTATCTTGTACGCAAAGCCAATGACTTCAAAGCGTTTGTCCCGCACGTACTGTTCTGTGCTCAGCTTGGTCAGGCTGAACTCGCTGTCGTAGTAGGTTTCAAAGTCAATCGTAATCAACTTAGTCATTGGACTTCACCCTTCCAACTCCAACCCATCCGCGCTTCGATCAGATCATCAAGGTGTGCCCGCAACTCTGGCCCTTTCATCGTAGTCCCTGCCAGTAACTCCAGCATGTGCATAACATCTTCAAGGTTGTGTTCGTTGACCACCATGGCCACGCCCTGCGCTTTGTGGATACGGCTAAGCTCTGCGTCTTGGAGCGCAGTAGTTTTGCCCTTGCCAGCCTTGCATTCGATAGCAAAGAACTTACCGTTCATGCAGCCCACGATGTCGGGGATACCTTGCCGCCCGTAGCCATTGGCAGGGGGCTTGAAGTAGTAAGCACCAAGCGTGTCCAGTATCTTGCACACAGCTATCTTTACTTTAACTTCAGGTGTTTGTGCCATCGGTATCCTCCAGACCCATGATGAACAACAGACAGCATGTGGCATGCGCTAAGTGTGACAAGCCAGTCTCGCTGTCGTTGGCTTCTCCGTTGTTGTACTGAACCATGTGCCGGAAAGCTGCGGCCAGATACCGTGCTTCAGCGTTCTCTACGTTCTTCCAATTGTCCCGTGCGTATTTCTTTGCGCCGAACTCCAGCACCTTGACGACTTCATCCAAGCTACCCCACGGCAGCAGTGTGTAGTCCAGCTTGCCGTTGTCAAACTTCATACCAATTGAAGGTTCGATCTTTGGTTCGTGTACCACTGGCTCTGGGCGCTTACGGCCTTGGCCCATGCGATATGCAAGCTCACGTAGCTTGATAGGCACGATACGATCCACAATTGTGGGCCTACCAAAAAGTTCCATTTGTTTAGTCATTCCGTTCTTTCTTTCGGTTAATAAATGCAGCATCTGCTTTGTTGTACTCCGGTCTTTGGAAGACCGAAAAGTATTTCTCTGGTTGTGCATCGAGCAAGCGGCGCAGCTTATCAGCGCCTCCCCACTCTTTGAACTTGACGTACTCCGCATCGGTCATACGTACTCCACGGGGCTTTAACTCAGCGACTGGTTTGGGTCTTGGCATGCTCCATGTTCCTTTCGTAAGCGTTCCAGCTCATCTTGCGTGACAAACGGTATCCCAAACGGGAACTCGTCGCGCAGTCGTTGCATCTCTAAGTTGTAGGCCACAGACATCTTGCGTGCCACAGCCTCCCGCTCGATGCGGTTGAACTCGTCGTCTTCAGTGTTCATGTGTTCTTGCTCCTTAATAACGCTTCAATGGCTCGGGCAAAAGCTTCTTCCGGCCCCCAACAAGAATTGAAACCAATTTCTTGGTCTATGAGTTTGCTGACCTCCTCATCCGTCAGCCCTACCCAAGGGCGCACGTAGTCTTGGATGTCGTCGTCATTGTCTTTCATAGTAGGTTATCTTTCTCCCAACATTTGTATTCCGTTTTATAACGTTTCATAAACTCAGCCATCGTGATTGGTGGTGGCGGGGTCTTGTCTTCACCCCATAACAAATACCAATCTTCTAGGGTGGCTTCCAGTACATCAACGTTCAGGCCAAACGCATCTGCTACTGATCGCCATACACCATGCGCTGCTTGTGCCGCCGCCGCATTCCAAACACTTGCTATAGGCGACTCATCTTCAACAATGCATGACTCATCATCGTGTTCGTTAACAAACATAATGTTGTACACCTTTGTAGCTTCTGCCGAAACATCGTGGCGATCGCGTGCCCCAGTAGCTTCAAAGTAGTTATGCAGATCATCAGAAACATCGTGCCAATAACCATCTTCCACCCGTGGTTCGTCAAGAGAATCACGCCATGTTGTTATGAAATGCAAGGCTTCTTCTTTGGTTGGTTTTTTGCTCATGTGTTCTTCTCCTTGAGTTTGGCTTCAATAGCATCTGCAAACTTCACCCAAAATGGTTTGCCGCCCACAATCTGTTTTACTTGGTCGTACACAAAAGATTGATCCTCATCCGTCAGCCC
>Ga0114978_10004516_pt1 | contig 11247 bp, 7 predicted proteins | sample S_140212_EF_Meta_FD_87027 | JGI IMG/M metagenome (GOLD analysis project Ga0114978, IMG submission 87027) | Freshwater microbial communities from Lake Simoncouche, Canada to study carbon cycling - S_140212_EF_MetaG | ecosystem: Environmental > Aquatic > Freshwater > Lake | place: Lake...
CATAGATCTGCATCGTGCCCTGGGGTTGGCGGATCCGGTCGAAGGTGAACAGCACGTCATCGGCGGTGAAGGGCGAGCCGTCCTGGAACTTGACGCCGCGGCGCAGTTCGAAACGCACTTGCGTCGGGGTGATGAAGGTCCATTTGGTTGCCAGCGCCGGTTCGACCTGATATTTGTCGCTATAGCGGGTCAGCCCTTCGTAGGCATGCATCAGGATCGCATTGGTCGTAGCATGGTTCTGCGAATGTGGGTCGAGCGTCATGATGTCGTTCTGCGCGCCCCAGCGCAGCGCTGCGGCTTGCGCTGATGCGGTGAATAGACTGATCGCCAGAACGGCTGAACTGAGCAGTATCGAGGAGGGTTTGTTCTTCATCGCTATCCCGTTTCACAAATAAAAATGATCGTGCATGCTAGCCGCAACCTCAGGCTGGGGTTTGGTTTTTTTTTGTTCCCGCGCAGGACGGCGTGGCTGTAATCAGCTGTTGACACCGAGCTCACGCAGTCGTTCTTGCAGGTAAGCATGCGCGGTATAACGGTCCGAGAGCACCACATCAGCGCGTGGATGCAGGAACAGTGGCAGCGAGACTCGGCTGCGCCTTGCGCCTTCACCGCCTGGATTGACGACCCGGTGCTGCGTCGACGGGTAATAGCCATCCGAGGCTTCCTGCAGCATGTCGCCGATATTGATGATCAACATGCCGAAGTCACAAGGCACGTCGAACCAGTTGCCATCGCGACCTTGCACTTGCAAACCCGGTTCATTGGCGGCAGGCAGGATAGTGAGCAGATTGATGTCGCCATGCGCCGCCGCCCTGAGCGCACCTGCCGGCTCCTGGCCAGTCAACGGCGGGTAGCGCAGCACGCGCAGCAGGGTCTGCTGGCTGTCCTTGATCATGTTCGAAAGCGGTTCGCGGTAATGCATGGCGATCTGAGCCGGCGTGTAGCGCTCGACCCACGAGAGCAACTCCTGCGCCAGCAACCGGGCTTCGTCGTAGTACTGCAAAGCATCGGCCTTCAATGTCGGCGGAATGCGACCCCAGGGGTAGATGTGGAAATATTCCTTGATGTCTCGCTGCATCGCGCCCTTGGCAGTCTCGGAAATCGCGGTCGAAAAATAGCCGTCTTGAGTCGCTTTCGAGAAAGCGAACAGATGTTTGTCATCGCCGGCGAAATAGTCAAGCCAGGCGGCATAGATCCGATCGACCAGGGCCTGGCTGACGGGATGGTTGACGAGCACGCCGAAGCCGGTTTCGTGCAGCGACTGCGTGAATTTTTCGGCCGCGTCCGGCGCGCGGTAGTCAACAACGGTAACTTGCATAGATGACCTCTTCCAGGCTGAGACAAAGCTCTTGAAGGCGCAGAGTCTAGGGCGTTTTGCGCAGCCTGGATTGCAAATGCCTTGTAAGCCCCCGCAAGGATCGGATGCTACAGTGTTGGGTTTTCCGAATTTTGTCCTTCCCGTCCCTTTGGCTGGCAACAGTCAAGGAGGTCCGCAATCCGCCAATCGGTCGAGCCGTGTCGCGGAAGGTTTGTCAACCAACCAACGCCCTGGAAGCCGGGGTTAGAGGTCAGCGAAATGATGCAGCAATACAGGGCCAGCTCCTACCTTTTCGGGGGCAATGCTCCTTATGTGGAAGAGATGTACGAGGCTTACCTCGACAACCCCGCCTCGGTGGCAGAGAGTTGGCGCGCCTATTTCGACGCACTGCAGCATGTGCCTGCAACCGACGGCAGCGACGCACGCGACGTGGCCCATGCGCCGGTCATCGAATCTTTTGCCCAGCGCGCCAAGGCGAACGCATTCGGCAACAAGGCTTCCGGCGCCGATCTGGCCGTTGCACGCAAGCAGGTGCATGTGCAGTCATTGATTGCCGCCTACCGCTTCCTCGGTTCGCGCTGGGCCGACCTCGACCCACTGCAGCGGACCGAGCGACCGAAAATCCCCGAACTCGAACCGGCGTTCTACGACCTGACCGAGTCCGACATGGATATCTCGTTCAGCTCGGCCAACACCTATTTTTCGACCGCCGAGCATATGACTCTGCGGCAGATCGTGCAGGCCTTGCGTGAAACCTATTGCGGCAGTGTCGGTGCCGAATACATGCACATCACGGATCCGAGCGAAAAGCGTTGGTGGCAGGAGCGCCTGGAGGCGATCCGCTCGAAGCCGAACTTCTCGGCTGAAAAGAAGATCCATATCCTCGACCGCCTGACCGCGTCCGAGGGTCTCGAGCGCTATCTGCACACTAAATATGTTGGGCAAAAACGCTTCTCACTGGAGGGCGGCGAGAGCTTTATTGCTTCGATGGACGAGTTGGTACAGCGCGGCGGCGAGACCGGCGTACAGGAAATCATCATTGGCATGGCCCACCGTGGGCGGCTCAATGTGCTGGTCAATACGCTGGGCAAGATGCCCAAGGATCTGTTCAACGAGTTTGAGCACAAGGGCCCCGAAGATCTGCCGGCTGGCGACGTCAAGTACCACCAGGGTTTTTCGAGCGATGTCACCAGCCCCGGCGGCCCGGTGCACTTGAGTCTGGCTTTCAACCCGTCGCACCTGGAGATCGTCAACCCGGTCGTCGAAGGTTCGGTCAAGGCACGCATGGATCGCCGCGGCGACAAGGATGGCGCCCAAGTGCTGCCGGTGCTGGTGCATGGCGATGCAGCCTTTGCCGGCCAGGGTGTGGTGATGGAAACGCTGGCACTTGCGCAAACGCGCGGCTATTACACCGGCGGCACGGTGCATCTGGTGATCAACAACCAGATCGGCTTCACCACGTCCGATCCGCGCGACACCCGCTCGACCCTGTACTGCACCGACGTGGTCAAGATGATCGAAGCGCCGGTGCTGCATGTGAACGGTGATGACCCTGAAGCGGTCGTGCTGTGCACGCAACTGGCACTCGAATATCGGCAGCAGTTCAAGAAGGATGTCGTCGTCGACATCATCTGTTTCCGCAAGCTCGGCCACAACGAGCAAGACACACCGGCCCTGACCCAGCCGCTGATGTACAAGAAGATTGCCCAGCATCCTGGCACGCGCAAGCTCTATGGCGACAAGCTGGTCGCCCAGGGTGTGCTGCCCGCCGATGGCCCGGACAAGATGTTCAAGGCTTTCCGCGCGGCGATGGATGAAGGTCGCCATACGGTCGATCCAGTGCTGACCAACTTCAAGAGCAAGTATGCGACCGACTGGTCACCCTACCTGGGCAAGAAGTGGACTGACAGCTGCGATACCGCTTTGCCGCTGGCCGAATTCAAGCGCTTGGCGCAACGCATCACGACCGTGCCGAGCAATTTCAAGGTGCATTCGCTGGTCGAAAAAGTGCTGGCCGATCGCGCCGCGATGGGTCGCGGTGACGTCAATGTCGACTGGGGCATGGGCGAACATATGGCTTTTGCCTCGCTGGTGGCCAGCGGCTATCCGGTGCGGCTTTCGGGCGAGGACTGCGGTCGCGGCACCTTTGTTCATCGGCATGCGGTGCTGCATGACCAGAACCGTGAGAAATGGGATACCGGCACTTATGTGCCGCTGCAGAATGTCGCCGAAGGACAGGCGCCGTTCGTCGTCATCGATTCGTTGCTGTCCGAAGAAGCGGTGCTCGGTTTTGAATATGGCTACGCTTCGGCCGACCCGGTAACCTTGACGATCTGGGAAGCGCAGTTCGGCGACTTCGTCAATGGCGCGCAAGTGGTGATCGACCAGTTCATCGCTTCGGGTGAAGTGAAATGGGGCCGCTCGAACGGCCTGACGCTGATGTTGCCGCATGGCTATGAAGGCCAGGGCCCTGAACATTCTTCGGCCCGCCTTGAGCGCTTCATGCAGCTCGCTGCTGACAACAATATGCAGGTGGTGCAGCCGACTTCGGCATCGCAGATCTTCCACCTGTTGCGACGCCAGCAGCTGCGCATGTTCCGCAAACCGCTGATCATCATGACGCCCAAGTCGCTGCTGCGCAACAAGGACGCCACCTCGCCGCTGAGCGAATTCACCAAGGGCGAGTTCCGCACCGTCATCGGCGAACGCGATGCCACGATCGACGCGACCAAGGTCAAACGCATCGTCGCCTGTTCGGGCAAGGTCTATTACGACCTGGTCAAGGCACGCACCGAGAAAAAGGCCGGCGATGTCGCCATCATCCGGGTCGAGCAGCTCTATCCCTTTCCGCACAAGGCGTTCGCTGCCGAGATGAAGAAATACCCCAATCTCGGCGAAATCGTTTGGTGCCAGGACGAGCCGCAGAACCAGGGCGCCTGGTTCTTCGCCCAGCATTATGTGCAGGAGAACATGGCTGAAGGCCAGAAACTCGGCTATGCCGGGCGCCCGGCTTCAGCCTCGCCGGCTTGTGGTTACGCGCACCTGCACCAGGAGCAGCTGAAGTCGCTGCTTGACCAGGCTTTCGGCAAGCTCAAGGGCTTCGTCCTCACCAAATAAGTTCACTGACGCGCATGGCCCATGCCATGCCTTGGTTCAAAAGAGAAAGTATTCAGATCATGGCAATCGTAGAAGTCAAAGTTCCCCAGCTGTCCGAATCAGTCGCCGACGGTACCCTACTGACATGGAAAAAGAAGCCTGGCGATGCCATCGCCATCGACGAGATCCTGGTTGAAATCGAGACCGACAAGGTGGTGCTGGAAGTGCCGGCACCGGCTGCTGGCGTAATGGCGCAGATCGTCAAGCAGGACGGCGAGAGCGTGCTCAGCGAAGAGGTCATCGCGCGCATCGATACCGACGGCAAAGCTTCTGCGACTGCACCTGAGACTGCGCCGGCCGCAGCCGCTGCACCTGCAGCCGTAGCCGCGAGCAAGGGCGACATCGCGATGCCGGCAGCGGCCAAAATGCTGGCCGAGAACCAGCTCAGCGCCAGCGCTGTGGCCGGCACCGGCAAGGATGGACGCGTCACCAAGGGCGATGTGCTGGCTGCGGTGGCTGCCAAGCCTGCGCCTGCGCCGCCTGCCACAGCGGCGCCCGCACCAGCTCGCGCGCTGGCTGCGGTGGCCGCACCGATGCAGCAAGACCTGGGCGATCGCCCGGAGCAACGCGTACCGATGAGCCGCTTGCGGGCGCGCGTCGCCGAGCGCCTGCTGCAATCGCAATCGACCAACGCCATCCTGACCACCTTCAACGAGGTCAATATGGCGCCGTTGATGGAAATGCGCAAAAGGTTTCAGGACAAGTTCGAAAAGGAGCATGGCGTCAAGCTCGGTTTCATGAGCTTTTTCGTCAAGGCCGCAGTCGCTGCATTGAAGAAATTCCCGGTGTTGAACGCCTCGGTCGATGGCAACGACATCGTCTATCACGGCTATTTCGACATCGGCATTGCCGTCGGCAGTCCACGTGGTCTGGTCGTTCCTGTCATCCGCAACGCCGACCAGATGAGCTTTGCCGAGATCGAAAAGAAGATCGCCGAGTTCGGCCAGAAAGCCAAGGAAGGCAAGATCTCGCTCGACGATCTGACTGGCGGCACGTTCTCGATCTCCAACGGCGGCACGTTCGGTTCGATGCTGTCGACGCCAATCATCAATCCGCCGCAGTCCGCCATCCTCGGCGTGCATGCGACCAAGGACCGCGCTGTGGTTGAAAACGGCCAGGTCGTCGTTCGACCGATCAACTATCTCGCAATGTCCTATGACCACCGGATCATTGACGGGCGCGAGGCGGTGCTGGGTCTGGTGACGATGAAGGAAGCGCTGGAAGATCCATCGCGCCTGCTGTTCGACATTTGATTGACCGCTGACAAGCGCTCGCCTCGCGAGACGACGCTCCGGTGGATCGGTCGTGTGCCTAGTCACCGGGCTGTTTGCTGCGTTCAGGGCGAGCGTTGAAAAAAATTTAGGAAAATAATGAGCACCAAACAATTTGACGTCATCGTCATCGGCGGCGGTCCTGGCGGCTATATCGCGGCGATCCGCGCGGCGCAGCTGGGTTTCAATGTGGCCTGCATCGACGAGTGGAAAAACGCGGCGGGCGGCCCGGCGCCCGGCGGCACATGCACCAATGTCGGCTGCATTCCTTCCAAGGCTTTGCTGCAGTCGAGCGAGCATTTCGACCATGCCAGGCAGCACTTTGCCGAGCATGGCATCAGCACCGGTGAAGTCACGATGGACGTGGCCAGGATGCTCGGCCGCAAGGACAACGTGGTCAAGCAGAACAACGAGGGCATTCTCTATCTCTTCAAGAAGAACAAGGTGGCGTTTTTCCACGGCCGGGGCTCCTTTGCCGCAGTCAAGGACGGCGGCTACGAGATCCTGGTCGGCGAAGAACTGCTCGCCGCCAAGCATGTGATCCTGGCCACCGGTTCGGTGGCGCGCGAATTGCCCGGCGCGGGATTCGACGAGGACATGATCCTGTCCAACGACGGCGCGCTGCGTCTCGGTGCGGTACCGAAGACACTCGGCGTGATCGGCTCGGGCGTGATTGGCCTGGAAATGGGCTCGGTCTGGCGCCGCCTGGGTGCCGAAGTCACGGTGCTCGAAGGCCTGCCGACTTTCCTCGGCGCAGTCGACGAATCGGTGGCCAAGGAAGCTTTGAAGTTGTTCAAGAAGCAGGGCCTGAAGATCGAGCTCGGCGTGAAGATTGGCAGTGTCAAATCGGGCCAGAACAGCGTCAGCGTGGCCTATGCCGACGCCAAGGGCGAAGCACAGACTTTATCGGTTGACAAACTGTTCATCTCGATCGGCCGGGTCGCCAACACCAGCGGTTTGAATGGCGCTGCGGTTGGGCTCAAGCTCGACGAGCGCGGTGCGATTGAAGTCGACGGCGATTGCAAAACCAACCTGCCCAATGTCTGGGCGGTCGGCGATGTGGTGCGCGGTCCGATGCTGGCGCACAAGGCTGAAGAAGAGGGCGTCGCGGTTGCCGAGCGCATTGCCGGGCAGCATGGCCATGTCAACTTCAACACCATTCCCTGGGTCATCTACACCAGCCCCGAGATTGCCTGGGTTGGCCGCACCGAGCAGCAACTGAAGGCTGACGGCGTGGCTTACAAGGCCGGCCAGTTCCCGTTCCTGGCGAACGGGCGCGCGCGCGCACTCGGTGATACCAACGGCTTCGTCAAGTTCCTGGCTGATGCCAAGACCGACGAAATCCTCGGCGTTCACATCATCGGACCTTCGGCTTCGGAGCTGATCGCGGAGGCGGTGGTGGCGATGGAGTTCAAGGCATCGGCCGAGGACATCGCGCGCATCTGCCATGCCCATCCGAGCCTGAGCGAAGCGACCAAGGAAGCCGCTTTGGCGGTCGACAAGCGCACGCTGAACTTCTGAATGTTGTTGATGGCCAGCGATTACCCCGACTTGTCAGGGCAGTGCCGATGACTTCAGTCACCGAGTTGTATCAGCAAACGCTCGCCGAGCGTGGCTACAAGGCCGACCCGGCGCAGTTGCAGGCGGTGGCTGCCTTACAGCGCTGCCAGGACGAATGGGCTGACTACAAGGCGCGGCGCGGCAATGCAGTGACCAAGTTGTTGCGCCGACCAGCGCTGCCGCGCGGCGTCTATATGTTCGGCGGGGTCGGCCGGGGCAAGAGCTTCTTGATGGACTGCTTCTTCCAGGCGGTCCCTTTGACTCGCAAGACCCGCTTGCATTTCCATGAGTTCATGCGCGAAGTGCACCGCGAATTGCAGGATCTCAGGGGCATCGTCGATCCGCTCGAGGAACTCGGCAAGCGCATTGCCAAGCGTTTTCGCCTGATCTGCTTTGACGAGTTCCATGTCTCTGACGTCACTGACGCGATGATCCTGCATCGACTGCTCGACTCGATGTTCAGGCACCGGGTCTCGATCGTCACGACCTCGAACTTCCACCCGGATGGGCTGTACCCGAACGGGCTGCACCGGGACCGCGTCCTGCCGGCCATTGAGCTGCTTAAAGACAAGCTGCAGGTGATCAATGTCGACAACGGCTTTGACTATCGAAGCCGGACCTTGGATCAGGTGTTGCTGTATCACCAGCCGCTCGGCGCTGCGTCCGAGCTGGCTCTCACTGCGGCTTTTGATTCGTTGGCCGAGGCGCGCGATGAAGATCCTGTGCTGCATATCGAACACCGTGAAATCCTTGCCAGGAGACGTGCCGGTGGTGTGGTCTGGTTCGACTTTGCCGCACTCTGTGGCGGCCCGCGCTCGCAAAACGATTACCTTGAACTGGCCGCGCGCTTTCATACCTTGCTGCTGTCCGGTGTGCCCGCCATGCCGCCAAGACTGGCCAGCCAGGCCAGACGCTTTACCTGGCTGATCGATGTGCTGTATGACCGGCGCGTCAAGCTGATGCTGTCGGCTGAAGTGCCGGCGGCGTTGCTCTATACCGAAGGGCCGCTGGCGCATGAGTTCCAGCGGACTGTTTCGCGCTTGGCTGAAATGCAGTCGAGCGAATACCTCGCGCTGGCGCGGCGTGATGTCGACACGTCGCTGACTTGACGATGCGTAGCCTGTTGGCGGCCTGTTGCATGTTGCTGCCTGCTTTGCTGGCGGCGCAGCAACTCGATCCGGCGCAGGATCTGCGCCGTCAGATCGCCGGCCAGATCGACCAGGTTGAGGCTGACTTTGCCAGCGAAAACCTCGTCTGCGCCAGCAGGTTTGATGTCAACACCTGCCTGGCGGAAGCGCGCGCCAGACGCAAAGCCAGGATCAAGCCTTTGCAGGCCCGAGTTCAGGCGCTTGACGATGAGTTGCGCCAGACTCGCGCGCAAGCGCAGCGCGATCGTTCATCCGTTCGTAAAGGCGAACTGACTGTTGGCGACTCGCGCCGCAGTCCGATGCAAGCGCCGGTTGCTGTCCCCAGGGCGCCGCAGTTGCCGCGTTCAGCTGAACAGATCTGGCAGGAGCAGCATGCCAAGGCGGCCAAGGAGGAGCAGCAGGCGCTGCGCAGCAAGGAACAGCTCAATCTTCGCCAACATCAGCGTGAAGAGCAGCAACGCGCTGCCAGACAGCGCGGTGAACAGCGGCAGCGGGAAGGGAAATCGGCTGCAGCGCCTTTGCCTTTGCCCGACCCGGCGGACATCGCCGCGGCGGCCAGCGCAGCGCCAGGCCATCGCTGAAAACTATAATCATTCCAGTCCTGCACCCGCATCGAAGTCGGCAGCAATCGCGCTGAATTGCCATGCTTTCTGGTGCAGGCAGATGAAAGAGCAAATCCCTTGATCGACTCCGGATTGTCGAATGACAAAGCGCTGCAATGGCAAGCTGAAGCCTTGCCTGACGGCCCCAGCGAGCTGGAGCAATGGGTCGCTGCGGCTTTTGACGTCGGCGGACCGCTGGCGCGCAGCGATGCTGGCTACAAGCCACGCGAGCAGCAGTTGGCGATGAGTCAAGCGGTGGCCAAGGCGATCGCGCGACGCGAGACTTTGGTCGTCGAAGCGGGCACCGGTGTCGGCAAGACCTTTGCCTATCTGGTGCCGGCGCTGCTGTCCGGCGGACGCGCCTTGATCAGTACTGCAACCAAGAACCTGCAGGACCAGCTCTTCATGCGCGATCTGCCCCGGCTTTGCCAGGCTCTGCAGGTGCCGGTGCGGATCGCCTTGCTGAAAGGCCGCAGCAGCTATCTCTGTCTGCACCGGTTGGATCAGGCTCGACATAGCGCTGAGTTGCCGGATCGCCGCGCTGTGCTGGCGCTGTCGCGGATCGAGCGCTGGGCGCTGCAAACGCAGACCGGCGACCTTGCCGAGATCGAGGGGCTTGACGAGCGCTCGCCGGTGCTTCCGCTGGTCAGCTCAACCCGCGACAACTGCCTGGGCGCCGAATGCCCGGAGTACAGGGCTTGCCATGTGGTCAAGGCGCGTCGCGATGCGATGGATGCCGATGTGGTGGTGGTCAACCACCATCTTTTCTTTGCCGACATGAGCTTGCGCGACAGCGGCGTGGCCGAGCTGCTGCCCAGCGTCGAGATCGCGGTGTTCGACGAGGCACATCAGTTGGCCGAGGCCGGCGTGCAATTTCTCGGCACGATGCTCGGAACTTCGCAGTTGCTCGATTTCGGCCGTGATGTGCTGGGCCTGGGCTTGGCTCAAGCGCGCGGACTGCAGGATTGGCAGGGCTTGCAAGTGCAGATTGAACGCGCGGCACGCGAGTTACGGCTGGTCTGCGCCGGGCCTCTGGCCAGCGGCGGCCGCGATCCACGCGGCATCATCAAGCTCGCCTGGAAGGAGCGCGCTGGCAGGCCCGAGTTCATGACCGGAATGGCGGCGGTTGCCGAGGTGGCGGCCTCAGCCATCGAGATGCTGGCAACCGTGGTTGAAACTTCACCGGATTTTTTGCGCTTGCATGAGCGTGCAGTCGAATTGAAGCAACTCGCCGACCTGTTTGCCCAGGAACCCGAGCCGGCCGATGTGCGCTGGATCGACCTGAGCCCCAACCAGGCCAGGCTGGTGGAGTCGCCGCTGGATATTCGCGCCGCCATGCAGGAGCAACTGGCCGCTGCTCCAAAGGCCTGGATTTTCACCTCGGCGACATTGGGTGATGACGCCAAGCTGAGTTGGTTCACCGAGCCCGCCGGCCTCGACGATGCCATCGTGTTGCGCGTTGGCAGTCCGTTCAACTATGCAGAAAACGCCAGGCTTTACATTCCGCGCGATTTTCCAAAGCCAAATGAACCCGGCCACCCACTGGCCGTGGCGGTCTTGGCAGCAGATTGCGCAAGGGCTCTGGGTGGACGCACCTTTGTGCTGACCACGACCTTGCGTGCGCTGCAAAGCATCGGCGACGCTTTACGCAGTGAGTTCGAGGCTGGCGGAGATGCGCTGACCGTGCTGCAGCAGGGTGCGGCGCCAAAGCGCGTGTTGCTGCAGCAATTCATCGCCAACCCGCGGGCCGTGCTGGTTGGATCAGCGAGTTTTTGGGAGGGCATCGATGTGCCTGGTGACAGCTTGCAATGTGTATTGATTGACAAGTTGCCTTTCCCGCCTCCCAACGACCCGCTGGTCGAGGCAAGGGTGCAGCGCCTGGAGGCTGCCGGACGCAATGCCTTTGCGCATTACTTCATCGCCGAAGCAGCGATCGCCTTGAAACAGGGTGGCGGTCGACTGATCCGCACCGAACAGGATCGTGGCTTGCTGATCGTTTGTGACCCACGCATGGCCAGCATGAGCTATGGGCGACGTCTGCGTGAAGCTCTGCCGCCGATGACAAGGTTGGCTGAAATGCAGCAGGTGCTCGACTGGCTGGCATTGTTGGCTCAGGACCGGGCCTGAGCCTGTTGGCTCACCAGATTTTCCACCAAGCTTTTTTGGCCGCAGCGTAGTTGCTGTCCAGATAG
>Ga0114978_10004517_pt1 | contig 11247 bp, 14 predicted proteins | sample S_140212_EF_Meta_FD_87027 | JGI IMG/M metagenome (GOLD analysis project Ga0114978, IMG submission 87027) | Freshwater microbial communities from Lake Simoncouche, Canada to study carbon cycling - S_140212_EF_MetaG | ecosystem: Environmental > Aquatic > Freshwater > Lake | place: Lake...
CGCAGTCTTTCTCTTTTTATGCGCAGACTTTCTTTTTTTGTGTTTATATTTTCCGCCCCCTGTAGCCTTTACTTTATAAACAAAGTAATTATCCATTACATCTAATTGAAAAAACTTTTCCCATGATTTTAATATATCTTGTTTTAAACCAGTTGTATCATCTTTCGCTAGTGGATGTAGTTTTATTTCTTCCAAGGGAATACTGAGAGAGTAAGATTTATTTGCTATTTTATTAATATATGTTTGATTCTCTACAAAAATAATTATACCCTCTTTTTTAAGAACATGCGTCAGTTTTTCCATCCCAATTTCAAATTTATTTGAAAAAAGCCAGGTTAACACATTACAACCCGCAAATAATACCGCGTCAAATTTATGTTCCATTGGTAAATTTTGAGGATATCTATCCATAAATTCAGCAATAAAATCATCTCCTAATAATTTCTTTAACATTATTTGATTTTCTTCTCTTGGAAAATCCATACCTGAATTATCTGAACAAATTACTAATACTGTTTTAGGCATATTATATAATAGATAATATTATATTATATTTAATTATAAGGACAATTGCTGACGGGAGACAACGGAGTAGGACTTGCTAACATGCTTTCGTTAGCGCTTAAAGAAGTATCAAATGTTTGGCTAAACGAAATAGGCGTATTACTGTAAGGTTGCGGGCCTTCACCGCCCCGTTTCATCGTTCTCCGATATTTTCGGGAGCCACCATGTTTTCGGGAGCCACGATGTTTGATAGATCTACGATGTTTCCGTGTGCTACGATGTTTTCTTGTGCCACGATGTTTTCGGGTGCCACCATATTTTCGAGAGACACGGCGTTTAGATGCCTTGCGTCGATTGGTTCTCTTTATGCCGCCTCTCTTGCATCCAATTTGTCTACGCCGACGTCCACCGGAAAGATTGGATAACTTATTAGAAAAATCATTCATGGGTCTCACAATCGTAGGATGCTCATTAATCTGAACCATAGCTGTTCCAGCCCCATCAATTGGTGACCCAATCGGTTCGCCAAAACTATAATACCCCCCATTTTGACTAAATTGCCCAGCCGCCGCTAAAGCATTATTTGTAGTCCCTGAACATCCAACACCAGGGACCTGTCCGTCTGATGAAGAAAATGTATCAGGATAAGAAGAAAAATTCACATCTCCGCCTTTAATAACTTTACGCATTTATATATTATAGAATAATATTATAAATATTAAATAATATATTATTTTTTTTCTAGATATTGCGCATCTTTATGAGAAACTATTTTTACATTATCATTTGTAACAGAAATTGGTAGCCATTTTCTAAATTTGGGCATATAAATACATTTCATTACAAGAGTTTTAGTTGTATCAACAAATTTAGAATCTTCTATATTTTCAAATTCTTCTTCAGTATCACTTTCTTCTAATAAATCTAAATTAGAATTTTCTTTAATATTTCTAAATAAAGAATTCATCATAACACTCGTTTTATAACTCGGAATCATTGCTACACCATATATTGTTTCTGTGTTTGCGCAATATAAATGATATATATCAGCATCAACCGCGGCTTTTACCTTGAAGAATACTTCGCTTTTGTATGGTTCGCTTTTGTATGCTTCGTTTTTGTATGGTTCGCTTTTGTATGCTTCGCTTTTATATGCTTCGTTTTTATATGCTTCGCTTTTGTATACTTCGTTTTTAATAACTAAAAGACCAACATAAAAATTAAGACTATATATATTGAAAGCATATACCGAATAAGGAAGAGTTGCTTTAATCTTTAAGGCTTCGTCATAATTATTACATATTACCGGCATACCAACAATAATAAATTTTTTTGTATAAATAGTTTGAGTTATTTCTTTATTTTTAAAAATAGTACTAAATACATTCATCTGTTGATGAAATGAATAGTTTTCAGTATGATTACCTTTATAATAAAGAATATTTTCAAATGTAAAATGTTTCATATTGTTTACAGAAAAAAGTGTTCCATAAATAAGCGTCCCATAAGCCATTTCGTTGGAAAAACACAGTTGATATAACTCCGTTTCATGAATAGAAATGTTCCCGCTGTAATTTAACGGCATCACAATACAAATATTTTGTCCCTTCCAATAGGTAATCCATAAAATTGCTTTTTTCCCTTTGGGTATAAGCATAAATACATCTCCACAAACTTTCTTATGTAAAATATTTTCATAAGAAAGTTCAAAAGACGGCAGTCTTTTTAATAATAACACTTTTTCATCATATGTTAACATTCTCTATATAGTTATATCAGACCAAAGCTTTAACTATTTTTTATTAATATTTTAATGTCATCCTTTTGTTTTTGCTATATGTCTTGCGTTTTGACCTGCGTTTTGCCCTGCGGTTTGTCTTGCGATTTGTCTTGCGTTTTGATCTGCGCTTTCCACCCACTGGTTCTTTATCAAATTGATCCTCTGTCATTTTTTCAACTTTAATATCTATAATTTTTACTCCATATTTTTTACTTAATTCTCTACTTATATCATCGCTTTCTATAGTGGTTATTTTTAAATCCCTCGGTAATAATATTTCCGATTCTCTATATTTGGCAAGTTTGGTCATATCAATGTAAGGTATTCCTTCCATAATATGCATTCGATATAAACAACAATGTTTATTTGTTTTTTTGTATTCTTCAGCATTTTTATCATCATTAACAAATCTCAAAGCGATTTTTATATCTTCAGTTGTGGATATATATCCAGTGTCTATATTTCTTTTACCTGGATTAACTGTATCTAATGAATGCGATTCACTATAATAATCTCCTCTTTTTCCCCTAAATGCGATTATTTCTCTATTACTTCTTGGCGCAGAATTTAAAAAAGCACTATCTATATAATCTACTCGCATTTGAACATTTTCTATTGATTTGGGAATGGTATCTGGTCTAGTAAATTTACCATCCATAGATGTAAAATTCTTAAAATTAGTTATTCCCCTCCCCAGTCTATTTTCTTCAAAATAACTGTTTAAACCATCATAACCATTTCGTAAAAGAATATTTATCGGTTTAAACCACTTAAATGAATAATCTCTTAATGCTTCAATTTCTATTTTTTCATAGCCTGGATAATCTATCGCAAGCTGTCTATCTATTTGCTCAACGGTTAACGACATATTATATAATATAATTAGATTTTGTTTCAGTAATTACTAAAGGTATTGCTATGCACATCATTTGACGAGACTATTTCTCTGGATACATTATTTTTTTTTAAATCCTGTAAAAAAATACTTAATTCGTCTTGCATATTATCGTCCCTATTTAATTTGTCCCTATTACTATTGTCCTTGTATTTTATCGTATCATTGTATTTAATAGTATCATTATATTTTATCGTATCTATCATTTCGTTGTATCTCTCTGTGGGTTTATTTACTAAATCTCTCACTTTTGGAATAGTAAGGGTGCTTTTAAAAAACGAATAAAGATAATGAATAAGAAAAATAAGTAATAATGAGAGTATTGCCCATTTGATTATAAATAATAGCATAATATATATTCTTAACATAAGTTTAGTTCAAATAAAAACGTAAGTATATCTTCTTTAATATTAATAAATTGTTTATTGTCTTTTAAATAAAAATAAAAATCAATAATAGTATCATTTTTTCTCTCTATTATTAAATCAATTATTGTGTCCTTTCTTAATTTATAAATATATTTATGAATAATTTCTTCTACATGATAGGGATATACTTGAACACATTCACAATCTATAACAAATTTACTATTATCTGTAATAATATCAAATTTATCTAACTTCATTGTCTGAATGGGTTCATCAATTATATTCAATACAAATAATTTCTCTCCTTGTATTTGAATAATACCTTGTTCTGAATATATATACGATTCGTTTGTTTTCTTAAACAAAAATTTTTCAAGCAGTGATGGATTTATATTGTTTAGTTTTATACTAGGAAAATAAATTTTCATTTATATATCTTAATATATAACAAATAAACTATTTAAATCTTATTGTCTAGATATGTATTAGATATGACTGATATTATTATTATTGAAACAAACGGCACGGTTAAACAATCGAAAGTGAAGGATCTAACTTTTGAAACCTTATACAAGAAAGCCGGATTTAGAGCAGATACTAATTTTAAAAAGCGGACTACTTGGAAAACAACAATAGCAAACGATAATATAATTATTGAACTCTGGGCAAAGGATGAAGGTAAGGCTAATTTTGAAAATAAATATGATTTTCCTCCGCCGGTAGACAAAGCATTATATTTTGGCATTTGTATTCTAATTCGGGTTGATTTAAATGGAAATATTATTGGTTTAACGTCTGAATTGTGGAAAACTGTATACGAAAAATTATTCGGGGGTTTTGAGGATATTGACGAAGACGAAGAATGTAGTGATGATGAATTAGAAAATGTTGATAAAAAATTAAAAACTAAACACGGTTATTTAAAGGATGGATTTGTCGTAGATGAACCAGTAAGTGAAGAAGATGACGATTATAGTGACGAGGATGAGGATGAGGACGATGAAGATGGTGGAAGTAAGAATGATGAAGTTGAAGAAGCCGAAGAAGACTATGACGATGATCTAGAAGGGTCTGAATTAGAAGAAGATGAATACGATTATTCGGATGATGAAGAAATTAAAAATTAAATTATTAAATAAAAATTAAATTATTAAATAAAAATTAATTATTAAATAAAAATTAATTATTATAATTTAAATAAATAAATATATTATAATGAAGAGAGTTATAAAAACAGTAGCATCTCATTTTTTTTTTATAATAATTTTTACCATGTTTTATTATATTTTTTCAAGCCATTTTGAGAAAAACACACCAAATAAATGTAAAAATTATGATTGTGCTAATGAAGTAAATACACTAATAGATTTTCTGCTCTTTAGCACGACAGTACAAGCAGGTGTTGGATTAAATGAAATATCACCTATTTCGACCTATGGTAAAGTGCTCGTGATATTACAGCAATTAATAATGATAGCTATAAACGTAATAACACTATATGTTTTTACACTATAAATAATTTTATATATTTATATAAATAATTTTATATATTTATATAAAATTATAATTATATAAAATTGAAATCATATAAATGTATATAAAAGTTAATATATACCAAGATGCACGTTATTCAAAATCCTGAAGAGTTCAGACAAAATGTTTCTAAAAAGTTAGAGAAGATTCTTAATGATGAAACAAAAATCGCAGAAAATTTGGAAAAAGGTATTTATAATTTCTGTATTAAAGAAGCAGGCGAACGAAACATTGTAAAAAAATGGGATAATGTTCATTTTACGCAATTGTACGTTGACCGATTAAGAACAGTATACATTAATATTCAAAAGGGCGAATTAAAAACAAAAATTTTAGAGAAAGAGATTAAAGCCCACGAGATTGCTTTTATGACGCATCAAGAGATGGCGCCAGAAAAATGGCGGCAACTAATGGAGGATAAAAAAATCAGAGATGAAAACCGATATGCTCCGAAATTAGAAGCCTCCACCGATAATTTTACATGTAGAAAATGTAAATCAAAAGAATGTAGTTATTATCAATTACAAACCCGTTCGGCTGATGAACCGATGACTACCTTTGTAACTTGTATTAAATGCGGGACAAGGTGGAAGTGCTAACGCGTTGGAAGTGTTAACGCGTTGGAAGTGTTAACGCGCTAATTAGAATTTACGTGTTTTATGTTTTCTATGTTTATTCGTTTTCTTTTGTGTGCCTCTACTTTGTTTGCTCCTACGGTGTGTGCGCCTTTTTTTATATGTGCTCCCTTTTTTATGTGTGCCTCCACTTTGTTTGCCCTTTTTAGAATGTGATTTTCTTCTCTTTCCTCCACTAACAGAAGGGAGCGGAAAAGGTAATTTTAATTTGGTCGCAAAGCTATTACAATTCGGCAGTAGGGGTTCTTTACACAGCGGACAGACGGTATTCATATCCATTGCTTGTAAATGCTCGCCTTCCATACTCATTTGGCCTAATATATTCACTCCCGATACGCGACAAGAACTTAAAATACAATTGCGATGAAAACGATGCGAATTTTTACACACGGTAATCACCTCATTACCCTTGGCTTTATCCTTATCATCTGGACCTTTTATGCCATCCAGTACTTCATTACACACCACACATTCATCCGCGGGGTCATATTTTTCTAAAAAATCTTTTAAAAGCATCCCGTAAAGCGCCGGTTCCGTCGTATCTTTTTTATTCTTAATTAAATAATTTAATGCCGTATCCCCTTTGGCGTTTTGTATTGATATATTTTTAGATTTATTTTCTACCATTAGTTTCGTAATCAAAAGAGCGTTCGCATAGTCGCCAATTTTACAGGCATAAAGTAATATGTTATTATTATCAGCCGTTTTATTTTCGGCCATTTTTATATCGGTTGTTGCTTGCTGAATATCCTCTTTCGTAAATGGCTCTACTTCTTGTGGAACCATTTCTTGTATTTTAACATTGTCGTCTAGCATTCTATATTTTAATTTAGGTAATCCTTGAAAGGTTCGCGTTGAAAGAATAGTCAATAGATTCTCCTTTAATTCCAACCAGGATAAATTAACTAAACCTTGAAATATTTGTTCGGGTAATTCAGTTAACTTATTTCTATCCAATTGTAAATTTTTTAAACTCGTTAAACCTTGAAACACCATTTCAGGTAACTCGGTCAATTCATTCTGGCTTAAATTTAAAATTTCTAATTTTATTAAGCCCTGAAAGATATTTTCAGGCAATGATTCTAATTTATTCTTACGTAAATCTAAATGCTTTAACTTCGTTAAGCCTTGAAAGAACTGTTCAGGTAAGTTGTCTATCTTATTATAACTTAAATTTATATGATCTAAATTTCTTAAGCTTTGAATGAGATTTTCAGGTAATGTAATTATATCATTCCCACCTAATTCTAAAAGGGTTAAGTTTGTTAATCCCTGAAAAATATTTTCGGGTAGGGTAAATGTAGGAACACTATCATTATTATGACTATTTCTTATGGTTAATGATTCTAATTTATGTTGATTTTGAAATATTTTTTCAGGTAATGTAGCAAAAATATCATATATAAGTTCTAATACTTTTAACTCAACTAAATCCTCAAAGATATTTTCATCTAATACCGATAACCAAAGTGCTTTTATTTCTAAATTTTCTAATTTATTCAATCCGGCAAATATATTTTTTGGAAGGATTCTAATGATTGGATCTTCCGCGTCACTATATTCTCTACCATCTAATGTAAGATTTTTTAAAAGAGGCATGTCTTGAAAGGCGTTTGACGCGAGCTCTAAAAAATTTATTTGCTCTAAAGTTAAATCTTTTAACCCTCTACGTTTTTCTTCAAAACTTTTTAAGATATATTCATTAAATAACATATATATTATTATATTATTATATTATTTTATATTAAATTTTATTATCATACTGTATAATGGATGATTTTGAAGAAATAAAAGGCAATGAAGGAACTTTAGAACAAACCGAAGATGCCACTTACCGAACAGGAAAAGATTTTTTAGGCCGTGAAAAAGTGTTAACTTATCCATACTCTTCTGCGGAAGATTTTAAAACACTAACTCCTGATAAAATATTAACAAGGCGTCTTAAATTAATAAAACCAGACATTGAAACCGGCCAACTCACAAAAAGAGTTTTATCCGAACGGCAAAGACAAGCGCTTCAACGCTTAATGGCTATTAAAAAAAATGTAGAAGTGTTTCCAAAAGAAAAACAAGATAAAGTAAGAGCAGATATGCTTGCTCAATATGAACAAAATGCTGATAAAATAGAATTATTAATAGACCAAATGATATTAGAAATAAAGGTTGAAGATATAAATAAAAAATTTAGTGATGCTGAAGATAAGCGTTTACAAAAGAGATTAGAAGAATTAAGAGGATATATTTCGTCCGAAGAAGAATTGATAGAACGATTTAAAAAATTAAAAGGACCTATCCTATCAGAAAACGAATTACGCGAACGACTTCGTCTGTTGAAAAAAAATGGCGGGGCAAAGAAAACCCGGAAAGCAAGCAAGGCAAAAAATGGAAAGAAATCACGCAGAGCAAAGAAAGCCAAGAAAGCAAGCAGATCAAAGAAAGCTAAGAAAGGTAAGAAATCAAGGAGAATGGTGAAGCATTAAAACATAAAAATTATATATAATATGGTCAAAAATTAAAATTTTATATATACTTAAAAATTATTATATATATAAAATTAGACGATGCTATTAGACGATATTATAAACAGCATTATAGACAATATTAATAATATACCATTAGAACAACCAATTTTTATTTATACAGGCGTAGGCGCTGGAGCCATGTCGGTTGATCAAAATGGTATATTACAATTAGAAAACTATCATCAATATCCACCCTTTTTACAAAATTTGAAAAATACCATTCCAAATTTACATATTTTTATTATATTAATAGACCCCTATCAAGAAAACCCGCCGTATGTAGCCAAAGATAAAAATTTAATATTAGATACACATAATAATATCGAATGTTATTCAAATAATAATTTAAGTGTTTACGTGATGCGCAAATCGGTTTATACGGATCCATATGAACCAAAAGACGATTATATAAATATAACTCAACAACTTAAGCATTTAAATTTGTTTGCTATAAATAATAATATAACAACCCTTTACCATGATTTCTCCGGGCGTAGCAATGCTTTGTTAGCAGAATATTTTGATGATGATTTACACGACCATTTAGACCATATTATCTACGGGTTAAGCGCACGCGAAGACCATGGATGTATCTTTGATTTAACCGCTATTTCTTCTTATTTTCCGTTTAAAATTGATTATTATCAGTTTCTAAATCATAATAAGAGGATAATAATTAAATTATTTAATATATTTCGGTTTACGACAATGGATACAATAGAGGAAAAATTGGAAATAGAAATGCAGAATTATCCACCATATATGCTCGAAATGATAGAAAAACAAAAAGAACAAGTCATTCGTTCTATTAAATCTGAGCTGAGAAATGATATTTTCTCTAATTTAAGAATTATTGTAAGATTAATTAAGGGCGATGAAAAATATGAAGAAATAACAAATGTATATTTCTTTAATAATTTACCAGAATACCAAAAAGGAAAAGCATTAACAATATATCACGAAAAAAAATTTAATGAACTCTTAGACTATCTTATGAATTATTATGGAAAAAAAATGGAAATCGTCTCTAAAATAAAAAACCTGGATGTCTCCGGGAGAGAAATTCTGGAATTTATTATAAATGGTGAAAATCCATATGATTGGTATAAAGCTTTGAATCATTTTTTTTAATATATTATATAGTATGGAACCCAATTATACCTTATTCACAACAATTAGTACCACAACAATTAGTACCACAACAATTAGCACAACAATTAGCACCACAACCAGCAATATGACAAATAATTCTTATTCATATCAAGATACATCCAGTGATTCTGGATTAGCCGCCTCATATATAGCATTAATAATAACTTTAATCGGATTATTTAGTACACTCATTGTTCACTATAATATAAAAAGAGTAAAGATATGTTGTTTGAAAATTGAATGTAATAAAAAAAAAAATTCAGAGGATTCAGAACCATCTGAATTTGAATTACCTGATAGCGATGATAAGCATAGCAATAATAAGCATATTATATATATAGTTCATACTCATTCAGAAACAATTGTATAAACTATACTTTACCTGCGACGTCCGCCAATGTTTTGTTTAATTCGAATTCGGCTTTGCGCCTGAATGGGATTTTTTAAAATTTCGCGCTTTGGCTGTTTGGGTTTTTTATAATAGTTCTTATCGTATAATTCATAATATGTAAAACACTCGTCTTCATCCGGTTTTTCATTGTTTTTCATTAAAAACACCACGCGTTGTAATGCGTCGCTAACATCATATAAAGCCGGGGGTAGCGTCATCATCTCACGCGCAAGGTGTTGAAGTTTATAACTATTTAAGTTGATGTCCCGTCGGCAATAGCAACACTTGTAATCCGCTTCTCGGTTGTTTTCATTTGCGTCTTCTTCCGTTTGTACCATCGTTTGCTCAAGACATCCCGTATGGAATACTTTACCGCACGGCGCACCGCATTCAAAGAATGCTTTGTTAATTCGTTTATAGCAAATAGAGCATTCCAAATCTACGCATGTATTTGATTTAATCGCCTTTAAAGTCATGTTGCTGTTTTTCTTGGGGTCAAAAGGCATCTTTAAGAGTTCTGTTTTCTTTTTGTTTATGGGGTAATGACTTACCATTGAAGAGGAAAAGTATTTCAATTTTTTAATTAAACAACTAATTTAATTAAAAAATGTTATATATTTATATATATTACGACAGGCAAGAGAATACGCTTTTACACGACTTATTTACCTTCGGCTGAAAAATAATTAATTTCACGCACATATCAAATACACGTTGAAAAGATTCTTTTTGGACGGGATCTTCCGGAAGTAATTTATAATGCGTAATAATATAATCATATAGGGTAGCAATACTATTCTCCAACTGCTCGATTGTGAATTTTTGTTTCTCGCTAGTAGTAATTAGTTCGGTGATAAGTAACATAATTTCGGGAATATCAAATTGGTCAATCTTTCCATCTTTCATTATGCTTTTAACCGTCGTGTCTATCTGCTGAAGAAAATTAACATTTTTAGTCAAATCGTCGTCGCTCATCTATAATAGTGTAATAGATAACTATTTAATATGTTTATAATAATAAATAGTTTAATTATTTTGAATAACTATTTTGAATAACTATTAAATTCCACTTAAACGACGTGTTTATTCGTATTTTTTTCATTAATAAATTCTTTTTCATTTAACAATAATCTTATGGTGAATATAGTCGTTATTTCTGAATATATTATTCTAAGAATGGCTATATCAAATTGAGAAATAGTTATCAAGACAAAAAGAGCATTTGTTAAACTATTTATTAACCACATTATGTTGGCTAATAATTGTAATTCATTTTTTGTAAATTCAGTAATAACCTTTTTGTCTGGGTTATATATATTAAATCCTAAAATTGGACTCGCAATTTCATTTGTGAATACTCTACTAATTTCAACAAAACACAAAAATATTTGTAAATATACATATTTTTGTATTGTATTAATTTTTATACTTAATACATATAAATTATCATTTGGTCCATACATCAAA